>Ga0228699_1000157_pt1 | contig 63086 bp, 66 predicted proteins | sample McNCre217_Aug_MG_FD_178016 | JGI IMG/M metagenome (GOLD analysis project Ga0228699, IMG submission 178016) | Freshwater microbial communities from McNutts Creek, Athens, Georgia, United States - 2-17_Aug_MG | ecosystem: Environmental > Aquatic > Freshwater > Creek | place: USA: Georgia... | reverse complement strand
ACCAACTCCGCAAAGAGAAGACCATCGACCGCCACGGCAAAGAAGTCGAGCAAGAATCGTTCAACGCCATTTACATGATGGCCGACTCAGGCGCTCGCGGTTCTGCCGCTCAGATCCGTCAGTTGGCGGGTATGCGTGGTTTGATGGCCAAGCCTGACGGCTCCATCATTGAGACCCCTATCACGGCGAACTTCCGTGAAGGTCTGAACGTGTTGCAGTACTTTATTTCCACCCACGGTGCACGTAAAGGTCTGGCCGACACGGCATTGAAGACAGCGAACTCCGGTTACTTGACACGTCGTTTGGTTGACGTGACCCAAGACTTGGTTGTGACTGAGGACGATTGCGGCACAAGCAATGGCCAGCTCATGCGCGCCATCGTTGAGGGTGGTGAAGTGATCGAATCACTGCGCGAGCGTATCTTGGGCCGCGTGGCGGCTGAGGACGTGATCAACCCTGAATCACGTGCTGTGCTGGTGAAAGCTGGCGTCATGTTGGACGAAGACACGATTGACGAAATCGAAGCCGCTGGCGTCGACGAAGTCAAAGTGCGCACCTCGCTCAACTGCGAAACACGCTTTGGTTTGTGTGCCATGTGCTACGGCCGTGACTTGGGTCGCGGCGGCTTGGTGAACAACGGTGAAGCTGTTGGCGTGATCGCTGCGCAGTCCATCGGTGAACCCGGTACACAGCTGACCATGCGTACGTTCCACATTGGTGGTGCCGCGTCACGTGCGGCCGTGGCTTCCAGCGTGGAAGCCAAGTCGAATGGTGTGATTGGCTTTAACGCCACCATGCGCTATGTGTCCAACACCAAGGGTGAGTTGGTGGTGATTTCTCGCTCTGGCGAGATCATCATTCACGACGAGCATGGCCGTGAGCGCGAGCGCCACAAAGTGCCGTACGGTGCGACTCTGACCGTCAAGGCCGACCAGACCATCAAGGCTGGTACCAACTTGGCAAACTGGGATCCATTGACACGTCCGATCATCACGGAATTCGCCGGTAAGGTGCAGTTCGAAAACGTCGAAGAAGGCCTCACCGTGGCCAAGCAAGTGGACGAAGTCACAGGCTTGTCTACCTTGGTGGTGATTGACCCGAAACGTCGCGGCTCAACCAAAGTGGTTCGCCCACAGGTCAAGCTGATCGATGCGTCTGGCAAAGAAGTGAAGATCCCTGGCACAGACCACGCGGTGACGATTGGCTTCCAAATCGGCGCGTTGATTCAAGTGCGCGATGGTCAAGATGTGGGCCCAGGCGAAGTCTTGGCGCGTATCCCTGTTGAAGGTCAAAAGACCCGCGACATTACCGGCGGTTTGCCACGTGTGGCCGAACTGTTCGAAGCTCGCTCGCCCAAAGACAAGGGCATGTTGGCTGAGATGACCGGTACCGTGTCGTTTGGTAAAGAAACCAAAGGCAAGGTGCGTTTGCAGATCACTGACCCAGAAGGCAAAGTGTGGGACGAACTCATTCCTAAAGAGAAGAACATCTTGGTCCACGAGGGCCAAGTGGTCAACAAAGGCGAGAGCGTGGTGGACGGCCCAGCCGACCCACAAGACATCTTGCGTTTGCTCGGTATGGAAGAGTTGGCCCGCTACATCGTCGACGAAGTGCAAGACGTTTACCGCTTGCAAGGCGTGAAGATCAACGACAAGCACATTGAAGTGATCGTGCGCCAGATGTTGCGTCGCGTTGTGGTCGAAAGCGTGGGTGATTCCAACTACATCGCTGGCGAACAAGTTGAGCGTTCTGAGATTCTCAACACCAACGAAGCGCTGCAACGTGATGGCAAAGTTCCCGCGACTTTCACCAACTTGTTGTTGGGTATCACCAAAGCGTCCTTGTCGACCGATTCGTTCATCTCTGCGGCTTCTTTCCAAGAAACCACACGTGTGTTGACCGAAGCGGCCATCATGGGCAAGCGCGACGAATTGCGCGGCTTGAAGGAAAACGTCATCGTGGGTCGTTTGATCCCAGCCGGTTCCGGCTTGGCGTACCACAAGGCTCGCAAGGTGAAAGACGCCATGGACGACGCCGAGCGCCGCGCCATTGCTGAAGCCGAAGCTGCTGAACTGGCAGGAGGCTCTTCTGACGAAGAGGCTCAAGCTGATCACGGCGCAGGCGAAGAAGCCTAAAGCGACCCTCTCAACAAAGGCCCGAAAGGGCCTTTGTTGTTATGGGGAATGTGGATGAAAGACGCAAGGAGTTCAGCATGCTAAGTGCGTGGTGGTTTTGGTTATGTGTGGCTGTGATGGTGTTCTGGAGCGTCGGTGCGTATCGCCGCTTGGTAGGCTTGCGCACGGCTGTGAATAAACAATTTGCTGTGCTCGAAGAACTCATGCTGCGTTACCAAGCGCTGGTGCAAGAGGCCACTACCGCAGCGGTCACGTCCCCTTCGGGTTGGCAAACCGCGGTGTCGCCCGAATTGGGGGCTAGCCATTGGACACGTTTGCAGGTGGCTGCCAATTTGTCGGCAATGGCCTTGGCGCGTATGCAAGAGCATCCCCTTGAGCCTGCATCGTCGGTTGCGTTGGTGGCAACGAGCCGAGATTTGCAAGACGCTTGGGAGGCGCTCACGCACCCCGATGTGTACTACGTGTCGGTGCCCGCTGAGTTAACGCAGCGCTGGAGCGAGTTGGGGATTGCCATACAGCCAGATTTGCAACGATTCAACCAAGCCGTGATGAACTACAACGAAGCGATTGACATGTTCCCTGCCAACTGGATGGCACGTACGTTCAAGTTCAAACCTGGACGCATCTTGGCATGAGTCACCTTACATCGACGCCTGTTGCTTTATGGCAGCAGTTGCAAGCGGTTGCCCATGCCTTGGCGCAAGTGCGTCGCGGTGTTTCAGGCACGGCGGCGTTAGAGGCTGTGCCATCGGCTTTGCGCCCTGGCGTGCAAGCCTTGTTGTTTCAAACGCTGCGTCAACTGGGTCGTGCGCAGGCCTTACGCGCGCAACTTGCCTCAAGAACGCCCGCACCTTTGCCAGATGCGTTGCTCTGCACCGCCTTGGCGCTGGCGTGGGACCCAGAGCTTGCACCTTATGAGCCACACACCTTGGTGAACCAAGCGGTGGAGGCTGCTAAAAAATCGCGCAGCTTACGCATGCAAGCCAACTTTTTGAATGCTTGTTTGCGTCGCTTCTTGCGTGAGCGTGAGGCCTTGGTGAAAACGACAGACGGTGATGTGCAAGCGCAATGGAACCATCCAACGTGGTGGGTGAAGCGCTTGCAACAAGACCACCCAGACCATTGGTCGCGAATTTTGCAGGCCAATAATCAAGCTGCGCCGATGACGCTGCGGGTGAATACCTCACGTACCACGCGTCAACAGTTACAAACCATGTGGGTAGATCAAGGCCTGGTTTCACAAGCGGTTGGCGAACAAGGGCTGGTGTTGACGCAGGCCATGAACGTGCGTGATATCCCAGGATTCTCTGAAGGCTTGTGTTCGGTGCAAGATGCGGCAGCGCAGTGCGCCGCGCAAATTTTGCTGAAAGACTTGAATTCTGATATCCAAGGCTTGCGGATCTTGGATGCCTGTGCAGCGCCGGGGGGGAAAACTGCCCACTTGTTAGAGCTACTCCATCCAAACAGTGAAATCATTGCGCTCGACATCGACCCGCAACGATGTGAACGTATTGAACAAAATTTGCAGCGAATTGGGCGCTCAGCTCAAGTCATTGCCGCTGATGCCGCACAAACTCGGACTTGGTGGGATGGTCAGCTGTTTGACGCGGTGTTGCTAGATGCGCCTTGCACGGCTTCAGGCATTGTGCGTCGCCATCCCGATGTGCGGTGGCTCAGGCGCGAGTCTGATATTGCCAATTTGGCGGCCATTCAAAAGAATTTGCTCAAGCAGTTATGGCCGTTGCTTAAAGCCGGCGGACGTTTGCTGTATTGCACCTGCTCGGTATTTAAGGCAGAAGGCGAAAATCAAGTCAAAACGTTTGTTGAGCACAACACCGATGCCAATTTCATACCGTCTTTGGGTCATTTAAAGCCCCAAAGTGGCTCAACCGCAGCCGACCTCACCGACAATCTGCAGGGTGACCATGACGGCTTTTATTACGCTCTGTTGGAAAAGTTACCTGCACCTTGAAATGCTCGTGAAGAGCGTGAGTCAGCGTGCTGCACGGCTCCGTCTGCGTTGGTTGCTGGTGCTGGGTGTCCTTCTTTCTCATCTTGCCTATGCGGAGACGGTGATCGAATTGCAAGGGCTCAAACTGGAGCGCCAAGACACCTCGCTTTATATGAGCGCCAACTTGCGCTTTGACTTGCCTGCTGTGTTGGATGACGCCTTGCTCAAAGGCATCACCTTGTACTTTGTCACCGAGGTCGAGGTGACGCAAGAACGTTGGTACTTCTACAGTCAACGTGTGGCATATGCCGAGCGACATGTGCGTTTGTTTTATCAACCCCTCACCCGACGCTGGCGAGTCAACATTTCATCACAACCTTTCAGTGCGGGAGGTTTGGGTATGAGTTTGGGGCAGAGTTACGACACGGCCGAGGAGGCCATGGGCGCGGTGCGACGCATGGTTCAGTGGCGGATTGCGCAGGCGTCGGACTACAACCCAGACCTTAAGCAAACCCTCAGTATCAACTTCAAGCTCGACTTGAAGCAATTGCCAAGGCCTTTACAGATTGGCGCCGCTGGGCAAAGTGACTGGAATATCGGATTGAGTAAAACGCAACGGCTGGAGCTGACGCCATGATCGAGCTTGCGGAGAAGCGCACGCGCCTTTCTCGCTCTCAATTGCGGTGGTTGTTTGTGATCAGTGCCGCCGTGGTTCTTGGCTTAGGTTTGGTCTTGTTGTTTTTGTTGACTCAAGCTGCCGATAACCGCGAACTTTACGAGCAAAACTACCGCCAGCTCTTTGGACTCAATGTGGTGGTTGCCACGTTGCTCATGGGGGTGATTATTTGGCTCTCGGCACGGCTGTTGATTCGCTTGCGAGAGGGCAAGTTTGGTAGCCGCCTGTTGCTGAAAATTGCGGCCACATTCGCGTTGGTCGGCTTTGTCCCCGGCTTGTTGATTTACAGCGTGTCCTACCAGTTTGTCTCCCGCTCGATTGAAAGCTGGTTTGATGTGAAGGTTGAAGGTGCGTTGGATGCCGGTCTTAGCCTTGGACGCACCACGTTAGACACGTTGGCCAATGACCTTGGGCAGAAAACACGTGCAGCCAGTTCGCAAATCAATGATTTGCCCGATGCCTCGGTGAGCCTCGCTTTAGAGCGTATGAAAGACCAACTCGGCGCAGAAGATGTGATTTTGTGGAGCACCTCAGGGCAAGCCATTTCGAGTGTGGGTGAGTCCCGCTTTAAGATCAATCCAGACCGCCCCACGCCATCTCAGCTGCGACTCGTCAAAACACAAACTGTTGTGACCGCCATTGATGGTTTGGATGAAGCCGAGTTGCAAGGCACAGCCAAAGCGCAAATTCGCGCGCTGGTTTTGGTCGCACCATCTGGTTTGGGCCTGTTGATTGAGCCGCGCGTGCTGCAAGTGACCAAAGCCATCCCGCCGACATTGGTGAGCAATGCGTTGGCGGTGGAGGTCGCCTATCGCGAATACCAAGAACGTGCACTCGGGCGCGATGGTCTACGAAGTATGTACATCGGCACCTTGACCTTGAGTTTGTTTCTGGCCGTGTTTGGCGCGGTGTTGCTCGCGGTGCTGCTGGGCAATCAGCTCGCGCGTCCCTTGCTTATGTTGGCTGAGGGTGTGCGTGATGTGGCGGCGGGTGACTTGAGCCCGAAACCCGCATTGCAAGGGCGTGATGAACTTGGGGGCCTCACGCGATCCTTTGCGCTGATGACGCAACAGCTGGCCGATGCCCGTTCCGCGGTAGATCGAAGCATGTTGCAGGTCCATACCTCGCGTGCCAACTTACAAACCATTCTGGATAACCTCACTGCGGGAGTCATTGTCTTGACGGAAGATGGACGCATCAAATCGTCCAACCCCGGCGCAACGCGCATTTTGCGTGTGCCACTGGCGGCATGGGAGGGGCGTGCGCTCAGTGACATCGAAGGTTTGGTGGAGTTCGCAGAACACGTGCGTCGCGAGTTTGATGGGTTTTTAGGCGAGCGCAACCAGCATGGCTTGGACCATTGGCAGCAATCATTTGAATTACATGCCACGACCATCAGCCCTGCGGTGCAGTTGAGCGATGACAAGCAACAGCACACCACTTTGCTCGCCCGTGGTGCTGTGTTGCCAAACAATGGGCGCTTGTTGGTGTTTGACGATATTTCTGAAATCGTTTCAGCCCAGCGTGCGCAAGCTTGGGGTGAAGTGGCTCGCCGTTTGGCCCATGAGATCAAAAATCCGCTTACCCCGATTCAGCTGTCAGCTGAACGGTTGGAGATGAAACTCACAGGCAAGCTGCAAGAGCCAGAGCAATTGATTTTGAATAAATCGGTCAAGACCATCGTCGATCAAGTGGATGCCATGAAGCGATTGGTCAATGAGTTTCGTGACTACGCGCGCTTACCCGTGGCTGAACTCAAACCACTCGATCTCAATGCTTTGGTGCAAGATGTGATGCAGTTGTATGGTCCAGAAACGGCCGCAGTCCCTGTGCATGCGCAACTGGACTCGACCTGCCCCATCATCTTGGGGGATGCGCAACAGCTGCGCCAAGTGGTGCACAACCTATTGCAAAACGCCCAAGATGCCACCGAGGGACAAGCCCATCCCATGGTGTCGATTGCTACGCAATGGGTATCTACCGCAGGCCGTGTGCGCTTGGTGGTGCGAGACAACGGGCCAGGCTTTCCGCCCAAAATTTTGAACCGTGCTTTTGAGCCGTATGTCACCACCAAATCGCGTGGAACAGGTCTGGGATTGGCGGTGGTGAAGAAGATTGCCGACGAGCATTCGGCACGGATTGACTTGAAAAATCGTGGATTACAGGGGCGGGTGATTGGAGCGCAAGTGTCGTTATCATTCCAAGTTGCAGAATCGCAACAAAACCAACTCATTTAATTCAGCGAGACAAGTTAGAACCATGGCGAACATTTTGGTAGTCGATGACGAATTGGGAATTCGGGATCTCCTGTTTGAGATCCTCAATGACGAAGGCCATGCCGTTGAAGTGGCTGAAAACGCAGCCCAAGCCCGCTTGGCGCGCCAAGCGGCTCGCCCGGATTTGGTTTTGCTCGACATCTGGATGCCCGATACCGATGGCGTCACCTTGCTCAAAGAATGGGCAGGTGCGGGCTTGTTGAACATGCCCGTGATCATGATGAGTGGCCACGCCACCATTGACACCGCCGTAGAGGCTACACGAATTGGTGCCCAAGCGTTTCTTGAAAAACCCATCACCCTGCAAAAGCTGCTCAAGGCGGTTGAGCAAGGCTTAGCCCGTAAGCCAGCTGTGGCGCCCGTGGTCAAAGGTGTGGTCGCCCCAGTGAGTAAAGAGGTGGTTGCCGTACCTCAAGCGGTGGTGTTGCCACCGACGCATCAAAGCTTCGACTTGGAGCAACCTTTGCGAGAGGCCCGCGACGCATTTGAGCGTGCTTACTTTGAATACCACTTGGCACAGGAGCAGGGCTCTATGACGCGTGTGGCAGATAAAACAGGGTTAGAGCGCACGCACTTGTATCGCAAGCTCAAGCAGCTGGGCGTTGACTTGTCTAAAACCAAGCGCCAGGCTTAATCGCGACTTGTCGCTTTTTCGCGCGCATAAGCAATCAGGCCGGTATGCGCCGCTAGCCAGCGCAAACCCAATGCCCCGACGATGGCGCCATTGATATCCCCGATCATCATGTAGATCAGTTGGTGGGGGGATGTGAGTTGGCTGTGATCAAGCTGCAGCCACAGCAGGTGATGTAGCAGTGGATTCAGTAAGGCGTTGAGCAGCGCCAATTGCAACAAATCGCTCAAGCGTGTGAGTGAAAGCTGGCGTTGCTGAAATATTTGCATGCACCACACAGCCAGTGCCGCGCTACCTGCCGAAATGGCGGTGTTTAAGACGCTGAGTAGCACACTGTCTTGCATCCAAAAGAACAGCAAGGCGCCGCCTACTGCAGTCCCAGCGGTACCCCAAAGCATGCCTAACACCAGCACATTCATGAGGCGCAAAAAACTTGGCAAATACAAAAAACTGATGTGTTCTGTCAGCTCTAGTGACTGGAGCAACCAACCGTTGAGGAGGTGAACGGCACAAAACAAAACCCCAGCGACCAAAACCAGCGCCAAAATGAGTCTATGCGGCAAGTGTGGGGCTTCTTGTGGCTGGGGGTTGGAGGTGTCCATCATGCGTTGGATTGTAGGAGGGGGCTCTTTTTTTGAGGTTGGGGTTCCCGCGCTCTTAAAAGCCGTGATGTCGGTGCTACAATGGTCGTCTCGGCCCGGTAGCTCAGTTGGTAGAGCAGCGGATTGAAAATCCGCGTGTCGGCAGTTCGATTCTGCCCCAGGCCACCACTTAAGAACCGTAAGTACGCAAGTACTTGCGGTTTTTTACTTTGGGCTGAGCGTTATTTTAATGTGCCCCACGCTGACAGCCACCCAGCAACCACGTTGGCCCACGTTGCCAAATGAAGGCGAGATCCAAGCCCCAAGTCCAGCCTAGGCTGTTGCCAGCATGGGCCATGGCCAACCCACCCCTGTTGCAGCTGAGAGATGGCGAACTGGTGCTGTACCGCAGAAGTCGCAGTCTGCTTTATCAATGCCGCTACAAACTGGCTGACGGTACTTGGCACAGGGTCAGCACCCGCAAGGCCAGCCTTGAACTTGCCATTGCCGTGGCCTGCGACATGTATGACCAAGCGAGGTACAGACAACGCCTCGGCTTAGCACACAAGGCACACTCGTTTGCACAAATTGCCAGCCTGACACTGGCTGACCTTAGGCGGGAGATAGATGCCCGCAAGACCAAGAGCAGTCTCAATGACTACGCCAGCATCATCGAGCGGTACTTCATTCCCTACTTTGGGGACCGAATGCTGGAGCAACTGAGCCATGCGGATGTGCATGAGTTTGAAAGCTGGCGCGCCAGGCAGATGGCACGTCAGCCCAAGACCAGCACACTCAACAACTTCACCAGTGCTTGGAACCGTGTGATTGCTACGGCAGTGGACCGTGGCTTCATCAGCGAGCGGGTGCCCGTGCCCAAGCTCACCAGCCGTGGATTAAAGAGCCGTACAAGGCCAGCCTTTACCGAGCAGGAAATCCAGCAGCTACTGACCTACATGCAGACATGGCAACACGCTGGCAAGTTGGCTGTGGAGAAAGAGATTCGTCCCCTGTTGCTGGACTATGTGGAGTTGCTGTTGCTCACGGGCATGAGGCATGGCACCGAGGCCATGGGCATCTGCTGGAACAACGTGGAGTGGCACACGCACAAGGGTGTTCGCTACCTGCGTATCTGGGTCAGTGGCAAGACTGGTGGGCGCTGGTTGATTGCCAAGCACAGGGCAGTGGATGTTCTCAAGCGGCTACATGCCCGTCAGCTGGACATACGGGACATGGACTTTGATGAGCTGCTGCGATCACGTGTGACCAGTCGTCTGTTTCGGTTCAGCACTGGCTATCAGCCACACAGCTTTGTGGGCACGTTCAGGCGGTTAATGCGGGATTCGGGGCTGGCGCTGGATGCCGAGGGGCAGAACAGGACCTTGTATTCGCTGAGGCACACCTATGCCACCTTGGAGCTGCTGAACAACAGCACTGACATTCATACGCTGAGCAAGCAGATGGGCAACAGTGCGGCCATGATCGAGCGCCACTACAGCAAGCTCACTGCCACCATGGCTGCTGAGCGGTTGGCCTAATTGCCTTGCGGTTTGACAGGAAGTTAGGGGTGACCTAAGTGTCGTAAGGGGCTGTCGCCGACCAAGAACGCCAGTTAGGTCGGGGGTAAGTGCTGCGGCTGTTTGACGTCGACCTGTAACGACGGATAGGTCAATAGCCCTGTGTAAGTTGCGTGATAGAAAGTTCACATGAAAATAGTAGAATCTCAGACGGTCTGCTGTTTACTAAATGAAATCCAGATACGCAATCACAGGACTGCCATGACGCATATTCACGCAGAAAGCATTTTGCTTCCGTTGCAGAAGCTGCAGCAGACACATGATGAAGTGGCTCATAGAGACATATTGAGTTTCGATCTATATAAAAGATTGAAGCATATGGTCTTGCACTTCTACAAATACACAGGAAAAGTAGAAGCTGCTCGTATCGAAAACGATCTAGAGAGTTTGCGTAAAACACTCATTGATGTATTCATTATTTGTATGGCTACAGCAAATGCGCTTAATGTTTCATTAGGTGCTGTTATTAAATGTTCATCAAATGCAAAAAACTTAGACTCACTAGCAGAGGATTTAGGTGAGAGACTGAGTTCCGAAGATCTGTTCTCAGAAGCATTGAAGGCATTAATACTCATAGGCGGAAAAATGGCCAAGTCCATTGAGTCCTCTGACCACATGGAACGTGGTGATCCTAGAACTGATATTGAGGCATTAGTTCCTGAACTAACCAAGTCTTGCTTAGCTATCTTAGGAAAACTTGGGACCGGCCTTGAGTTTGAAATTCGTGCTCGCCTAAAAGGTGTAGAAGCGAAATCTATTTTTCTTCGCACATAAGGATTAGCCATGGCATTTTGGAGTGGGGAGAAGCTCTCTCAAAGATTGCCGTCACTAATAAGTGGATATGACGCATCTAATATCGACTGTGCGTCATACCGTTTGACAGTTGGTGATCAAGTTTTTGCGACTTCTGATAAGTTTGCAACTAGTCAACCTGCCGAACCAATTGTTAGCGTCCTTGGTGATGCTCCAAACCATACATTGCGAATAAAGCCTGGTCAATTTGCTTTTTTGATGACCAGTGAAAGTGTCAGAGTTCCAAATGACGCATTAGCTCTAATTTCCATGAGAGCTGGTTATAAATTCAAAGGATTGATTAACGTATCAGGTTTTCACGTGGATCCCGGATGGGAAGGGCAGCTACTATTTAGTGTGTACAACGCTGGTCCAGCAGAAGTGATCATAAAACGAGGGGAGCCAATGTTTCTTATCGTATTTGCAGATCTGGATAAAGAGTCTGAGATGGTCTACGAGGGGACATCCAAAGGACAGCGTGATATCAACGTCTCTTTGTTGCAAAACATGACTGAGCAGGTCTTTTCTCCTCTAATGCTTCAGAGAAAAATTGAAGATTTAGCGAATGAAGTAAGAACAATCGAGGGAACGGCAACACGCTGGAAAGCGGTAACTTTCGCTGTATCAACTGGCTTAGGTATCTTGTTAGCGGGTGCTGCAATTTTTGCAACATTTGCTCCTGCAACATTGGGTGTAATTGTTGCGAAGTTGATTGAAACTGGCGGATATGAGTTGAAGCAAAAAGTGGATGAAAGCAAAACTGACTCAACTAAGTTGAATGATACGAATCAACAAAATATAAAGAATAAAAAGTGAAAGAATATCCTTCGGCCGTAATTTCAGAAGATGGCCTGTATCGCTATTTTTTATCTAGAAATTGGGACAAGGGCGGTAAAAAAGTTGCATTTATTGGCCTGAATCCGTCGACTGCTGATGCTACGAATGATGACCCCACAATTCGACGCTGCATCCAATTTGCCAAAGACTGGGGAGGATCATCGTTATGGATGATCAATTTGTTTGCGTATAGATCAACAAAACCATCAGCACTATCCGTAACCCCTGACCCGATTGGAGTTGACAACGATAAGTGGATTGAAGATGTGGTTAGTGATGCGGACATTGTTGTTGCTGCTTGGGGCAATCACGGAAAATTGTTTGGCAGAGCAGAGTCGGTTGCATCCAAATATCGCGACAAGTTACAAGCGCTCGCAATTACCAAAATGGGCATGCCCGGTCACCCTCTTTACATTCCAGCTTCAACAAAATTGATGAAGTTTCAGTAAAGCGAAATGCGGCCTTAAGGCAGAGGCGTGAAATCAAATACTGAATTCGTTATTCACTTGTTGCTTAACGACATACAGGGTGATGAATTCAGGTTGCATAGGCTCTACCTGCGAAATCATCGCCAACGGTATGGTTTTGAATAGATTACAGACAGTTTTAGAAAGAACTATGTGAAAGCTGGTACTACGGAAATGCTCGAAGCAGCAGAAAAAATTAAAAAAGATTTCGAGCAATTAGTCCTTAACGTACAGGTAAATGACAGCGGTGAAGCACGTGTGGCTGCCACTATGTTGTTGACGGTTTTGGAGCAGTTTGGTGCAGCAATGCTATTGCTGGACAAGGGCTACGCCTCTCATGCGCCAATCATTGTTAGATCAATGCTTGAAGGTCTGGCGAATTTAATTAACTTATGCAATGACCCAAACTATTTGAACCAGCTACGTTTTGATAATGCTAGAAATAATGTAACAACATTTACAGAGTATGCATCAGATACGTCAATGCAAGACGATCCTAAGGCCGTTGCTTTGTTAAATGAATGGAGAGATAAAGAGATTCCAGTGAAAGCCGAATTGGCTGCAATTGGTTTTAAGAAGCAAGATGTGATTGAGAAGTTCAGACTTGCTGGAATTCAATCGACCTACATCGCGTACCGAGTTTTTTGTTCGTTTGCACACAATCAACTCACAACACTCATGGCAAGACATGCAGGCAACAAGGAGTTGAGTTATCTGAAAGATGCGCCTGATGAACTGAAGCAAAGTATTTTGAAAGTTTCTCTGATGATTCTTTGTCAGTCAATGAATTTGCTGCCAAAGATTTCTAATTTGAGCGCAGAAAATCTTAGCCAAAAAATTAATGAGATTGATACGTTCTGGACATCTGTGACGAAGGATTAACGCAATTAACGATACAACTTGGACATGTGCACCAACTTCACGCCAACTCGCAAAGCTGAATGGGCCAAGCAGAGCTTGGGCGTGGACTTGCCCAGTGCAGATTACCCAGCAGAAACCTATCCCGGCTATGCTGCCCCTATAGTTGTCCGAGGTCATGAGTCAGGTCGTGTTGCATGTGGGCTGGCGCGATTTGGATTGATACCTGTTTGGGCCAAGGACAACAAGATTGGTCGCTACACCTACAACGCTAGGAGTGAAACAGTCACCACCAAGCCCAGCTACAGAACAGCTTGGCAGCGCAGACAGTACGGCATTGTTTTGCTGGATGACTTCTTTGAGCCCAACTATGAGACTGGACGTGCCGTTAAATGGCGCATTCAATTGGCTTCATCACAGCCCATGGGCATAGCGTGTTTGTGGGATCGCTGGACAGATCCAGCATCAGGAGAGCGAGTGGTCAGCTTCACCATGTTGACCACCAATGCCGACACCCACCCAGTCATGCGCCTGTTCCATGCCGCAGCCGATGAAAAGCGTACACCTGTTGTCTTGGCAGAAGATCAGTATGCTGATTGGTTAGCAGCTACACCCGAGCAAGCCGCAGACTTTATGAACTGGGCGCACATGCCCGAACTTAGCGCTGCTCCAGCAATTGCCCTGAGCTAAGCGCCGTAAGAGGTCGGCGTCGACCCGTAGCGACAGCTTGGCATGGAGCCATGTGAACAAGGTTCAAGGTATGCGGCCTTTGGATAAGAAAAGCTGGTCAATTTGAGAGCAGAATGCAGTGTTAGCGATTCGTATCAAATTTGCGGACTTGCTACGAAACACAAACTTTAGTGAGGCTATATGGACGCCATTGCACGATTGATCACCGTACTGCTTATCCCCATCGGATTTATTAATATGCTGGGAGGAATCATCTCTGGCATATGGCTGGTGATATTGGGGCACTGGAGTCCCATCGGGTACGGTTTACTATTTCTTGCTTTTTCTAGTTTTGGATTGGGTTTGGCCATGATGCTTGGGCTTATCTTTGCAGCCCCAGCAGCCATGATGGAGGAAAGAGGAAATAAGTTTGGAAGCTATTTCTTTGGATTTCTTAGTGTGCTCTATACGTATGGAGTTCTAACGGTTTGGTGTTTGGTGGTAATGACGTATTTCCTTAAACAAGCAGACAACGACTCGGTCATTCCGCTTTTGATCTGGTCTTATGGAGTTGCTACAGGACCGATTGGCTGGATGGCACAAAAAGAACGCAATGAGTACTCAATGATTTCAACGTTCTTTATCCAAGCGGCCTATTTGATCAGCATAGTTGCAATTTTGTTAGTGGGTGTATCAATGACTGATCTGATGGCAATTTTTGGAGCAGTGACGTTAGTGGGCTTGGTGCTGCAGTTCACTTTGGTTCATATGACTCAGAAGGCTTCGGGATACTACGATTGATACAAACACTGGAAGAATTAAATGTTGTTTTATTTGATTGCATTTGTTGGTATTGGCTTTGCAATAGCTAAGTTTGTAGAAGATAAGAAAGTTGCGCTGGGGTTAATAGTCGGGTTGGCATTCCTATGGGGAGCCAGTCATAGAAGTATTTGGGGTTTTGTAACCCTTGGCGAACTTCTGCTTGGCTACGTGTTGAATGATGTATTGATTCGTAGAAATGACTCGAAGACTGACTCGGTTCAAGCAGAGCCAAATAAACCAGCTGAACAAGATCTAAGTTCAGAACTGAAAAAAATCATTGATGACTATGCAGAGAAGCTTGTTGATAGCGCAAGTAGTGTTGCAGTAGCGAAAGAGTACGTTCTAGCCGCGCCAAACAGTAAGCTGACAATTAATGAAACACGGAATGTGGCCTTTCGAGTTGGTCAAGCCACACTGGCGCTAACAGTGGTGTACTCCAACGGATTGATAACGGGTGAAACAAGAAAACACTTGGTTGCTGGTTTCGTTTTATCAGGGTTGGAGCGAATTTACGAGTCACCTTTTATTGCTGAAGATGCTGCTGATCTTTGCCTTGAAACTGAGTCGTTTATCGATCAATTGCTAACTCAAAAATTTAGCGGGGATGATCTAGGAGTCATTAGAAGTTTGGGGAAGCACGTAACAAATCAAACAAATGAAGAGAGAGTGAGCGATTGTTCAAACATCGTCCTTAAGTCGGCTACTGATCAGATGGAAAGTTCAAAAATCTTTGAGCTACTAAAAGAACATGTCACCAAATAAAATGAGTGATTCATGCCGATAAAAATTTCAGATTGCCAATTCGCCTACAAGTGTCCATTGAAGTGGGAGGATCTAACACCAACTCGACATAAACAGATTCGTAACTGCGAAGTCTGCAAACAGTTGGTAATCCATTGCGAAACTGACGAGCAAGTTAAGAAATACTCGGCTCAGAAGCGTTGCATCGCAATAAATGTGAGCAGTAATCGATATGCGACGTTGGGGGTGCCAGCTAGACCTGACGAAAGAGATGATGACATTCCTTTCTAATGAAATTGGGGACCCTTGGTTATGCCATCACCAGAAAGATAATCTTGTCATCGTGCAAGTCTTAGGCAATTAGTCTGCTGCCACTATTTGTTGAATATGGATCAGAAAACCATCAACTTCTATCAAGACAACGCAAAGCAAGTAGCAGAGCGGTACGAGTCTGTTGTAAGTGATCTTTCCAAGCACTTTTCGAAATCCTTCACAACAGGGATGAAGATTTTGGATATCGGCTGTGGATCTGGTCGCGATCTGGCGGTGCTTCATTCGCTAGGTTACGACTGTTATGGCGTTGACCCAACTCCACAGTTTGTCGCGATTACCCAAGAAATTCATCCAGAACTGAAAGATCGAATCTTTCAAGGCGCATTGCCTGATTTGTCAGTTCCGTTCGGGGGGGGATTTGACGGAGTTCTTTGTTCAGCAGTGTTGATGCACATTGAAGTTGATCAGCTTCCTGATGCAGCAAAAGCAATCAAGGCGTGTATCAACGTGGGTGGACGACTGTTGTTCTCTGTGCCAAGCAAACGCTTAGATGTGATCTCAGAAAATAGAGATCAAAACGGCAGACTGTTCATCCCTAATCAAGCCAATCGCCTCAAGTCAATCTTCGAGGAGCTTGGGTTCAAAACAGTTTCATCTTGGGATAACTCTGACAGCATGGGGCGTGATGCTGTAGCGTGGGAGTCTGTATTGATGGAACTTGAGACTCGTTGAGTTGTATGGATCGCACTCCATTCATCCCAGCAGTCCCATCAGTTGAAGACTGTTGGCGTGGTGTAGTTCTTTATGGACGAAACACGGCAAGTTACAAGTTCGCACTTGCATCGGCACTACTCGAACTCAATCCCCAATCGGGTCAGTTAATCAAGCTAGAAGATCTAGCACCTGCTTTTGCAAAGCACATTGCCAGACATTTGGCCGACGCACCCAAGCAGATCACTACAAAAGATGGCAAGTTCATTGAAGCTTGCCTGTCATTCAATCAAGAACATGACTTGAGCAAACTGGTTGATGTAACAGTAAGTCACGGTTTTACTAATGTGATTGATGCATTTCATGTGGTCGGAGCTTCCCCCGTTATGCATAAGTTCTTTCAAGATGAAAGGCGTGAGAACAAGGGAATCCGAATCACAGATGAGTTCTCAAAGCTTGCCCAAGGAACTCAAGCAATAAATTTGGTGCAGGAAGTTGAAGCTAGGTGGAAACTTGTTGAGACAGCGTGGAACTTAGGAATTTCCGCAAATCTCCTGAACGTTCAGCACGATCACGAGGCGGGAGAGATGTTTACCTTCGATCAAAGCATGAGGCGAAAGAGTGTGACTAGCAGTCGCAGTGCTTTGAATGGCTATCAAAAGGGAAGATGTTTCTACTGCTTCAGCGAGCTGATCTTGTTAGGAGGGGGTATGAATGTGGATGTAGACCACTTCTTCCCTCACAAGTTAAAGCATCAAAATAAGGGATTGTCAGTTGATGGCGTATGGAACCTAGTTCTTGCGTGTCAGCAGTGCAATCGAGGGGTCAACGGAAAGTTTGATCGCATACCATCGATGAAATTATTAAAGCGTCTCCATGTTAGAAATGAGTTCTTCATTGGAAGTCACCACCCCTTAAGAGAGACATTAATCAATCAGACGGGAAAGACCGAGACTGATCGAGCAAAGTTTTTGAATGATGTTTATCAACGAGTGCAGCTGAATCCGTTGACGGCATGGGAACCGGTGCAAACTAGTGCTAATTTTTTTTGAGGCTGCTTTAATGGTATTTTTATTAGGGCAGCATTATTCCAAGCTAACGGTCACTTCGTTGTCGAGTGGCTGGCTTAGTCGCCTTGCCTTACGATTTGACAGGATTTAAGCCGTTAGCTAAGTGTCGTAAGAGGTCGGCGTCGACCCGCAACGACAGTTACCCGAGATAGACAGATCAGGTACGGTACTTTCGACCCCAAAATCACTCCAAGTTTTACCTGTAATATTGAGAAAATTAATTGAGATTGAAATGGCTAAAAAACTAATCTTGCTGTCTCTGGTCGCTGCATTATTGGCAGGCTGTGGGGCAATGGTGCCAGTAGTAAAACAAGATGACCTAACCGCTCAACAGAGACGTGAAGTAAATGAAGTTGCAATCTTCAATGCTGCTCAGCTAGTTGGAAAGGACTTCACGGTGTTAAACATCGTGGAGGGAATTTCCTGCAAGAACAAAACATGGGATCCTGCAGCAACAAGATCAGATGCAATTTTTCAAGCTCGCTACTGGGCAAAACAAATGGGTGCAGACGGGATCACAAACCTTCAGTGTGATCACCCACGTGGAACAACTACAACATATAACTGCTGGGAGAGCATTACTTGCTCAGCCGAAGCAATCAAATTGAAGTAATCACATGAAATACGTATTATTCGCCCTAGGACTCATGAGCATGTGGCAAATTTCTATTGCTGGTCCTTATGAATATCAATGTTCAGTTCAGCAAGTCGCGGAAGTTGATGCCGCTGGCAAGATGAAAACATCAAAGCCATCATCACAGCTGAACTTCGCAGTAAACCGTAAAACAGGCGCGATTATTGGCGCACCTTTCAGCAACACGGTATCAATCTCAACGACAAGCATCCAAGTCCTTGATTACGGAAGCAAGGATCAAGCATTCAAGGTCCTAAGCGTGTACAAAGGTGCGTTCACAACCGTTGATTACTTGGTGGTTGAAGAGTTTTCAGATAGCCAAGAAAAGCCATTTCGTGGAATAGCGATGTCCAGCATTTACACAGGCACTTGCAAGTAAGCATTGCAAGACAGGCGAGTTATGAATCTTAATTTTCCCTTTGTGCTGGCCATTGTTATGGCAATTAACTTGTCTGCTTGTGGCAAGAAAAGTGAGACACCGCACAAGGCAAAAGAACAGATGCAAATCGATGCTCAATTGCTGAAGGTGGATATGGATTTGGCCATGTTAGAAATGGACTTGAGAACTAGTCAAACAGTGGATTGCATGATCGCCAACAGCATGAAGAACTTAGAGGCGAAAAATAAGATAGTAGAAGAAATGAAAACCACTGCTGCTGGCGAATGTGCGATTGCAGGTGAACTAGCAGAAGCGACTAAAGCAACTTTTGATGCACTTAAGTCAGCGGGAGCAGTTAACTCTCCTTTGTTTGTTTTCTCAATTTACAAAGCAGAGAGCGAAGGCAGCAAAGAGCAGCGAGTAGGTGTTTTTTCCTCGGTTGAGCAATGCACGGAGCTTGAGCAGCATGCTCATAACTTGGGAATGCCAACAAGCAAGTGCAAGGAATGGGAGTCACTTCTCAAGCCTATGAGCGAATCGTCATTACGTGCCAAGTAGGATGCGGCTTCTCAGATGGCTAAGCAATTTGTGACGTACTTCAACTTATGGCTAAGAAAGTAACCACAGAGGACTTTATTCGTCGTGCCCGTGAGTTGCATGGTGATAAGTACGACTACTCAAAGACTGTGTATGTGTCAGCTACTACGCCAATAACAATTATTTGCCCAGAGCACGGTGAGTTTCAGCAGCGGCCAGTCAATCACACTATGGGGCGAGGCTGTAGAGATTGCGCTGGAAATAAACCACTAACGGTTGCGAAATTTATAGAACGAGCACAGACTAAGCACGGCAGCCGTTATGACTACTCGCAAGTAGCATTTGAAGGCGTAGAGAAAAAGATCACGATCATTTGTCCAGAGCATGGACCATTTGAACAGCGAGTGATGACACACTTAAAAGGCTTTAACTGTCCCAAATGTGGTCGAGTCTCAGTGGCAGGAAAACTTGGGCATTCTATGGATCGGTTTCTTTCTGATGCGAGAAATGCCCACGGAGACAAGTACGACTACTCAGGAGTTGAATACAAAAACGCTCTATCAAAAGTAAAGATCAATTGCCCTATCCACGGAGCATTCCTTCAAACACCAGCAAGTCATGTTCGCGGTGTTGCATGTTCCAAGTGCAGTGACCTAATTGCAGCTGATAAGCGTAGGCTTTCTACGGAGGAATTTGTTGCGCGAGCACGTGACGTTCATGGTGACAAATACGATTACTCAAAATCGGAGTACGTGACATCGCATGGAAAAGTGGAGATCATTTGTCCAGAGCATGGTTCGTTCTGGCAGTCTCCAGCTACTCACACTATGGGAAACAAAGCTGGCTGTCCTGGATGTGCGGTCTCAGGATTTGATCAAACAAAGCCTGCGCTGCTTTATTACCTTGCAGTGGTGACTGATAGTGATGAGACGCTGTACAAAATTGGCATCACCAATCTCTCCGTGCAAAAGCGTTTTCCCAACGTAGACCTTCTGAGAATACGTGAGATTAAAACTTGGTCATTCGATTTGGGAGCAGAAGCTGCGAGGCGAGAAATTGCAATCTTGCAAGAGTACGCTGACGACCTTTACACAGGCGCAGATGTTCTGGTCGGCGCAGGAAACACAGAATTATTTGTTCGTGATGTGCTTGAGCTAGACACAGAGGTTGGCCTTCAAACGGTCAAACAGTGGCGACAGAGCAAATTGATCTAAGTTGAAACGTTCTGTGCATCAATGACGTACGAAAACAGCCGACCCGCGTTTCTACCCAGCGCCAGCCACCCTGCATAGCCTTAGTGCTTGATCGTGCGCTGAGGGCTGTTTTCCTCGCTCCTAGAGCTAACGATCAGCACCTCACTAAACTAGAGGGCAATGAAAAAAACGGAATCTACTTGCTCGAACTGCGGTTTCCACATCAAGGATGGAAGGCTGGTGCGTTGTGGTTTTGACTACTACCAAGTTCCAGCGCCGCAAAGAAGAGCACCCAAGCTCACAAATTTTCACGAGGTTGCTGCTAGTCACAGTTGCCCACGTTGGGATCCCAATGGTTCCAGCGTCTTAAAACCTTCTGCGGAGTCCGGCGCACCCCAGAAAGCCGAGACCGTCTACTACTTGCCCGGGCACGGTGGCCTGATCGGTACAGGGTTAGGTCAAGCCTTGCTTGAAAGAGGTTACGACGTCACTGGGCGTGAGACAGTGGGTGAGTTCAAGGATGTGGGGTTTACACGCCAAGTAGAAATAGTTGCGAACGATCTCAAAGACTATTTCTGGCGTGAGGATGCCAAGGTCATTGCCAACTCGTTTGGTGCGTATCTGTTTTTACACGCACAAGCTCTTATTGGTGAGCCTTACATTGGGCGAGTTGTTTTGCTATCCCCTATCGTTGGTGAGTTTGCAAACGATGACCAAGCTCGTCCTATGAACTTCATCCCACCATATGCCGAGCGGTTGCTTGAGCTTGCACAGTCAGGCAAATTTCCTGTGCCCTTGAATTGCGAGATTCACGTGGGAACAGAAGACTGGCAAAGCTGCCCCAACGCCAAGGCATTCGGTGAAATGGTTGGAGTCAAAGTTAATCTAGTTGCTGGTGCTGGGCACATGCTTCCAAGAGAGTACGTGAGCGAGTTGCTGAATCAATGGCGTAATTAATCTGTTCGCAAGGGTAAGTGCCTATGCTGGTAGATACGCCAACAGATTTCAGCACACCTACAATGAAGCTGCACCTTTGTAACGGAACGTGCGAAGTCATCCTAAGACTAATTTAGAGCGCCCTACGGGGTGCTTTTTTTTGTCATCAAGCCTTTAAGGCTGTGGTCATGGCCTTGCCCATGCTGTCGAAATATTTGGCTGCAGCATTGGTGGGTGCTAAGTACTTGGTGCGGCGATTGCTTCCTTCAAACACTTGATCAATCAGGCCAGCTTCGCGCAGTGCATCTATCTTGCGATGCAAAGTTGCTGGTGATGCGATGTCACTCAATGACATGGCATCTGTCACAGTGAGCGGCTTACCTTGGGTGTGTGCAACAGCAATGGTTTCCAGCAGTCTCAACGCTGTTAGGTCTACACCTTCAAACTCACTGGCAATAGCTTGACTGAGGTTTAGGAAGCGAAGGTAAACGGGGCTGTTAGCCATGCGATTTTCAAACGAGTGAGGCGAATGCTCTAATGATACAGAAGCGATAAGTTTTGTCACTCGTTAGCAAATGTACTTGCAGCTAAGGCGTACCGTTATAGCTAACCTTAGCTAGGAGTATTGGTTGTGACGGTATATAGAATTTATAACAAATATTTGTAGGCTACAGCGACATGGTTGATACAGGTTATCGCTTGAACGATCAAGACATGCGGCAGATGTTGAGCATCATCGACAAGCTCAACAGAAGCACAAATGGCAAGCAAATTCGCCAGTCCATAGCAGATGACATATTGGAGTTGACGTCTGCAGACATGTTCGCATCATTTGTCTGGAATGAGCCACTGCAAAGATTTGAAGATGTTGTTTACCTCAACATGTCTAGAGAAAACTTAGACAAGTACGGAGCGTATTACCAATATCGTGACCCCATAACGCCTCATTTGCAATTGCGTAGAGAAGCTACTTTGGTGAGTGAAGTGCTGGCTCAAGAAGAGTTGGAGAAAACAGAATTCTTTAACGACTTCTTGCACACAGATGGACTGAAGTGGGGGATAAACCTGTATGCCTACGATGGTGATTTGAACGTCGGGGATTTGAGGATTTGGCGAAGCGAGGACAGAACGCCGTTTGGTCAGCGAGAAGTGACATTGCTGAACCTACTTAAACCGCACTTCACCAATGCGATGATCAACTCAAAGGCGATGACACTGATGCGGGAGCAAACATCAGGCTGGCATGATCTTTGGGAGCACCATCCAAATCCCTGCTTTGTCTTTAATGAGCAGCATAAAAACATACATCGCAACAAAGCGGCACTAAAGCTGATGCAATCGTTGACGCTTAGCGAGCAACTACTGATGTTGGATTCAGTCATGCAATTCGCCAGAGTAGGTGATGGCAACGAGCACTGGAGAGCGTACAGATTTTCTGTTGTGAAGAGTGAAATTGGATCTGATGAGCACCATGGGTTGATGATGGTTCAGCTCAACGAACGATCGCGAGTCGTCATTGATAAAGAGTGGATACTCAAACGCTTCAACCTGACTGCGACTGAAGCCAAGATGTGTTTGTTGATGATGCGTGGGATGACGGATCAGTCAATGGCTGAGCACTTATTCCGTAGTATCTGGACTGTGCGGGCACACACGAAAAGTATTTTTGAAAAGCTAGAAGTCACTGGACGTGCCGAACTAACCCACTTGATCACGACCACTGTGGCGGATATTGAACTGCCTGAGTAGCTAACGTTATGAACATTGACATAGCTAAGGTTAGCTAGGAGGCGGGTAATTCGGCAAATCTTGTCCACGCCTTATCCCAGCGGTGGCAGCAATATGCCTACTTATTAGAGAAGTAGTGCTACTAATCAGTATTGGCAAGAGTCGGCATTCTTCTTGCAAATACTTTGGCAACCACATCAACATGGAGTTGTCGAATGTCAATCAGTAGCGTAATTAGTCAACGTCAAAACCCATATGCAGTTGCTGCATCAACGGCTAGCGCCGTGAGCAACACTGGCAATGCAACTGTGCCAAAAGAAGGTGCTGCAACAAAGACTGCTGTGTCAACGGTAACCATTTCGCCAGAAGCCCAGCGGTTGTTTGAACAGTCACAACAGACCCAAGCTGCTGCTGACCAGCCTGTGGATGATTTACACAACGATGCCAAGTACAACGTGCCTGAGATGAAGCCGGGTGTTTTATACAACGTAGACAAATGGATTGACACTCACATGAGTGCCGAGGATAAGCAGGTGCTGGGTTTCCCCGTCGCGTCAGGTCCTAGCTCTGCGGATAAAGATGCCTTGCGCGAGCTTGGTCTAGCAATTTTGGATAAGCGTAATTTGGGTTTTCTTAAAGGCCCATTGACCAAACAGTACTTAACTGATGAAGGTCCTTACGGTGTTGGCAATGTGAAAAAGTGGGCTCAGTTTCAAACTGCCGCTGGACAGAATCTACTGAACCAGATTTTTAGTCGTGCCTCTTAACTAAACAGCAGGCACGGCGTCCCATTGCGTTGTGTAGTTGGGGGATTTGCGCTCTTGCCGCATCGCCCATTCATCTCGCAGTCCACCAGTGCTGACCTTAATGGTTCCTCTGCCATAGCGACTGTTTAATCCATCAATGGCTTGCATCAATTTGGTTGCACTGGGCTCAACTGGTTCAAGCAAATCAGTTTGCAATACCTGGACTGGCAATATGTCACCGAGCATGATCCCAGCCTTCTTGTACTGGTAGCCATCACGCCATAACAGTTCAGCTACGTGCTGTACCCAGCGGTTAATCACTAGGCTATCGTTAGTGGGCATGGGTAAAGGTACAGCCATGCTTGGGTTGTATTGGGGCAGATCAGGCTTGAAGCGATTGGTCATCAAGAACACCTGTGCCAGTGCTGCATGACTGTTCTGTGCTCTCAGCTTCTCACATGCGGTAGCAGCAAATACGCTCAGGGCGTCTTGTAAGACAGGCAAGCTGGTTACTGGCTTACCAAAAGAACGACTGCTGATGATTTGTTGTTTGTCGGGAACGTGATCTTCAAGCTCTATGCATGCAGTGCCTTGCAACTCACGCTGTGTTTTTTCCATGACCACGCCAAACTCAGCACGTAGCGTTGGAGTGTGTGCCGTTCGTAAGTCTTGTACGGAAGTAATGCCGTGCGCCGACAATCGTTTGGTTAGTCTGCGTCCCACGCCCCAGACTTCATCCACAGTGATTTGGTTAAGCAACTTTGTTTGTTGTGCATCAGTCAAGTTGTTGTAGTTGAATACGCCACGACTGCGAGGATGTTTCTTGGCCACATGGTTAGCCAGCTTAGCTAGTGTCTTCGTGGGTCCTATGCCAACGCATACAGGTAACCCAGTCCATTGCAGCACACGCTCACGTATCTGGTAACTGGTGTCATGCAACTTAGGCATGCCAGTCAAATCCACAAAGCATTCGTCAATGCTGTAGATCTCGGTGCGTGGCGAGTACTCGGCCAATATGCTCATCACGCGATTGGATAAGTCTGCGTAAAGTGCATAGTTGCTGCTCAATGCCAGTACGCCGTGCTCTTCTGCCAGTCGTTTGCACTCAAACCAAGGCTGTCCCATATTGATGCCGATGGTTTTGGCTTCATTGCTGCGTGACACTACACAACCATCGTTATTGGAAAGTACAACGATTGGGGTGTTCTTTAAGTCTGGTCTAAACAGACGCTCACAACTCACATAAAAGTTGTTGCAGTCCACCAGTGCGATCTGCCGTGTCATAGCAACTTGTGCAGGTTGTAGGTAACAACGCCCCAGACAGAGAAGTCATCGCCTTCTTTGATCACGATAGGTGGATAGATTAGATTTTCCGCAATGAGCTTGACCACACCACCACGACGGTAAAAGCGTTTGACTGTGAACTCATTGTTCAGCACGGCCAGAACGATGTTGTTGTGCTTGGGCTCAATGCTGCGATCAACCACCAGCATGTCGTTGGCGTAGATGCCAGCACCAATCATGCTGTCGCCCTTGACTTTGAACAGGAAGGTGGCAGCTTTGTTACGGACCAGCTGGTCGTTTAGGTCTATGCGCTTCTGGCTGTGGTCGGCAGCTGGACTGGGAAAACCAGCGACCACGGGCCAGCCACAAACGTCTAGCACCAATGGGTTTGGCAAGATCGGGATGGGATTTGGGGCGGAAATTGACAAAATTGGCATAATCTACAATACTGTAAATGCATCCAGTATGTTTTGTAAACCCCATTTACTAATTGGGCAGCGTAGCGTTGCTCGTTAACATGCCAAGCATTGATGCTGACTTTAGATATGAGCAATACCAAGACCCCTGAAAACGAATTAGCCCTGAACAATTACGCGGCAGGAGTCGGTGCGGCTATTGAGCAGGCTACTGATGAAACTGCAATCGTTAGCGCACGAATAACTATGCTGGCTGATGTGATTCAGATTCAATGCATTCGTGCAGATGACACAGATCTTGTGGACTTTTTTGTGCCAGAGCGTTTGCACTCAACCATCGTTGATTTGGCACAAGCAGTTGATGCACATGTATCGCTTTACGAGACAGAACGTGCAGATGAACTGAGGTTGGAGTTTGCAAATCAAGACGAACAAGACAAGTTCATCAAATACTTTGAATTGCTAAGTTTTCAAGGCAGAAGGGCATTTCCAACACCTGACCTCTACCAAGGGGCTGAAAATGTAGATGAGTTCACCTGCGTTAACGCTATAGGTTTTTTGCACTTTGCCCTCAAGAAGGCAGATGAATACGGTTGGCGCGATGTTGAATAGGGTTCAGTGAGTATCTATTGAAGCTATCTACGCTCTTCCTTGCCGATAGAGCGGTTTCATTCTCAAGAAAATGCATGACTTACTGCTCTATCGTTGCGGCAGAGCAGTTTTCAAACACTGCGAACAGCAAAAGTCTGGCATTGAATGGGGCAATCTAGCCGCCACGCCCTAAAGCAGCAACCGATTCGGCGGCGACTGGCAAGAGCTGCTGCTCTAGGGCTGGAAAACTCAAAGTTAATCGTTGGAGATATCCCATGGCTTAATGCCGCTGCGCTCGTCTTTGGGTAAAAGTGTTTGTGCGCCTGCTCCCAAATTTTTCAAATCAGCTACACCAGCAACAGGTGCAATGACTGATGCCGGTGCGGGAGTGGGTTTTGTTTGTTGTGGTGCGGGGTTGGGTTGAGCAGGGTACTGGTTGCGAATTAACGCCTTACGGTACTTGATGGGTGTAAAAGCTGTCGCAGCTTGGGTTGCTTGCTTGACCTGTGCTGCCTGTTTCTGTTTTTGTGCTGCTTGTTGACGTTGTGCGCGAACGGCTGCAGCACTGACCGATTTCTTGGCAATACGTTGCACCTTGCCAGCGTTCTTTTTGACGCGACTTGTGCTTTTACGTGCCATCTGCATAGCACGTCTAAGCTGGGGTTTGACGGTTGGCTTGCGATAGGTGTAGCCACTGAGTTCACCCAGTGCTAAGTGCTGGTTGAACTCCTGCAGATACTGCTCATGGGTGATTTCTAATACTTCATGGATTCTCATGATTTCTCCTTTCGTGTATTTACGCAATTGGAGAAAGCAAGATCGTGCGAAATGCTGGCGCTATGGAGAGGTGATTTCTTTAATGCTGCAGATGTACCAGTCATCACAACGGCTTGCATCAGCTTCTTGTTTGAAATCGCCACCATCCATTTGCACTGCCTTGTAATAGGCATCGTCTGGGTTTTCGGCCTCCACAGTGGCATAGCAGTACACGGAATAGCTTGCAGTCACACGATATGTTTTCATGAGTTTCTCCTTAATACTCACTGCACAACATCAGTACCCAGAAATCACCGCCCCAGCAGGCATAGAGTTGAATGCTGGTCATGGGGAAGTCGGTGTACTCAATGTGTTGTTGATCCAGTACACGGCCATTGCCATCATCAAGTGTTAGCTGTGCAGAGATACCGGTACGCACCAACTTGGCTACGATGAAATCACGTTTGCCTGTGAACTGTGGCAGGTAGCTGGCGATTGCATCCATTAGCCAATATGACTCTGCTTCATCTGCCAAGTACTTGGTCCCGTCTGTGAGCACAGTGCAAGGGTTGATGCGGTAGTACTTCTCCGTGCCAATAAAGTGACTGAGCATGGTGGGGTCAAATGACTTGTTCATCACGCCACCTTGACCACAAAGCCGATGACATTGCTGCTGCCGTACTGCTTTTGCAACAGCGCCTGAGCATCCCAGCTATTAGCTGCATACACACGAGTTTTGACCATGCGACCGTTTACGTTGATCACTGCTTCGTATTGACTCATATTGAACTCCAAACAATTAGGGGCTGATTGCTCAGCCCCTGTTACTCACTTACCAAATCCTTCGCGTGTTGCGTTGGAGGCACTTTCGATAGCCTTGTCAAACTCACCATCACGGATGGCTGTTTGCAGGCTCTTTAGGACTGAAGCAAGTTCGTCCATGGTGTTGACTTGAATGGCTGTGGCATTTTTGGAGTTCAAATACAAAGTGGAAGCTCCGTAACGAACGCTCAAGTTGATGGAGCCGTTAGGCTCTTTCCAAAACCATTCGCGCACCTTTTTGCTGATCTCAACTGTCTTGCGTTCACCAGTTTCAGGGTCGCGTACTGTCTTGAGACGTGTGGCTGTGTACGTACGGCCTGTCTGTTGTGCAACAACTAGGTTTAACTGCTCCTGTAGTTTGGAAATCAACTTCTCGCGGCGCAAGACAACTGGGTCTTGTGCTTTGCTGCGTGTAGCTGTAACGAGTTTGAGTGCTGATAAGACTGCCATTTGTTAACTCCTTTGTGTTTAATGACAGTAGTAAGTCTGAACATGACCTTTGCTGAGGTCGACCAGAAAAGGCGTGGTTCAGGCACTGAAAAACAACAGACCTAGTGAAGACCCAATGACGACGGAGAAAATAAATTAGGAGTCGTTAGCAGCTCTTATGTATTTGTAGAGGGTGTCGCGGCTAATGCCGTACTTGGCAGCGATTCGTGACTTGTTTGCGCCTGCTGCACGTGTTTCCGAAACGATCTGATTTACACGTTCAGCGTCATCTATTCGCTTGGGTCGACCTTTGTAGACGCCACGCTCTTTTGCCTTTGCGATCCCCTCACGCTGGCGCTCTCTAATTAGTGTTCGCTCGTACTCAGCAAAAGCTCCCAGCATTGACAGCATGAGCTTGTCCATAGGGTCTGTGTGATCACCTCTGAAAACCTTGCCCTCCTTGAGGAACTGCACTGCAATGCCTCTGGAAGTAAGAAGCTCAACTATCTTTAATAGATCGCTGAGGCTGCGGGCAAGGCGATCCATGCTGTGTACTACGACAGTGCTGCCCTCAGGCCAATTTCCTGCGAGCATTGCTTGAAGTTGAGGGCGGTCAGCGTTCTTGCCACTTGCCTTGTCAACAAACGTGACTGTTAGCTGTTCGCCATCAAGCTGCCGATCTGTGTTTTGCTCGGCTGTGCTTACGCGGATGTAGCCGATACGAATTCCTGCTGTGTTTTGCATGTTTGACTCGGGTAGTTACTGTCCGCCCAAGTCTGGACCCTAGCTAACGTGTTGTCGATCAAATCAAAAACCAACCCTGTGCGTACAGTTACCGACATCCTTGGCAAGCAAACCCAGTGCCGACAGCTAAAAAATGAAATCAGATTTGAATTAAATGAATTGCGAAATATATAAATATTCAAACAGGCAAATACAGGCACATCAAGCAAGGAATAAAGGTTGGCACGCCGAACGTAATAGTGCTGCTGTGTTGCCCTCTACGTGGTGTGGCTCCAGTAACGAATAACTTGCCATTCGCTTCATCGCACTATCCTTTACAGGACGCCTTAAACGCAGCTCCACTGAGCAATGACGTTTGCGATGTCGTAACGGTTGGTCATGCCTAACAAGCATGGCGTAGGCTAAAAACAAAAAATGTTTAGGCTGAAGTGAGTGGGAATGCCATTGAAATAACCCCACATGTCCCCTGTAACTATTAGTGAAGTGCAGGGTTACAGCGTAAGGCTCGCACGTAAAAGGATGATCGCAATACCTGCCGAATCTTGCAACAGCAAGTTGTGTGTTACTAACTGTGAACCTCAGTAATGAGTTCACTTAGGTCATGCCCGTAACAGGGCATGGCCTGTGATTTCCTTGTAATGAAGAATCAATTAATTAAGAAACTCAATGCAAGCTAGAGCGAACGCCAGTGAGTGAAGGCTGCATTGAGTGGGGCGCACTGCAGTGCGACCCCGTAAAGTTGATTAATGAATGCGGGGCGCAACCTTAGCAATGAGCTTTTCAAAAAAAGCAGCGGCTTGATCGAATGATTTGAATTCTTGACCACCATGTGCAGCCCCCATTGGATCCTCTTCAATCAAATAAGGGCGGAGCTCATTTGGTGTTTTGAAAGCGGTCTTCTTGAAGTACTTGGGGTCGCCTTCAACTTGGAAGCGAACACCACTAGGGTCACGATCATCAAGCAGCAAACAAGTGAGCTTGAAAGCAAAATCACCAACGCGATAGCTGATATAGCGATCAAGCAATACTCGTTTCTTCTTTTGATGATCGCCTTTCTTAGAAGAGCCACTTTCAGACACTAAGTTGTGTGCAAAGAAATATTTACAACCAACTGAATTGGCCTTGGCAGTCTCTGGTGACAGATCAAATTTAGCAAGCAATTTTTTTGCAAACTGTTGAAGCTGAATGTCTAAGCCGATTTCCAAATGGGTAATGAGTTTTGTTGAAGAAATTGGCGCAACCTTAACGAGCTGCTCAGTCTGTTGGGGAGCCTTTTTAGCGACGGTCTTCTTCACTGCCACTTTAGGAGTGGATTGTTTGTGTTTCACTGGCGATTGACGTGTACGTGTAACCATGGCTTGCTCCTGTGCAAAGTTGGAAATCTGGTCAGCTGAGTGCTCAATAACGTTATTGTCGGTCAGGTTTGCGCTCAGGATGTTCATGGCAATTTCTTTGGGGTCGATGGTTGTTTTCATGTGAAATCTCCTTGTTTAGATGTAGAGCTTGAATTTCTTGCTGTTGCGACGTTTGTCCATGCTCAAGCACAGTTGTTTTTCGAGTTGTGTAAGTTCCACTTCGCTTAAATCCTGCAAAGTCTTGTTGTGAATGCCAACGGGGAAGTCGGTGCAAAAACCATTGCAATAGTCGATCCCAATGACGACATCCTGATTGGGGAGTTGGAGTTCAAATTCATAGACAACTTCTTGGTATTCATTGAAGCGAATCTTTTTGAAGGTGAGGCAGCTGTGATCGAGTTGTAATTTGTTAATGAACTCATCACACTGGTAGGCAGCATTGCGGATATACAGCTCATTGCTGTCATCAACATCATGATGGCGACTAAAAGTTAAGAAGTCATTGACTAGAGGAACTTCCGAGCCATTGGAGCGTGCTGTGTGATAGTCGTTAATTGGTTGGCTAATGAAGTAGCCGTAATTGATAAGAAGGTGACGAGAGTTCTTCATGAAAATTACCTTTGTGATAGTTGAGTTTCAAAATGCAATGAAAGTAGAGCGAGTTAAGTGTTGTTAGTGGTCTTCGTCGACCACTAACGAGAGTTAGGTCAGGGCCAATCAACTTTCAGCAAGCCGTCAACGTCATAGAAATCGCTAGGGATTGCGCGATCCAGCAGTTTTTTGTTACGGAGCAAGACATCACGCCATGTTGACGTGGAGAACGCTTCATTGATTACATCAATGCACTGCTTGAACTCGGCAGGCAAGTTGTCAGGGCTGTCTTCAAACAACTCGTTAGCACGTTGAAAGGTCATCAAATAGCTGTGCAAATCGATGGCGGCGAGAATGTGATTGCTAATGCTGTCAAAGCGTTTGAGTTCAATCTCTCCAGGTTTCACGCTCAGATGGCCGTCCTGCAATGCGTCACCAAAGACGGTTTCGTAGTTAAAACGTTCTGTGCTGCCAACGTACTTGGCTTCTTGAGGGCAATTGACAGTAATCATCGACCATGTCTTTTTGTCAAGGTTGAGCTTGGGTGGAAGAATCAAGTCTTCATAACAACCAGACGCCAAAAAGGGAGAGCTTGAATCAAATGTGACAACAATGTCTGGTGACACTTGGTTACGAAGGTGCTGCTGGATACAAGTCAGCACCACAGACCAGAACGGTGTTGAGACGCCTAAAGCATGAAGCACGTGGCTGTCTGCATTAAGCAAGTTGCGCTCTTTGAGATACAGAACGCTGTGCAACATTGAGTACAACCCTCCGCGAGCACCGCTACCTCCAGCCAGGGCAAAGCCGTTGCAGAAGTCATATTCCTCGATGCCTTGAATCCAAGCCTCGGTTGATTCAGGATGAAACCCCTGTACGACTGACACCCAACGTGTGTCACACGTACGAATATCGCGGATCAGCTCTAAGTTCTGTTTGGTCAACTCAAGAAATTGAGAGAAAGTGTTGTGATGGAACGGTGTGGATTTATGTTTGGGCAACTTTGCCCACGGCGGGCAGTCGAGCGTCATTGCATAATTCGCATTGCGTTCCAGCCACATAATCTGCCAAGTTTTTTCTGTCAGTGCGGATTCGTACACTTTGATGGCCTTGAAGGGGTCAGGCTTGTTTTTCAACTCTTCCAATCCGGGATAGGCCAAAGCTCCGGTTCCACACTGGTACCCAGCTGAATCGGCCAAAAGCCAACGACTGTTCTTGCTAGTCTCTGTGATGCTGTTGGTTGCATCGGTGAAGGGCTCGAAATGTCCGACAGACAACAGACAAAACGGATGCTGAAATAGATTTGAAGTTTCAGACCAGAAGGCCAAATCCTTCAAGCTATAGCCCTCTGGAAATGTGCGATCTGTAGGCAGTTGTTTGTCAACTACGGCTGCATAACTTGCATTAACAGCAGGCAGGTACAAACTTTTGTTACGGACATCGATGCCGGACTCAATGGCGCGGTCGATGAGTTTTTTAGAAATGACTGTAGACATAGTTTGTCCTTGTGTTTATTGGTTGTAGGGTTCTTCGTGATCAATTTCAGCCAAGTCTTGGTCAGTCCATTGAATTGTTGGGAAGTTGGGTGCGTAGTTTTGAAAACCTTGCGTCACTGCGGGGGTGATCTTTTCGCTGACCATGCGTGTAGGAACGAAAACTGAGTAGCACGCTGCTTTGGTCTCGTACCGGATGAACAAGCTGTCATCGCTTGCTTGGAGTTCCACATCCGAAATAATGTCAAGTGCACCAATTGCACTGAAAACTGCAAGCAGTTCATGGGCCAAGAACGTGCCGCTGAATGATTTCTGATCCTGAATAGGTTCCGGAAAATCAAAAATCAAATGCTCTGTAAAAACACCATTTTTCGGTGAGTAATCGAGTTCAAATCCATTGCTAGTAATGACGAACTGGATCACATCGTGGCGACGTTGGAACAACTTGGAGCCAAATTTCTCCAGCCATGAGTCAACTGCATCACGTGCAAAGTGCATGACAAACGAGATACCCAAAACCCATTTGGCATTTAACTGGAAATGTTGCTCTTCGAAGTCCACTTGGCTGAAGTTGTCGTTGGGACGATTTGCAACGCTCCAGAATTCCAGAGGAAGTTTGTGATTGTGATTAGTCTTACTAGTCAATGTCGTGGCATTTTTGTAATCACCATAGCCAGTAAAAAACGGAATCACATCACTGTTCCCAACGTCGTACATGTGGATGCTGTCGTTGTGCAAAACCTTGATGAGTTTTTTGAAGAGCAAAGGGACCATCACAACGTCAGTGGGGGGGTGTTCCAGCACTTGAGTCTTGGGCTTGGCCACTGTGACAACACCATCCTTGCGCGAGCGCTGGCTGAACAAGAACACGCCCTTATCAACGCGATACATCAAGCGATGGCGGCGACTTTGGTAAATGTCAGCGACGGTCGCTTGTTTGTCTGAGTTGCCATCTGAAACACGGGCTTCAATGGGCTGTCGAACCATCAACAGTTGACTGCGAACAGTTTCCAAAATGCAACGCAGGCTGTTAGGCAACGCTGCAAATTTTTTGCAGTAGGCATCAACCAGTGAATTCTTGATGAACTTGTCAAATGTGGCATTGCTAATTGCACTGACTGCATCGATCACATAGCCACCTGTTGAGTTTTGTGCAATCAATGCCATGCCCAAGCTAGGTTGCTTGCGTTTCTTGTCGGTGCTGTTAAGCATCAATGCTTCAGTTGGAAGCAAGTTGTAGGTTGACTCAAACTTGTTGCCGTCACGCACATCGTTGGCGAAATATTGAAGTGCCTTTTCTTCCAAGTGAAGTTGGCGTTGAGCACGAGTGAATGACCATGTGTTGGTTTGTTCGCCAGCCAGAGACTTTTGAGCATTTGCGCTCAACGTGACTTGTTGACCCACTTGTGTTTTATTGCTTTCTGAGTCCTGCTGTTCTTCATGTGCGGCCATAGCAATAACAGCGTTGGCCTGTGCAACAGCACTACCAACTGTCATGTCGCGGACTGTTTTAGTTGCTTCGCGTTTTGCTTTTGCCTCCATGAGCAAGAACTTTTGGAGACGCTGTGCAGCTTCTGATGTTTCCACTTGATAGGCATCAGGATTGGCTTTCAGCTCTTGATCGAGCTTGTTGAGCACTTTGTTCTTGCGATAAACAAAGGATGAATCAACAACCAAATAACCAGCATAGACGTGGCGCAGTGGTGTGATGAAGTTAGTGCCCGCGTCTACCTTTTGAACGGGCCGGCGCAGAGGGTTCTCGTCGTAGTCGTACAGTTCTTTCACGCTGGGGTGCTTTTGCACCTCAGTCCACCAGAGGAGGATCTTTGCCATGTTTAGGTAGTCCCAAGCACGAGCAGTGTTTTCTGCACGTACTTGCTGGCTACATTCAGAACGCAGTGCATTGAGTTGGCGATCAAAATTGGCCTTAATGCCAGTTGTATCCAATTGCGTAGGCGTAGTCGTGCCCTCCTGCACTGTGGCAGGAATTTCAATTTTGGTAATCATGGGGTTGTCCTGTAAACTGTTTTGAGAGGTGGAGGAAGACGACGGCAGACCGCTAAATCAATCCGTCGTCCTGCGCTTTCACTGCTTAGATGGGCGTACCTTCCACCTCACCTTCTTGTTCAGTTTCTGTTGATTGCTGAGAGGGATTGTTCAAAGTGACTTGCTTAGTCTTATTAGCAGTCGCAACTTTCAGCTTTGCCAGTTTGCTTGCAAAAAAAGTTGTGATCGCATCCTTTTCGTAGTCGATGTAGTCGATTTTTTCAACCAAGTTAATGCGACCATCGCGAATGCGACCAAAGATCAAGGTTGCCTGACAGTTCTTTTCGATAGGAATATCGACGAGCATTGCAAATGGTTGGTCAGCATTAGCAACCAAATCACGTTTAACCTCATCGAATGCTTTGTCAAACTTCTGTTTTTCTTGCATGGCAAGAGGGCTCTTGGTTTTGGCAGCCTCGATAACGCCCTCCACGCCGCCTTTATCCTGGAGGTGAGTGAAAACTTGATTGGCTTTCAGTTTGTCGTCAGCACAGATGGTGAGAGCTTGGCTGTAGCGACGCGACTGTGGCGTTTCACCGCCAAACACGTAAAACACAATTTGATTCAGGACGCGAGCATTTTTACGGCTGCCCAAATCGATGCTTTCGAGCAATACTTCCAAGGTGGCTTTAACCTCCTTTTGAGCTGCAGTTTTCTGGTCGTAGTAGTGTTCGATGTAGTAGCTGTATGCCTTAGCCATCAAGCTCCAGAGCTGGAGGTTGGCTTTCAGATACGCGCCATCAGACCAGGCTTTGCATTCATCGGCCAGACCGTTCATCGCTTCTTTGAAAAAGCGTGCGTTCTCACTGATAAACTCTTGACTGTCACGAGAGATTGCTGGCGATGAAGTAACCTCGTTCTTCTCGCCGCTGTTATCGCGAATAACTGCATTCCCACCTGAGTCTGCAAATGGTTTCAAGTACTCAACATTAATTTGAGTTGATGTTGAGTCTTCGAGAGTGGTTTCCATTTTTTACCTTTCGTAGGCGGGGAAGTTAAAGAAATGATTTCCGCCTGTGAAAATTGTCAGCGTCACTTTTCCTGTTGCATGGGGTGCTAATTTAGAGTTAGAGAACTTTCGTTTCCATGAATGTATATAAGCTACTTGGCAGTCCAGATGAGTACTACCGTCCACTCTCGCTAAAAGAATCACTGGAACGTGCAAAGGGGTCTTTGTATGAGAGCTGGTTCGAACTTTTGAAAAACTCACCTTGGTATCGAGCCATGTGGGGTGGTCATCCCGAGTTTCCTGATCGTGGTCAAACAGAAGCTAATGAATTTTCATCGGCAGTAAGCGTGAAAAACTCGTTTGGTGATTTGCGAAACATCAAGTTTGATGACTGGTGGAATCAAACTGGTCACCAAATATTTGCTGAAGATGTTGGCTACGTTCCGATGCAAGTTTTAAGCATTCAGTACAACCATAGAAAGAGAAAAACCAAAGAAATACGTGATGGAAAGGTGCCTGCTCATTCAATGACCGTGGAAATTCCATTAAATCTTTCAGTGACGACTCTACGCAAACAGTTCGATATGTTGCTTAAACAGCAGGAGCAGTTTCAACAACGATTTAATCGTTGGCAGCACAGCACTGCTGAAGTCCATCCTTATCGAGATGCTGATATGTCTTTTCAAGACTTTAAGGTCCTGGTTGAGTGTTACAAGCACTGGGAGCATGTTGTTTACAAGCAGCGCCGGAAGTCTTATTCGTACTTCGATTTATATACAGACAAACTGGCGGAATTGCGCTCTGTAAATGGAGTCGAAGAGCGTTTTTCTAGTGAGCTAAGTCCTTCAGAATTGTATGAAGTACAAGCTGGCATAGCAGAGCGGACATTGGCAGACGCTATCAACCTAATGGCTAACGCAACAGTTATGAAATTTCCAAATCAATCTAGTTGCTACTTGGTTGATGCCTATCCACTTGAAAAAATAAAAAAGTATTTGGGTTATTAACGTGCGTTAGTGGTCGGCGTCAACTGGTAACGACAGTTGACACCGAATAAGTTTGAAGACTATGCAGATGTGAAGTCAAGTCGATGCATAAGTCTTATGACTCATAAATCGAAAATTGCGACCTCTGGTCTGGCTCCAAGTCGCATGTGAAGAATTGACGTTCCAATGCCTCTGGAAATGTAGGCAGGACAATGCGCTGTTTCGTACATCCCAGAATTGAATCTCCCACTACCTCGTGGTGTCCAAATCGGAAGCCCAAACAGGGTTACTTGACCAGCGTGTGTGTGGCCTGCCAAACATAGCGAGTACGAACCGCTAAGGACATCTAATTTTTTGTCATCGAATAATGCAGGTGAGTGCTCTAAGACTATAGAGGCATCAGGTGATTTATCTTGATCAATCCAAGCAGCTGATGGGCGACCAGCTGTGAAATCATCAAATCCTATGATCAGCAGTGATTTGTTTTTAATTTGTAGATGGACGCCTTCGTTCACAAGTAGTCTTGAACCAGTGTGTTTTTCATAGATTCGCTTCAACCGTGGGAAGTCCGTATCGCTCCAATACTCCCAATTGCCAAGTGTTCCAATGATCCTGACGTTTGGAAGAAGTGATAGAAATTCATCGAACTCCTCTAAGCCATCTGAATGATCTACAGCATCACCGGTAATCACAATTAAGTCGGGGTGCAGGTTTGTAATCTCTTGTGCAACCTTGTGTTCTTTCTTTCCAATGCCGTGGAGATGGAGATCAGTCAACTGCACAATCCGAATGCCTAAAGAGGACTTGGTAGTGGGGTGTGTAAATTCAATCCAATTAGGTTCGACTAAGACAGCATAAAAAATTGCAAAAACAACAAGTGCTAATGCAGCAGCAGCTTTAATGTGTAGTGTCAAAAACTTCATGTCTCACAAGCACGTTGAATGGGAAATCCTCAGTCAAACATCATTTCTGTGAAGAACTGAAGAGTACTCTCATGACACGAGGGACATTCGTTTCCTTTGCGTAACAGCACAAGATGTTTATCCAGCACGTAACAAAAATCATCTGAAAATTCTTCTTCTCGAACGTGATAGCCGCGTTTAGACAAGATCTCATGTCCTAGTAAACAGAGAAGTTTGTTGGTGGTAAGAACGGTCTTCGCCGCATAACTTTCTATATCGGTACTGTCACACAATGGGCAGCAGACCGTTTGAGCAAGTAAGTCAACGCTCACAGCGTTGCTGCAATTTCTGCAAAGGTGAGGGAATTTGAAAACTTTGCCGTGATTAGCCCTAGAGCTACCAGAAACCGTAACAGTCTCGTAGCCGCATTTGCAGTACGTTTTGAGAGTAGTCCCCACGAGTGGCTCATTTGAAGTGACAAAAGTTGATGTTACTGGTGTCCGAAATGACAAATGAGATAATTACATAGTATTCATAATTGAGCTTGGGAAAGTCGAACGCAATCACTTATGAGCAGCAGCCTAAGGTGCTGCAAAATGACAACATTGAGAAAGATTTATTCGAGGAAGACATGGGATACACCGCCGGGACCATAAGTGAATTGCGTAGACAAATGGAAGAGCTTGGAGTCAAAGAAGGCGGCTTCCTGCGTCCTGATTCTGCTTCCGATTCACCGGACTTGAATGAGATAAAAGTAATTCTTCAAGCCAAGCAATTTGTAGAGGCAGAAGAAGCAGAACGTACGGATTCGTTCGTGGATGCAGAGAAAAAAATCAGTGATATTGATCAAAAGATCGAAGCTATTGAGGCAGCCTGCAATTCAAATTTAGAACATGATCTGCTTGAGGGAGCATTCCGTAGTGCGCTTTCTAAGGAAGAACATTCGCTTGTGGCTGCTTGCGCTAGAGAGTTAGAAACTCGCGCAGCCTTGAACAGCTTCAAGACAAGAAATCAGATTGCCGAACCAGCGCACTATCCAGCTGATCAACTATTTCATTTCGCATTCTTGATCATGTTTGTGGCGATTGAAACTGTGGTCAATGCATTTTTCTACCAAGGTTCGTCAGGCTTGCTTGGCGGAGCCGTAGTAGCTTTATGCGTCTCAGTTGTAAACATGAGCTTGGCAGCTGGACTCGGCTCAATGTACAGATATGTAAATCTCCCAGCAAGTCAGGACAAGGTCACAGGGTACGTAGGAATAGTTGCCTTCATCATTCTGGCGTTTGTGATGAATTTAATCTTCTCGACCTTTAGGGTTCAATACGAATTGCTACAGCAACAGGTACTTCAAGAGAACCTTGCAGAGCCAACAACAGCTATGCTGGTGACAGCATTCAAAACAGCTGTGGCTGATGCATTCAGTGTTTTCTTACTTAAATTCCCAGATATCGACGTAATGAGTTTTGTGTTGTTCTTTGTTGGCGTGATTTGTAGTGGCCTTGCATTTTGGAAAGGCTACACACATGATGACAAACATCCAGGCTATGGAGAGATGGATCGCCGTCATAAAGCAACAGAGCATGCCTTCAATGAAGCAAAAAACCGAGCATTCGAGACGGCTGTTGCCAAGGTTCATCAAATCGCAGATGAAGTTGATGAGTTGAGAGCATCTTTGATTTCATCGCAACGCAATAGTCACGCTCTGAAAGCCCAAGTGCAAGGAGCACAATCAACGTTTGATGGAAACGTTCGAAAGATACAAGGCGAATTGAACTTGGTTATTGAGGCTTATCGGGGAGCAAACCGAGCAACTCGATCTACGCCAGCACCAAAGTATTTTGAAAATCTTCCAAACATAACTCCTGAAGTTAACAATCAAAGAATCGAAGACTTGTTGCAAGCGATTGATGAACTATCAAAAAAATCCAAATCCATCGCAGATGACAAGGTGACTTTGTTAGGAAACAAACTTCAACAAATTCGCAGCAGAATTCACCAGCTTGTACAAGAAGAGTTTCAAAAATACATTGAAACTGTTAAACAGAGTGCGACTGCATCGCTTCGCGCACAAGGACAAGTACAGATCGTAGGCTGAACATGACTAAAAGAGAAAAAGCTTGGTACATGATCGGTGGATCAGTAGCCTTCCTGATTGCGTTGCTTGTGTTGAAACAAACCGTAACGCCGCCACCAGTATGCGATCCAAAAGTCAAATCGAAAACTGTGATTTTGTTAGATCACAGTGAAACGATATCGCAGCAAACAGCTGATGTCATAGTGGAGCGAACATGGAAGCACATTGAGGAAAGTGTGCCAGCGGGTGAACTAATCACCGTCTATGAAATTACTAAGCTTTCAAAAACCAATTTGCAACCGAGCTTTGAAGGATGCAAACCTCGGGCGCAAGGTTCTCAATACGTAGAAAACGTGAAAAAAGTAGAGCGTGATTTTCAAAACTTCAAGGTGAAGCTAAGGGAAGATCTCAGCACGCCGATTAAAACGGGGAGTGGACCTGTCGAATCGCCAATCGCTCAAGCATTAATTGATATGTCGCTTGATGACAAACATTTCAGATCAGAAGACGTTACAAGGTTGTTGGTGTTTTCAGACTTGCTTGAGTACACGCCAAAATTTTCACTTTACAAAAGCACGAATGGCGATCAGGCAATTAAAGACTTTAGGGCGAGTAGAAGTGGAAGTGTGGAACGTCCGAGCTTCAAACATGTTGAGGTGCAACTTCACGTAATTCCAAGAGCAATTCCACCTCAGACGGTGCAAAGTAGAGACAAATTCTGGATTTGGTTTTTCGGAGATAACGCAGGTTCGTGCAAAAAAGAATCTTGCTTAAATAGAGACGATTTGCCAGGGTCTCCAACGTAAGACTAAAAATGCATAAATCATTCTTACCGCTTTTTTTGCTATCGCTGCTTGGGATTTTGAGCTCAAGCTTTCTTCCGCATGAGCCATTGTTCTATCAGTGGTTTGGATTGGCTGCAGGCATCATCCCACTTGGGATTTATCACCGATATCTTGCAAGCCAAAAAATCTTATCCCCTGCTGAGGTTGATAGTGTTTACTACTTCGGATTTTTGATCACGGTCATAACTCTGGTGGCGACTGCAATTTCAATTGCATTAGATTCAACAGGCAAACCAATGGACATGCATTGGATCCTGTTGCAGTTTGGTCTGGGATTGGTGGCCACAGGCGCTGCGTTGTTTGCTCGACTGCTCTTGATGGCTAAGTCGTCTAGCCAAGTTGAAATGGACGTCATTCAATCGACACGTGAATTGGTGGCTTCAGTTACACAAGTCTCTGGTGAATTTGATCGAGCTGGCTATCAAGCGAGTGCATTTGTGGAGCAGTTGGAAGAGCGTCTTGAGAAGTTGCTCAACAAAACGATCACAACTTATACAAATACTATTGAGCAAACGGCTCAAAAATCACTGGATAGGTGCGCTGCCTCGATTGATGGAGCAACAGCACAGTTTTCAGAAGCGATTTCGAAAGTGCTTGAAGAGGTCGGTCGCATACAAGTTGAAGCTGAAGCCATTAGCTTCTCAGTGGCTGCAGAAAAAATGCAAAATTTTTCTGCTCAGATAGAGCTATCAGTTGCCACCATGACTGAACGAGTTAAAGATGTCAGTGCAGCTAGTGCAGATGGCATAGCTGAGTTGGCATCAACAACTAGAAAAGTTCAGAAGCTTGCGATTGATATAGCTGCGAAACTTGAAAAACTCGAGCAACTTCAAAGCATGCTAGATGGAATCCTGAATACTTCAGAAGCTCTTGGTATCTTCAAAGAGGCAGCAGAAACTTCTGCGTTGTCACTTTCCAAATTACGGGCTACCTCAGTAGAGGCCTCCAGAAAGCTCGATAGTGAAGTAATCGATCCACTTAGTGAATCAGGCGTGGCATCTGGATTGCTTCAGTTGACAAAGGCATTTCCTGAAAATGCGGCCAATCTTGCATCGACAATCGGTGATTTAACTGTTGAAGCAAGCAACCTATCTAAAACACTCGTGAGTCATAGACAACGTGTAGAGCAAACACTGACGTCGGTTTCGTCAGCAGGTGATGCTGGACAGCAGTTAAAGTCACTTGATGCAACTGCAAAATCTGTAACAGATGGAATGCAGCAGCTGCTAGTTTCGATTAACGAGTTGAAGCAAAATTTGGCAGCTGCATCAGAGGCTGCGAAGAAAATTGGAAATTCACCTGAGACGATGTTGGATGCAAAGGTCGCTTAATAGGTCAAATTTATGCGACAGAGTGAACACGTTCTCTACATTACGTTAGTAGATTTTTTATTGCAATTGTTGTTTCTCGGGTTGGTGTTGTCCGTAATCTACACCGCACTCCAGCCTGACCCAGACGAGGTTCAGGCCAATAAGGCATTCGTTGCAGAAGTAAAAAAGTTAACGGGCATTTCTGATTTGACGGTTCTTACTGATGAACTAACTAGACTTGGGCCACTGAAAAGTGCGGCTTCAGATGTTAAGTTCGCTCGTGAATTGGAAGATTTGATGAACAAAGTCGGCGGACAAGAGAAAGCTTTGAAGCTGCTAAATGATGAAATCAAGAAAGCGGGTCAAGGGTTGCCTTCATGCTTACCCAACGGAAAAACGATCGCCAATTTTGATGCCTACTCTGACAGAATCGAGCTGCAAAGCCCTTTGTCTGTGGAGATGAGCGATCTGCTTAAGACTCTAAAAATTGCGCCAGAACGAGTTGCTAAGTTAGGGTTGCATGAATTCCGAGATGTGTTTGGTGCCTTAGCTGCTAGAAATCAAACTGAAAAATGCATCTACAACGTTGTTCTTTATGAACACGTTTTTGACACAAGACCAAGAGACAAATTCAATGGGCTCTTTGTGACTTTGAAGCGTGCAGCAAGTGATCTTCGTTAGGCAGTGATATGAGAAAAAGCATCTATTTGGTTCTGTTGCTTCTTTGTCTTGGTTTTCAAAATGCTTTTGCTGAGGTATTAATCGGAAAAGTCGTAGGCGTGTCAGATGGCGACACGATAACTTTATTAGATGGAGCAAAGGTTCAGTACAAAATTCGGCTAGTTGGGATTGATGCTCCCGAAAAAGCACAACCCTTTGGTCAGGCATCCAAGCGTAATCTGTCAGACATGATTTTTGGAAAAGAAGTTCATGTCGAATGGTTCAAAAAAGACCGTTACCAACGTACCCTTGGCAAAGTAATTTTGGATGGACAAGATGTTTGCCTTGAGCAGGTCAAACGCGGCATGGCTTGGCATTACAAAAAATACCAACGTGAACAGTCTGTGGAAGACCAGAGGTTGTACTCAGAAGCTGAAGTTAAAGCGCGAACTTCAAAGCTTGGGTTATGGATAGATCCTGACCCAATTGAGCCATCTGAATTTCGACACAAAAAATAATTTACATACGATATCGGTAAGGGGCATTTTTCCTCTCACCAATTAATTGACGAATAATTTGATAGGTGGTCGTGTCGTCTGTCGTCACATGGTTTAGTGCAGCTTCTGCATGATCAAACTGTGAAAGTTCGCGAAATATTTCCGCCTTTTCAAGCCAAAAATCTGAGTCGGTTTGATCTGTAAGTTCGAGTAGTCTAAAGAGGTTCGTTCGCTGCTGCTCACTAAGCTCGTAAGTTGGAACCGTGAAGTTGAGATTTGCAGTTTTTTCTTTCCGAAGTCCAACCAAAGCTAACAGTCGCATGCTAAATGATTTCGTGCTTTTATTGAATTCATCTCTATGGGCTCTGTATAAATCTCGATAAGGATCATTTAAGTAGCGCCAGTATCGTCGGCGAACAACTAACTCAACTTCAGGGCTGAGGTTTTGTTGGAGAACGAGTTCGAGTGCTTCATCTTTGACAGGCAAGGCCGCTGGAATAGATCTCTCTTCTTCATAGCCGACGTCTAGAGTTTGATGAAGTAAAAAATAATTCCCGCACTTGCATTCTCTAAGCCCTCCATCAGTTGGCATGAGGCTGTGTGTGCGAGCGCCATCTGTCCAGTACTCCATTGCGCTGAAATTGATGGATGAATATCTAACAGTTGTGAAGACTGCGCCGCAACATTTGGTGGAAATTATTTTGTAGCCACGTGTGCTGGTCATGCGCTCGTATCCAGATCGATGGTCATTCGGTTTTAGAGTTGTGTGAATTTAGGAAATTCATTCGTGCCTCTATTGCTGCAGGCTTAACAACTAAATCTGGTGGCGTGAAATCCAGCTGCTCCACCTCGTAAATATTCCGAAAATAGCCTTGTCGACTCCATTTTCCGGGTTGCCCTATTGGATCCCAACATGTGGTTCGTACTCTTCTTCCTATGAGTTCTTTTGCCTTGGCAGTGACATCACCTGTTTTATCAAACGTGGAGGTTTTCATGTGTCGTTGAGTGCCATCGCTTAAAAGCAATATGGTGCAAAGTGAACCTTTGAATAATTGATTCTCACGAACCTCTACAAGTAAGTCTGGTTTTGACAGTGTTGCTTCGCTACCGTTTACCGCTGCAACTTTTTGTTCTTCCTTGTATCTCTCAAGCTCCATTTCAAGTTCATTCACTCTAGTGTTTAAGTTTTGATTTTGCGACTCTAGGTCATCAACTACATAGCTCGCTTCAAGTGCAACGCTCTCGGCATGCTCCGCTCGCTTAATTGCTGCATGTAGTGCAGTAATAGCTTCATCCGCACGTTTATTGGCCGCAATAGCTTCGTCCTTCATCAAGGCAACTCGTTCGTCACTAAGGAGCAGTGCCAGTTGTTCGACGAGCTCTGCTGCATTGCTGACTTTTCCATTGACATAGAGTGGGTGTAAGTTCAACAAGTCATGCGGATCAATGATCCCCTTACGCCTTAGTGAAATCATGATCTCTGATAGTCGATACTCAGTATCAACGTCGTGTCGCCAGACAGTGACAAGGACGGGCTCCGAAAGTCCAGGCCTTGCACTCACTACAAAATGTCCTGAGATTGAATCGCCTTTACTGTTGGCTATTTGAGCGTTGATGTGGAAACGATCAGAATATTGACGATCAGGGTATAGGAATCTGACGCTCGAAAGCTCAACGGTTGTGTCCTTAGAGAAATACACACCAAATCGCAGTGGCAAAGAGTCACAGTTCGCATGTTCCCGTTCAGGGACCATGACTTTCAAAGTGTTAGATTTTCTTAGCTGTTGCTCTAATTCAGTTAAGTCCATGTGCGTAGCTCAATGTCGAGGGGAATCTCGATTTTCATTTTCCTCTCAATTCAACATGTTTCTAACTGTCGTAAGTGGTTGACGTTGACCAGCTACAGCACTTGATCTTGAATTAACTGGCGTTTGTGGTCGGCGACAGCCCCTTACGACAATTACCCTGGGGCTAACTTCCTTGCGAAAAGCAAGGCAACTAAGCTGAGCCCAACTTCCATGAGACAGAGCCCGGCAACTTTGGCCTGTTATTGGTCGACTTGTCCCAGCACCGATAGCAGACTGACTGTGCAACAAGAAAGCACACTCAAATGACGGGCCAAGCTATTCAAACAAACACCCCAGCCAACTGGTTTTTTAACTGGGTTTGGTTCTTTGCTACGGAGTCGAACCAGCACTTGAAAACCAGTTCGGTTCCCAGTTACGGAATCGAACTGTGTGCAAACGTCTGGGATTGTGAAAAGGGCTGTTCAAGCAGAGCAGTGGCTGGCTGCAATCCAAACCGTTTCCCGCAAGATGGCAGCAGGCTAGAGCAACTTAACTCACGCTTGGGCACGTTTAGGCACTTTTGGGCAAGCGTGAGGCAATGCACAAATCGCGCACACTCACCCTCTCAACGTTGCTACCACGTTGATTTTATGCATTCTTTAGTTTGCAAAATAGCGTTGAAAATCCGCGTGTCGGCAGTTCGATTCTGCCCCAGGCCACCAGTTAAGAACCGTAAGTACGCAAGTACTTGCGGTTTTTTTTACTTTATGCCGTGCGTGGGTCTATGAAACATCGATTCTTGCAGCAGTCAAGCTGCGCATTGCTATTTTGTGTTGCCTCGTTTTCTACATTTGCAAGTTTGCAGGATGAGATACAGGTTTACACAGATGAGATCAATGAGTTCGGCGAGTATGGTGTTGAGCTTCATATGAACACAACGCCAAAGGGAGTAGCGTCGCCCAGCTACTCAGGTGAGGTTGTCAATCATCATGCAACACGCCTCACGGCAGAGCTTTCCAGAGGGCTGACTAAGACCACAGACATTGGCTTGTATGTTCCCACCGTGCTCAACAGCAATGGTCAGTACGACCTTGCTGGCCTAAAGATGCGATTCAAATGGTTGCCAATCCAACCAGAAGATACGGGTGGTTTTTTTGCTGGGATGAATTTCGAGTGGGGCCAGGTTCAGCAGAAGTACTCTGAGTCGCCTAGAAGTGGCGAAATTCGAAATATCCTCGGATGGCGAACTACAAATTGGTTGTTTGTTGTGAACCCTATTTTCGGGTTTGATGCATCTCCCGGCTTTTCGCATGTGCCATCTTTGGAGATTGCCACAAAAATTAACAGGAAAGTCAGCGAGTCACTGTCCATTGGATGGGAGCGTTACAACGATAGGGGCCCTTACAACAAGATGTTGCCCTTAGCAAATCAAGGTTTGGTGAACTATGTGGTGCTTGACTACGAAGGCTCAGACTTGGACGTCAACTTTGGCGTTGGGCGAGGTTCAACCGATGTCAGTGATAAATGGACGGTCAAAGCAATCGTCGGATATTCGTTCGGTAAGTGATGAGATTTCACAGAGGTGATGCCACTAACAGAAAGCGCCCACGGACCACCGGTTTTGTGATGTACCCCGCGCACTCGTTATCCCGCTCGTACACCCAAGACTTCCAGCCTTCTGGCACGGCGATCACCAAGTCCGTATCGCTGCGGCCTTCGAGAATCAGGATGTCTTGGGGGAGCTTGAGGGGGCTGACCAAGCCAAAGGCATCACCGACCAGCACACGGACGCGGCAATTGTCTGATTCATGGATTGGCACCTCTTTCGCCGGGAGGTGAAAAGTCTGCGCGGGTGAATGGCGCAACTCAGGTGGGAGATTGATGAACATCTGCACTGCATGAATTCGCGATCCATTGACTGGCGTTTGCGTGTGTTGTACCCCGCTACCAGCCAGTGTCCAGTGCACGTCGCCCGCGCCGAATTGGTGGTTCGTGCCAACGCTGTCAGAGGAGATCATGTGACCTAGCGTGTCCTCGAACAAAATCGCGACGGCACTGATATGGCGATGAGGGTGCAGCGGAAAGGTCGGTGCCGTCATCACATAGCTGTCACACAGAAGCACCGCCCCTGCGTCCGGTTCCTCGTGCCATTGATATCCAAAAAAGCCTGAGCTTTCTCCACGTCCGATTCTTGCGTCTGGTGCTCGCATATTGGTCTGGTTGAGTTTGCTGAACGATCGTGTGAGTGGGGTATACCTTGTTCCCCGTGAAATTAAACCCCTCTAAGATTCGACATCTTCAAGCTAGATTGTTCAGGAGTTGCGACTATGAAATTAGCAGGGAAACTTAGCGTTTGGATTGCGTTGGTTTTGATGGGGGCGCTTGCCCAAGCTCAAACCCAAACCACAGGAGTTTCTGTGCAGTGGTTGGGTCAATCTGCTTTCAAGATCACATCGCCACAGGGGAAGGTCATTATCACAGACCCGTGGTTAAAGGCTAATCCTTTAACACCCATTGAGTTCAAAACGTTGGAAAACCTGGGCAAGGTGGACGTGTTGTTGGTGACACATGGTCACGTGGATCATTTTGCAGATGCACCTACCATCGCGAAGCTGAACAGTATCCCAATGTACGCACCGGGAGACATGAACGCTTCAGTTGTTGCGCTGGGTATTCTTCCACCTGAGCTCGCGCCTCGATTCAACAAGTCTGGTTCCGTAGAACCTAGTCCCGACATCAAAGTGACGGCCGTTCACGCAGAGCACTCGTCGGTCATCAACTGGAAGAACCCAGCAACTAACAAAGATGAAATTCATGTGGGTGGTGAGCCTGTTGGCTACATCATCGAATTGGAGAATGGTTTCAAGATTTATCACATGGGGGATACGGGCTTATTTGGTGACATGAAAATGATTGCCAACTACTACAAGCCAGACTTGTTGTTGATTCCCATTGGCGGAAACTTCACGATGGACCCCAAAGATGCAGCCTATGCAGCGCGTGAGATGTTGAAAATTCCTAATGTCATTCCAATGCACTATGGCGCTAACCCGCTTGCCAAAGGAACCTCTCAGGAGTTTCTTGGATTGATGAAGGGATCTAAGCAAAAGGTTTTTGTTCTGACGCCCGGTCAAATCAAGAATTTCTAACCTATGAACGTCAAGCGTTTTCTTTATGCGCTAGTTGCAGTCTTCGTTTGGAGCTTTGCTTTTGCCGCTGAACCAAATGATGCAGATTCAGTTGCCAAAACACTAGCGCCATCAGGCGAGCTGAGCGTCGGTGTTTATTTAGGGAGCCCAACATCCATGGTGATTGATCCTAAAAATGGAGAGATCCATGGCGTTGCCATTGAATTAGGGCAGTCTTTGGCAAAGGTCATTCATCGCCCTGTGCGAATCGTGCAGTTTGACCGAGTGGCGCAAGTCATTGATGCGTTAAAGCAGGGGCATGTCGATATGACCTTTACAAACGCGACTGCTGCGCGAGCAAAGGATGTGGATTTCACAGCACCCTTGATCCGTTTGGAGCTGGGCTTGCTGGTTCCTGTTGCATCACCTGTCAAGCAATTCATGGATGTCAATGGCGCCGCGTTTCGCTTGGGTGTTGCGAAGGGAAGTTCATCGCAAAACGCTCTAGGAGCAAAGCTCAATCTGACGAAAATCGTTCCAGTTGACTCGTTGGATCAAGCTAAGAAAATGCTGGTGTCTGGCGAGTTAGATGGCTTTGCCACCAACAAGGGCATTCTGTTTGAAATGAATGAGCATCTAAACGGCTTCAAAGTCTTGGATGACCGATGGGGTCTAGAGAACTTGGCAATTGCCGTTCCCAAAGGGCGTGATCAGGGCATGCTTTTCTTAGCCGAATTTGCAAAACAACAATTGACCACAGGCGAGATAGATGCGATTGCCCGTCGTGCCGGACTTCGTGGCATCGCAAAAGACTGATCCAAAGGATGATTAAATGAAAAAACATGCAGCACAACTGGCTTTTTTAGTGATGACGTTGATGGGGGTGATCCCATCAGTACACGCGCAAGCGTTTCCAACTAAGCCCATTAAGGTTGTGGTCGGCTATGCCCCCGGAGGGGCTGTCGATGCTGTCGCCAGATCCGTTGGACAAGCCATGGCCAACAGCATGGGACAACCTGTTGTGGTGGATAACAAGCCGGGTGCAGGAACCAATATTGCGGTGAAGTCGGTGATCTCAGCTGAGCCAGACGGCTACACCTTGCTGATGGCAGCGAATGCTTTGTCTGCCAACATGGCGCTTTATCAACCAAAACCATTTGATGCAGAAAAAGAGTTGGTGGCCGTTTCGATGGTGGGGCGTGTACCTGTGGTGATTGCTGCAAATCCAAGCGTGCCTTATTCGAATGTTAAACAGCTGATTGAAGCTGCTAAAAACAAACCCAATTCGATTGCATATGGATCACCAGGTAACGGTTCAACGCCGCACATGGCTATTGAGTTGTTTGCCCATGCAGCAGGAATTGATTTGCAACATATTCCGTACCGTGGTGGCTCGCAAGCTATTACAGACGTGATTGGTGGGCAGCTGCCTTTGATTGCCGTCAATGCAATGGAGGTGTTGCCCCATGTCAAGAGTGGAAAGCTCAAAGTCTTAGGGGTTTTGAGTCCCAAGCGAAGCCAAATTTTTCCTGATGCCCCCACCATTTCTGAGTCTGGATTCCCCGGTTTTGAGGCTTCAGTTTGGTATGGGTTGGTTGCACCCGCTGCTACGCCAAAGGCCGTTGTTCAAAGATTGCACGATGAAACTCAAAAGGCCCTTCAAACCAATGAGGTTCGTGATCGAATGACGCAGGTTGGGGGAGAGATCGTTCCAGGGAGCTCCGAGATGTTTGCCGCATTGATTCACAGCGAATACCTGCGCTATGCAAAGCTGGTGAAAGACGCCAACATCAAGCCCGACTGATCAGGGAAAGTTCTCTCCCAATAAGTTCTATATCTAATCGTTGATTGTTTCGGCCGCACTCAAGTAGTTCAATGCGTACACCTTCACTTCCACAAGGGGTGCGACATGCTGAACTTCTCTCAGAATCTGGGTAAAAGCCTTTTGGTTATAGCGGTGACCAGTGGTGCCGTGCTGGCTTACTCGGAGCTAGAGTCCACGAGCTCGGATGCTGTTTCAGTGGGGCCAGCCATTGTGCAAACGCAATCGGTAAAAGTGGAAAACATTTCAATGGACTATGTACGGGCACACATCGAGTTAATGCAACAGCTAGACGAAGCACCTGTCCAATCGTTCTAGGTGGTTTTTAAACTGCGTCTTCTTATCGGTTGTGTGGCTTATTTGTTGGCTGCATTTTCTGCAGACGCAGCGCTGGCGCGTTGTGCAAACTCTGCGCGCAAGGCTTTGAGTTTTTCGCGCGGGTCTTCTTTGACGGTGTCTTTGTCCAGCCCCATCTCGGCGATGAAGCGGCTGGGTTGAGCCGCAATCATCTCGCGGCCTTTTTTGCGCTTCCGCGTCCAGCTCACGGCCAAGGTGCGTTGCGCGCGGGTGATGCCCACGTACATGAGGCGGCGTTCTTCTTGCAAACGCACCGCAATGTTTTCGTTGGTGTGCTCGGTGCCGTGCTCGTCGTCTAGGCGGAAAGGCAACATGCCTTCGGTCACGCCCACCAACATCACGTGGGGCCACTCCAAACCTTTGGAGGCATGCAGGGTGGAGAGTGTCACCACATTTTGGTCCTTCTCGCGCTCGGTGAGCGTGGAGAGCAGGGCGATGGTTTGCGCCACCTCCAACAAGTTTTTTACTTCGTTGCCGGTGGTCACGCCTGCGGTGTCGTCAATCTGGCCGCCGCAGCGCTGGGTCATCCAGTCGCAAAACTCCATCACGTTGTTCCACTTGGAGGCCGCGGCTTTTTCGCTTTCTTCGGCGTCGTACAAGTGTTTTTCGTAGCCGATGTCTTTGAGCCAGTCGTTCAAAAATGCGCGTGCGTCTTCGGCGCCGGTGGTGAGGCGGGCGCGAAACTCCAAGTCGTTCACGTAGCGGCCAAATTCGTGCAGGCTACCTAAAGCGCGAGCGCTCAACACGGAGGGCAGGCTGTTGCTGAACAGCGCTTCAAACATGCTGAGTTTGTATTTGCTGGCGAATTCGCCGAGGGCTGCCAACGTCTGGTGGCCAATGCCGCGCTTGGGCGTGGTGACGGCGCGCAGAAATGCAGGGTCGTCGTCGTTGTTGACCCATAGGCGTAGCCAAGAACACAGGTCGCGAATTTCGGCACGGTCAAAAAAGCTTTGGCCGCCCGACACCTTGTACGGAATTTGCGCCTTGCGCATGGCGATTTCAATCACACGCGCTTGGTGATTGGCGCGGTAAAGGATGGCGAAGTCTTGCAGCTCGCGGTGGCCGCTGCCGCTGGCGTCAGTGCCTGCGCGCAAAGATTGGATGCGTGCCACCACGCGTTCGGCTTCGTGTTCTTCGGTGTCGGCATCGACCACGCGCACGGGTTCGCCTTCGCCGAGTTCAGAGAACAAGGTTTTGGGAAACAGCTTGGGGTTGGGCTGAATCACGTTGTTGGCGGCTCGCAAAATGGCGCTGGTGGAGCGGTAGTTTTGCTCCAGCTTGATGACCTTCAGCGTGGGAAAGTCTTGCGGCAGTTTGCGCAGGTTGTCCAGCGTTGCGCCGCGCCAGCCGTAGATGGACTGGTCGTCATCACCCACGGCGGTGAAGCGGGCGCCACCTTGGTCAGGACTGCCGACCAAACACTTGAGCACTTCGTATTGGGTGGCGTTGGTGTCTTGGTATTCGTCGACCAACACATGGCCGAGTTGGGCTTGCCATTTGAGGCGCACCTCTTCGTGCTCTTGCAGCAGCTTCAAGGGCATGCCAATCAAGTCATCAAAGTCCACGCTTTGGTAGGCCGCGAGGCGTTCTTCGTAGCGCGCCATGATTTTGGCGATGGTGCGCTCGTTGTCGTCTTTGGCAATGGCCATCGCTTGGGTCGAATTGAGGCCCATGTTTTTCCACAAGCTGATGGCCCATTGCCATTGGCGTGCGGTGGCAATGTCGGTGGTGCCGCCCGCGTCTTTCAAAATGCCGGTCACATCGGCGCTGTCCATGATGCTGAACTGTGGCTTCAAGCCCATCACGCCGCCGTCTTGGCGCAACATGCGCACGCCCAGCGCGTGAAAAGTGCAAATCAACACATCATTCGCAGCTTTGCCAATCAAGCCTTTGGCGCGCTCGCGCATTTCGGCGGCGGCTTTGTTGGTGAAGGTGATCGCGGCGATGCGTTTGGGCTCAAGCCCTGTTTGAATCAGGCGGCCAATCTTGTGTGTGATGACGCGCGTTTTGCCCGAGCCCGCGCCCGCCAACACCAAACAAGGGCCGTGCAAGAAATTAACGGCTTCTTGTTGCGCGAGATTCAGACCAGCAGACATTCAGGAGACAGTTCATGTGAAGCGGGCAATGATACCGACCCGCTGAGAGGGCAAAATAGCCGCGTGCTGAACATTCTTCTTGTCACTTTCCCCTTCTTCGCGCTCGTCTTGGCGGGCTTTGTCGCGGCGCATCGCCGCATGCTGCCGCTCGATGCAATTCCTGGCTTGAACGGCTTTGTGTTGTTCTTTGCGCTGCCGTGCATGTTGTACCGCTTTGGTGCCAGCACACCCATTGTGCAGTTGCTGGATGCGACGCTTTTCTTGGCTTACCTGCTGTGCGCGTTGCTGATGGTGGGTTTTGTGGTGGCGGTCAGCATGAACAAGCGCATCGGCTGGAACGATGCCTCGTTTGGCGCTTTGGTCGGCGCGTTTCCGAACACCGGTTTCATGGGCGTGCCGTTGTTGGTGGCCTTGCTCGGTGCTTCAGCCGCAGGCCCCGCCATCGTGACGATTGTGGTGGACATGGTCATCACCACCTCGCTGTGCATTGCCTTGTCGCGCTTAGATGGTGCCGACGAACATGGCGCAAGCAAGGCGGCTAGAAGTGCGCTGAAAGGCGTGCTCACCAACCCTATGCCTTGGGCCATCAGCTTGGGTGGTTTGTCCTCAGCGATGGATTGGCAGTTGGTGGGCCCCGTGGCCAAGACGGTGGGCTTGTTGGCCGATGCCGCTTCGCCCGTGGCTTTGTTCACCATCGGCGCGGTGCTGGCGCGTTCTCAAATTCGCGTGAAAGAAAGCGGACACCCGCCCATCCTATGGCGCGATGTGTTGCCCGTGGTGCTTTTCAAATTGGTGTTGCACCCTGTGCTGGTGTTGCTGGTGTTGGTGGCCGCGGTGCAACTGGGTTTTCCGATTGAGCGTTTCACCTTGATGGTGGTCGTGCTGGTGGCTGCCTTGCCGAGCGCGAGTAATGTGGCGTTGTTGTCAGAGCGCTTTGGGGCGGACACCGGCCGCATAGCCATGATTATTTTGGTGACGACGGCCGCTGCATTTTTTACTTTCTCGGGCGCAGTCGCTTTGCTTCACGGCTAACTTCTGCTCGGCGAATTTAAATCGCCAGCGGGTCGACATCCACCGCCCAGCGAATCACCTGCCGATGGGCGCTGCGCATGGCATGCAAATCTGCCTGCCAATGTGCCAAGAAATGTTGCAACGCCTTGCGCGAGGTGCATTCAATCAGCATTTGCGCGCGTTCGATGTTGGCCACGCGTTGAATCGTCATAGGCACAGCGGGATACAAATCCACCAACAGTTCATCGGCTAGGGCTGCACCGGCGTCGCGTGCGGCGTTTAAAAAGCCTTGCGCTGCTTCTTGCGTGCGAGCCTCGGCGCGCACCAAGGCTTGAAAGCTAAAGGGCGGCAAGGTGGCTTGCTCGCGTTCTTTGAGCTGTTGCTCGGCGAAGGCGGGGTAGTCGTGCTGTTTGAGGGCTTCAAACAGCGGGTGCAGCGGGTGAAAGCTTTGCACCCACATTTCGCATGGACTGCTGGTTTGCATCTCCGCGTCGCGGCCTGCACGGCCTGCGGCTTGCATGAGCAGGCTGAACAAACGCTCGGGCGCACGAAAGTCGCTCGAAAACAACGCGCCATCTGGGTTGAGTGCGGCCACCAAAGTGACGCGTCTGAAATCGTGGCCTTTGGCAATCATTTGCGTGCCCACCAACACGTCCACCGCGCCTGCGTGGACCTCGGCCAGTTGGCGTTCGAGTTCGCCTTTGAGGCGTGTGCTGTCCGCGTCAATGCGGGCGATGCGAATGGGCTCGCCATCGGGGCGGCGCACGTCGGCGAGCAACTCGGCCAAGTGCTCTTCGAGCTGTTCGGTGCCTCGGCCCAAGGGCGAAATGTCTAAGTTGCCGCAGCTCGGACACGCGCGTGGCACAGGCTGCGTGAAGCCGCAGTGGTGGCAGCGCAGCGTGCGGTCGAGTTTGTGGAACACGCGGTAGGCGCTGCAATGCGGGCATTCGCTTTTCCAACCGCAGTCGTTGCAGTTGAGCACGGGCGCGTAACCACGGCGGTTGAGCAACACCAAGATTTGTTCGCCACGCGTCACGCGCTCGCGCATGGCGTCGAGCAGGTGGTTCGAGAACACGGTTTTGTAGGGCTGGCGGTTCATGTCCACGCGACGCACCAAAGGCAACGCGCCTTGGCCCACGCGGGACGGCATGGCCAAGCGCATGTAGCGGCCGGCGGGCTCTGCATCGGTGGCGGGGCGGCTGTGGTGCCAGCTTTCTAGCGAAGGTGTGGCCGAACCCAAAATGACTTTGGCGCCTTCGAGCTGCCCGCGGTAGATGGCCAAGTCGCGCGCCGAGTAGCGTGCACCTTCTTGCTGCTTGTAGCTTGGGTCGTGTTCTTCATCCACCACGATGAGTTGCAAATGCGGCATCGACGCAAACACGGCCATACGCGTGCCCAACACAATGCGCGCCTCGCCGCTGTGCGCGGCCAGCCAGTTTTTCAGGCGCTGCGCGGGCGTGAGGCTGCTGTGCATGGCCACCAAACAATCGGCACCCCATTGCGGGCAAAAGCGCGCGCGAAAACGCTCTTCGAGTTGTGGTGTGAGGTTGATCTCGGGCACCATCACCAAAATTTGCGCTTGCGGGTTGTCTTCCAACACGGCTTGGGCGGCACGCAAATACACCTCAGTCTTCCCGCTGCCGGTGTTGCCAAACAACAAGAACGGGCCTTTGTGTGCCGCGATGTCGGCCAGCACTTGGGTTTGTTCTGCGGTGGGCGTGGGGATGGTTTGCGTTGCACCTTCATAGGCCACCACCGCTTTGGGCTTGCGCTTTAAGCGGCGTGCCCATTGCTCGGTGCTGAGGTCGCGCAGTTGGCTGGGCAGTGCGGCCAACGCTACTTCGCCTGCGCTGCGTTGGTAATAGTGCGCGGCAAATTGCACCAGCTGACGCCAATGACCGCTCAAAGGCGGCACGCCTTCGAGCGCGCTGGCGATGGCGCGCAGTTGTAGAGCGGTTTGTTCGTGATCGCTGCTTTGCGCGTTGACTTGAGCCTCGTCCCACACCACGCCCAGCAACTCTCGGCTCCCCAACGGCACGCGCACCAAGGTGCCGGGGGCGTGTGCTGTGTCGCTTTCGTACGTGAGTGCGCCACCAATACCGCTGTGCGCGGGGGTGTGAACCATCACTGAAATTTGGTGCGACATGTCAAGCGGTGAGTTGGGTGGTTTTGCTCAGGTGTTTTGGCAGAAAGGGCTTTAAGTTGTTGATTTACAAGGGCTTCAGGGTAAACTCAAAATTTCTGTGGATAACTTTGTTGATATCTACAGTTGGGGGGCTCCCAAGGCGCATGGATCAAGGCTTGGAACAAACTGCCTCAAAAAAATGCACCCCAAGAATCCTATATGAATCAATGACTTATGAGTGATTAAAGTTTTCCGAAATGCTGCAAAAGAAAAAACCAACTTGGTGCGATGGATCAACTTTTTTGTGCATAAGTGTTAAGCTGAAGTACAACTTTTGGTGACTTGACACTTAATTTGCTGACCTGGATTACGGCTTTCTCAACGCACGCGAGTGGCTGTGCACCGTCTCGACCAGCACGCCCACGCTTTCCGGTGGTGTGTATTGGCTGATGCCGTGACCCAAGTTGAAAATTTGGGTGGGGCCGGTCGTGGCTTTGTCTGTGTGGGGTTTGCCAAAGGCGTCCAACACACGGCGTGCTTCAGTCGCAATGGCGTCGGCGGGTGCAAACAAAGAGTTCGGGTCAAGGTTGCCCTGCAGCGCTTTGCCTGGGCCGCCCACTGCGCCGCCCACTTGCGCGCGCGCTTGGGCCAAGTTGACCGTCCAGTCCACGCCCAAAACTTCGCAGTCGAGGTCGGCCATTTCGGGCAGCCACAAACCGCCGCCTTTGGTGAACACCAAGCGGGGAATGACGGCGCCATCGTGCGAGCGCTTGAGTTGGGCCAACACGCGCTTGGTGTAGGCCATGCTGAATTGTTGGAACATGCCATCGGCCAGCACGCCGCCCCAGCTGTCAAAAATCATCACGGCTTGTGCGCCGGCTTCAATTTGGGTGTTGAGGTACAGGGCGACCGCGTCGGCGTTGATTTCCAAAATGCGGTGCATCAAGTCGGGGCGGCTGTACATCAGGCTTTTGACTTGGCGGTAGTCGTCTGAGCCCGCACCTTCGACCATGTAGCACGCCAAGGTCCAAGGGCTGCCCGAGAAACCAATCAAAGGCACACGGCCGTTGAGCGCTTTGCGAATGGAGGTGACGGCGTCAAACACGTAACGCAGCTTGGCCATGTCGGGCACGGCCAGTTCGGCCACTGCAGCTTCGTTGCGCACGTTCTTGGCGAACTTGGGGCCTTCGCCTTGGGCGAACGACAGGCCCAAACCCATCGCGTCAGGCACGGTCAAGATGTCGCTGAACAAAATGGCGGCATCGAGCGGGTAGCGCTCGAGCGGCTGCAAAGTGACTTCGGTGGCGAAGTCGGTGTTGGTGGCCAAGCCCATGAAGCTGCCGGCCTTGGCGCGTGTGGCGCAGTACTCGGGCAAATAGCGACCGGCTTGGCGCATGAGCCAAACGGGGGTGTGGTCGGTGGCTTGGCGCATGCAAGCGCGCAAAAAGGCGTCGTTTTGGAGTGGTGCAAACATGGCGACATTGTCGCCGACGACGGGCTTAGCCCAGTTGACGATGCTCAACCATCAAGCAAAGGTTTTGCACCACGACCAAGCCTGCGTCGATGGCTTGCTTGGCGGCGGCGTCATTCACCACACCAATTTGTAGCCACAGCGATTTCGCGCCAATGGCAATTGCCTCGGCGGCGATGGGCGGAATGTCTTCGGAATTGCGAAAACAGTTCACCATGTCAATGCGTTCGTGCTGCGCGGCTTCGGTGAGCGAGGCGTAGGCTTTTTCGCCCAACACCTCTGGTGCGTTGGGGTTGATGGGCACGATGCGAAAGCCGTGGTCTTGCATGTACTTGGCCACACGAAAGCTGTCGCGGTGCGGCTTGGGCGACAGGCCCACCACGGCGATGGTTTTGCAATCGGCCAGGCTTTGGCGAATCGCGGTGTTTGCGGTGGTTGTTGCGTTCATTGCTGCGTGCCTGATGGTTGATGTGTGTTCAGTTGCGCGTGATGGTGGCTGGCGCATTGGGTGTGACGGGCAATGCAAAACCTGTGGCGGGTTGGACTGGTTCGCCGGCGGGCAAGGTGGCGAGCGCCTCTTTCATTTTGCGCACGCTGAGCAACTCCGATAACACCAAGGGCGCTTTGCCTGGCGCATACAACACATACACCGGCACGCCGCTGCGCCCCAAGGCTGTGAGCGCGGCGGTGATGGCAGGGTCACGCCGCGTCCAGTCGGCGCGCATGAGGGTGATTTGGTGTGCTGCAAAGTCTGTCAACACCTCGGGGTGAGACAAGGTGGATTTTTTGTTGATCTGGCAGGTCACGCACCATGCGGCGGTGAAGTCCACAAACACGGGGCGGCCTGCGGCCAAGCTTTGCGCGACGGCGGCCTCAGACCACGGTTGCCAGAGGCTGCGCGCCGAGGTGTCGTTGCGTGTGGGGTTGCTGGCGGATGCGCTGTTGACGAGGCTGCCTTCAGCCGCCGCGTGCAACTCGTCTGCCAAGCTGAACGCGCCCCAAGCCAATGCGACTGCGACCAACCATGCCAATCCGCGGGCTGCGGGTGTGTGTTGAATGAGCAGCCAAACGAAGGCCGCCAACAAAAGCAAACCACCTAGCGCAAACATGGCGACGTCCAAACTGGTTTGTTGGCCTAGCACCCATAACAGCCACACCACCGTGGCCAACATGGGAAATGCGAGCAACTGGCGCAGGGTGACCATCCACGGCCCCGGATGCGGCAGCTTGCGCGCCGCGGCGGGCGAAAAACTGGCCAACAAATAAGGCGCGGCCAGCCCCAAGCCCATGACCACAAAAATCATCAATGCTTGCCAAGGGGGCAACGTCATCGCCAAGCCGAGCGATGCGCCCATGAATGGGGCCGTGCAAGGCGATGCCACGGCTACCGCCAACACGCCAGAAAGCGCAGCATCCATAACGGGGTGTTTGTATTGAAAGCTGGCCAAACGCGAGGGCAGGATTTGCCCAAACTCAAACAGACCAAATAAGTTCAAGGCGATGAGCGTGAACAGCACCGCCAACACGCTCACCACGATGGGCGATTGGAGTTGAAAGCCCCAGCCGAGTTGCTCGCCTGCGGCACGCAAGGCCAACACACCTGCGCCCAGCAGCAAAAAGCTCAACACCACGCCTGCGGTGTAGGCCATGCCCGCGATGCGGTGGGCTCGGTGAGCGCGGCTGTGTTGTGCGAACCCAAGCAGCTTGATGGCCAACACGGGCAACACGCAAGGCATGAGGTTGAGGATGAGCCCGCCCACGAATGCTCCGGCCAATGCCAACATAAACCCGAGCGCGCCTTCGGTGGTCGTGCCATCGGTTGCGTTGTTGATGGCGACCGACGAAGCCGCTGGCAGTTCAGACACCGCAGGCCACGCTTGCGTGATGGCGGCCTGGAATTCATAACCTTGGCGTTGCGCGCCTTCGCCCGTGGTGAGCAAGAAGCCCATCGTTTTGGGCTCGGTCATTCGCAAATTGCTCAAGGGCAGCTGCGTCGTCCATACGTCGCCTTGCCAAGACTGATGCGTTTGCGCGTGTTGTTCGGTGGCAGATTCCACCAACTCAGGCGTGTGCGGGAACACACGCAAGGTTTGGCCTTGTAGCGCGGCGGGCAAACCAGTGACTTGCAACACCAAACGCTGGTTCTCAAAGCGGGTGATGGCTTTCACGTTAGGCAAGGCTTGCGGCTGTTGCGCTTGCAAGGCTTCAAACGCGGAGGCGTTGGGCGCAAAACTGCCGTTGACGGGAAGGGTCAGCGCAAAGTCGCCCTCTTGTGGGATGCACTCCAGTCGGCACACCAGCCAATTGGCGTGGACTTGCAGTTCTAGCGTGGCCGCAGCGCTGGGCTTGAACTGCGTGCTCACGGTCAATGGCACAGCCAGCAACACGGTTTTTTCGAAACCATAGTTGGTGAGGTTGCCTGCCTTGAGCTTGCTCGGCAGCGGCCATTGCACCTCGCCTGCGGTGATGCCTGCGGGAAGGTTCAGCTCAATTTGTGTGGGTAGGCCCGAGTCGCCGGGGTTGCGCCAATAGGTGTGCCACTCGGGTTGGTGGGTCAGTTGCAGCCCCACCCAGAGGGGCTGTCCCGCTTGCACGCCTTGCGGTGCGTGGGCCAGCAGCTCGGCGCGCAGTTGTGGTGTGCTCACCACCGCTGTGTGACGGGTACTGTCCAGTGCTTGCGCGTGACTGGGCATGGCCAATGCCCACAGCACGGCAGCGAATGCATGGGCCGTGAGGATGTGCAAACGCGCAGCGGCTAAAACAAGACGGGTGGCGCCCAGCAGGCGCGAAATGGGATGAAGCATGCGCCAGATGTTACCCAGCCGAGGCTTGGGGCGGGAAAGTAAGATGGCACTTATGACGGCGCACACCAGTACACCTACTTCTCAAGCCTTGGCCACGCATCGCTGGGCTGAGCTCAACACCCGCGACTTTGCCGCACTTGACCCCGCACGCACCGTGGCGGTGTTGCCCTTGGGCGCGACGGAGCAACACGGGCCGCATTTGCCGTTGTCGGTGGACACGGTGTTGGTGGAGGGCGTGGTGAATGCCGCTCTGAAGCACTTAGTGCCCACAGACCCTGTGTTGGTGTTGCCCACCCAAACCTTGGGGCTGAGCACCGAGCACACCGCCTTTGCGGGCACGTTGCATGTGTCGCCACAAACTTTGATTCAGCTGTGGTGCGACATTGGCGCTTCCGTGGCACGCGCTGGGGTGAAGAAGTTGCTCATGTTCAACGCCCACGGCGGCAATGTGGGTCTGATGGATGTGGTGGCCCGAGAGATGCGCGCGCAGCACGGTTTGATTGTGTACAGCAGTAGTTGGTACAACTTACCGTTGGATACGGCGGTGATGGGGCAGTTCTCGCCAGACGAACACCGCTTTGGCGTGCATGCGGGCGACATTGAAACCTCCATGATGCTGGCGCTGGCCCCCGCCGAGGTGAACATGGCCGAGGCGCACAACTTTGCCTCAAGCTCGCAAGAGCGCGCCAAGCAGTACGCGGTGTTGGGCAATGGCAAAAGCGCCAAGCTCGGCTGGCACATGCAAGACTACAACCCGCAAGGCGCAGCGGGCAACGCCGCCGCCGCAACCGAAGCCAAAGGCGAGGCCTTGGTCAAGAGTGCCGGTGAGCAGCTGGCGCTGTTGCTCAAAGAGCTGGTGGAGTTGCCGCTGAGCACCGTTCGCCCTTGAGGCGCTAAGCGAAGGTCACCCAGTCTTTGTGGCTGGGTGTTTCCAAGTGGGGCAAGCTGTTGAAGCTGATCAGGCTGTGCCGCTTGGCGCTGAACGTGAACTCACTCACGGCGCTGTTGCGCAAGCGCATGTTGAGTTCAATGCTGGTTTCAGGGCTGACGCCCAAGACATGCGCCACCGCCGTGGCAATCGGCCCGCCGCTGGAGACGAGCAGCACATGGCCGGTGTGGTGCTGACGCACATGGTCGAGCGCGGTGGTGACGCCTTTCACAAACTCAACATAGCTGGGCATGCCGTGTGGGCTGACCACGCCCGCCATCCACTGAGCGAGGCCATCGCGCAATAAACGAAAGTGGTGTTTGTAGCCCTCGGGCGTGGTGGGCTTCACCACATCGCCGGGCACGATGGCTTGAATCAGCGCGTGGCTGTCGTACTCGTTCAGGCCCGGCCAAGCTAGGGCGTCGAGTTGTGTGCCTAGGCCTTGCTGAATGCCCGCCAAAGTTTGGGCGTGGCGCTTGAGCGTGCCGGTGATGACGGCATCAAATGCAAGGCCTTGTGCGCGCCAGTGTTCGCCTAGGCGCTGGCTTTGTTGCTGGCCTAAATGGCTGAGCTGGTCGTAGTCGGCAGCGCCCAAAGAGGCTTGTCCGTGTCTCACTAAGTAAAGGTGTCCCATGGTGGTGGCGAGGTTGGTTTGTCACCATTCTGAAGACGGCCTCTTGAGTTGGCAGTCACACCTGAGACCGAGCGCTTAAAGCAGAGGCGCGGCAGATTGGACCAGCCACGCGATGGTGGCCAACAGCGCTGCGGCCATCAAACGGTTGAACCATTGCAAGCGCAGGGCCGAGTCGTCGGGGCCGCGTAGCCAGTGACGCAAACTGGCGCCCAGCCATGCATAAGTGAAATTGCTGGCAAAGCCAAACATCAAGAAGATGGGTAAGGACTCGATCAGCCGTCGTCCTGCGTCGTCGTGGCCCACGATCCAGCCGCTGGCCACGGACATGGCTAAGAACCAGGCCTTGATGTTGACGAATTGCAGCAAAACGCCTTGCTTGAACCCGACGATGGGGCCGGATGTCGCTTCGCTGAGTTTGTGTGTGCTGGCGAGTTTCCAAGCGAGCCACAGCAAATACAACACGCCTGCCGCCAAGAGCCCCCAGCGTAGCGGCGGAAAGTTCAGCACCATCACACCTAAGCCCGTGGTGTTCACCACCAGCAACACGCTCCAGCCGACAGGCACCGCACACACAAACGGGAGGGCTTGTCGCAACCCGTAGTTCGCGGCCAGAGTGGCGGCTAAGGTGTTGTTGGGCCCCGGTGTGAAGGTGCCTACCGTGGCAAGGGCAATCAAAGCGAAGAGTTCGGCGCTGCTCATGCCGGTGAGGATAGTTGCTCCCAGCGTTCGAGGGCTGTCATCAGCGCGTCTTCAATTTCGGTGTCTCGCTTGTGCAATTGCGCCATCTTGGCCGGATCGCTGGCGTACAGGCTGCTGTCGCTCAGTCCTGCTTGCGTTTCTTTTTGCTCGGCTTCGAGGGAAGCAATCAACTCGGGCAGCGCATCGAGCTCGCGCTGCTCTTTGTAGCTGAGCTTGCGTGCTTTGACGGCGGGTTGTGCGGCCGCTGCTTTAGGCGCTTCTGTGGTGTTGCTTTTTGCGGCCGTGTTCGATGGGGCGGTGGATGGTGCGGTTAAGCCACGTGCGCGCGCAGATTGCGTGAGCCAATCTTGCACGCCGCCTTCGTATTCGCGCCAAAAGCCGGGTTTGTCATCGGTGGCTTCAAATACCAAGGTGCTGGTGGCCACGTTGTCCAAGAATGTGCGGTCATGGCTGACGATGAACACGGTGCCATCGTAGTTTTGCAGCATTTCTTCGAGCAGCTCTAGCGTATCGATGTCCAAGTCGTTGGTGGGTTCGTCGAGCACCAAGACGTTGGCGGGGCGCGCAAACAGTCGTGCCAACAGCAAACGGTTGCGCTCGCCACCCGAGAGTGAACGCACAGGCGATGTGGCGCGCGCGGGGGAGAACAAAAAGTCATCCAAATAGCTCTTGACGTGCTTGCGTTGTGTGCCAATCTCAATCCATTCGCTGCCGGGGCTGATGAAGTCTTCCAGCGAGGCGTCCATGTCCAGCGCGTTGCGCATCTGATCAAAGTAGGCGACTTGCAGGTTAGCGCCTTGGCGAATCTTGCCGCTGTCGGCTTCGAGCTCGCCGAGGATCATCTTCAGCAGCGTGGACTTGCCGACGCCGTTGGGGCCAATCAATCCAATCTTGTCGCCGCGCAGGAAGGTGGCCGAAAAGTTTTGGGCGATGACTTTGTCGCCAAAGGTTTTGCTCACTTCGGTGAGTTCGGCCACGATCTTGCCGCTAGGTGCGCCGCTGGCGACATCGAGTTTGACGCGGCCCACGGCATCGCGACGTGCTTCACGTTGTGCGCGCAGCGCTTCCAATCGCGCGATGCGGCTTTGGCTGCGCGTGCGGCGTGCTTCAACGCCTTTGCGAATCCAAACCTCTTCGCCAGCCAACAGCTTGTCGGCTTTGGCGTTGATCACGGCTTCTTGCGCAAGCTGCTCTTCTTTCTGTGCTTGGTACTGTGAGAAGTTACCGGGGTAAGTCATCAGGTGACCACGGTCCAGCTCGACGATGCGTGTGGCGACTTTGTCCAAGAACGAACGGTCGTGCGTGATGGTGATGATGCTGCCTTTGAAGTCAATCAGCAGTTGCTCCAGCCACTCAATGCTGTCTAAGTCCAAATGGTTGGTGGGTTCGTCAAGCAGCAATACATCGGGCGAGGTGACCAAGGCTTGTGCAAGTGCCACGCGCTTGAGCGTTCCGCCGGAGAGTGCATTGATGCGCGCATCGGGGACGAGGTGCAGACGGTGCAATGTTTCGTTCACGCGCTGCTCCCAGTTCCAGCCGTCAAACAGCTCGATCTCGTTTTGCATGGCGGTCAGGTCGCCCTCGCCGGCTGAGTACTGCTCAATCAAATGAATGACACGTGCCAATCCCGCGCTGACAGACTCAAAGACAGATGCGTTGCTGTCGAGCTGAGGCTCTTGCGCGACGTAGGTGACGCGCAGGCCTTGTTGCACGCGCAAATCACCATCGTCGGGCTTTTCTAAGCCACCCAGAATACGTAAGAGGGAAGACTTGCCTGCGCCGTTTCGGCCAATCAGGCCCACGCGCTCAGCGGTTTCAAGAGAGAACTCTGCGTGATCCAGCAGAGCAACGTGCCCAAAAGCGAGTTGGGCGTTCTGTAAAGTAATCAAAGACATGTCCCATTATCAAGGGCTCGCCTTTGGCGGGCTGATATCTACTTATAGGAGCGAGGTTGGTGGAACGATGGGCTGCAAAGGCGTAGTGCAAACTTTTTTGAAAATAGTTGCACAAGACCAAAAAGTAGTGCTATACTGACGGGCTCCGCTGATGAAAAGCGCTAAGGGTTAACCCAAAAGCCAGTTTGCGGAGGTGGTTGAAAAGATTTTTAAAAATTTTCCGAAATGTTTAAAAATCCGATGTATACTGCAAGGCTTCGCTGATCGCAGCGAGTTGTTCGAGAAATCGAGTGGTTCATTAAAAACATACAGCCGATAAGCGTGGGCGTTTGATGGTGATTGCCAAGTTCTTTAGGAAC
>Ga0228699_1000155_pt1 | contig 63574 bp, 59 predicted proteins | sample McNCre217_Aug_MG_FD_178016 | JGI IMG/M metagenome (GOLD analysis project Ga0228699, IMG submission 178016) | Freshwater microbial communities from McNutts Creek, Athens, Georgia, United States - 2-17_Aug_MG | ecosystem: Environmental > Aquatic > Freshwater > Creek | place: USA: Georgia... | reverse complement strand
GCGATGGTCGCTAAAGCAGCGATCCCCACATACGCTGCCATGCGCCGATTTGTCATCAAAGTCATTTAAATTTCTCCATTAGACGCTTTAAAGCCTGTAAATCACCACGTTGCGTCCTGCCTTGGCCGTCTGGTTTTAAAGCGCCACGCAAGTCATCAAGGTCGTAAATCATCAGATGTACCAAGACTTTCTGATCCAAGCCAGGGCAAGTACACAAGATACTCAGCGCATCTACCGCTTCGCCCTGAAAGCCCTGAACAGTGCTGACCTGATAGCGCACATTGTGGTCAATGAGGCTGATTTCCGCCGATTTGGAGTCATCACAAAACAATTGCAGGTAAATATCAGACAACGCTGTGGCCGTACCACGCCATACGGCCCCTCCCAAATGGGGGCGGAATGCGGCCATGCGTGTCATCCAAACAGCAGCCAACTCGCGCAAAGCCGCCAACTCGGCTGGCTGCGTATCCGCACAAAACACATCCAAGTATTCACGAACGGCATCTTCCACTTGGTCATTGTTCGGCAACTGAGCACGCACATTCAACCCCAATTGCTTCACGGCACGGCGTTTGGCAGGGCCGTACTCCAACCCCTCTTCCACCACCATGCGCGCTGCGGTGGCTGCAATTTCTTCTTGAACCGTATTCATATAAGCGCATTGTCAGCCCACGAAGACGACCTTGCTCAGAACAGCCCAATACACCCTCCTAAAATGGGCCAATGCACATACATATTTTGGGAATTTGCGGCACGTTCATGGGTGGACTGGCTGCGTTGGCACGTGAAGTGGGCCACAAAGTCACCGGTTGCGATGCGGGCGTTTACCCCCCCATGAGCGACCAACTTCGTAGTCTCGGTATTGAGTTGATTGAAGGGTTTGACGCCGACCAAATGCGACTCAACCCCGACGTCTATGTCATTGGCAACGTGGTTTCTCGCGCTCGCTTGGCCGACGGGTCGCCCAAATTTCCTTTGATGGAAGCTATTTTGGAAAGCGGGGCACCTTACACCAGCGGACCGCAATGGCTGGCCGAACATGTTTTGCACCATCCCAGCCAACCGCGCCACGTACTGGCTGTGGCCGGTACCCACGGCAAAACCACCACCACCTCAATGCTGGCCTGGATTCTTCAAGCGGCGGGCTTAGAGCCCGGGTTCTTGGTAGGCGGCGTGCCTATGAACTTTGGTGTATCCGCCCGCTTAGGCCGTTTGAGCAGCCCTGCCGATGTGGCGGCACATCAACGCACACCGTTTGTGATTGAAGCAGATGAGTACGACACCGCATTTTTCGACAAACGCAGCAAGTTTGTGCATTACCGACCACGCACGGCCATTTTGAACAACCTTGAGTTTGACCATGCCGACATCTTCGACAACTTAGCCGCCATCGAACGGCAGTTCCACCACTTGGTGCGCACCGTACCCAGCAGTGGCAGAGTGGTAGTGAACGCAGATGAAGAGAGCTTGCAACGCGTGTTGGACCAAGGCTGCTGGAGCGGCGTGGCCAAGTTTGGCGTGAGCGCCAATGCAACGGGCCAAGATGGTTGGTCTGTTCAAGGTGAGCCCGACAACTTTGCGGTGCTGCATCACGGCAAAGAAGTGGGCCGTGTGCAATGGGACATCACCGGCGTACACAACCAACTCAATGCCCTCGCCGCCATCGCTGCTGCCGAACACTTGGGTGTGTCACCTGCGCAAGCGGCAGCATCATTGAGCGAATTTCAAAACGTGCGTCGCCGCATGGAGGTGCGAGGCACGGTCGCTCGCGCGGGTGGCGACATCACCGTGTACGACGACTTTGCACACCACCCCACCGCCATTCGCACCACCGTCGATGGTCTGCGCCGTAAAGTGGGCCCCAACGCACGCATCTTGGCGGTGTTTGAACCACGCAGCAACACCATGAAACTTGGCACGATGAAGTCACAACTACCATGGAGCTTGGAAGACGCCAACTTAGCGTTCTGCCATTCGGGTGGATTGGACTGGGATGCGGTGGAGGCGTTGTCGCCCATGGGAGCGCGCGCCTGTGTGGCTGGCTCTGTCGACGAGGTGATTGCACAAGTGGTCGCGGCGGCCCAAGCTGGAGACCATGTGTTGTGCATGAGCAATGGTGGTTTTGGCGGAATTCACGCCAAGTTGCTGGCAGCTTTGGCTAACTAACTTCTTGCACACGCACAAAACACGGAAAGCGCTGTATCTCGCGAGGCCAAAAGAATGGCCCCGCGAGAAAAGACTTAAGAACGTTGACGACGCGCCGTCACGGCCTGCGACAACACCTCAAGCGACGCAACCGAATCATTCCAATCCAGGCACGCATCGGTGATGCTCTTGCCGTATTCCAGCTGAGACACATCGTCTTTGCCTGGGGTGAACTTTTGCGCGCCGCCATGAATGTGGCTCTCAATCATCACACCAAACACTTGCTTTGAACCACCGCTGATTTGCTCAGCGATGTCACGCGCCACCACCAGTTGACGCTCGTGTTGCTTGCTACTGTTTGCGTGGCTGCAATCCACCATCAACGTCGCTGGTAACTTGGCTTTGGTCAACTCTTCACAAGCCGCTGTCACACTGGCCGCATCGTAATTTGGCGTTTTGCCACCGCGCAAAATGACATGGCAATCTTTATTGCCCTTGGTTTGCACAATCGCCACTTGACCATTTTTGTGTACAGACAAGAAGTGGTGCCCCCCTGCCGCGGCTTGAATCGCGTCCGTCGCGATTTTGATGTTGCCATCGGTGCCGTTCTTGAAGCCGATCGGCGCAGAAATGCCGGAGGCCAACTCGCGATGGACTTGACTCTCGGTGGTGCGCGCACCAATCGCGCCCCACGAAATCAAGTCACCAATGTATTGCGGACTGATGGCATCCAAGAACTCGCTGCCTGCGGGCAAGCCGAGACGGTTGATTTCAATCAGCAACTGACGCGCAATGCGCAAGCCCTCATCAATGCGGTAGCTTTCATCCAAATAGGGGTCGTTGATCAAGCCCTTCCAGCCCACGGTCGTACGTGGTTTCTCGAAGTACACGCGCATCACAATTTCCAAAGTGTCCGCGTACTTTTCGCGCAAAGGCTGCAAGCGACGTGCGTAGTCAATCGCAGCAGCTGGGTCGTGAATCGAGCATGGGCCAATCACCACCAACAAGCGGTCATCTGTGCCATGCATGATGTTGTGAATGGTTTTGCGTGTGTGAGTGATCAACTTCTCCACAGGCGAGCCTTGAATGGGGAAGAAGCGAATCAAATGTTCGGGAGGAGGCAGCACGGTGATGTCCTTGATACGTTGATCGTCGGTTTGACTGGTGTTTTCAACGTGGCTTGGATAACTTGTGTTGGTTTTCATGATCTCGTCCTGAAGTTTGAAAAATGGGTTTGAAATTTGACAAAAAAAAACCGCCGGGGGTCCGGCGGTTGGTTTGGGAGTTCAGAGCGTTGGGAATACGTTCAGATCTCTCGACCGCCGTGGGGGCGTGAGATAAAAAAGTACGCAAAATAAAAACGGGCTGAACTCATGGATTGGAATGTAGCACAGGGAATCTGGCAGTTTGCTGACAATTCGCTAGGGTTTACACGCGAAATTATGCGGTTCCGCCCACCGTCAAGCCATCAATGCGCAAGGTGGGTTGCCCCACGCCGACAGGCACGCTTTGGCCTTCTTTGCCGCAAGTACCCACGCCCGGATCGAGCTTCATGTCGTTGCCAATCAAGCTCACACGCGTCAGTGCATCAGGGCCATTACCCACCAAGGTGGCACCTTTGACGGGGTATTGAATCTTGCCGTTTTCCACCCAGAAAGCTTGAGAGGCTGAAAACACAAACTTGCCAGACGTGATGTCCACTTGGCCACCGCCAAAGTTCACGGCGTACAAACCCTTTTTGAGGCTAGACACAATTTCTTCTGGCGACTTGTCGCCACCCAACATATAGGTGTTGGTCATGCGCGGCATGGGCACATGGGCATAACTCTCACGGCGACCATTGCCTGTGGGTTTGACCCCCATCAAGCGGGCATTCATACCGTCTTGGATGTAGCCCTTCAAGATGCCATCTTCAATCAACACATTGCGTTGGCTGGGGTTGCCTTCATCGTCGACATTGAGTGACCCACGACGGTCTGGAATGGTGCCGTCATCCAGCACCGTCACGCCTTTGGCAGCCACGCGTTGACCTATGCGACCGCTGAACGCGCTAGATCCTTTGCGGTTGAAGTCTCCTTCTAAGCCGTGGCCAATCGCTTCGTGCAACAAGATACCGGGCCAACCTGGGCCCAACACCACACTCATCTCGCCTGCGGGGGCGGGACGTGCATCTAGGTTGGTGAGCGCGCATTGCACGGCTTCGTCCACATAGCTTTGGGCCAAAGCATCGTCGAAATGATCTAAACCAAAGCGACCGCCACCGCCCGCAGAGCCAACTTCGCGGCGGCCGTTTTGTTCGGCAATCACGGTCACGCTCAAGCGAACCAAGGGGCGCACATCGGCAGCCAAGGTGCCATCGGCACGCACCACCATCACGACGTCGTACTCGCTGGCCAAACCGGCCATGACTTGAATCACACGGGGGTCTTTGGCACGGGCCATTTGTTCGACACGCCCCAGCAAGGCTACTTTTTCGGTGCTGTTGAGCGATGCAATCGGGTCTAAGCCACCGTACAAAGATCGGCTAGATGCCACCTTGCGCGCTGGCACTTTGACGCGTCCACCTTTGGCCGCTGCGCCAATCGAGCGCACGGTGCGCGCGGCATCCAGCAACGAGGCTTTAGAAATATCGTCCGAATATGCAAAAGCAGTTTTTTCGCCGCTCACGGCGCGCACACCCACACCTTGGTCGATGCTGAAAGAACCCGTTTTGACAATGCCTTCTTCCAAACTCCAGCCTTCAGCTCGGGTGTATTGAAAGTACAAATCGGCCTCATCGACCTTGTGTGCCTTGATTTCGGCCAGCGTTTTCGCCAAGTCCGACTCATCCAAACCGAAAGGCTCTAACAACAGTTGACGGGCAATGGCCAATCGCTCAAGGGTGGGTTCACGTGAAATCATGCGGGAATTATGACTGCACCAGCTGTTTGGCTTTGGCCACCGACATCAATATCCCCAGTCCCAACCCCAGTGTCACCATGGCCGTGCCGCCATAGCTGATGAACGGCAACGGCACCCCCACCACGGGCAACATGCCACTGACCATGCCCATGTTCACAAACGCGTAGATGAAGAAACTCAAGGTCACGCTACCCGCCAGCAAACGGGCAAACAGCGTCGGCCCTTCCACGGCAATGGCCAAGCCACGCAGGATCAAAAAGATAAACGACGCGATCAGCAACAAATTGCCCACCAACCCAAACTCTTCACCAAAGGCCGCAAACACAAAGTCGGTAGTGCGCTCAGGAATAAAGTCCAAATGGGTTTGCGTGCCTTGCATAAAGCCCTTACCCCAGAAGCCTCCAGAGCCAATCGCGATCATGCCTTGGATGATGTGAAACCCTTTGCCCAACGGGTCTCTCGACGGATCTAGCAAGGTGCAAATGCGTTGCTGTTGGTAGTCATGCAAGATGGGCCAACGGAAACCATCGGCGCACAAGGTGGGTTCAAAAAACACCACCAAGCCCACCCCAATCACCCCCAAGATGATGGGGGGCACGATCAGCCACCAACTCAGACCCGCAAAGAAAATCACAGCCATGCCAGCAGACAACACCAAAATGGCAGTACCCAAGTCAGGCTGACGCACGATGAGCGCCACAGGAACAAGCAGCAGCAAGCCAGCCACCAAAAAGTCGAGCGGTCGCAACTGGCCTTCACGCTTTTGAAACCACCATGCCAGCATGAGTGGCATGGCAATTTTCATGATCTCACTGGGTTGGATCACCACCCCCACGTTCAGCCACCGACGTGCGCCCTTTTTGGTCAAACCAAACAAGGCCACAGCCACCAGCAGCGCCACACCCACGGTGTAAAGCGGCACAGCAAAAGCCATCAACCGTTGTGGTGGAATTTGCGCCACCACAAACATGATGAACCCTGCAATCAACATGTTGCGACCATGGTCAAAGAAACGCACACCGTTGGCAAAGCCCGACGAATACATGGTCAGCAAGCCGGCGCACGCCAACAAAAAAATACCAAAAGCCAAAGGGCCGTCAAAGCCTTTGAGCAAAGGCATCAGACGCTGAAATGGGCTGGGTTTGTGAATCACGGTGGACATGGGCCAGATTATCCCCTGTGACCGAGCAGCTCTGGGCGCTGATAGCATGCCCCATGACCTTGCCCACATCGCCCTCCCCCATCACGCACGTGCTGTACTTGCATGGGTTTCGCTCCTCACCGCAATCGACCAAAGCACAGCAAGTGGCACGCTGCATGACAACCCATTTCCCCGCGATCACGTGGTGGTGTCCCCAGCTACCGCCCTCGCCCCAATCAGCGGCAGATCTGATAGCCCAAGGCACATCCAACTGGCCCGCCCACAGCATGGCAGTGATGGGCTCCTCGCTGGGCGGGTTTTACGCCACGTGGTTGGCGGCCCAACGGGGTTGTAAAGCCGTGCTGCTCAACCCAGCCATTTACCCTGCACGCGATTTGGCCAAATACATCGGTGAACAAGCGGCTTGGCACGACCCGTCCGAGCATTTTTACTTTGCCCCCGAGTGTGTGGATGAGTTACGCGCCCTAGAAGTAGGCCCACTGCCCCACCCTGACCGCATCTGGGCCTTGATCGCCAAAGGCGATGAAGTGTTGGATTGGCGTGAGATGACCGCACGCTATCCAGGCTCACACCAAGTGGTGATTGAGGGCAGCAACCACGCCATCAGTGACTTCGACACCTACCTGCCGCAAGCGCTTGAATTTATGGGCTTACCGCTTAGCGTCTGAGCCGAGCGTGGGACAATCGTGACCATGTACGCATTGTTTGAAGAAGCTGGAAAATTCCAGACGGGCCGCATCCTCTCTGAAGCGGAGAGTTCGGCTCAGATTGAGCTGGAATCCGGCAAACGGGTCAAGGTCAAGGCCGCCCATGTGCTGCTCAAGTTTGAGAAGCCCTCACCCGCTGACCTGATGCGGGAGGCACAAGCCCTGAGCACCAGCATTGAACTGGACTTGGCTTGGGAGTTCGCCCCCGAAGACGAGTTTGGTTTTGCAGACCTCGCTCGTGAATATTTCAGCACACAAGCCTCACTGATCGAACAAACTGCGGCGTTATTTCGCCTGTACGAAGCGCCCCACTATTTCCGCCGAGCCGGTAAAGGTCGCTTCAAAAAAGCCTCTGCCGAGGTCATCGCGCAAGCCTTGGCAGGTATCGAGAAGAAAAAGCAAATCCAAGCGCAAATTGAAACTTGGGCCGCGGAGTTGGCTCAAGGCACTTGCCCCGCACCCATTCAAACGCAGCTCTACAAAATCTTGTTCAAACCGGACAAGAACGCACCTGAATACAAAGCGGTGGTTGAAGCCGCACGCACCACACACACCGCGCCGCTGACCTTGCTACAAAACGCTGGGGCCATCAACTCCGCCTACCAATTTCATTGGCAGCGCTTTTTGTTTGACAACTTCCCCAAAGGCACTGGCTTTCCTGCTTTGCAAGCACCCGCCATCGCCGACGAACTGCCGTTGGCCAACGTGCAGGCCTACTCGATTGACGACTCGCAAACCACCGAGATTGACGATGCCTTGTCCGTGAAAGGCTTGGGCACAGGCACGGTCACGCTGGGCATCCATATCGCGGCCCCTGCACTGGCGCTAAAGCCGGGCGATGCGATTGACCAACTGGGCCGTCAACGTTTGTCCACCGTTTACATGCCTGGCTACAAAATCACCATGTTGCCCGACGAGGTGGTGCAAACCTACACGCTGCAAGAAGGTCGCGAGTGTCCTGCTGTGTCGCTGTACGCCGCATTTGACGAAGACACTCTCACGCTGCAAAAAACAGAAACACGCGTGGAGCGCGTTCCCATCACAGCCAACTTGCGCCATGACCAGTTGGATGCCATCGTCACCGAAGCTTGGCTCAAAGACGATGCGTTCACACATACAGCAGGCACCGTAGAGCCTGCCATGCCTCGCCCGCAATTGGCGTTCTTGTTCCGTTTGGCGCAACACCTCAAAGCGCAACGCGAAGTGGTGCGAGGCAAACCCGAAAACTTCAACCGTCCCGACTACAACTTTCGCTTGGTCGGCAACGAAGGCGCAGAACCCAAAGGCCACGAAGAAGTGCAAATCAGCATTCGCCAGCGAGGTGCACCGCTGGACTTGATGGTGGCTGAGGCCATGATCTTGGCCAACAGCACCTGGGGCAATTGGATGGCCGAACTCGGCGTACCCGGCATCTATCGCAGCCAAGCCAGCTTGCTGCCAGGCGTGAAAGTGCGCATGGGCACCAAGGCTTTGCCGCACGCTGGCATTGGCGTGCCCAGCTACGCGTGGAGCACCTCCCCCCTGCGTCGCTACACCGACTTGGTCAACCAATGGCAAATCATTGCTTGCGCCAAACACGGCAGCACAGCAGCCTTGGCTGCGCCGTTCAAACCCAAAGACGCAGCGCTGTTCTCCATCATCTCCGCGTTCGATGGTGCCTACAGCGCTTACAACGCCTACCAAAACGGCATGGAGCGTTTCTGGACACTGCAATACCTGAAACAGCACAACATCACAGAGCTCAGCGCCACCGTCTTCAAAGCATTTCCAGGGCAACCGCCCATGGCACGTGCGGATGACCTGCCTCTGGTCCTGCCGGTGTTAGGTGCAGGCGACTTGCCACGCGGCGCGCATGTGCAACTGCGATTGAGTGAAATTGACGACATCAGCCTCGACATCAGTGGCCATCTGCTGCAGATCTTAGAAGCCGATGCACCATCAAGTGCGCAAGAAGCCGAGATGGTGGACGACGAAGACGACAGTGCTGCCGGCCCCATTGCGCTCGCGATGGACGTGAATGAGGCGCAAGCACCGGAGGTAGATGCCGCGTGATCCCCTCGCGTTTTTCTTGGCGTCAATGGACAACGCTGCAAAAAGCGCTGTTCATGTCGTTGGCGTTTCATGGCGCGTTACTCACACTGCGCATTGCAGCGCCTGAGCGCTTTGACCGCTTGTTCAGCGACACGCCGCTGGAAGTCATCTTGGTCAATACCAGTGCCAAGGCCGACGCTCCCGTGAAAGCACAAGCTTTGGCACAAACGCAGCTCGCCGGCGGCGGCGAACTCAAAGCAGGCCGTGCCGCATCGCCCTTACCCAGCGCTGCCACCACCGCTTTGGGGGATATGACAGAGTCGATGCAGCGTCAAGTGACGGCCATGCGCAAAGAACAGTCATTGTTACTGGCTCAAGTGAAAAATCTGCTGGCCCAACTGCCACCACCTCAACCACAAAAAACACAAGCCGCTCAAGACGAGGTGGAACAAAAACGCCGTCAGTTGCTCAAACTCTTGGCTGAAATCGAACAACGCATCAACCAAGACAACGTGCGTCCCCGCAAACACTACGTGAGCCCTGCCACCAAGCAAGTGACTTATGCGCTGTACTACAACGGGCTACGTCGCAAAATTGAAGAGCGGGGCACACGCTACTTTCCATCGAACAGCAGTGGAGAAAAACTCTACGGCGAATTGACCATGATCATCACCGTCAACACCGATGGTCGGGTACTCAGCACAGAAATCGTTCAAAGTTCGGGGCAACCCGACTTAGACCGCCGCGCCCAAGCCATCGCCACGGCCGCCGGCCCTTTTGGTGAATTCAACGAAGAAATGCGTCGTCAAGCCGACCAACTGGCGGTGGTTTCTCGCTTCATATTCAGTCGCAACAACACGCTGCAAACGCGTGGTGGCGAAGCCATCAACTGAGTCCCATATGAACAACGCACGTTTTCGTCCTCTGATGCGCTGGCTGCTACTGGTGTTGGTGGCTTGGTTGAGTTTGCAATTTTTTTTCTTGGCTCGCATTGCTGTCATGGCTCGCGTCGCACCGGAGTCCACTGCCTTTGAGCGATCCGAAGCGTGGCGCATTGCCACAACGAAAGACCGCTTGCGTTGGCGTCAAGACTGGGTGCCTTATTCAGACATCTCCAACAACCTCAAACGTGCGGTGATTGCCTCGGAAGACGACATCTTTGCCCAACACGATGGCGTGCAATGGGATGCCATTGAAAAAGCCTGGGCTAAAAATGCCAAGGCGGAACTGCAAGCCAGTCGCGCCAGCAAAGGCAAAGCCATTCCCAAAGTTGTTGGCGGCTCCACCATCACGCAGCAACTCGCCAAGAACTTGTTTTTGTCAGGTGAACGCACTTTCATTCGCAAAGGGCAAGAGTTTGTGTTGACGGTGATGCTTGAAGCCATCCTTGGCAAACGCCGTATTTTGGAGATTTACCTCAACCATGTGGAATGGGGTGAAGGCATCTTTGGCGCAGAGGCCGCTGCGCAGCATTACTTTCAAAAGCACGCCTCGCAGCTCACCGCATGGGAGGCGGGCCGTCTGGCTGTGATGCTGCCACGCCCTAAGCATTACCAAAAGTTCCCACAGTCTGAATACCTGTCGGGGCGCACCGAAGTCATCGTGTCGCGCATGGGCGGCGCGCAGCTGCCGTAGGCGTATGCGAATTCTTGGCATTGACCCAGGCTTGCGCACCACCGGTTTTGGTGTGGTGGAGAAGCACGGCAGCCAACTGCTGTATGTGGCCAGCGGCACCATTCGCACCAACAAAGAAGTTCAGGGCAATTTGGCTGAACGTTTGAAAGTTTTATTCGACGGTATTCACGAAGTGGTGGCGCGCTACCAACCAGATACATCGGCTGTGGAGATTGTGTTTGTCAACGTCAACCCACAAGCCACGCTGCTGCTGGGTCAAGCACGTGGGGCGTGTATCACTGCTTTGGCCACCCGTAATTTACCCGTGGCTGAATACACAGCACTGCAAATGAAACAAGCCGTGGCGGGTCATGGACTGGCTAAAAAAGAGCAAGTGCAAGAAATGGTGAAACGTTTGTTGCACTTGCCCGGCTTACCCGGCCCAGATGCGGCCGATGCCTTGGGCATTGCCATCACACATGCACACGCGGGACAGTCAATGGCACGTTTGGCTGAAGCCACGGGTTTGCAACGCACGTCCAGCAGCGGCACATACAAAGCTGGACGCAGCCGCTGACCGGCTGCTGTGACTTACCAAGCCGGAGCGAGTTGCGCCAAACCCGGAGGCGCTTTGCGTGCATCGTCAAATGTGACGATTTCGAAAGCATCAGGCTGACTGAGCAATTCACGCAAAAGCTTGTTGTTCATGGCGTGCCCTGAACGAAACGCCACGTAGGATGCCAACAAAGGCTTGCCAATCAAATACAAGTCGCCCATGGCATCGAGAATTTTGTGTTTCACAAACTCGTCGTCGTAGCGCAAACCATCGCTGTTGAGCACCTTGTAGTCATCCATCACGATGGCATTGTCCAAACCACCGCCCAGCGCAAGACCGTTGGCTCGCATCATCTCCACATCACGTGTGAAGCCGAAGGTGCGGGCACGCGCAATGTCGCGGGTGTACACATCGGTGTCCATGTCGAACACCACGTTTTGTCCCGTGGAGTCCACCGCGGGATGGCGGAAATCAATTTCAAAGCTGAGCTTGTAACCGTGGTGCGGCTCTAAGCGCGCCCACTTCACATTGGCACCCTCACCTTCACGCACTTCCACTGGCTTGAGCACACGAATGAAACGCTTGGGCGCGTTTTGCTCCACGATGCCCGCGCTTTGTAGCAAGAACACAAACGACGAAGCCGAGCCATCCAAGATGGGCACTTCTTCTGCCGTGATGTCAATGTAGAGGTTGTCAATGCCAAGCCCAGCGCAGGCTGACATCAGATGCTCCACCGTGAACACCTTCGCTCCACCATTGGAAATGGTCGATGCCAAACGGGTGTCCGTCACTGCCGTGGCTGAGATCGGGATATCCACAGGCTGCGGCAAATCCACCCGACGAAACACAATGCCTGTGTCGGGTTGCGCAGGGCGCAGCGTCAGCTCCACACGTTGACCGCTGTGAAGACCGACACCCACCGCTTTGGTGAGAGATTGAAGAGTTCTTTGTTTAAGCACAGATGGATTTTAGTGAATCCCCTTGAAAAGGGGGATTCACTTATTCAATCACGGTGATTAAAAAATATCAGTCCGCTTGCTTGCGCAAGAAGGCTGGGATTTCGTAGTCGTCCATGCCGCCTGAAGACAAGGCATCGACCTTGGCGGCTGCCGAGGTACGGTTGCCACGCCACACGGCGGGAGAGTTCATGGAGTCGTAGTTGGGTTGTGCCGCGGCAGAGCCAACGCCCAAACCTGCAGCCAAACCAGCCAAGCCAGACGATGCCGCAGCCAACACACCTGCAGGAGATGCGTTGTTGGCTTGTGTGGTTGGAAAACCAATGCCATCTGTACCGGTGCGCAACACTTGCAACTGAGGCGCTGCGCGGCGGCCGCCAGCCAAACCTGTGGCCACCACGGTGACACGAATTTGGTCGCCCAAGCTTTCGTCGTAAGCCGTACCGTAAATCACGTGCGCGTCTGGAGAAGCGAACTTGCGGATGGTGTTCATGGCTTCGCGTGACTCAGACAACTTCAAGCCACCCTTGGCTGCAGTGATCAACACCAACACGCCTTTGGCACCTGACATGTCCACGCCTTCGAGCAATGGGCAAGCCACCGCTTGTTCGGCAGCGATGCGTGCGCGGTCTGGACCGTTCGCAGCAGCCGTGCCCATCATGGCTTTGCCTGTTTCGCTCATCACGGTGCGCACGTCTTCAAAGTCAACGTTCACCAAAGCTTCTACATTGATGATCTCGGCAATGCCGCCGACCGAGTTTTTCAACACGTCGTTGGCGAAGGCAAAGGCTTCGTCTTGGCTGGCATCGTCACCCAACACGTCCATCAACTTTTCGTTCAACACGACGATCAGAGAGTCCACGTTGGCTTCGAGTTCAGCCAAACCTGCTTCTGCGTTGCCCATGCGACGGCTGCCTTCAAATTCGAAAGGCTTGGTCACCACGCCAACGGTCAAGATGCCCATCTCGCGTGCCACACGTGCCACCACAGGCGCTGCACCGGTGCCCGTGCCACCGCCCATACCGGCTGTGACGAACAACATATTGGTGCCTTCCAGCGCCAAACGGATGTCGTCAATCGCCGCTTCAGCCGCTTCGCGGCCGCGCTCTGGCTTGCTACCAGCGCCCAAACCGGTAGAGCCCAGTTGAATCACTTTGTGTGCATTGCTCACGCGCAGGGCTTGTGCGTCGGTGTTCGCGGTGACGAACTCCACGCCTTGCACGCCCGAGCTGATCATGTGCTCGACGGCGTTGCCACCACCACCACCCACGCCAATGACTTTGATTTGGGTGCCTGAGTTGAACGCTTCAACTTCGATCATTTCGATGCTCATGATGTTTCTCCTATCAATCTAAAAATTTGCAGTTGCCTTGAATTCATATGTTGGTTTTCTTCCATAGCGCTCCTTCTACGAGGGTGGTGCTGTGGCTGCACAGGGCCGCCATCGTCGGCCTGTGGGCGGTCGCTGTGGCGGACTGCCACGCGCGAGGTAAAGCAAGGTGTGAGGAATCATGGTCAGAAGTTCCCCACAAACCAATCTTTGAGACGGTCCATCAACGAGTTGACCGACCCACTCTTTTGTGAAACTTTGAAACCACGTTGGCGGTCCACGCCAGCCTCAGCGAGCAAACCCATGACCGTGGCCGCACGCGGCTGCGAGACCATATCGGCCAAGGCGCTGTTGTAGTGAGGAATGCCACGACGCACGGGCTTCAAGAAAATGTCTTCGCCGAGTTCAACCATGCCTGGCATGACGGCGCTACCGCCCGTCAGTACGATGCCTGAGGACAACACCTCTTCGTAACCCGAGTCACGAATGACTTGCTGCACCAACGAGAAAATTTCTTCTACGCGGGGTTCGATCACACCTGCCAAAGCTTGGCGGCTCAACATGCGAGGGCTACGGTCACCCAAGCCTGGTACTTCCACTTGCACCTCGGGGTCAGCCAACAACTGCTTGGCGTAGCCCGATTCAATCTTGATTTCTTCGGCATCTTTGGTGGGCGTGCGCAATGCCATGGCAATGTCGCTGGTGATCAGATCACCCGCAATCGGAATCACCGCTGTGTGACGAATCGCACCGTTGGTAAAGATCGCCACATCTGTGGTACCTGCACCAATGTCAATCAACGCCACACCAAGTTCACGCTCGTCGTCGGTCAACACCGACATGCTGGAGGCTAAGGGGTTAAGCATGAGGCGATCCACATCCAAGCCGCAACGACGCACGCACTTGATGATGTTTTCGGCGGCACTTTGTGCGCCTGTGACGATGTGCACTTTGGCTTCCAAGCGGATGCCACTCATGCCAATGGGCTCGCGCACGTCTTGGCCATCAATCACAAACTCTTGGGGCTGGACCAGCAACAAACGTTGGTCGGTTGAGATGTTGATGGCTTTGGCGGTTTCCACCACACGGGCCACATCGGCGGCGGTCACTTCTTTGTCTTTCACCGCCACCATGCCCGTGGAGTTGATGCCGCGAATGTGGCTGCCCGTGATGCCCGTGTAGACACGCGTGATCTTGCAATCCGCCATCAACTCGGCTTCTTTCAAGGCTTGCTGAATGCTTTGCACTGTCGCGTCGATGTTGACCACCACGCCGCGCTTCAAACCATTGCTGGGCGCCACGCCGAGACCGGCGAGCTTGAGCTCACCACCGGGCAACACTTCGGCCACGACCACCATGACCTTGGCTGTGCCAATGTCCAAGCCGACCACCAAATCTTTGTACTCTTTTGCCATAACAGCCTCGTTCTTTCTCGTCTTCTCTCTGTGCCCGTTAGCGCTTGGCCGGCACGTCTTGCGTGCTCACGCCGCGCAACCGAAGCGCATAACCGTTTTCATGCCGCAAATCTGCCGACTCAATCGCTGTCACTTTGCGACCTAGCTTTTGTGTCACTTGCGCCAAAGTCTTGGACACGCGTTGCATGCGCCCCATCACGTCATCCACGCTGCCACGCCCCAACTCAATCACAGCGCCATGCGCCAACTTGGCGCGCCAACTGCCGCGCTCGGTGAGCTCCAAACTGTCGAGTGCCAACGTCAAGTCTTTGAACACCGGGGCCAAGGCCAAATACATGCTCAACACATACTGCGATTGGCTATCAGGTCCACTCAGACGCGGCATCTTGTCGTCATCCACATCACCGGCGTTGGCTTCAAACACTTCGCCATAGTTATTGACCATGCGCGATTCACCGTCATCACCCCAATACGCCACGGGCTTGTGTTCCTGCAAAGTGACACGCAAACGGTTGGGAAATTCACGCTGCACCGATGCCAAACGCACCCAAGGCACGCTTTCGAAAGCACTGCGCACACGCACCAAGTCGGCCGTGAAAAAGTTACCGGTCAACTTGGTCGCCACATTGGCGCGCAAGGTCACTTCGTTGTTGTGCTCCACATCACCATGCACCGTGATGCCTGTCAAGGCAAACGCAGGCAAACGCACCACGGCCCACACGCTGGCCACCAAGGCACCCACGACCAAGCCCACGAACATGAGCGAAGCCGCCATGTGCATGAGCTTGACATCCAGCGGCACCGCCACCGAGGCACTGGCCTCAGCAGGACGGGGTCGCATGTGGGTGGTGTAGCGCGAGTTCATACCGTCGCCTTGCCTCCTGGATGATCCAATGTGGCGCTTTCCAACAGCGTCAAGCACAAGTCTTCGTAACTGATTCCAGCTGCGCGCGCTGACATGGGCACCAACGAATGGCTGGTCATGCCAGGCGAGGTGTTCATTTCCAAAAGAAACGGCTTGCGATCAGAGGCGCGCAACATGATGTCGGCACGACCCCAGCCACGACAGCCCAAGGCACGGTAAGCCGCCACCACCAAACGTTGAATTTCTTTTTCCTCGGCCTCTGGCAATCCACTCGGGCAGTGGTACTTCACATCGTCTGTGAAGTACTTGTGGTTGTAGTCATACGCACCATCAGGTGCGGCAATGCGAACCACGGGCAAGGCACGGGCGTGAGGGCCATTGCCAAGGATGGGGCAAGTCAGCTCTTCACCCGTGATGAACTCTTCGCACAACAGATCGGGGTCGTACTTCGTCGCCAACGCAGCGGCAGCAACAATGCTCGACGCTTCGCTCACTTTGCTCATACCGATGGACGAGCCTTCGCGTGGAGGTTTGACGATCAGTGGCAAACCCAGCTTGGCTGGAATGGCTTGGATGTTCTCTGTCGTTTGATCTTCTGGCGACAGCCACACATAGCTTGGTGTCGACAAACCCACGGCACTCCACACACGTTTGGTCATCACTTTGTCCATGGCCATGGCCGAGGCCATCACGCCAGAACCGGTGTAGGGGATACCCAACAACTCCAAGGCACCTTGCACCGAACCATCTTCACCGTAGCGTCCGTGCAGCGCGATGAAGGCATGTGTGTAGCCTTCGCGCTTGAGTTCATCCAAGCTACGCTCTGCGGGATCAAACGCTGACGCATTCACGCCTTTGCTTTGCAAAGCGCTGAGTACCCCCGTCCCCGACATGATGGACACATCACGTTCGGCAGACAAACCGCCCATGAGAACGGCAACTTTGGCTGTGTTGATATTGAAGGTCATGCTTTAAACCAATGTTTTGCTCTTACGTTCTTGCACCAACTCCAGCACCTTGGCTGGCACTTGGCCAATCGAACCTGCACCCATGCACATCACCACATCGCCGTCTTGGGCGTTGTCGGCAATCACTTGGGCCATTTTTTGAATGTCATCCACGAACACCAAAGCTTCGTGGCCTGCGACGCGCATGGCACGTGACAAAGCACGGCCATCTGCTGCTGCAATCGGTGTTTCGCCTGCAGCGTAAATTTCGGAGAGCCACAACACATCCGCACGCCCCATGACTTCGACGAAATCTTCAAAACAATCACGGGTACGCGTGTAGCGATGCGGCTGGAAAGCTAACACCAAGCGGCGTCCAGGAAAAGCACCACGTGCAGCGGCCAACGTGGCTGCCACCTCGACAGGGTGGTGTCCGTAATCTTCGATGAGGGTGAACTCGCCACCATGCTTCGCAGCCACTTCGCCGTGGCGCTGAAAGCGACGGCCCACACCTTTGAACTCAGCCAACGCCTTTTGCAAGGCTGCATCTGGCACGTTGAGTTCCACGGCAATGGCAATCGCGGCCAAGGCGTTGAGCACGTTGTGCTCACCCGCCAAGTTGAGTGTGATGTCGAGGTCAGGCAAGGTGATGCCGTTGCGACGCTGCACCGTGAAGCACATGCGACCGTTGTCGGCGCGCACATTCACCGCACGCACTTGCGCTGTTTCATTGAAACCATAGCTGGTGATGGGGCGTGACACCTCGGGCAAGATGCTGCGCACAGCGGCATCGTCCGTGCACAAAATCGCAGCGCCATAGAAAGGCATGCGGTGCAAAAACTCGATGAATGCCCCCTTCAATTTGTTGAAGTCGTGGCCATAGGTGTCCATGTGATCGGCATCGATGTTGGTCACCACCGCCATCACAGGCAAGAGGTTCAAGAACGAGGCATCAGACTCGTCAGCTTCAACCACGATGTAATCACCAGAGCCCAATTTGGCATTCGCGCCTGCACTGTTGAGCTTGCCACCAATCACAAAAGTCGGGTCCATGCCCGCTTCGGCCAGCACACTGGCCACCAAACTGGTGGTGGTGGTTTTGCCATGCGTGCCGGCAATCGCCACGCCAGTTTTCAGACGCATCAACTCGGCCAACATCACCGCACGTGGCACCACAGGAATGAGCTTGGCGTGTGCAGCCACCACTTCTGGGTTGTCGGCATGCACAGCGGTAGAGGTGACAACAGCATCGGCACCTGCAATGTTTTTGGCATCGTGGCCCACATGGGTTTGAATGCCTAAGCTGTGCAAGCGTTTCAAGGCAACGCTGTCAGACAAATCAGAACCCGAGATGACATAGCCCAAGTTCAACAGCACTTCAGCAATGCCGCTCATGCCCGCACCACCGATGCCGACAAAATGGATGTGACGAATGGCGTGTTTCATTTTTGTTTTCCCTTCGCGGCGAGTTGCTCGCAGGCGGCCACCACTTGATTGACCGCCTCAATCTGACGCACGGCATAGGCCTTTTCGGCACAAGCCAACAAGGTGCGGCGCGTCATGAATTGCAAACGGTCAGCCAAGTCTTGGGCTTTCAATTCGTGTTGTTGAATCAACCAACCGCCGCCGGCATCGACGACAAACCGCGCGTTGGTGGTTTGGTGGTCGTCCACCGCATGGGGGAACGGCACATAAATAGCGGCAGCGCCAACAGCGGCTAACTCGGTGACAGTGCTCGCGCCAGCGCGGGCAATCACCACATCGGCATCGGCAAAAGCTTGCGCGGTGTCATCGATGAACGGTGTCAACTCCGCTTGCACACCCGCTTCTTCGTAAGCAGCGCGCAACGTGTCAATTTGTTTCGCGCCACTTTGATGCGTCACCGACGGACGTTGGTCGTGTGGAATCTTCGCCAAAGCTTGTGGCACGGTGGTGTTCAGCGCTTGTGCCCCCAAACTTCCCCCCACCACCAACACACGCAGCGGCCCTGAGCGCGTGGCAAAGCGTTGTGCCGGTTCAGGCTGGTTCACAAAACCAGCACGCATCGGGTTGCCCACCCACTCAGCTTTGGGCAACACATGAGGAAAGGCGCTGAACACACGGTCGGCCACACCACTCAACACCTTATTGGCCATGCCCGCGATGGAGTTTTGCTCATGCAACACCAAAGGCTTGCCAGACAATACGGCCATCATCCCAGCAGGGAACGTGATGTAGCCACCGAGACCGACCACCACATCGGGTTTGACGCGACGCATCACACACAGGCTTTGCCAGAAGGCACGCAATAACTTGAAGGGCAGCAAAGCCAATGTTTTGATGCCTTTGCCACGCACCCCGCCAAATTGCACCGTTTCATACGCGAAACCGCGTGGTGGTACCAACTGGCTTTCCATACTCGGAGCTGGTGCGCCCAGCCAATGCACAGTCCAGCCTTGGGCACGCAACTGCTCTGCCACGGCCAAGCCTGGGAAGATGTGGCCACCTGTGCCACCAGCCATGATGAGTGCGGTGCGAGGCTTCATGCTCATAAGCGGCCTCCATGCATCACCACGCGGTTTTCAAAGTCCACGCGCAACACCACAGCAATGGCAATCAGGTTCAACAAAATTGCAGACCCGCCATAGCTCATCAGCGGCAGCGTTAAGCCCTTGGTGGGCAAAGCCCCCAAATTCACGCCCATGTTGATGAAGGACTGAAAGCCCATCCAAATGCCCACGCCTTGCGCGACCAAACCGGCAAACACACGGTCCATCGCAATGGCTTGACGGCCGATGTACATGATGCGGCGGGTCAACCACATGAACAAGCCAATCACAGCCACCACGCCGACAAAGCCAAACTCTTCGCCAATCACGGCCAGCAAGAAGTCGGTGTGCGCTTCGGGCAACCAATGCAATTTCTCAACACTGCCACCCAAACCCACACCAAAAATTTCACCACGACCAATCGCAATCAGCGAATGCGATAACTGATAACCCTTGCCAAGTGCATGCTCCATGCTCCAAGGGTCCAAGTACGCAAAGATGCGCTCACGCCGCCACTCAGACGACGCGATGATGAGGCCGAACACGCCAATCAGCGCGGCAGCAATCAAGAAAAACATGCGGGCATTCACACCGCCCAAAAACAAAATGCCCATGGCGATCACGGCAATCACCATGAAGGCGCCCATGTCTGGCTCGGACAACAACAGCAAACCCACCACCGACACCGCCACACCCATGGGCGTGACAGCGGCGAAGAAGTTTTCTTTCACATCCATCTTGCGCACCATGTAGTTGGCGGCGTAGAGCAACACCCCCCACTTGGCCAACTCCGACGGCTGGAAGTTCATGAAACCCAAACCAATCCAACGACGTGCGCCGTTGACCGACTTGCCCACAAAGGGAATCAACACCGCAATCAACAACACGATGGATGCCACAAACACCCAAGGTGCCACACGCTCCCACGTGTTGAGCGGAATTTGAAACGCCAACAAAGCAGCCACAAAAGCCACAAACAGCGACAGCGCATGACGAATCAAGAAATGGGTTTGCGTATAGCCCGCGCCCATGCGTGGGTTATCAGGAATGGCGATGGATGCCGAATACACCATGACCAAGCCAAACATCAACAAGGCAAACGTGACCCACACCAAGGGCTGATCAAAACCTTTGACGTGCACCGGCGATGCCGCCGTGCGGGTGAACTCGGTGCCGTGCACACGCACAGGTAACGCATCCATGCCCGTTTCTGGCTCCGCCCCCAACAGGCGACCGAACCGTTGCTTCATGCCCTGCATGAAGGAAACTTTGGCAGAGGCGGTCATGTCGCTCACGCCATACCTCCTGCTTCTTCAACCAAACGGCGAACCGCGGTCACAAACACTTCTGCACGGTGTGCGTAGTTGCGGAACATGTCCATGCTCGCGCAAGCAGGCGACAACAACACAGCATCCCCCGCATGGGCTTGTTCGCTGGCTTTGAGCACCGCATCTTCTAACGTGGCCGCGTCGATCAAGGCCACGCCACTGTGTTGCAGCACGTCGCGCAACAGCGGTGCATCACGGCCAATCAACACCACCGCACGGGCATAGCGCGACACAGGTTCGACCAAGGGCGCAAAGTCTTGCCCTTTACCGTCACCGCCCAAGATCACCACCAACCGACGATCCATGCCAAGGCCTTGCAATGCAGCCACCGTCGCGCCGACGTTGGTGCCTTTGCTGTCGTCAAAATACTCCACGCCGTTGAGCACCGTCACGGCCTCGACGCGATGTGATTCGCCTTGGTACTCACGCAAACCAAACAACATCGGGGCCAAATCACCACCGGCACTGCCAGCCAATGCCAAAGCAGCCAAAGCGTTGAGTGCGTTATGACGACCACGGATGCGCAGCGCATCGGCAGGCATCAAGCGTTGGATGTGAATTTCTTCCTCGTCGTCTTTGCGACGCTTGCGGGTTTCATCGGCTTCGAGGGCACGCACCAACCAGGTCATGCCGTTGACGGTTTCAATGCCATAGTCGCCAGGACGTTGTGGCAAATCACCACCAAAGGTGATGTGCGCACGGACCTGTGGTTTTTGCAACTTCACGCGCACGGGTTCGGGCAGCATCGCCATCACGCCTGCGTCTTCGCGGTTGAGCACCAACACGCCTTGCTTGCCAAAAATGCGTGCTTTTGCTGCGCCATAGCTTTGCATGTTGCCGTGCCAGTCCAGGTGGTCTTGGGTGAGGTTGAGCACGGTCGCAGCCGTGGGCTCAAAATTGTCCACACCGTCCAGCTGAAAGCTCGACAACTCCAACACCCAGACTTGCGGCAAATAGGGATGGTCAGGCAATGGTGGGGGTGGGGGTGTCAGCGGTGGCAAGTCCACTTCAAAAGGTTCTGCGTCAACGCTTTCAGGTGCTGCGGTGTCAACCTGTGGCTCGCCGTCGGCTTCTGTGCCGATCAACGCCATTTGTGACTCGGCATCGCTTTCAACAGCCGCCTCTTCCTTCAAAGTAACTTCAGCCTCTAGCCTCACCTGCTCGGCCAATGCTTCATCGGCAGCTTCTTCTTGCGCGGCGGCATCGGCAACCGCTTGCAATTCAGCCGCTTTGTCTAAGGCTTGCGACAAGGTATCGAGCAAGGTTGGGCCAATGTTGCCAGCCACAGCAACCCGTTGACCCGCACGCTCTAACAAGCGCCCGGTCAAAGAGGTCACGGTGGTTTTGCCATTGGTGCCTGTGATGGCCAGCACCTTGGGGTGATAAGCCATGTTGGTTTGCAAATCGCTCAAGGCTTGGGCAAACAAGGTCAACTCGGTGCCCACCCACAAACCGGCCACCGTTGCCGCATGCCAGACGGACGCCACAGACTCAGGGCTCAAGCCAGGGCTTTTGAAGACAGCACGGATGTCTTGGCCTTCAACCAAGCTCGCATCAAATGCACTGTGGACAAATGCAGCCTCTGGCAACTCCGCACGCAGCGCAGCCAAGTGTGGTGGCTCTGCACGCGTGTCCACGACTTTGACGTGTGCACCATTGCGCACGCACCAACGCGCCATTGCCAGGCCGGAATCACCCAAACCCAGAATCAGCACTGATTGGTTGTGGAGTTGCTGCATCGTCTTATCTCAACTTCAAAGTAGACAGGCCCACCAAGCACAGCAGCATGGTGATGATCCAAAAGCGCACGACCACTTGCGTTTCTTTCCAGCCACTTTTCTCGAAGTGGTGGTGCAGAGGGGCCATTTTCAAAATGCGTCGGCCTTCGCCGTATTTCTTTTTCGTGTACTTAAAGTACGTGACTTGCAACATGACCGACAAAGCCTCGACCACAAAGATGCCACCCATGATGGCCAACACAATTTCTTGACGCACGATCACAGCAATCGTGCCGAGCGCACCACCCAAAGCCAACGCACCGACATCACCCATGAACACTTGCGCAGGGTGTGTGTTGAACCACAAAAAGGCCAAACCCGCGCCCGCCATGGCCGCACAGAAAATCATCAACTCACCCGAGCCTGGGATATAGGGAAAGAGCAGGTATTTGGAATACACCGAACTGCCCGTGACATAGGCAAACACGCCCAGCGCTGAACCCACCATCACCACCGGCATGATGGCCAAGCCATCCAAGCCATCGGTCAAATTGACGGCATTGCTAGACCCCACGATGACCAAGTAGGTCATGATCACAAAGCCGAACACACCCAGTGGGTAGCTGACTTCTTTCATGAATGGCAAAAGCAAACCCGCTTTGGGTGGCAAGTTCACGTCAAATCCCGACTTGACCCACGAGTAGAACAACTCCAACACGCGCAAGTTGTTGCTCTCGGCAATGCTGAACACCAAATACAAAGCAGCCAGCAAACCGATGATGGATTGCCACATGTATTTCTCACGCGAGGGCATGCCTTCTGGGTCTTTGTTGACCACTTTGCGCCAGTCATCGACCCAACCAATCGCACCAAAACCCAAAGTCACGATCAACACGATCCACACAAAACGGTTGGACAAATCAGCCCACAACAACGTGGACACGGCAATGCCAATCAAGATCAACACACCGCCCATGGTGGGTGTGCCACTCTTGGCCAAATGGGACTGCATGGCGTATTCACGGATGGGCTGACCAATCTTGAGCGCAGCCAAACGGCGAATCACAGCAGGCCCCGCCACCAAACCAATCAACAGCGCGGTCAACGCAGCCATCACGGCACGGAAAGTGAGGTACTGGAACACACGGAAAAAACCAAATTCCGGTGAAAGAGTTTGCAGCCATTGGGCCAAGGTCAGCAGCATGGCGTGGTTTCCTTTTTGTTGTTGTCGTGACAGGCTTGAATCACCTCAATCACACGTTCCATCTTCATGAAGCGTGAGCCTTTGACCAGCACGCTGCCGAGTTGCGGCAACAGATGTGTGACGTGTGGATTGAGCGATTCGATGCTGCTGAAATGTTGTGCGCTTGCGCCACAGGCTTGTGCGGTGAAGGCCGCCAATTCGCCAAGGCACAGCACGTGGTCAATGCCCTTGTGTGCAGCGTGCAAGCCCACCTCTTGATGGAACTCGGGGCCTTGTGTACCGACCTCGCCCATGTCGCCCAACACCAACAGGCGTGGAGCAGGCAATTCGGCAAGCACATCGATGGCGGCGCGCACCGAGTCAGGGTTGGCGTTGTAGGTGTCGTCCACCACCGTGATGTCACGGCCTTGGCATCGAATGCCAAATGCGCGTGAACGGCCTTTGACGGGTTCGAAGCTGTTGAGGCCTTGCATGATCACATCGAGTGACACGCCTGCCGCCAACGCACAGGCTGTGGCAGCGAGTGCATTGCCCACGTTGTGACGACCGGCAATGTGCAGTTGTGTGCGCAACACACCAGCCGGTGTTTGGGCTTCAACCACCCAGTGGTCACTCAACCAATCGGCTTTGAGCAAGTGCACTTCGGCCTCACCACTCATGGAAAAACGCAGGCAAGCACGTTGCCCCGCCAAGCTTTGCCAAAGCGGTGTGTAAGCGTCATGCGCGGGGAATACGGCAATGCCACTGGCCGACAAAGCCTGAATGACTTCGCCGTTCTCTTGCGCCACAGCCTCGACCGTGGCCATGTACTCTTGGTGTTCACGTTGGGCGTTGTTCACCAAAGCCACGGTGGGCTGCGTCATGTCAGCCAAACCTGCAATTTCACCAGGATGGTTCATGCCCAACTCCACCACAGCGCTGCGGTGATGCGAACGCAGGCGCAACAGCGTTTGCGGCACACCAATGTCGTTGTTCAAATTACCTTGCGTGGCCAAAGCATCGTCACCAAAACCTGCGCGCAAGATGCTGGCAATCATTTGGGTGACCGTGGTTTTGCCATTGCTGCCGGTGACCGCAATGACGGGCAACACAAACTGGTTACGCCAGCCTTTGGCCAATTGCCCCAAGGCCACGCGTGTGTCTGACACTTCGATGCCGGCCAACTTGGCCTCGTCTAAACCGCGGTGCGCCAAGGCTGCGGTAGCACCACTGGCCGCCACCTGTGGCAAAAAGTCATTGGCATCAAAGCGCTCACCCTTCAGGGCCACAAACAGATCCCCCGCTTGGCAGGTGCGGCTGTCGGTGTTGACGCGCTGGATCTTCAAAGTGGCATCGCCATGCAAAGTTGCTGGTATGCCTGAGTCCGTCAACCATTGGTTGATGTGTTTCAAACTGAGGTTCATGTCAGACATGCGCCCTCCTGTGTGTCAAGGCGTCACGTGCGTGCAGCACGTCACTGAATGGATGTTTGACACCCGCAATGTCTTGGTAGTCCTCATGGCCTTTACCAGCAATGAGCACCACATCTTGTGCACGCACGCGCTGCACGGTTTGGGCGATGGCTTGCGCACGGTCGACCATGATGCTGACGTGCGCCACATGCTGCAAACCTGCCAACATGTGATTCAAAATCGTCTGAGGGTCTTCGCTGCGGGGGTTGTCACTGGTCAGCACCACATGCTGTGCGTACTGTTCGGCAGCAGCCGCCATCAAAGGTCGCTTGGCTGCATCGCGGTCACCACCGCAACCGAGCACGCAGGTCAACTCACCACCGCGCGACTGCGCCAATGGCAGCAACGCTTGCACCGCTTGCGCCACGGCATCGGGGGTGTGGGCGTAATCGATGACCACCAAAGGCTCGCCGGTCTCACCTACGGTTTGCATGCGGCCTGGCACAGCTGGCAACACGCGGCACGCTTGCACGGCATCGGCCAAGCTGTGGCCCATCGCACGCAAGCAGGCGATAACACCCAGCACATTGCTCACGTTGTATTGGCCGACCAACTGGGTGTCGAGCGTGTGCGTCTCATGGGCTTCAACCACGTCAAAGCACAAGCCCAAGGCACCATGTTGAATGCGACGTGCCGTGAGGCGTTGGTCGATAGGGTCAGAAGTCGTCGCACATGAAACAGTCCACACACTCAAATCCGCTCGCGCTTGCAATTGCGCAGCCAACGCAGCACCGTGCGCGTCATCCACGTTGATCACCGCAGCTTGCAAACCCACCCAGTTGAACAGGGCCAACTTGGCCCGCCAGTAGCTGGCCATGTCACCGTGGTAATCCAAATGGTCTTGTGTGAAATTGGTGAACATAGCAACACGCACCTGCGTGCCGTCCAAGCGATGCTCAGCCAACCCAATTGATGAGGCTTCAATGGCACAGGCATTCACGCCTACATCCACCATGTCACGCAAGCGCGCTTGCAACAGCACGGGGTCGGGTGTGGTCATGCCCGTGACTTCGAGCTGCCCCACTTCACCCACGCCCAAGGTGCCCACCATGGCACAACGTTGACCAACGTTTTGCAGGGCATGCGCGAGCCACCATGCCGTCGAGGTTTTGCCATTGGTGCCTGTGATGGCCACCACATCCAGCGCTTGACTGGGTTGTTCGTAGTACGCCGCAGCAATTGGACCGCTGGCGGCTTTCAGGCCGTCATAGGTGGCGATAGATGCACACTCGCCCCAATCAAAGGCATCAGCACCTGAGTGCTCCACCACACAGGCGGTCGCGCCTTGTTTCAAGGCTGAGGCAACAAATTGACGCCCATCGCTCACGCCACCCGGCCATGCAATGAAACCATCGCCAGCCCCCACGCGGCGGCTGTCGGTGTGCAACACACCCCGCACTTGGGTGTGCAGCCACTGCGCGGCTTCTTGAGGGTTATGAAGTCGCTTCATCAGAAGGACTCCTTTTCAACTTTGGTCACCACCTGAGGTTTGACCGCCATGTCTGGCTGAACACCCATCATGCGCAAGGTTTGTTGCACGGTTTGGCTGAACACGGGGGCCGCCACATCACCGCCAAAATAAACGCCGTTGCTGGGTTCGTCCACCATCACGGCCACCACGATGCGCGGGTTGTCAATCGGCGCGATGCCCACAAAGAAGCCACGGTATTTTTTACTCGCGTAACCCTTGCCTTCCACCTTGTGTGCGGTGCCAGTTTTACCGCCGACCGAGTAACCCATGGTTTGCGCCTTGGGTGCGGTACCGCCTTGAATGGTCACCATGTGCAACATGTTGCGAATGGCTGCAGCATTGTGTGACGAGAACACGCGCGCGCCCGTGACATCTTGGTTGGTTTTCACCAAGCTCACAGGCACCATCTCGCCGTCATGCGCAAAGACGGTGTAGGCCTGCGCCAGCTGGAACAAACTGGCAGACAAGCCGTAGCCATAGCTCATGGTGGCTTGTTCAATTGGGCGCCACGTTTTGTAAGCACGCAGCCTTCCAGCAACTGCGCCTGGGAAAGGCACTTGTGGCTTCTGCCCCAGCCCCACTTGCGTGAAAATTTCCCACATGTCGTGGGGCTGCATTTGCATGGCAATTTTGACCGTGCCCACGTTGCTGGATTTTTGGATCACCTCATTCACACTCAACACACCGTGCGGGTGTGCATCGGTGATGGTGGCGGTACCCATTTGCAACCTACCGGGGGCTGTTTGAATCAAAGTCTCAGGCTTGACGATGCCTTTTTCCAAAGCCAAACCCACCACGAGGGGTTTCATGGTGGAGCCGGGTTCAAACGTATCGGTCAACGCGCGATTACGCAACTGCGCGCCACTCAAACCGCCGCGTTTGCCCGGTGAGTAACTGGGGTAGTTGACCAAGGCCAGTACCTCACCCGTCTTCACATCCAACACCACCACACTGCCGGCAGCTGCTTTGTTGGCAATGACGGTTTCTTTGATTTTTTCGTACGCAAAGTACTGCACCTTGCTGTCGATGCTCAACTGCAAATCTTGGCCATCGACGGGCGGCACCATCTCGCCAATGTCTTCCACCACGCGGCCTAAACGGTCTTTGATGACGCGACGCGATCCTGCGCGACCACCGAGGTCTTTGTTGAAGGTGAGCTCAACCCCCTCTTGACCCAAGTTCTCAACGTTGGTGAACCCCACCACGTGAGCCACCGATTCGCCTTCGGGGTAAATGCGTTTGTACTCTTTGCGTGCGTACACGCCTTTGATCTTCAGCGCCTCAATGTCTTTGGCGATGGACTCATCCACCTGACGCTTGAGCCACACAAAAATTTTGTCTTCGTCTTGTAGCTTTTTATCTAGCTCTGGGCCCGTCATGCCCAACAACTTGGCCAAGGCTTTGAGCTTGACCGGATCACGCTCGATGTCTTCGGGGTTGGCCCAAATACTCGGCACAGGCACACTGGAGGCCAAGATGTTGCCGTGGCGATCCAAAATGCGGCCACGGTTGGCCGGCAAATCAAGCGTGCGCACAAAACGCACCGTGCCTTGACGCTTGAAAAAAGCGTTGTCAATCACCTGCACATACGCAGCGCGCGCCACCAAGCCCAAGAAACCCGCAGCGATGACCGCCACGATGAACTGACTACGCCAGATGGGCGTCTTGCTGGCGAGCAAGGGGCTAGAGGTGTATTGCACGCTGCGGCGACTCATGGGCGCACCTCCGCCGAGGCAGCAGAAGCAGCAGCACCACCCACGGTGGCGTATTGCGTGATCGCGGGCGTGATGGTGCGCATGTGCAACTGTTCACGCGCTAGTTTTTCAACACGCAAGGGCGTGGCTTGCGCACGGCGCTCCACATCCAAGCGGTCGTTTTCGACTTCTAAGCGACGTGCTTCGCTGGTGGCTCGGTCAATGTCAGTGGTCAACGAACGTGACTCGTACTGGGTACGCACCAAATACAAGGCACTCGCCATCACCGCCAGCCACAACAAGAAGCTCACGCGACTCATACACCAGCTCCTAAGCGCTCGGCCACACGCATGATGGCGCTACGCGAACGGGGATTGCCCGCCACTTCAGCCGCGCTGGGTTTGATGCGCTCAATCGCTTTGAAGTCCATCACTTTAGGGGCCGCAAACGGGGCGCGGCGGTCGTACACCTCACGGGAATGCTGGGTGATGAATTGCTTCACGATGCGGTCTTCCAACGAGTGAAAGCTGATCACCGCCAACCGACCACCGGGGCGCAACACTTGCAGCGAAGCGGTTAGCGCTTGTTGCAACTCCTCAAGCTCGGCATTGATGAAAATCCGAAAAGCCTGAAATGTGCGCGTTGCAGGGTCCTTGCCCGGCTCGCGGGTTTTGACCGTGTCAGCCACGAGCTGGGCCAATTCAGAGGTGGATGTAGGCACGCCCCGTTCTTGTCGGCGAGCATCAATCGCCTTTGCAATCTGTAAAGCAAACCGTTCTTCGCCATATTCACGTATCACCTCCGCGATGTGTTGGACTTCCGCCTCAGCCAGCCACTCGGACACGCTCTGGCCACGCGTGGTGTCCATGCGCATGTCCAAAGGACCGTCGTTTCGAAAAGAAAACCCGCGTGCTGGGTTGTCGATTTGAGGCGAACTCACCCCCAAATCCATCAGCACACCGTCTACAGAACCCGCCTCCAACTCGCCCAAATGCGTGAAGCCTTGATGACGAATCGAAAAACGTGGGTCTTGAATTTGTTCAGCCGCCGCAATGGCGTCCAAGTCTTTGTCAAAAGCAATCAACCGCCCCTTGGGCGAAAGCTTCGACAAAATGAGACGGGAGTGCCCGCCACGACCAAAGGTCGCATCTACGTAAGTACCGTCCGGCTTGATGTCGAGAGCATCGACAGCTTCGCTAAGTAGGACGGTGGTGTGCAGCCAAGGCGTTTCCACCGTCATCCCTTAAAAAGAAAATTCCTTGAACACATCGGGCATGTCGCCCTGCATGGCTTGGGCCTCTTGCGCCTCGTAAGTCGCCTTGTCCCAAAGTTCAAAGTGGTTACCCATGCCAAGCAGCATGGTGTCTTTGCTGATGCCTGCTGCGGTGCGTAATTCGGGAGAGATCAGGACACGACCTGTGCCATCCATCTCCACATCCATCGCGTTGCCCAAAAAGATACGTTTCCACCATTGCGCACTCATAGGAAGCTCGGCAATGCGCTCGCGGAACTTTTCCCATTCCGTGCGCGGGAAGATCATCAAACAGCCATGAGGGTGACGCGTGACGGTCAGATGGCCAGCCGCAGTCGCGCTCAAGACGTCGCGGTGCCGTGTGGGCACCGACAGACGACCTTTGGCGTCGAGACTCAGCGATGAAGCACCCTGAAACACGTTGGCGACCTTTTTTCCCTTGGCAAACTAAACAAACAACTCGCAGCAAAAAGACCAAAGGCACTTTTCACCACTTAATTGCACTTATTTGCACTGTAGCAGGAAAACCGGTTTCGAATCCCTATTTTGGGAATTTTTTCAATGAAATCAACAACTTACAGCGCATTTGATGCGCGCACAACAATCTAAAAAACGTTATAAATGAAGCACTTAGCAACTGCAGTAAAAGTGGGTTATGAAGAAAAAGGCGCATAAAAAAAAGCAGGCCGATTGGCCTGCTTTTTGATGATTTTTGGCGTTTAGACCATCAATCTCCAAACATACGTTGTTTGATCTCGCGACGCTCTTGCGCTTCCAGCGACAAACTGGCCGTGGGACGGGCCAACAAACGGCCCACACCAATGGCCTCACCTGTTTCGTCGCAGTAACCGTAGTCACCGGCATCAATGCGTTGGATGGATTGCTCAATCTTCTTGAGCAATTTGCGTTCGCGGTCACGTGTACGCAATTCGAGTGCGTGTTCTTCTTCAATCGTGGCGCGGTCAGCAGGGTCAGGGACAACAACCGTGTCTTCACGCAGGTGCTCTGTGGTTTCACTGGCATTGCTCAACACTTCGTTTTTCAACTGCACGAGCTTGAGGCGGAAAAATGCCATTTGCGTGTCATTCATGTACTCGCTGTCGGGCATGGCGATGATTTCGGCATCGGTCAGTTGGTCGGCCGTCTTGGTCTTCCAGTTATCAGCGAGCTTGGCGTCTTTTTTAGGTATCACAGGAACAATAGTTGGAGCAGAGGGTGCCGTCATCGGCATAAAGCTGTTTTTGGCCGCATTGGATGCGACCACTTGAGCTGGCGGGGGAGGAACCAAAGCCGCCATCTTGGCGGCTCTGGAGTTTTTCTTGTGCACCACAGGTGTGTAGCCAGGAATGATGGGCGTCACATGCACCACAGGTGCAGGTGCTGCCGCAACAGGCTTGACTTTGGGAGTCTTAGCGGGCTTTTCCGCCTTGACCGCAGCAGCTTTCACCGCAACGGGCTTGGCGGCTTTGGCAGGGGCAGGTTTGGCCGCAGGGATCTTTTTAGCGGGGGCGGCTTTGACTGCGACGGATTTAGCGGCAACTTTTGGCGCGACCTTTGATACAGCAGGCTTGACTGCAGGCTTCGCCGCCGTTTTGGCAGCCACTTTAGCTGGCGCTTTGGTGGGGGCTGGCTTGGCCGCTACTTTTTTCACGACCTTAGCTGAGGCTTTCACAGGGGCTTTTGTCGCCGTTACTTTTTTAGCAGGTACAACAGCTTTCTTGGCAGCGACCTTTTTAGGGACCGCCTTTGGAGCTACCGCCTTCTTAGCGGACACCGTCTTGGCAACAGCCTTCTTTGCCGCTACTTTGACTGGTGCTGCCTTTTTCGCCACAGGCTTTGCGGCTGGCTTGGCCGCCGATTTGACGGCCTTGACTGGCGTCTTGACCGTCACGGGCTTTTTGACAGCCGGTTTCGCGACCGCTTTGGGCGTTGCTGCTGTTTTCACCACTTTTTTAGCGGGCACAGGCTTTTTAGAAGCGGTTTTCTTGGACTTAGCGTTCACAGAGGGTCTCCTCGCAGTCTTGGGCCGCACGGGTGTGCTGGGTGAAAGCGCATCTTTTGACACGCTTTCACGGCTTTGGTCTGGCGCGCGGGATTGTAGCCACAAACCCCAAGGCTTCATTAAATTAGTAAAAACTAACAAAATTCATCAAACCAATGACTGTTCTAAACCCTGAATCAAAATGTCTTTCGGCAGGTCAATACCGATGAACACCATCTTGCTAATGCGCTCCTCGCCTGGCGCCCAATCAGGCCCTAGATCGCTGCCCATCAGCTGGTGCACACCTTGGAAGATCACCTTCTTTTCGGTGCCTTTCATGTTGAGCACGCCTTTGTAGCGCAGCATCTTGGGGCCATAGATGTTGACGATGGCACCCAAGAAGTCTTCCAGCTTGGCGGGGTCGAACTGACGCTTGGACTTGAACACAAAGCTCTTCACATCATCGTCATGGTGGTGATGGTGACCGTGGTTGCAGTGTTCGTCATGCACATGGTCGTGGTCGCAATGGGCGTGATCGTGTCCATGGTCATGCTGGTGCGAGGGGTGATCGCAATGTTCGCCGTGGTGATGGTGGTCATCATCCGCCAAAAAATCAGGATCAATGTCGAGCTTGGCGTTGAGGTTGAAACCGCGCAAATCAAACACTTCGTTCAGCGACACTTCGCCAAAATGCACCACTTTTTGTGGGGCACGTGGGTTCATGTGCTTCAAGCGGTGTTGCAAAGCATCCAACTCGGCGGGCGATACGAGGTCCGCTTTGCTGACAAAGATTTGATCAGCAAAACCGACTTGGCGACGTGCCTCTTGGCGGTCATTCAATTGCTGTGCGGCGTGCTTGGCATCCACCAAAGTCAAGATGGAGTCGAGCAAAAAGCTCTCGGCAATTTCGTCGTCCATGAAAAACGTTTGTGCCACAGGGCCTGGATCGGCCAAGCCTGTGGTTTCGATCACCACACGGTCGAAATCAAGCAAACCTTTGCGTTTTTTGGCCGCCAGCAATTGCAAAGTTGAACGCAAGTCTTCGCGGATGGAACAGCACACGCAACCGTTGTTCATCTGAATGATTTGCTCATTGGTGTCAGACACCAAGATGTCGTTGTCAATGTTTTCTTCGCCAAACTCGTTTTCAATGACCGCAATCTTTTGGCCGTGGGCCTCGGTCAACACGCGCTTGAGCAAGGTGGTTTTGCCCGAGCCCAAAAAGCCGGTCAGGATGGTGGCGGGGATCAACATGAGAGAGCCTTGTCAAATAACTTAATCAATGGATATTGTGGCGGAGCTGGCTTTTTCAACCAGATCGGCAGCCTTGATGACCACCAAACCCTTCAGGTATTCGCCCTCGGGGAAAGTCAAGGTCATGGGATGGTCGGGCGCGCCTTGCATGCGTTCGCTGATGTAGCCATCGCACGGCGCATCAATGCCCGCAGAAGCCACGATTTTGTGGAACAAATCGGCGCTGATACCACCTGAGCAGCTGTAGGTGAACAACACGCCACCGGGCTCCAAAATTTTGAAGGCCAAACGGTTGATGTCTTTGTAGGCACGTGCGGCCCGGTCAGCGTGCGCGGCAGAGGGGGCGAACTTGGGTGGGTCGAGCACGATGGCATCGAAAGTTCGACCTTGTTTGTGAAACTCGCGCAAAGAAGCATTCACATCGGCATCCATCATGGTGGTGCGTGATGCGTCAAAACCGTTCAGCGCTACGTTGGCGCGGGCCAACTCAATCGCGGGGCCAGATGAGTCAATCGACGTGACATGGGCCGCACCACCGGCCAAGGCCGCCACGGTAAAGCCACCGGTGTAGCAATAGCAATTCAGCACGCGCTGGAAGTGCAAACGCTTGGCGTAATCGGCAAATTTTTTGCGACTGTCGCGTTGGTCTAAATAGAAACCGGTCTTGTGGCCCTCGGCCACGTCCAACGACAGCTGCCAATCGTGTTCGCGCAGCACAACGCCTGTGGCACCCTCGCCTCGCAACCAGCCAGTCACCTCGGGCAAACCTTCGAGCTTGCGCACGTTGGAGTCTGAGCGTTCGTAGAGTTTGGTCAGCCCTGTTTGCGTCAGCAGCTCGTCGGCAATCACAGCCTTCCAACGCTCGGTACCACAAGACAAGAACGACGCCACCAAGATGTCGTCGTAGCGGTCCACGATCAGGCCAGGCAAGCCATCGGACTCGCCGTGAATCAAACGTACGCCGTTACTTTGAATGTCAAAACGGCTGCGGGCCGCGATGGCACGCGCAATAGACACTTTGAAAAACGAGGCATCAATGCGCTGGCTTTCATCAAAACTCCAAATGCGCGCACGAATTTTGGAACTCGGGCTGAAGGAAGCCCAGCCGAGGAACTTGCCGTCGCTGGCTTCCACACGCACGGTCTCACCTGCGTCAGCACTGCCTTTGGCAATGGCGCTGTCAAAAATCCACGGATGACGGCGCAGTGCGGAGCGCTCTTTGCCTTCTCTTAACTTGATTGTTTTCATTGGCTCAATTGTCGTTTGAGTCGTTGGCGGTTTGGCTTGTGCTTGGCGGTTTATTTCTTTGGCGTTCGTTGCACTTTTTGCGCTTCGCCACGTCGCGTACCGGAACCCGTGTTATTTCTTGCGCGCCCGAGGGTGCGCCGAGTCATACGCCTGCGCCAAGTGCTGAAAGTCCAACCGCGTGTAGACCTGCGTGGTGGTGATGTTGGCGTGCCCCAGCAACTCTTGCACGCCACGCAAATCTTGGCTGGACTGCAACACATGGCTGGCAAATGAATGTCGCAACATGTGCGGGTGCACAGGCGTAGACAAACCCGCTTTCAAACTACGCTGACGCAAACGCTGCCATATGGCTTGTGCCGTTAAACGCGTGCCGTTGCGCCCAATGAACATCGCCGCTTGCTCTGCGGTGGCTGGCGTGAGGCCTTGCTCACGCACAGCCCCCCATGCTTGCATGGCTTCTAGCGCTTTGCTGCCCACAGGCACGCTGCGACGCTTGCTGCCTTTGCCCAACACGTGGGCTTCGCCCGCCTCAAAATCAATCCAACCTTTGGCATGTGCGCTGGCTTGCACGTCTAAGCCCACCAACTCGCCCACCCGCAAACCACAGCCGTACAGCAGCTCAACCATGGCCGCATCGCGGCATTCGAGCCAAGGATCTGCTGCGTCTGGGGCTGCTTTGTAGTCGGCCAACTGAACCGCATCATCGACGTTCAGCGCTTTGGGTAAAGGTTTGGGCGCTTTGGGCGCACGCACATCTTGTACTGGGTTGCTGCTGACCAAGCCTTCACGCCCCAGCCACACATAAAAACCGCGCCAGCCGGACAGGATGAGGGCAATGCCACGACCGCTGCGGCCACCGCTGTGCATCTGCGATACCCAGCGGCGTATGTGCATGTTTTGTACGGCTTCTAGTGCCACATGAGCTTGGGCCGCATAGTCCGTGAGTTTTTGCAGATCTAAGGCATAGAGCGCCAGCGTGCGTTCGGCCAAGCGCTTTTCGTAGCGAACGTGGTCGAGGTAGCGGGCGACCAAGCTCATGGGACTGTGGCGCAGGTTTAGCGCAAGTGCGACAGTGCCGCGCTGGCCAGATCGCCCATGCGTTCGATGATGGTGGTGCCCATGCCTTCGTAATAACGCTGTGGGTCAGGCGAAGCCAACACCAACAAACCGATCACTGGCTGCTGCGCAGCAGTTTGTGGCGTGTCGTCTTGACGCGTGGCACGCAAGGCAATGAAGGCCACCGACTGCGCAGCTGCGGGGTCTTGCAGCCACTGCACGGCATCAAAGTTGTTGTTGATGCCCACATACGGCGTGGTCAAGGTGGCGGCGAAATCTTTGATGGGATCAATCACGCTTTGCGCAAAAGGCTCGACTTTGAACGGTTCGCTCACGTCCCACACCTTGATGGCGACTTGCGGCACTAGAAAAGAGTGTTGGATGTGATCTGCAATCGTGCTGGGTAAATCACGGGCGTTGCTGGTCATGAGCAAGGTTTTCACCCAACGCTGCATGCGTTCAATCAACACCTCGTTTTCTGTACCGTGGCGCATCATGTCCATCATGCGCAGCTCAAGTGCGCGAATTTTCTCGCGCATCATTTCGGCTTGGCGCTCCTGCAAGCTCACAGCGCGATGGCTGTGGGGGCTGGTGAGTTTGACCGCAGCCAACAACTCGGCGTGACGCTCAAAGAAATCAGGCGTGTTCACCAAAAAATTGGCAATGTCGTCTTCGGTGATGGGGTTCATGGCTGCGTTGTTCATAAAGTATCCGGAATCGTGATGTCGCCTTGAAAGACGGTAGTGGCAGGGCCTGTCATGCGCACCGAGGTGTCGCCGCCTTGCCATTCAATCGTGAGTGTGCCGCCGTGGGTTTGCACGGTCACGCGCGAATCCAACAAACCCCAGCGAATACCGGTGACCACGGCAGCACAAGCGCCGGTGCCACAAGCCAGTGTTTCGCCAGCGCCGCGCTCAAACACGCGCAAGCGCACAGCACCACGGTTGAGCACTTGCATGAAGCCCGCGTTCACACGCTTAGGAAAAGCCGCATGATTTTCAATCAACGGCCCCTGCTCCAGCACCGGCGCTGTGTCGACATCGTTCACCACTTGCACCGCATGGGGATTGCCCATAGACACCACGCCCACCTTGGGTGTATCGCCATTACCGAGTTGCAATTGCCACGACATGTCATCCAGAGCCACAGCGTATTTAGGTGCAAATGGCACTTGGGGCAAATCAAAAATAGGCGCGCCCATGTCCACTGTCACTTGACCATCTGGCATCTCTTGGAGGGTGATGACGCCGCCGTGCACTTTGACACGCACGGTGGTTTTGTCGGTCAAGCCTTGCTCGCGCACAAAACGTACAAAGCAGCGTGAGCCATTGCCGCACTGCTCCACCTCACCGCCGTCGGCGTTGTGGATGACGTATTCAAAGTCCACGTCGGGTTGCGGCGCGGGGCGCACGGTCAAGATTTGATCTGCCCCCACGCCAAAGTGACGGTCGGCCAGAAAACGGTAGTGGGCAGGCGTGAGGTTCAAGCGCTGGGTGGTCTCATCCAAAACCACGAAGTCGTTGCCTGCACCCTGCATTTTGGTAAAGCGGATTCGCATGTGCTGATTATCGGGCACACCCATGCTATGTCGCAGAGTGGTCATGGCTTTCACACGCTTGCGTTTATGCTCATATCCTCCTTTTAACCAACCACCACTCTCAGATGCGCATCCCAGCTTGGACCCCCGAACAAAAACACCAACCTCAAGATTTAGTCGATGCCATCTTGGCCCGCCGTGGCGGCGAACTCATCAACCTTGATCGCGCGTTGCTGTGGAGCGAACCCGTCGCCCGTGGCTGGAACGTGTATTTGAAAAACGTGCGCACCGGTCTGCCCACCAGCCGCAAGTTGTGCGAGTTGGGCATTTGTACGGTGGCGCTGCTCACGGGCGCTCACTACGAATACCACCACCACGCGCCCGACTTCCTAACTGCCGGCGGCACACAAGCCGAGCTGGATGCCTTGAACCGTGTGGTGCAAGGTGATGCATGCCAACCTGTGACCGATGCTGATTTGAGCGAAGTTGAACGTTTGGTGGTGCAATACGCCGCGCAAATGACACGCAACGTCAAAGTCGATGATGCGCTGTTTGGCGCGATGCAAGCCCGCTTCACCACCACCGAGTTGGTGGAACTCACCACCGCAATTGCCACGTACAACATGGTGGCGCGCTTCTTGGTGGCCTTGCAAATCACGCCTGAGGGCGAGCCTTCACGTTGAGCGACAGCGCCCAAGGCATCTTGCTCCATGAAAAAAGCCACCCTAGGGTGGCTTTTTTTTAATCCGCTTTGATGTTGTTGTCCTTCACCACCTTGGACCAGATGTTCATCTGCTTGTCGATGAAGGTGCTGGCTTGGGCCACGGTGCCCCCCGACACGTCGATGCCTTGGGCATCCAACTTCTTGGCAACGTCTGGATTTTTCAACACTTTGTTGAGCTCCTCGTTCATGCGTTTGACGATTTCGGGTGGCGTTTTGGCAGAGGCCAACACCGCCCACCAAGCGGGGGCTTCAAATCCGGGATAACCGTTTTCAGCAATGGTGGGCACATTGGGCAAATCGGCAGCACGCTTGCTGCTGGTCACAGCCAAGGGACGCATGCGACCACTGTCAATGTGCGGCTTGGTCACAAACACCGAGCCCACCGACAAAGGCACATGGCCAGCCACCGCATCGCTCATCATGGGGCCGCCGCCTTTGTAAGGCACATGCGTCCACTCCACATGAGCATCCTTTGCCAGCAAGGCCATGGCCAAGTGGCCCAAACTGCCATTGCCAATCGAGCCAAAGCTCACATTTCGTTTGGCTTTGGCTGCCGCCATCACATCGGCAAACGTTTTGTATTCAGAGTTCACGTTGGTGGCCAACACCATGGGCGATGTACCGACCAACACCAAAGGGATCAAATCCTTCTTGCTGTCAAACGGCATGCTGGGGTTGAGGCTGGGGTTCACACCGTGGGTGTCAAACACCACGGCAAAGGTGTAACCATCGGCAGGAGCTTGCACCACCGCTGCAGTGCCAATGACACCGGATGCACCACCACGGTTTTCCACAATCACCGTTTGACCCAGCTGCTGTTGCAGTGGTTGCGCGATGATGCGCGCCACTTGGTCAACAGAACCGCCGGGCGGAAACACCGCCACCAGTTTGATGGGTTGCTTGCTTGGCCACGCTTGTGCCATCGCCAGTTGTGACACGCTGAGTGCGGCCAAAGTCAGGGCAAAGCCCAGCGCGGTTTTGAAAGTTCGTCGTTGCATGTGTGTGACCCCAGGGCAGTTTGTCTTGGTCAAATTGTTGATGCAAGTACGCTGCAAAAGCATGCGGCTTTTACTCAAGGGTAAACACTAGGAAACGTCCGTTCTTTGGGTTTCTCCATAATGTACAAATGGTCCGTTCTACCCAACTCTTGCACCCCACACACGAGCCTGCTCGTGTGCTGCCCGCTGCCACCGTCTTGCTGCTGCGTGATGGTCCACAGGGTTTAGAAGTTTTGATGACGCGTCGCTCGATGAGCGCCAGCTTTGCGCCTGGTGCGTATGTGTTTCCGGGCGGCGGCATTGATGCAGCGGACACCCAAGCGCACGCATATGCCAAGCGCCGCACCACGCAAAGCGATGTGCACCTGACCCAAGCCATTGCCGCGATTCGTGAAAGCTTTGAAGAACTCGGCATCTTGCTAGCCCGCCACCCGAATGGGCAAATGGCCAGCGCCACTGACATTGCGGCGCTAGACCGCCTCGCCCATCAAGACGCATTTGCACCCCAATGTGCCGCTCTCGGCCTGACGCTGGCCGCTGACGAAGTGTTTGTCTTGGCCCATTGGATCACTGACCGCGATTTGCCACGTCGCTTTGATGTGCCCTTCTTGGTAGCTCGCATGCCCGACGCGCAAACGCCTGTGGCTGACGACAAAGAACAGTTTGAGCCTGTGTGGGTGCGCCCGGCCGATGCTTTGACACGTCACGCCGAAGGCAGTTTTTTCATCATCTACCCCACCCTCAAAACCTTGGAGCGTTTGCAAAGCTACCCCACGGTAGACAGCGTGTTGACCGCGTGCACCAGCGAGCAGCCGTGGTTTACCAGCTGCCCGCGTGCAGGCTGGCTAGGCGGCAAAGAAGCCCGCTTCATGGAGCACGAAAGCCCGTTTGGTGAACTCGCGCTCACCTGCCCTGACGGGCAAATACTGCACCACCTCGATTGGGTCACGGATCAACCCACACTGCTGTTGAACAACGTGCAGCGCCTCACGGCCCCAAATCCTGGCGTGATGACCGGTCCCGGCACTAACAGCTATTTGGTCGGCGACCCCGACACTGGCTACGCCGCCATCGACCCAGGCCCTGCTGACCACGAACACCTAGACCGTCTGTGGCGCGCAGCAGGCGGCGACATCCGCTACATCGTCTGCACCCACTCACACCCAGACCATTCACCAGGCGCTGCACCCCTGCAAGCCTTGTGCAAACAGCACGGTCACACGCCACCTATTTTGGGTCTGGCCTCGCACGCATCCGCACGCGCAGCCAGCGCATTCACCCCTGATCGGGAAGTGAACGATGGTGAGTTGCTGGTGTTGCAAGGCACAAACACCACGCACACCTTGCGCGTGATCCACACTCCGGGCCACGCGGCCAACCACCTGTGCTTGGTCCTCGAAGAAGACGGTTTGTTGTTCAGCGGCGACCATGTGCTCAACGGCAGCACCACCGTGATCGACCCACCCGATGGCCACATGAACGACTACTTGAATTCGCTCGACAATCTACTGGACGCCTGTGAACAAGACCGCATCGAATTCATCCTGCCTGCGCACGGCTACGTGCTGGGCAATGTGTGGGACGCGCCACACGATGCACGGGCATGCATCACGCACCTCAAAGCACATCGACTCAAACGCGAAGCCAAAATTTTGAGTGTGATGCAGCAACACCCAGACGGCAGCATGGACGACTGGGTGAAACTGGCTTACGACGATGTGCCTGCACGCTTGTGGCCCGTGGCCATGCGTTCGTTGCTCGCGCATGTGGAGCGCATTCGCAGCTTGGCTTAACGCAAAGAAAATGACACGCCCGCCTCCGCGGGTGTGCCCCCCTCACGCGAGTGAGACTCAAGCAAGAACACGCGCTCGGGTTGAATCTGCCCCACCTCCATCAGCCACTTTGCCACCGCTTGGCTGCGACAACTGGCCAAGCTGTCCAACACAGCAGAGGTCACGGTGCCGCCCTCGCACAAGGTTTTGCGTTGCACGGCGGTATCGCGTGCGGTATCAAATATGCCGCGCACTTCGAGCGCCAGAGATTCGCGGCTTTTGAGCGCACGCGTCAATGCCGACAGCTTTTGTTTGGCCGCATCATCCAAGGCGAAAGAGTTGGGTGCAAAGCCCACGTATGACAAATCCTCACCGCCAAACAAATCACCGAAAAATCGAAATGGCGCAGATACCACCTTGACCAGCGCATTGCCCAACGTTTGCCCGACCAACGCACCAAACGAAAACTCGGGTGCGTCCAACGCGCCAGACATGGGCAAGTCGATGTCAATTTGCCCGTCGCTGTTCTTCAGCAAAGAAACACCCATAGACACGGGCGCATTGATCGCATCTGAGCTTGCCACCTGTTCACCCAAGGTCAGTTGGTCGATGAACACATGGTTGTCTGCTTGCAGCTGGTGGTGGTTGATGCGGTAGGTAGCATCCATCGACAACTTGCCTTTGTCCAGCGCATAACCGACGTACTTGCGGGCATACCCAGAAAAGCGCGTCAGCTCCACGTTCTTCACATGCAAGGCTGCGTCTAAAAAGGTGGTCAGTGCCATGGGTTGCAAACGCGCTTGCACCTCGAGCGGAGCGGCTAAACCCACATGACCTTTGAGCGAAACATCAGCCTGCGTGTTGGGTTGCGTACTGAAACCACGCAACACCGCATTCACATCAGAGAGACGTGTTTGCACCACAGGTTGGACGGAGGCATCGGCAAAGTCCACCACGCCACCGCGCACCTTGAGTTGATTCACCTGCAAGGCCAAGGCGGGTGATTCAGTTGTGGCCGATGGTGCCGTTGTGGCTGTCGGCGGCTGCGCAGGCGGTTGCACAGCGCGCCAGTTCATCTGGCCTGTGCGGTTGATGCGCACAGACACTTTGGGATCGTCCAACATTACGTCGCTGAACACCAAGTGACGCGCCAACACATCGCTTTGACTCAAAGACAGCGCCAATGTTTTGAACGACAGCAGCGCATGGTCGCGGGCATCGTTGAGGACAAAGTCTTGCACGCGCGTTGTGCCTGTCAGCATCAACGCCATCTGCCCTGCATGCTCACTGAATTGGAGTTTCAAGTCAGCACTGAGCTTGCCACGGGCCAAACGCAGCGGCAGCGAGGCCGGCACATAGGCTTGCAACCCAGCCAAGTCCAGCGCATTCAACGTGAACGCCAACGCCCCTTCTGGCGCATCCGCCAAAGGCTGAACAGATCCACCCAGATGCACAGGCGCACCGTTCACAATGACCGACAACTCTGGGCGCAACGTCAGGCCGTTTTTACCCGCCAAGCTGCTCACCCCGGGCAAGGTGAGATTGAAGTTTTGAAAGGTATGTGTGCGCTGGTGCGGACGGTCTTCCAAAGCCACTTGACCGTCTTGGATCGACAGCTCACGCAGCACAAACTTGGGCAAGGCTGTGCTGTTGCTTTGTTGAGGCCCATCGAGCAAATCAGAAAAGTCAAAACGACCTTGCCCGAGATGAACCGCCGACACACGCGGGCCTTGCAGCGTCACCGCATCCAGCACCAGCGCCCGTTCGCGCAAGGATTGTGCAGATGCTTTCAGCGTCAAACGTTGCCAGCCGACAAACTCACCGCCGTGCGTATTTTTGATGGACAGGTCTTGGATATCAAAGGACAGCGACAACGGGTTCACATGCACCGCTTGTACCGTTACCTCGCGTTTCAACGCGTGTTGCAGCTGCTGCACCAACCACCACTTCAAGCCCATCGGCACGGCCCACATCAGCCCCAAGAAAATCAGCAAGGCCCCTGCCATTCGTCGCTTGGCAAACACCCAACGGGCTAAAGGTCGCACGCGTGAAGGTAGTTCTTTTTGGTTCATATTTTGGCAAGTGTAATGCCCGTCTTGGCCACCCGCTAACCCCAAAACGCATGCACGGTTTGCGCGTGCGTGTGACTCAATCGGTGTGTTGTGCGGCGCGCTGCGTGGCCAAAAACACCCGCGCCACGCTGGGTGAAATTTGCACCCAAGCCTCATGGCTCATGTGGACTGGCGTGTGTTTGCTGAAGGTGATTTTTGTGTCACGCGAAAAATCGCTCATCGCAAACACCACGCAGTTGGTTGTGCCGGGGGCGTTGACCACCCAGCTTGCGCCATCAAACACGGAGTCGATGCGGTCCACATACACATCGCGATAAGGGCTGTACCTGTGCAAGTTAGCTACGGCCACGCCACCCGATGTCAGCACGCGGCGACAGTCTGAATAAAACTGCGGCGAGCACAGTTGCTCAGGCATGCCGTGTTGGTCAAACCCATCGACAAATACCACGTCATACATGTGATCGGTGTGCACCATGAAATGGGCCGCATCCATTTGCACAACTTGAAAGCGTGCATCGTCATCGGGAATGCAAAAGCTCTGGCGCAACGCAATGACGTGAGGATTGATCTCCACCACGGTGATGCGCGTGTTGGGCAAATGCGTGTAACAAAACTTGGCAAGTGAGCCACCGCCGAGCCCCACCATCAAGATGCTTTTGGGCTGCGGTTGAAACAGCAACACACCCATCATCAGACGTGTGTATTCAAACTGCAACTCGTCAGGACGCGCCACACTCATGCGGCTTTGAATGTCGATGTCTGAAAACACCATTGACTTGCTGAGTGCCGTTTCATGCACGATGGGCAACTCAAAGCCATCGGTGTTCGTGAGGTCTGACATCTGCGGCCTTGAAGGGGGAAATAAAAGTGTGAAGCTCGCCGATACGCCGGATTCTGTGCACGCGGGTTGCCCCACGCGTGACCGTCATTAATCTGGGCCGAGGGTTACCCACTCGGCTCGGTGCTACCTACCCGCCAACTCAGCGGACCGCCTCAACGTTGGCCTACTTGGTATTGCTGCGCGTAGAGATTGCCCGTTTCACCCGCACTGAAGCGGCTCGTCTCTGTTGCTCTGATCCTCACCTCACGGTGGAGAGGTGTTACCTCTTACGCTGTCCTACGCAGTCCGGACGTTCCTCCAGTGCCTGGTTTCCCAGATTGCACCAGCGACGGCCTAGCGAGCTTCACGAATCGGATTATCGACGGATAATTGAGGCCCTCGACATAACCTGCCCGATCACCACGGGCCACACGCTTGTGATTCGACTCTCAGAACTCAAACTCCCGCTGTCTGCCCTTCCCGTTGAAGTACGCCGTGCTGCTGATGCACCCGCCGAAACTGAAGCAGATCGCCAGCTCCCCCCGCACCCGATTGACGCGCTGCGTGCGCTCGCGGCTGAAGCCTTGGGCGTGAAGCCAGAGGCCATCGCCACGCTGAACGTGTTCAAACGCAGTTTTGACGCGCGCAAACAAAACCTGCTGGTGGTCTACATCGTGGATATCACGTTGCAAGACCCCGCACTTGAAGCCCCCCTGCTGACCAAGTACGCCAAAAACTCTCACATCCAACCCACGCCAGACATGACATGGCACGCACCCGTACATGCGCCCGGCGACTGGGGCACGCACGCAGGCGAACGCCCTGTGGTGGTGGGCTTTGGGCCCTGCGGCATTTTTGCGGCGCTGGTGTTGGCACAAATGGGCTTCAAGCCCATCGTGATCGAGCGCGGCACCACCGTGCGTCAACGCACCAAAGACACCTGGGGTCTGTGGCGCAAAAAAATATTGAATGTCGAGAGCAACGTGCAATTCGGTGAAGGCGGTGCCGGCACGTTCTCGGACGGCAAGCTGTACAGCCAAATCAAAGACCCACGCCACTTGGGTCGCAAGGTGATGAACGAATTTGTGCGCTTTGGTGCGCCCGAAGAAATTTTGTTCACCGCACACCCGCACATCGGCACCTTCAAACTGGTGAAAGTGGTGGAAGGCTTGCGCGAAGAAATCATCCGCTTGGGCGGCGAGGTGCGCTTTGAACAGCGTGTAGTGGATGTGGAATACGACAACGTCTCTTCAAACACGTCGTCGCCCAGAGCCATTCAAGCCCTGCGCATTCACAACCATGCCACCAACGAGACCTACACCCTGCCCGCGCACCATGTGGTGATGGCGCTGGGCCACAGCTCGCGCGACACTTTCACCATGCTGCACCGCCACGCCGTGGCGATGGAAGCCAAACCGTTTTCGGTGGGCGTGCGCATTGAGCACCCACAAGGCGTGATTGACCGCGCACGTTGGGGCCAACATGCAGGCCACCCGCTGCTGGGCGCGGCCGACTACAAATTGGTGCACCACGCCGACAACGGCCGCGCCGTGTATAGCTTTTGCATGTGCCCCGGCGGCACGGTGGTGGCTGCCACCAGCGAAGCTGGCCGCGTGGTCACCAACGGCATGAGCCAATACTCACGAGCCGAACGCAACGCCAACGCAGGCATCGTGGTGGGCATTGACCCCAGCGACTACCCCACCGACCCAGCGGCTTTTGAAACCGAGCTGGGTCAAGAGTTGGGCAACGCCGTGCGCCACACCACACACGACGCACCCGGTGGCTACCACCCCCTGGCAGGCTTGGTGCTGCAACGCCAACTCGAAGCCCACGCTTACACCTTGGGTGGCAGCAACTACGAAGCCCCCGCGCAACTGGTGGGTGACTTTGTGGCAGACCGAGCCTCCACCGCCTTAGGCAGCGTGGAGCCCTCGTATAAACCCGGCGTGAAGATGGTGAGCCTCAACAGCGCCTTGCCCAACTACGCCATCACCGCCATGCGCGAAGCGCTGCCTGTGTTTGGTCAAAAAATCAAAGGCTTTGACATGCACGACGCGGTGATGACCGGCGTGGAAACGCGCACCTCATCCCCTCTGCGCATCGCTCGCGAAGACGACACACTGCAAAGCCCCAACCTTTCGGGTCTGTACCCTGCAGGTGAAGGCGCAGGTTATGCGGGCGGCATTTTGTCGGCGGGGGTCGATGGCATCAAAGTGGGTGAAGCGGTGGCGAAACAGATCATGGCCTGCGCACGCTAAGTTGATCACTGGCACTCCGACACAACAGCCCAACAAACAAAGCCCGCGTATATTTACCGCCACGATCACCCCAAAATTTTGCAGCACTCAGGAGACAGAGACATGAAAGCCAACAGCGTTTTAGACACCATCGGCAACACGCCACACATTCGCATCAACCGTTTGTTTGGCAACACGCATCAGGTGTGGATCAAGTCCGAGCGCACCAACCCCGGTGGCTCCATCAAAGACCGCATTGCGTTGGCCATGGTCGAAGCCGCTGAAAAATCTGGGGCGCTCAAACCAGGCGGCACCATCATTGAACCCACCTCGGGCAACACAGGCGTGGGCCTCGCGATGGTGGCAGCCGTGAAAGGCTACAAACTCATTTTGGTGATGCCCGACAGCATGAGCATTGAACGCCGTCGCTTGATGCTCGCCTACGGTGCATCGTTTGATTTGACACCGCGCGAAAAGGGCATGAAAGGCGCCATCGCCCGCGCCGAAGAACTGGCCGCACAAACAGCAGGCGCGTGGATTCCACAACAATTTGAAAATCCCGCCAACGTCGACGTGCACGCACGTACCACTGCGCAAGAAATCATCACGGACTTTCCCAATGGTGTGGACGTGCTCATCACCGGCGTGGGCACAGGCGGCCATTTAACGGGCACAGCCAAAGTGCTGAAAGCCAAGTGGCCTAACCTGAAGGTGTACGCGGTTGAACCCACCGCTTCCCCCGTCATCTCTGGCGGCTCGCCAGCCCCCCACCCCATCCAAGGTATTGGCGCAGGCTTCATTCCTAAAAACTTAGACACCTCGCTGCTCGACGGTGTGATTCAAGTCGAAGCCGATGCGGCCCGCGAAATGGGCCGTCGCTGCGCAACGCAAGAAGGTTTATTGGTGGGTATTTCGTCGGGGGCGACTTTGGCTGCGATTGCACAAAAGCTGCCAGAGATTCCAGCGGGTGCAACCGTGCTGGGCTTTAACTACGACACAGGCGAGCGCTATCTGTCGGTCGAAGGTTACTTGCCCGTTTGAGCATGATGAAAAAAGGCACCTTTCGGTGCCTTTTTTTTGGTCTTACTTGGCTTTACGCGCTTTATCCACCGCTGCGTACATCTCGCCCACGATAGGTCCGAGTTCTGTGGTGTATTTATCAACCACAGGCTTTGAACGGTCGCGCAGTTTGGCGATTTCTTCTGGCGACAGTTCAAACACGGTCATGCCTTTGCGCTTGATTTCCACCAACACTTTGGCCGCTTCATCGCGTGCAATTTTGCGTTGGTAGACCGCAGTTTCTTGGGCGCTTTCACGCATCAGTTTTTGTTCAACGGGTGTGAGCTTGTCCCAAAACTTCTTGCTGACCACCACGGCTTGTGGGGTGTACATGTGGTTGGTGATGGTGAGGTACTTGGACACTTCGTCAAACTTGCTGTCCAAGATGTTCAACAGGGGATTAGTCATGCCATCAATCGCGCCTTGCTCCAACGCGGTGTAGGTTTCAGTGAACGCCATAGGCACAGGTGATGCGCCCAATGACTTCATGAACTCCACATAGATAGGCGTGGGAATCACACGCATCTTCATGCCTTTGAAATCATCAGCTTTGGCGATGGGTTTTTTGCCTGTATGAACTTGGCGAAAGCCCAAGTCCCAATAGGCCAAACCGACCAAGCCTTTTTCTTGCAGCTTGTCCAACAGCTTTTGACCCACGGGGCCATCAGACACCGCATCAGCCTCTTTGGTGTTGTTGAAGAGGAATGGGAAATCAAAAATCGCCATTTCTTTGGCAACACCTGCCAACAAGCTGGCGTTCATCACGGTCATCTCCACCGTGCCACCTTGCATGGCAGACACGGTTTGCAAATCTGGGCCTAAGGCACCGCCTGGGAAGGCTTGCACTTTGAATTTGCCGTTGGTCTTTTTGGCCATCAGCTCGGCAAACTTTTCCACGCCTTGCACTTGGGGATGGCCTTTGTTGCTGGCGGAGGGGAACTTAACGGTACGTGCTTCAAAGTCAGCAGCGTGGGTCAAGCCTGTGGATGCAAGTGCAGCCGTCAAAATTGACAGCGAAAGAACGCGGCGTAATGGGTTCATGAGATTTCTCTGTGTGGGTGAAAGAACAGGGTTGAACTGTATTTGCGCTGCGACTTATTTTGATCACCCCCTCTTCTTGATTGACCGAATAACGGACAATATTGTCCGAAAGGCGGTGAAAAATATGGTTTCCCCTAATGCGTCTGCGCTCGTCTCAAAAACCTCCAGCAAAGAGTTCCCCATTGATCCCAGTGACTTGATCGCGGGGGTGGGCCGCGTCTTGGCTGTGGTCGAGGCCTTCAACGATGAATATGGCCGTATGACCGTCACGCAAGTCGCAGAAAGAACGGGCATTCCACGCACTGCGGCACGGCGGTATTTGCTGAACCTGTGTCACTTTGGTTATGGCGACACCGATGGCAAGTTTTATTGGCTCACGCCGCGCGTGTTGAGACTCGGCCAAAGCTATTTAGATGGTGCGCGCTTGCCACGGCTGGTGCAGCCCTTCATCCAGCGTTTGGCCATGTCTTCTGGCGAGACGGTCAACGTGTCGGTGCTGGATGGCCATGAGCTGGTGTATGTGGCGCGCAGCAACAGCCCTCGGGTGGTGTCGATTGGTTTTTATGCGGGTGCTCGCGTGCCTGCGCATGTGGTGGGACCGGGGCCTGCCATTTTGTCGACGCTGAGTGATGGCGATCTGAAAACGTGGATTGCCACGCACGAGTTTTCTACTTTCAACAGCAACGCCGTACTCACGCCCAAGAAGTTTGAAAAGATGGTGCTCAGTGCGCGTAAGATCAACTATTGCATCTCAGTTGGTAACTTAGACCAAGGCCTCACGGGTGTGGCCGTACCACTGCGGGACCGACATGGTGAATGCAAGGCGGCATTGAGCATGACGCTTCAATCCACCCTTTGGAATGAAGCATTGATTGTTGAAAAATTACTGCCGCTGATCATTGAGACAGCACAGGTGCTCAGGGCGGTGATTTGACCTACCCAACCCCTCTCTCAACGATGGGTTGCCACGTCGCTTATCGGTAGAGCAAGCGATCCAAATCCGTCAACTCCGCCCGTGCTTCTTTGGCCAGCTGGGCTTGCTCTTTCAGCCAACGCTTGAGCTCCGCTTCGTTTTGAATGCGGCGTAAATCGCGCGTTAGCGTATCAATCTCGTGCTCTTTGTCACGCAGCTGAATGGCCAGCGCACGCGTCAGGCTCTCGGCACTGATGTGGTCCAGCTCGTTCACACCGAGGTAGTGGCGAATTTCAAACTGCGCTTGCGCTTCGTCTTCTTCCAGCGCTTCGACTTGTTCTTTGAGCAGCAGACACATGGCGTTGAGTTTGTCGTCTGCCATGCGGCTCAAGGAAGCGCTGTCGATTTGTGCGATGTGCAGTTGCAACTTGAGCAGCTCTGATAAGTTTTTTCGGTCATACGCCGCGTTGACTTCGCTCATCAACGCGGTCTTGCGCAAGCGTTCGGCGGCATCGGGCTCACGGTCAGGGTGCAAGGCGCTGGCGAGCTGGCGATACACCGTGCGCAGTGCGGTGTTGGCATCCATTTTTTGTTGCGCGTCTTTGAGTTGACGGGCTACTGGTTTTTTCTTGGCTTTCTTTGCTTGTCGCTTGTCTTCTAAACGCTGTTGCTGTTCGCGGTATTGGCGCAGGCCTGCTTCAAAGACGGCCTCAGCTGTGTGTAAATCGTCCGCGCCGTGCAAGGGCTTGCCAAACAAATCTTCAAAGACCGCTTTGGCATGCTCAGCACCCGCGCGGGCTTCTTCGGCCAAAGCCTGAGCATCTTCTTCGCTGTGGTGTTGGTTGAACACGGCTTGCACGTGCTGGTCTTGTTTGTGTGCCAAGGCCTCGCACAAGGCCAGAATAATCTGTGTGGCGCTGCGGCGATGCGTGGCGGTGAGTTCGGCTTGGTGCAAGCGGCTGTCTAGAAACAACAGCAGGTTTTTACGTGCTGCATCTTCTTGCTGCTGCAAAGCGCTCATCGCCGTCAAGTGCCTGCTGCGATGCTTTGTGGACAAGGCCTCTAGCGTGGCAATTGAATCGGACAACGCCGAGACACGCGCCAGCAACGTGTTGAAACGTTTTTGTGCAGGCGTGAGTTCAGCGTCGGGCTGAATGGCAACGGTCGCCACAGCTTGCACAGGGGCGACCATCCAAGGAGGTTGTGGCGTGTTCAACGATCAGCGCGCGTTTTGCAAGGCAGCAATGCGCTCTTCCAACGGAGGGTGCGAGGCAAACAACTTGCCCAAATCCCCCGTGATGCCCATGGCCGCCACGCTGGTAGGCAACGCGCCGGCTTGCATGCTGTTCAAACGGGCCAAGGCGTTGATCATTGGTTGCTTGTTACCCAAGAGCTGCGCCGAGCCTTGGTCCGCACGGAATTCACGATGACGGCTGAACCAAGCCACGATCATGCTGGCGACAAAGCCCAACACGATGTCCAGCACAAAGCTGGTGATGTAGTAGCCCATGCCGGGGCCGCTGGACTCTTCATCGTTCTTGCGCAGCATGCCATCCACAAAGTAGCCAATGACACGGCTCAAGAACACCACAAACGTGTTGAGCACACCTTGGATGAGTGTGAGCGTGACCATGTCGCCATTGGCCACGTGGGCAATTTCATGACCCAACACGGCTTCAATTTCCTCACGGGTCATGCCTTGCAACAAGCCGGTGGACACGGCCACCAAGGCCGAGTTTTTGAACGCCCCGGTGGCAAACGCGTTGGGCTCACCTTCGTAAATGGCGACTTCAGGCATGGCAACACCTGCACGATCGGACAAGCGTTGCACCGTGTTGACCAACCAAGCTTCGTCTGGGTTGCTTGGTTGATTGATGACGTGCGCGCCCGTGCTCCACTTGGCCATGGGCTTGCTCATCAAGAGTGAAATGATGGCGCCACCAAAACCCATGATGAGCGAGAAGCCCAGCAAGGCAGACAAGTTCAGACCGTTGGCCGTGAGGTAGCGATTGACGCCAAGCAAACTGGCGACGATCCCCAGCACCACCATCACGGCGAGGTTGGTGAGAACGAACAGAAGAATGCGTTTCATAGGTTCCTTTTCAGCGGCAAATACAGAGGTCCGCAGAGTTCAAATGGTAGAGGCGATTGTTCTTAAATCAAGTGGAATGGGACACAAACCCACACGAAAACTAAGCCACTTGCGCAGAGCGTGTTTCGCGCTTGGCACGAAACACATGCGTGTCTTCGTAATACGCCCGCTCGGCATTGGCAGAGCACCATCCGGGCACGCCCAACACGGGCAAGGGCTCGTAGGGTTTGGTGGCGAGTTTGGCGGGTTGCAAGTCTTGCACCAGCCATGCGTCCAGCGCAACTTCGTCGTGCGGGTTGACCTCGTTGGCTACACGGTACACATGCCCTGTGATGGACTTGTAGGGCGACACCAGTTTTTCAAGCAACGCATGACCAAACAACACAAGGTGTACGTGTTGCCATTGATCGCGCAGGTCGACAAAAAGTGTCAACCAGTCACGTGCTTGCAGGGCTTGCCACACCGCATCGGGGGCGTGCATGAGCACCACATTTTCATCAAAGAGTGTGAGCGCATCACGCACAGGGCCACGTGTGGATCGGATGCCTTGGGTGGCGATTTCGGCAGCTTGCAGTTGGTTCAAACGGCGCTTGGCCATCGGGAAACGCTGCCAACACAAGCCGTTGAAAAAGTCGTGCAGGCCATCGCGGGTCGGGACTTGAGCTGTTTTGAAGATGAAGTCTTCGTAGGCTTGGCCTTCGGGCAAGGTTGATTGGGGAACAAACTTGACATCATGGATCTCGCCAAGCGCGAGGCTAGCGCTGGTCGTGCTCACGCTCGCTTTGCTCGCAATATCGCCCGAGCCCGCACCAACCTCGCACTTGGCGGTGCAGTTGAGCGCTTCAGCCACGTTTTGCAGTTGCAAGGCATGGGCGGCCGCTGGCTCACCGAGTTCGCGCCACGGCGCGAACCACGGCTGGGACCAATCAATCTCGGCTAAAACAGCGCCTGCAAAGCCTTCTGTTTTGAGCGTTAAACCACGCGCCAAGGCAAGGCCTCGCCAGAGCGCAGGGGTTTCAAATCAGCTTCGCCAAACGCAAAGCTCTCAGGCGGCATCCAGCTCTCTTTACGCAACGTGAGCGTGTCGGTGTTGCGTGGCAGTCCGTAAAAATCGGCGCCATAGAAGCTGGCGAAACCTTCGAGTTTGTCGAGTGCGCCTGCGTTGTCAAACGCTTCGGCATACATAGGCATGGCTGCGTGTGCGGTGTAGCAACCAGCACAACCTGTGGCGTGCTCTTTGAGGTGTGCGGGATGTGGTGCGCTGTCTGTCCCCAAGAAGAATTTGGGCGAGCCGCTGGTGGCCGCTTTCATCAACGCTTGGCGATGCGTTTCACGCTTCAAGACTGGCAAGCAGTAGTAATGCGGACGAATGCCACCGGTGAAGATGGCGTTGCGGTTGTAGAGCAAGTGGTGCGCGGTGATGGTGGCACCCGTGTGCTTGTCGCTCGCGGCAACGTATTGCGCAGCTTCTGAGGTGGTGATGTGCTCGAACACAATTTTGAGTTCGGGAAAATCTTTGCGCAGCGGAATGAGCTGGGTGTCGATGAACACGGCCTCTCGGTCAAACAAGTCAATGTCGCTGCTGGTGACTTCGCCGTGCACCAACAACAACATGCCTGCTTTTTGCATGGCTTCGAGTGTTTTGTAGGTCTTGCGCATGTCCGTCACGCCAGCATCGCTGTTGGTGGTAGCGCCAGCGGGATAGAGCTTGGCAGCGACCACGCCTGCATCTTTGGCTCGCACGATTTCGTCGGCAGGCAGGTTGTCGGTGAGGTAGAGCGTCATCAGTGGCTCAAAGCGCATGCCCTGCGGCACGGCAGCCAAGATGCGTTGCTTGTACGCAAGCGCTTGTGCAGCCGTGGTGACGGGCGGCTTGAGGTTGGGCATGATGATGGCACGGCCAAACTCGGCGGCGGTGTGAGGAACCACGGTATTCAGTGCAGCGCCGTCACGGACGTGAAGGTGCCAATCGTCGGGTCTTGTGATGGTGATTTCTTGCGTCATGCTTTGATTGTCGACGAAGTTGGTGTTATTTCTGGGCTTGCTGCGGGCGAAGGCCGTGGGCAGGCTCCCCATGCGGGAGTACCAGAAATCGTCACTCCTCACATACCTTCGCCCAGACACAAAGAAAAAGCGCCTCGTAAGAGAGGCGCTTTACGCATGAAAGCCCCGCATGAACGGGGGTCGATGAACGATCAATGCTGCAAGATCTTGTTCAAGAACTCTTTGGTACGTGGCTGACGATTTTCTGGGTGGTTGAAAAACTCATCCTTCGAGCAGTCTTCCAACACTTTACCGCCCACATCCATGAAGATGACGCGGCTACCGACTTTGCGTGCAAAGCCCATTTCGTGCGTCACACACATCATGGTCATGCCTTCGTTGGCCAAGTCCACCATCACGTCCAACACCTCGCCCACCATCTCGGGGTCAAGCGCCGACGTAGGTTCGTCAAACAACATCACGATGGGGTCCATGCTCAAAGCACGGGCAATCGCCACGCGTTGTTGCTGACCGCCTGAGAGCTGACCCGGAAATTTGTCTTTGTGCGCCATCAGTCCCACGCGTTCAAGGTATTTCAAACCATGTGCACGCGCTTCTTCTTCGTTACGACCCAACACTTTTTGTTGAGCGATGGTCAGGTTCTCCGTGACCGACAAATGTGGGAACAACTCAAAGTGTTGAAACACCATGCCCACGCGACTGCGCAGTTTGGGCAAGTCCGTGTCTTTGCCGTGCACGGCGATGCCATCTACAAAAATCTCACCTTGTTGGAAAGGCTCCAAGGCGTTGATGGTTTTGATGAGGGTGGATTTACCTGAGCCCGAAGGACCACAGACCACCACCACTTCACCCTTTTGGATGTTGGTCGAGCAGTTGTTGAGCACCTGAACGGGGCCGTACCACTTGGAAACATTTTTTAATTCAATCACAGCAGACTCCAGCTCAATTATTTGACGCGCATGCTTCGCGACGCTTTAGCGAATGATGGCAATGCGGGCTTGCAAGCGACGCACGAGGGTCGAAAGACCAAAACAAATCACAAAATAAACCAAGGCGGCCAAGATGTACACCTCTTCCACACGGCCATAAATCTTGCCCGCAGTGACGAAGCCCTTGAGCAAGTCGTACGCGCCAATGGCGTAGACCAGCGAAGTGTCTTGGAACAAGATGATGGTTTGTGTGAGCAACACAGGAATCATGTTGCGAAAAGCTTGTGGCAAAACAATCAGGCGCATGTTCTGGCCGTAACTCATGCCCAAGGCTTGGCCCGCCATCACTTGCCCACGCGGGATGGACTGAATGCCCGCACGCATGATTTCGCTGAAGTACGCCGCTTCAAACGCAATGAAGGTGATGGTGGCCGATAACTCAGCACCAATCGAGCGACCAATCAAAAACGGAATCAGCAAGAAGAACCACAAAATCACCATCACCAATGGGATGGAACGCATGCCGTTCACATAAACCACGGCTGGGAGTTGCAAGGCTTTTTTGCCAGACAAGCGCATGAGCGCGAGCAGGGTACCAAACACGATGCCGCCCACCGTGGCAACCACCGTCAACTGCACGCTGAACAACAAGCCCTTCAGCACAAACTTGCTGAAGATGTCCCAATCGACAAAAGAAAAATCAAGTGCGCCCATGCTCAGTGCCCCCCGCCCACATTGCCAGCCACCACAAGGCCAGGAATTTGCATGCGACGTTCCACCAAGGCCATGACACGGTTCACGGCAAACGCCGACAGGGTGTAAAGCGCTGTGACGGCAAGGTAGACCTCAATGCCACGAGAGGTTTCTTCTTGCACTTGCATGGCATACATGGTGAGTTCAGCGATGGACACCGCAAAGGCCACCGAAGAGTTTTTGAGCAAGTTCATCGACTCACTGGTGAGTGGTGGCCAAATGGTGCGAAACGCAATGGGCAACAACACATAACGGTAGGTCTGCCATGTGGTGAATCCCATAGCCATGGCTGCATAGCGCTGACCGCGTGGCATGGCTTGAATGCCAGCACGCAGCATTTCAGCCACGCGCGAAGACGTGAAAAAGCCCAAACCCAAGACCACCAACACAAATCCCGGCACTTGTTGCATGGCCGGAAAAACCTTGGGCAACACAAAGTACCAAATGAAGATTTGAACCAACACGGGAATGTTACGAAACAGCTCCACCCACGCATTGGCGAGTCGCGTCAGCCAGACATTGACGCGGTTGTCGGGTGGCAAAGTGCGCAAGACACCCATCAGGCATCCTGACACCATCGCCACCACCCACGCACTGCCTGCGACCGACAGCGTCCAGCCCCAAGCGTCAAACATCCACTCGAGGTAGGTTCGTCCACCACCGTCGTCTTCGAGAAAAACCTGCCAATCGAGTGCCATGTTTGTCTACTTTTCTAAATTACTTCTTGGCGTAGGCTTCGACAGGCTTGTCGTTCAAGTTTGTCCATGCAGCCTTGTTCGCGTCACTGGCAGACAGACCAAGTTTGATGTTCTTGGGAGGAATGGGTTGTACAAACCACTTGTCATACAGCTTGGCGAGTTCGCCTGACTTGGCCAAAGCAGCAATGGTGTCGTCGGCCAATTTCTTGAAGGCAGGATCGTCCTTGCGGAACATGATGGCAATGGGTTCAACGTTCAACACTTCGCCCACAATTTTGAAATCAGCTGGGGCTTTGGAGTTGGCAATGTTGCCAGCCAAAATTTGACCGTCCATCACGAACGCATCAGCGCGGCCAGACTCGAGCAACAAGAAGCTGTCTGCATGGTCCTTGCCAAACACTTCTTTGAAGTCAACGCCCGTGGCACGCTCGTTCTTGCGCAGCAGCTGCACAGACGTGGTGCCGGTGGTGGTTGCCACGCTCTTGCCATTCAACTGAGCGATGGAGGTGATGCCTGAGTTGGCACGTGCCGCGATGCGCACTTCTTCCACATAGGTGGTGTAGGCGAAAGCCACTTGTTTTTGGCGCGCTTCGTTGTTGGTGGTAGAGCCGCACTCAATGTCCACGGTCCCGTTCTCAACCAAAGGAATACGGTTTTGTGAGGTCACAGGAATGTATTTGGTTTCCAGCTTTTTGCCCGCTGCCTTCTCGAGGTTGGCAATGATGCGCTGGCAAATCTCAACGTGGTAGCCCACATACTTGCCATCACCCAAGGTGTAAGACAAAGCACCCGACGAATCGCGCACGCCCATCGTGACGCTGCCTGCGGCTTTGACTTTGGCAATCGTGTCATTGGCTTGGGCAAATGCAGTGCCTGCCAACAAAGTTGTCACAGCCAAGGTGAGGAGATGCTTTTTCATGTGGAGCTCCGGTTGTAAGTTGAGTAATCAAAAGTTGCATTCTAGAGAGAAAGACACATGGGAAAACCCGAATCATTTTGCGTCGATAATTTTTTGGTGGATGCATTCAACACTTTTTCCCAGCTGGCCCATGACCGACATTCCGTGCGTGGTTTTTTAAACAAACCCGTCACGACACACGAGCTCAAAGAGCTGCTACAGCTCGCACGGTTAGCACCCAGCGGTGCCAACTTGCAACCCGGCGCTTTCGTACAGGTGCAAGGTCAAGTGCGCGAGTCTCTCAGCACTGCGTTGGTGCAGGCATGGCAAGCCGGACAGGCGGAGACCGAGGATTACGACTATTTCCCTAACCCCATGCCGATGACGCTGCGTCGTCGGCAAGTCGCAGCCGCTCAAGCGCTGTACGGGGCACTTGGTGTTGAACGAGAAGACCGCGTCGGTCGTGATGCGCAGTTCGAACAGAACTTTCGTTTCTTCAATGCCCCCGTCGCCTTGGTGATCACCATGGAACACGGCTTTGGCAGCGGTGGGTACATGGACTTGGGCATGGCCTTGTATGGTTTGATGCTGGCGGCCCAAGCCAAAGGATTGGCCAGTTGCGCGATTGGGGCCATGGCCTCCTACCCATCCCTCATTCGCCAGCATTTGGGCTTGGATGCACGTACCCACATCGTGTGTGGCATGGCTTTAGGTTATGCAGACCCTCATGCCGCCGTGAACCAAACACGCACCACGCGTTGCGATTTGGACGCGTACTTCAAAGTGGTGGGCTAATCACCCAGCCGTTTCACAACGGCGGCTGAACCCACCCCCCCCGCCCCTGCGACCGCCACCAAACCCTGTGAGCCCGCCTCGTGGGCGCATGCCAAGTCGGACAACAGACGCACCAAGGCGATCGTGGCAGAAGCCCCAATCGGATGGCCTCTAGCCAAACCGCCCCCTCGCAAGTTCAAGCGCTCAGGCGCAACGCCCAGCCCTTTGGCAAAACTCAGGCCTTGGACAGCAAAGGCATCGTGCAACTCGACATGCGAGAGGTCGGCCACCGTCAAGTTGCCGGCCTTGACCAGCGCCTGATGCGCCGCAAGTTCAGCGGCCACCAAAGGCACGGCAGGATCGCCCCCCAACGAAGCATGTGCCAGCCAAGCGGCTTGAGTTCGAACGCTCAAACGCTCACAAGCCTGCGCACTCATCAGCAGCACAAACGCAGCACCATCAGCTTGGGCCGAAATGGTGAGCGCGCTCAAACCGCAGTTTGCCGTAGTCAAACCATCAGCACATGCCACCACGGGCATGCGCGATGCACGATCGGCTGACATCGGGCGCGGGTAGACATCGTGCAACACGCCTGCAACGGGCACTATTTCTGCTGAAACAAACGTTTGGTTTGCCACAGCTCTTGCATGACTCTGCAAGGCATAGGCCTCTTGCTCCGCACGCGAGTAAGCGTGTTGCGCGGCATAGTGTGCGGCAGACACCAACATGTCTGGGTCTTGTGCGGGTGTGGGGGCAAAAGCGGGACGCTCGTAAGGCACAGGCACCTCACCCGCGTGCAAAGGTCGGTGCATGCGAACGGGTGAGCGACTCCAAGCCTCAACCCCACCCGCAATCACCACATGGGCTTGGCCTGAGGCAATGAGTGCAGCCCCCATCGCCACGGCATCTAAGCCGGCACAGCATTGGGTGTCCACCGTCCAGGCCATGCAACGCTGGGGCAGCCCCGCGTGCAAAGCCAACATGCGTGCCAGATTGCCCCCCGCCCCCAACGCATTGCCGACCACTACCGCATCCACGGCGTCGTGGCCAATGCCTGAACGTTGCAACAGCGCATGCAACACAGGCGCAGCAATGTCATGTGCATGCAAGGCCTTGAATGCACCACCACGTGGCACCACGGCACTGCGCGCCCAAGAGGCAATCAAAGCAAGGGGCGAAGACATGGCGAGTTCTCACGCAACGCATGGGCCACAGCCACATGGTCTGTTTTACCGCTGGCAGTTTGAGGCATGGCCTCACACACCAAAAATCGTTTCGGTACTTTGTATGCCTCTAACTTTGCACGGCACAGCGCTGCCAGGGTCTGTGCGGATAAGGCAGTTGTCGCATCTTGCAACTGCAACACAGCCACCACCAATTGACCACGAATCGGGTCTGGCACGCCGTGCACAGACGCATGGGCAATCTGTGCATCAGCGGCCAACACGGACTCCACCTCTTCTGGAAATAAATTTTTGCCTTGCGTCACCACCATACGGTTTTCACGCCCGACCAAACACAAATAGCCTTGTGCGTCGATGTAGCCCATGTCGCGCACAGACAGCCAGTCACCATCGCGCACAGCGGCTGTATGGTCCGGTGTCGCGCCAACATAGTCCATGAACAGCATGGGGCTGCGTACAAAAATTTGCCCCACGCCTTGATGCACATCACGGATGTCGATGTGGACGTTTGAAAAAGGTCGTCCCACGGCGTGCTCGGGCGCATGTGCATCCGCGTCCATCCAGGCCATGAAACTGGTTTCGGATGCGCCATAGAACTCCACAATGCGCGCGTTTGGGCACAAGGCTTGCAACGCAGCCGTGCGGTGGCGCATCCAGCGGGCCCCACTGATCAAAATCAAACGCACATGCACCAAGGGGGCCATGTGGCGACGCTTGGCCAACTCCAACATCAAAAGCAGTTGGCTAGGAACCGCTACCAAACAAGGTGTACGACCTTGTTGCAGGGTATCGATCATGCGAGAAGCCGAGAAGCGCTCTTGCAGGACCACGCCTGCACCACTCCACAAGCCAAGCATCATGCCGAACAAAAACAACGAATGCGAAAAGCGTCCCGGTGCCAACACGCAGGTGGCCGCGTCTGCGCCAAAGGTGTTCAGACACACGCGCAAACTTTCTGTCCACGATTGGTGGTGCCGACGAAAACCCTTGGGCATGCCCGTGCTGCCCGACGTGAAGCCAATGTAAAACGGGGTGTGCGGCGTGGGCGCAAGAGGCGACGCAGCCTCTTGGGCAAAAGCGGCTTGTACACGTTGGCGCACAGCAGCAGGCCAATCAGCGTCGGTCACTGCCGCGCAACGACCACTGGCAACAATGCCTAAAAAAGACACCATTTGCGCGAGGGTTGAACACGTGTCATCCACAAACACCGTCGCTGGGGCTTGACGCTGTTGCAACGCCAGCACCTCTTGCGCAACAGCAGCATGCAGAGCCGCAAACGTGAGTTGGGTGTGGCCGTCATCTAAGGCCACCACCTCCGCGCGGGTTTGAGCCCAATGCGCCAGTGGCGCATGGATCAAGGTGTCATCCACCAAAGCGCCAATCTGGCAAACCACGTGCCACGGTATGAACCACAGTGGCACACAAAGCACACTTGATCAAATCACCCGGCACAAACACCAAGGTGCCCATGATCGCTTGCTCCCATGACAAGTTGGCAATGTTCACCAACCCCACCACGCCAAACACGTGCACCACCAGCAAACCACCCATGGCCGATGCCAAGAAAGCGCTGATGGCAGAGCTGCGAGGCGAACGGTTCGGCAACAGCGTCATCATCCAACCCGTCACAAAAGCACCCACAGGCCAGCCGATCAAATATCCGCTCGCAGGTGAGAAGAACACCCCCAAACCACCACGGCCACCCGACAACAAAGGCAAGCCCAACGCCACCGCGGCCAAAAACAACAACAGCGCTTGCAAGGCACGTTTGGGGCCGAGCATGCACCCCGCCAGCATCACGCCCAACGTTTGCAAGGTGATCGGCACACCCAAGGGCAAATCAATCTTGGGGATCAAACCCAATACAGCGATCAATGCAGCAAACAAAGAAACCAAAGCCAAGGACAAAGTAGATGTGTTCATAAATTCACCCATTAACGGCGTAAACGAAGATGTAAGGCATCGGCCACGCGACGCGCGGTGACCAACATTTGGATGGTGAGGGGTGCAAGTATTTTAAAACCGCCGGCTTTGCCTGTGCGCAGCCGATGTGCATCATCCAAGCGACGCCACACCACAAAAAAATGCTCAGTAAATCGCAACATCAAAGCCAGCTGCAACGCCAAGCGATCAGATTGCACACCCAACCAGCGCAAAGGCGAAAGCACTTGCTCAAACACCTGCAGCAAATCGGTGTAACGCGTGGTTAACGTCAGCGCAATGCCCATCAACGTGGCACTGAGCAAACGCAACACAGTGACAGCCGCCAATTGCGGCTGATGCATGACCACATGAAACCCTGCCACAAGCACACCCGCCACCAACACGCCCATCACCAAAGGTTTAGCACGTGCAGTGGCTTTTCCCAGCGAAGCAAACAGGCCCACGCAGACCACGGCAAGGCACAGCAAAATCGGCCACTGCTGCGTTACAAATAAGCCCATCCCCAGCAATGCCAAACACACCAGCTTCAGCGCGGCGGGCACAGCATGCAGCCATGTGCGATGTTCGCTGTAAAGACTTCCCATGACCGTGCTTAGACCGTGCGCGAAGCCACATCAGCCTCGTAAGCAGCGCACACCTCGACACCGGAACCATCGGCACGCACGCGACCATGATCCAGCCAAATAACGCGTTCAAAATGGCGAACATGCGCAAGCACGTGGGTAGACACCATGACTTGAGGCTCGGCTTGCTCTATCTCTCGCCTTAACAAGGCTTGGTGGGGCAGATCTAAACTGGCGAACGGTTCGTCTAGCAACAACACGCGATGCGGTGCCAGCATCAACGCCAACCAGCACACATGCTGCCGCTGCCCTTGGCTTAGGCTACCAATGGCACGCGGGGCCCAATGAGCCAAACCTCGGGATGCCAACCACTCACGCACGCGTTGCTGCGCTTGTGCGCGGGGCAAGCGCAGGTGCTGCAAGCTCAACGCCAACTCCTCTTCCACCGTAGGAAAAATGATTTGGTCGTCTGGATTCTGAAACATCATGCCCACCGACTGCGCCCCCTCTGGCACACACACGCGCCCTGACTGGGGTTGGTCTAAGCCACACATCAAACGAAACAGACTGCTTTTACCTGCACCGTTGTCTCCAATCAAACCAATGCGTGGCTCATTCAGCTGCAAACTCAGCGACTGAAACACCGTTGTGCTGCCACGATGCAGCGTCACCCCCTCAAGCGCAACGCCGGTGGTGTGTGAAAGGGTGGATGTGTTCAAAGTCTGGGGCATGCGTACGCGATTCGATGGGTCTAGATTATCGACGCTGCCAAACAAACACTAAAAAACCCCAGCCCTCAAGCGAGGGATGGGGTTTAAAACTTGAAGTCCTTAACTGGCGAAGCCAGCCTTGAAATTAGAAGCGGTAGCCAACGCCAACGCCGACCAAAACGGGGTCGAGCTTCAAAGTGCCTGCGCTCACGCCGTTGTTATAGACCTGAGATTGAATGTTGACTTTCTTGATGTCAAAGTTCAAAGAAACTTGCTTGGTCAGCGGCACGTCTACACCCGCTTGCAAGGCATAACCAAAGCTGCTGTTTTCCAAAGTGAACTGGCCACCGCCAAGGTTTGCTTTAGAAATTCTGGTGTAGTTCAGGCCTGCACCCACATAAGGCTTGAAGCCATTGAAGTTGGTGAAGTGGTATTGCACGGTCAATGTGGGAGGCAGGTGCTTGAACGTGCCAATGTCTGTGCCATTCGAAGAAACTTTTTGTTGCTGTGGCACAGTCAAAATCAACTCGGCAGCCACGTTCTTGTTGAAGAAGTAGCTCACATCCAACTCAGGAATGGTTTTGTCATCGACGCTCAAGCCCAAACCTGTGGCGTCATGATTCGCCATACTCAACTTCACGGCACGTGCACGAACCAACCATGGGCTCTCTTGTGCGGCCACTTGACCGACAACCAACATACCAACAGCGGCGGCAATAAGAATTTTTTTCATGATGTTTTCCTTAACTTGACTCGGGTCTATTCCCGTGCTGTTGATTTCACTTCGCATCATGACGTGGTGCATTGATGCACCTCAAACTCACACGTGCAAATGCTTGACGTATGTCAAGCATTCAACGGATACAAAAAGGCCCCACCACTCTTACGAGTGATGAGGCTCTTGATTTTTGAAACGCTTAACCGGCGAAGTCAATATTGGAGTTAGAACTTGTAACCCAAACGAATCACGTAGTCGGTTGTGTTCAACTTAACGTCACCAGTTGTTGTAACGGGGGCAGCAGGATTAACACCAGGGCCAACAAATGTTGCCGTCGTTTTAATCGGCAAATAAGACACAGAACCATTGATGCTCCACTTGTCATCAATGTTGTAAATTACGCCCGCGTTATATACAGGTGCCCATGATGAGCTGAAGTCTGCAGAAGTACCAGCAAGCGCCTGCACGGTACCTCCATCCTTCAGAGTGCTAACGTCGTGAAAAGATACACGTGTTACGCCAAAACCAACATAAGGACGCAACTTGTCTTGAGGCGTTGCAAAGAAATACTTGGCGACTGCAGTTGGAGTCCAGATTTTCATCTTTGCGGCACCCGGATGATTAACACCATTAGCCGTCAAATCTTGCGTGAATTCTGCGGGAATTCCAAGCGTAAATTCACCACCAACGTTATCTGTAAACATGTGCAACAAACTAAACGACACAGTAGTTTGAGGCCCCACGCTTGCAGAAGCACCTGCTAATTGCTGAGTAAATGCCGAACCAATAGCTGGAACTGCACTGGTTGAAGTCAGATTACCCACATCTGCTTGCGGACTAATATAAGCGAGTCCAATGCTGCCAATGTTGTCACCCGCTTTTTGTGCGAACGCACCGGATGCTGCCACCAACGCAGCACAAGCCAAAGCGATTTTTGAAATAGATGTCATGTCCGTCTCCGTATTGTTTTGAAAATCAAAAAAGCCCCATCACTTTTTCAAGGGACGGGGCTTTAGGTCTTTTTAAATCCTAAGCTGACTTAAGCCAGCGTGGGAATTAGAAGGACTTGCTGACGCCGAGAGCGTAACGTGTTTGTGCATCACCAGCGAAGCCAGTAGCAACTGCGTTTGTGCTTGTTGCGTAGTTGATACGGTCAGCACGGAAGTAAGCACGAGCTGTCTTGCTGAAGTTGTAGTTCACGCCCATACCTTTCAAGCTACGGTCGTAAGCGTTGGTAGCGACTTGGTCAGTAACTTTAGCCACTTGACCCAAGACTTCCCATTGACCCAATGTGTAAGTAGCACCAATTTGCTTGCTCTTACCTTTGAAAGAGTCATCGCTAGACTTGAACTGACCCAAACCAGCGTGCAACTTCAAAGCTGGCAAGACAGCATAAGTTGCGCCCAACAGGTTTTGAGTGCTGGTTTTGCTAGATTGGTTAGTGTTCGTTGCAGTAACGTTGCCACCAACGTTAATGTTATTTTCGCCTACGCTGTATTTGATGCTTGTGAACATCGCGTCAACTGGACCATTGGTGTAACGCAAAGCGTATTCACTCACGCCAACTGTGTTCTTGCTTGTACCAGCAGTAAGATTCACGTTGGTTGTATCAGCATCGTTCTTAGGTGTGTATGCCACGTGAGCAGTCAAGCCACCCAAAACAGCTGGAGAAGAGTACTGCACAGAGTTAGCGATACGGATAGAACGCTGACCAGCGTGAGCTGCACCGTTAGCAACAGAAGAGGCATCAACGATACCACCTTTGTCGGATGTACCTGTACCGAAACCGTTGGCGATAGAGAAGCTAGAGCTGTATGAAGAACCGATGGCGGTTGAGAAAGCAGGTGCGGCAACGGCTGTAGCGTTGGTCAATGTGAAGCTGTTAGGTGTACCCAAACGCAAAGTACCGTACTTGCTGCTGGTCACGTCCAAGAAGCTTTGGCTGTTAGCGAAACCGCCGCGTTGTGTACCTGTACCAGTCACGTCGCTTTGTTTGTTGCCACCGAGGTCGTTCCAGTCGGTGTTGACAGAACCGCCAACAGACAAGCCGTTGCCGAGGTCTTCACGAACTTTGAAACCGATGGTGGTTGTACCGGCGCTAGAAGCAACAGCTTTAGAGTCGCTAGCGTTGTTTGTGTTGTTGGTCACGGTGTAACCACGGTCAAAGTAACCGTCGATCACGACTGAAGTTTGTGCGAAAGCAGAAGTCGCGGCCAATGCGGCCAATGCAACGAGGGTTTTTTTCATTTCAAGGTTCTCCAAGGTTTGAACAGGGGTTCTGGAATTTTTCCGAACCAACCTCCGTTTTCGGGAAGCT
>Ga0228699_1000154_pt1 | contig 63663 bp, 53 predicted proteins | sample McNCre217_Aug_MG_FD_178016 | JGI IMG/M metagenome (GOLD analysis project Ga0228699, IMG submission 178016) | Freshwater microbial communities from McNutts Creek, Athens, Georgia, United States - 2-17_Aug_MG | ecosystem: Environmental > Aquatic > Freshwater > Creek | place: USA: Georgia... | reverse complement strand
TATGTACCCGCACACGACTTCAGCCTGAGCACCTGCAGCCTACAAATCAAACACACATGGCATTGAACAATTCAAAGAACAACACCCATCTCGTTCGCCATCTCTACGTTGGTATTCGCAGAAGACTCCCAATCCACCTGCGAACACTTGAAGACTTCTACTACTTCGCCTTTTCAATTTCGGCTATTTTTTGGTTAGCTTTGCTTGCCATAGGACTTGGCTACACAGGACACACACGAGAGACATGGAGTTGTCTTATTTGCTGTGTATTACTCAGTGCGTATTTGGTCCTTTGGTGGCAAGGTGCACCGCGAACTTGGGTGCAATTTGGCTACCAAGCCACCCTCACCAGCGCACTTGTCTATAACGCCTACTTCACAGGTGGCATGACCTCGCCAGTACTCGTTTGGATGGGCAGCGTACAAATACTCCCACTCTTCACGCTCTCCAAACGATGGAGCTACCTATGGCTGTCGGTGTCATTTGCATGCGTGATATCCATTTACTGGTTACAAATTCGCGGCTGGATACCTAGACTACACAACGAAACCGATGCCGAACTTGCACTCAGCGCCATCATGATCAGTGCACTGTGCCTCACCCAAATCATCCTCGTGACCACCTACGACTCGGCCAACGCACAAACCATGCGCTTCATACAGCGCAGCAACCAAACCCTACGCTCACTCACCCAAGACCTCCAGCAAGCCAACATTCACAAAGATCGTTTCCTTGCCACCGTCAGCCATGAAATACGCACACCGCTTAATGCGGTCATGGGTTACTTGGGCCTGCTCAAAACATCCGATGAACTCTCAGCCGTCGCAGCCAGCTATGTACAAGGCGCACAGAACTCGGCAGCACACCTACTCACCGTCATCAACGACTTGCTGGACTTCTCACAAATTCAACAAGGCAAACTCGTCTTCACACCTCAAACGGTCAACCTACACCAACTACTCAAAGAAACCCACCAAACGCTTGCACCCAAAGCCGCCAGCCAAGCCCTGCACTACCACCTCAACATTGAACCTAACGTTCCCTTGTGGACACACATCGACCCCAATCGGGTCACGCAAGTGCTGCTCAACATCTTCGGCAACGCACTCAAATTCACCGAAAAAGGCAGCGTCGACACCACAATCACCTTTGCCGCAAACGACAGCAACCCTGACAGTGGCATCCTTCAAATCAGCACACAAGACACTGGCATTGGCATCCCGCCCAACCAAATCAAAAAAATATTTGAACCCTTTGTTCAACTGGACACCCAACACAACCTCAGCGTTGACAACTCTCTGCGCGGCAATGGCCTTGGCTTAGCCATCACACAAAGCCTAGTTCAAAACTTAGGGGGAACCATCTCGGTCAGCAGCCAAGTTGGACGTGGCACCCAATTCACCATCCACCTGCCCATACACATTGCCAAACCACCTGCTTCGTCTGCTGCACCGCTTGACAAAGAAAACGCTGTGCAAGATCAAAACCAAGCGCGTGCACTCAAGCTGCTGTTGGTGGATGACCATGCCGTCAACCGCCTTGTGGCCTCGGCCACCATCAAACGCGACCTTCCCCATGTCCACATTGATGAAGCCCGAAACGGCACTGAAGCCCTAGAAAAACTCAAAGCCAACACCTACGACCTCGTCCTCATGGACCTACTCATGCCCGACTACTCGGGCATCGAAGTGGTAGAAAAAATTCGCACGGAATGCCCTCAACCGCTTTGTGACGTCAAAGTGATCGCACTCACCGCCAACGTGGCCGAAGACGCCCTCAGAGACTGCAAAGCCGTTGGCATACTTGAAGTGCTGCCCAAACCCTTTGAACGCGAAAGCCTCATTCGATCTATCTTGCTGCACTCGCAACAATGAGGGCGCCCTGAATTTTGTGTCAACAGTTTGAGCAACGCTTCTAGGCGGTCTATCACAGCGACTTTTGCGGCGGAAGGCACCTGTTGCTACCAGTAAAAAAATGCCAGCCGCATAGCGGCTGGCAGAAGACAAAAGACCAAAAATCAGTTGTCAAACCCCAAATGGCTTACGCTCTGACGGGGAAGGTATACAAGCGTACACGCGGCCCTCACAACACAGCCGCCGCGTAAATCGCGGTACCGTTCGCAGAATCCATCGTGTAGCCATAGGCTGAGTTTAGGTTTAAGTGCCCAGCAGCCGTGTACGAGCTAGACCAGAAGTCACCGCTAGCCGCCCAGCCATTCACCGAGTTATCTTCAGCCAATACGTACGCGTCAACAATGCTTGTACTGGTGATTGCCTGAACTGCACCAGGCAAAGGCAACTCAGTGGCAGTACGGGTATCACCTCCAAAATTAGCTGCATACAGAGCCATTAACTCTTCAGCGCTCATCATGCGGCTGGTATTGGAGTTGGTTAACACGTGGTTGCCCACTTTAGTTTGGGTATCACTCCAGTTGGCTGCAGCACCACCAATCTGCGCCGCCGAGAACTCATAGGTCTTGGCACTCAGGTTGGAGACGAAACCCATGGCCGTGTTGGTCACAGAGGCTGGCGTGCCCAGGGTGACAGTTGAACTGTTGTAGTAGTCCAGATCGCCGTAGATGGCATCACCATCGCGGTTGTCGGTTTTCACACTCGTACTATTCACGGTGTCACCGTTGTCATAAAACGTCTTCATGCCAACACCACTACCATCCACATCACCGTAGAAGTAAACGAAGACGTTTTTGGTGATGGTGTCTTGCACCGAAAAGTTAGCTCCTGCAGTATTGTTGGTGACGGTGCCGCCGTTCTTGTCGTAACTGGTAGTACCGGCAGTGCCGCTGGCCACCAAGAACAGGCGGCTAGCCTCGGCGTTGACCGTTCCTGCACCATCTAGCAGACCATTGCCGTTGGTGTCCACAGTGAGTTTGTGCACACCAGAACCTGCCGTGCCGAGGGTGGCTTGCTTGAGGGCGGCGCTACCGCCTGCAAAACTGATGGTGTAGTCGCCCGTGCTAGCGGTGTAGTTGATGGTCACACCGTTGGTGCCACTGACCAACTGGGTGCCGATTTGGTCAACGCCATCAGTACGGTCGTTATCAAGGTAGAACTTGATGTTGGCGGCATTGGCCGAGGCTTTACCGGTGATGGTAAAACCTGCATCAAACTCGGCATCACTCACGATATCGGTGCCAGTGACGCGGTCGATGTACTGCGTCAAAGCGTTGCTGCCACTGAGCAAGCCGTCTTTGCTGGTGTTGGCAACCGTGGTGAGGGCCAAGTTTTGGTTGGCGTTGAACGTTACATCGGCTGCGTTGGATATGGCGTCGCCATAGCCAGCGGCAGCGTAGTCGCTAAAAAGCGAGGCCGAGGTGTTGGCGTCAACGCCCATCGTCAGGGCTACAGCTTTGCTTGCGGCGTTGCCTGCAGCGTCGGTGGCGGTGACGGTGAAGTTGTAGATGTGGTCGGCACCAGCGTCTTTGGTGACGGCATAGGTTTCAGCAGCCTTGAAACTGACAGCACCTGAGCCGCTGATGTTGAAAAGACCAGCATCGTCGCCAGAGAGGCTGTAGGACGGGACGTCTGTACCAGTGCTGGAGATGGCGGCGTTGTAGACCGTGGCGCCTGCAGCAATGCCTGCGCCTGCAATGTCGGTCACGGTTTTAGTGGCACCACTGGTGATGATGGGGGCCGTGGTGTCAATCACAGGCAAGGGGGTAGCGTCGATGTTGGCAATGGTGCCGCTGTAGCTGAACGCGTTGCCCGCAGGATCGGTGATGTTAGCAGCGAGCAAGGCCGTTCTGAGGGCAGCTTCGTCGATGGCGGCTTGCCCGTTTTGCCCTGCAAGAATTTTGTAGGTCAGCGTGCGTGTGTTCGTGCCATCGGTGCCTGCCCATGTGGCTGACACCCCAGTGCCAGCGACGGTGAAAATGCTGCTGTTCGTGCCGCTGGTGAGGCCGTTGATGACGCTACTGAAGGTGACGGTCAGAACAATGGTTTCATCCACACTGTTGCCTGCCGAGCCCGCCACCGTGGTGAGTGCGTAGCTTGGTGCAGTAGTACCGCTGAGCGTAGGTGCAGTGTTGTCCACCGCGAGGGAGAGGGCTGGTAAAGCGCCTGCGCCACCACTGTTACCACCCAAGTCGGTGTAGGCGCCTGCGGCCACTGTGACGGATGCATCGCCCTCGACAGCGCCTGCCGTGAAGGTGGCGGTGTAGATCTTGGGGTCGGCAGTGACGGCGAAGTTGCTGATGGTACCGAGTGTGGCTGAGATGTCAGAGGCATCAAAGCCTTTGACAGCTTCGCTAAAAGTAAACGTCAGCGTGGCTGTGCCATTGGCTTTAAGCGCGGACTTGGTGCTGGAGATGGTGAGCGTGGGGGGGGTGGTGTCGTAACTGCCCACAAAGCCGTTTTGCAGGTTATTTTCAAACGCGACATTGGCGCTGGCCGCTGCCATGACGGTGCTGATGGCGGTGGCCATGGTGTCTTTGATGGGCGCTGACGAAGAGACGGTTGGCACACCGGCTGCAGAGATGGTCAAGGCGGCAGCCAAGTCAGAGACGATGTCGGCAGTGGTTTTGCTTGCGTTTTGCTCGGCCTTAGAAATGGCGGCCAATGCTAGGCCATAAGCGTCAGATGAGCTGGAGGTGTCGGCACCGCTGACGTCAACCGTAAAGCTAGGTGCTTTGGCAGCCAAGGTGGTACCTGAGATGTCAATGCCAAAAAGCTTGGCCACGGCGGCGTCGGCTTGGGCAATTTGTGCTGTGGTAAGGCTTGAGTTGTTGCCCGGTGTGGCACCGCTGATGCTGACGCCTGCAGCACCCATTTTTTTGGCGGCTAAGTCGGTCAGAGCTGTGACGTTGGCGCTGATGGGGCTGTTGCTCGCGCCATCGACGTTGAAGACCGACACCAAGGGGTTTGCCAAGTCTTTGTTGGTGTTGGTGGCTTCATCGCGGTAGTCAGCGACGTTGGTACCAGTGTCAGAAAGAACAGCCAGCACAACGCCGCTGTAGCGTGTGATGTCGGTGTAGCTCCACTTGTTGGTCGCGCTGTTGTAGGTGGTGTCGCCGAGCTTGGTGCCGTCGGCTTTGTAGAGGCTGACCACCATGTCGTTGGTGCTCAAGGCTGGGCCTAGACCTGCAGCAATGTTGTAGACGAGGCCGGTGTCCACGGTGGTGCTGTAGTTAGTGGCGGTGCTGGTATTGCCCGCCTTGTCTGTGAAGGTCACGGTGAATTGGCCTGCACCGCCTCTGCTGAGGAGGTCTGACTTGGAGAAGTCGACAGACCATGCATTGGGGCTACCCACCTCAGCCGCGGTGACGGTGTAGGTACGGGTGAACTCGGCGGTGCCATTGGCGCCTTGGTCCCACACCACGGTGACGGTGCCTTCTTCTTGGGCGCTACCGCTGATGGTGAAGACTTCTGAGCCAGCTTTGACGGTGTAGTCGGCGTTGGCAACGGTGGCTGTGATGCCAGAGACGACTGGGGTGCTCTCGGCCAAGGTGTCAAAGTTGAGGTTGTAGGTGCTGTGAACCACGTTGCCCGCATCGTCGGTTTGGCGAGTGACGAATTGGTAGCTGCCTGTGCCGGTGTTGGGGTCTAGGTTGGCATTGAGTGTGGACAGGTTCAGCGTAATGCCCCAGTTGTTGAGCACATTGGCGGTAGCGAGCCAATTCAGACCATCGGCTGTGAAGAAGTCGACTTGGGTGGCGTCTGCCGCATGGCTGACGTTGAAGGCGGCCGATGTGTCAGCCTGTTCAGCGGCGTTGACCAAGCCAACACCTTGTGTGGCGCCGCTGAGGATGGTGTCGGTGCCTGCATCGGTGAGGGTGACGGCTGCATCGGGGGGGGCGGTGTCGATGATTTGTTTGAACGCGTTGGTGTTGAGGCTTTCATTGGCAAACGCTGTGTGGTCGGCGGTGACGACGTTTTCAACGTCGCGAACAGCTGCAGCTGCACCCGAAGGCTTGGCCAAGTAGTGGAGCGTGACGGCAGCATCATCCACAGGTGTCATTAGAAATACTGCAAGTTTGTAGGTTTGGTTGGTGGCATCAGTTGGGTCGAGGGTGACGTCTGCAAAGAAATCAGTGCCAGCGGTGAGTTTGGTGCCGTTAGATAGGACGAGCTCAAAGTTGGCACCGGTGGCATCGAGGGCGGTGGCGGCGTTGGCGAGCTGTTTGCTGAAGTGAACGGTGAAGGTGATCGCACCATTGTTTGCGGAGGCCAAATAATCATCGCCTATGTTGGCGATGGCGATGTTGCTGGTGACGTGGTCAATGTAAGCAACCCCGTCGCTGGCACCGTCAATGTCGAAGTTAGCCCAGAACTCGGCGGTGGCGCCCGTTTGGTCTGTGATTTGGACTAGGAACTGATCTTGCACAGACTGACCTTGCATCAGGGCTTCGGTGTCTGGGTCTAGGTTGTTGAGCAGATAGCTGACGGTGTTGGTGCTGAGTGTGAGGGTGGCTGTGCCGTAAGTGCCAGTTTTGCTGTAGGTCAAACCGCTGTCACTGGTGCTCCAACCATGGCCGAGCAGCCAATTGCCGTCGTAGCTGACCACATCACCCGCAGCGGGGTCGAACATGGTGAATGTGATGGTGGCACTGGGCTGGCCAGGCGTTGCATTGTGGACGCCACCGGCTTCAACGACATGCTGCGTTGGTGTGCCGAAAGACAAGTTGAGTCCTAAGTCAACGATAAAACCCTTGTATTTCGTAGACACGCTGTCATCAACAGCGGCTAAGTATTTTTTGGTGAGTTGCGTGAGCGTGTCGAGGTTGTTGCTATCTTCTCGCTGGTTGATTTGCGCTAACACTTCTGTCGTGGAGAGCCCTTTTGCAGATTCAACTGCAGACAGTACTGCCAATACCTTGCCGTAGGCGTTGACTTGTGCGTTGTCCGTGCCATCTACATTGACTGCAGCCACTGGTTCGTTTTTCGTTACATCGGCATTTGGATTGGTAGGGTCAATGGCAAACTGCTTGGCTACCTGCATGTTGATAGCGTCGAGCGAGTCTTTGGCTGGAGGGGTTACGCTGTCGGGTGCAAGTCCCATTTTCAGCACCGCATATTCGGTCAACGGCGTGATGTAGAGCCTGGCTGTGCCATTGGTCATGTATGTCGCAGCGCGCAAGGTGGGCAGGTCTTTGGTGCTGCCCATTTCGTCGCGGTAGTCATCCGCGTCTTGGAGAGTGCTGTACGCTTTGAACAACAGCTCGCCGGTGTAGGCAGTGGCCGAGGTCCAGCTGTATGAAAAGTTGCCATCGGGGAGGACTTCGGCAAGTCCTAAAAACTTGCCTGCTTTGTCGTACACCTCGACGCGAACGTCCGCTGCGTTGAACAACGGGCCCGCAGTTATGGAGCCGATGACCTTGTTGATTGCTAGGACTGCTTGGGGCGTGGTGCCGCCTCCGCTTGCACCGCCCCCGCCCCCGCCCCCGCCCCCGCCCCCGCCACCTGCAACAGCAACAGCAAGCCATCCCCAAGAACCAGGGATTTGCAAACTGTCGGTTGCGTCCTCGTTCATTTTTTCGAGGCCGGCCGAGTCACTGCCACGCACAAAGAGTTGCCAGCCTCCCTCACCTTCCCTTTTGGGTTGCACAGCGGCATCAAGCACATCCCCTGAGCTTGCGTGAGCTAGGCCTTCATGACTTTGAAGATCAAGCGGCGAGGAGCCCGCCTGAATCACGCTTTGCAGCTCTGAAGTGCTTAGCTCGCGCAGTTGGTCAGCGGGCGAGGCGCTCATGAAGAAGTCTGACACCTCCAGCAAGGGATCGATGTCCTCTGGTGTGGACAGGATCAATGTCTTACCTTTGCGCTTGACAAGGATTGGTTTTCCGTTAATTTGCGCCTGCCCCGAAAAAACAACGCCGTCAATTTTGATTTGATAGAACTGATCAAATTTTTGTGGATTTATTTTTCGAGTTTTTCCAGAGCCGGTGAAAAGGTTGATGTTTTTTACAGTTCTGAACTGAGGATTCACAGGACTTGTCATTTTTAGGCCTTTTTATCAATCAACGCTCACCCAAAGACTGGCTGAGAGTTTTGGTGAGCGGTTTGGTGAGATAGCTCAACACGGTGCGCTCCATGGCTTTGATCTCAACAGTGGATGTGAGGCCAGGACGAATTTGGATTTCGTTGGCTTTGTCGCCTTTGAATTCGGTACCGGTGATTCGAATGCGCACGCGGTAGTACATAAGGGGACCTTGCCGCGTCTCTTCGGTGAGTACGTCTGAGCTGATGTATGTCACCTTGCCCCGCAGGCCACCGAAGACGGAGGAGTCATAGGCGTCGAGTTTGACGCTGGCGTCTTGACCAACGGCTACAAAGGCAATGTCGCTGGGAGGAATCTTGGCTTCGGCAATGAGGTTGTCGCCGGTAGGCAATAGCTCCATAACTGTCTCACCTGCCCTGACGACACCACCGAGTGTGCTGACTTTGATGTTGTTGACCACGGCGTCAACCGGAGCGGTGAGTTCGGTGTGCTCTAGGACTTGGCTGCGGTCACGCAGTTGTTCGGTTTGTGTGCTGAGTTCTTCTTGGGCTTTGGTCATCTCGGCTTGGGCGTCTTGAAAGTATTTGTTTCGTTTGCCTGCAAGCTGCGCTTTGATATCCGCAACGCTGCGCTGTAAGCGCAAGATTTCTGCTCTGCTGACGTCGCCCGAGGCTTCGAGTTGACGGTTGATGCGCAGTTCGTCTTCAGCCAAAGACAGGATGCGTTCGAGTGCGTTGATGTCGTCTTTGAAGGCGGTTTGTCTTTTGTTGTAGAGGTCTGTTTGGTTGCGGATGTAGTCTGAGTAGGCCATGAGGGCTTCGTCAAAAACGAGGGGCTTGCCATAGACCTCGGCATGCAAGCGAGCCAGGGTGATGTTGAGTGCGGCCACTTTGGCATTGCTGTCAGAGACGGCAGCTGCGGCACGCTCTTTTTGTAGGGTGGCTAGAAGCTGCCCTGCCTTGACGGTGTCACCCTCTTTGACGTGCAGCTGGGTGAGGACACCGCCATCTGAAGACTGGATGAGTTGGGTGCGATCAGCTGCAATGATTTGGGCTTGCGCACGGGTGACTTGGTCAATTTTTCCAATTGACGCCCACAGCAGCAAAACGGTGAGTCCTCCAATGATGATGCGCAGGCTCCAACGGGCGCGCATAGGGGCTTGGAGGTCATGGAAAGCATCGCTCGATTCGGGGTCGATGCTGTGCTTGGGTGAGACCAGATCTACCAAACGCTCACAGTGCAACAAGGCCGTTTGTGCAGCATGGCGAATTTTTTGGAGCTGACGCTGCTTGAATGTGGGCTTGGGCTGAACATCAATGACGTCATCAGAGGTGTGGCGTGGATCGTGCTGGTTCATGAGGTGGTTTGGGTGTCTGTAGAAACTGGGGGCTGTGCCGCTGCGCGTTGTTGGAGCTGTTGCAAGACGAGGTCTCGGGGGCCGTCGACAACGATGCTGTTGCCGACGACGACGATGACGCGTGTGGCAAGTGGCAATAGGCTGGGTTTGTGGGTGACGATGACCATGGTTTTGCCGCTTTGTGCAGCTTGCGCCAAAACGTCAAGGCAGCGACGCTCTTGCTCGTCGTCCATGGTGGCGGTGGGTTCGTCAAGGAGCATGACGCTGGGGTTACAGAGGATGAGACGGGTGAATGCCACGAGTTGTTTTTGCCCGCCACTGAGCCCTTTGCCCCCTTCCATGATGGGGCGCGCAAGGCCTCTGGGATGGGTGGCGACAAAGCGGTCCATGCCGGTGCGTTTCATGACTTCAAGCAGGACGTCATCACCCGGATCAGGTAAGCCCACAAGCAGGTTTTCACGCAAGGTGCCTTGAAAAAGACGATGGTCTTGTTGAAGGTAGCCCACGTGCTGGCTGACGACTTGGCGATGCACGTGCGCTAGGTCTAAGCCATCGAGTAGGACACGGCCTTCTTGGGGGTGATAGAGGCCGCTGAGCAAGCGCAGGAGTGTGGATTTGCCTGCACCAATGGGGCCAAGGATGACGACACGCTCTTGAGGGTGTAGTTCGAGCTTGGGCACCACAAGAGCGGATGGGTTGTCGCCATAAGAGAACTTGACGCCAACGAGTGTGTAGTGGCCTTTGATGCTAGATGGGACAAGGGGTTGATCAACGCCGTGGTGATCGACTTTGAGTTTGTAGAGTCTTTCTAGGCTCTCTAACGCGGCTTGCGCATGGGCGTGTTGGACGAGCAAGCCAGGAATGGCCATGACAGGGGCCAAGATTCGCCCGCTGAGAATGGAGCTAGCAATGAGCGCCCCCATGGTCATGTGCCCTTGCATGACGACCACCGAGCCGACCACCACCAAGCCGGCATAGCTGATTTGCTGAATGGTGGCGGAGAGATAGCCCACGCTTTCGGTGGCGCCTCGCATTTTGAGGTCGCTGCCAATCGTTTTGCTGTTGACGCCAATCCAACGAGACAAAAACTTCCACCCACCCGAGCCAGCTTTGATGGTTTCGATGCCCTCTACGGCTTCGACAAGAAGGCCAGTTTTGAGGTTGGACAGGGCTGCCCCGTCTTTGGCTAAGAGCGAGATTTTTTTTCGGATAGACACGCCCACAAAGATCGCCACGCAGCCAAAGAGGAAGGGAACCACTGCCACCCAAGGGCTAGCAATGAACATGATGACGATGAGAAAGATGACGGCAAGGGGTAAGTCAATGAGGGTGAACAGTGTGGAGGCGGTATAGAAGCCACGTACTTGCTCGTAGCCACGTATTTGCCCTGCCAAGCTGCCGACGGAGGCGGGAATTTGGTCGACCCGAAGCTGAAGCAAACGGTTGAAAATTTCGCGTGACAAGCGGTTGTCAAGGCCGACCACGACGTAGTCCATGATGTGAGAGCGGGCGTATTTCATGGCCAACTCAATCATGATGCTGAGGAACACACCCAAACTGAGGATGACGAGGGTGTATTCGCTGCGTGTGGGGATGACGCGGTCGTACACCTGCATGGAGAACAGCGAGGTGGCCAAGGCTAAAAAACCAATGAAAGCAGAGGCAACGCAGGCTTCCAATAGCTCTTGCTTGTATTGAGACAGGGTGTTTTGCACATGGGCGAAAAAAGTGAATTTATCGTCTTGGCGCTTGAACATACCTAAGCCAAAACCCAGCTCTAGCGCTGGGCCCAGATAAACGAGAGCACAAGCGTTTTGCAAGAAGTTATGGGCTACTGGCTTAGGGCCCGCAGGGGTGAGGACGATCCACTCTTGCGTGGGGGCACGGTCAACGACGACGCCCCACCCCAGTTCTTGGGTATGGCACAGCAAGGGCAGCTGCACACGATCAGGGAACTTGAGTATTTTGGGTTTGTCTAAACCCATGCTTTGGCAAATGCTGGGGAGTGCCTGCAAGGGTGCGGGGGCTTTGTCCAAGGCCGTTAAGGCTGCAGTGAGGCTGAGCACATCCACACTGTTGCCTTGCATTTGAGCCAAATTCTGAACGACCCAAATGAATTGCTGGTGGGGATTAGGAGCTGGCGTATTGATGTTCATACATGTTATTGAGGGTCTTGCCCCATGCGAATTTGCAAGCGGTACATGGCACCAACCATGCTGGCTTGTGCATCTGCGAGGGCATATTGGTTTTGAGCGAGTTCACGCACGGCATTGAGCAAGTCTTGCCATTGCTTGCGGCCTGCTTGGAACTGGCGTTGGTAGGACTCGAGTACAAGGGCTGAGCCCGAGACTGATTTTTCAAGGGCTGCCATGCGCGCGCGGGCGTTGACAAACTCTTCGCGGTCGTTTTGCAGGGTTTGCTGCATCTCGCGCATGGCGGCGTCGACTGCTTGTTCTGCACTGGCAATGCGGGTGTTGATGGCCTGCGCTTCGGCCATGGTAGAAAAGCCAGCACCCGGCGAATAGCGCAAGCCCAAGAATGTGGTTGTAGCGGTCTCTTGGGTATAAGGAAGGTCGCCAATGGGCTTGTAAACCCTCGCATAGATTTGGGGATAGGCCTCGGCCTTTTTGGCATCTAGCCGAAGCCGCGCCTGTAAGGCTTCAATGCGTGCTTTGGCCGCCACAGGGTGTTCACTGGCGATGAAGAGCCAGTCGATGTCGGCTATTTCGCGGCTGAAGTTGTGCGTGTCTTTTAGGGTGTTGGGGTACACCGCTTGCTTGATGCGAGACTGCAAGCGTTCTTCGCCCGAGAGCTGCTCAAGCCGCGTGAGCGCAACTTGAAGGCTGGTTTGGGCACTGGTGTATTCCACCTCAGTTTGCAGCAAACGGGCGTCAGCCAGTTCGAGGTCGATGCGCGGGGATGCCTCAGCCTCTACACGGCGGCGCATTTGGGCTTGGTAGTCTTGGAGGCGAACGAGCGTTTGTTCGGCTACTTTGAGGCGCTCGTTGGCGCTGATCATGTTTTGCCAAGCGTTGACAGCTTGCACAAATAGCTCTTGCTGCTGCAAATAGACCTTGAGCAAGCTGATATCAGCAGCGGCCTTGGCGTCAGAGATTTTGGCGGTGTTGCGACCAAAGTCCCACAAGGTTTGATCTACCTGAACGGCACGCGAAGGGTAGGAGCGCACGTTGCCACTGTAAGACTCGACCGAGGCCGAAATGGTGGGCCAACGAATGCGCTCGGTAGCAGAGACGTCTTGGTTGGCCGCACGCGCTTCGAGGCGCGAGGCCATCAGCGTGGGATATGTGACCGATGTGGCATCTAGGAGTTGGTTGAGGGTGAGAGGCTGGGTTGGTTGGGCGTGCACTGTAAAAAAAAGTACAAGCACAACACCACCAACACACTGCATCCAATTGCATGCCAAGTTGCGAGGGATAGAACGAGGAAAACCGATCATGGTTATTACCCGTTCAAAACGGCTTGCGTTGCTAAGTTTTGTAATTCCTGCCAAGTATCAACATGACTTGCACCACCCGCACCGCCGATACTCCAAGCGTTAGTAGGCGTATTGGCAATAAATTTTGCGAACGTCGATGTTTTGACCCAGTAGTCACCCGTAGATGAATTCCACTCGCTGAAGGTGTGATTGTTGCCATCAGTCAGCCCAAGGTTTGTAAACTCTGTGCGCGTGAATGTTTGTGAGGTTCCGCCAGCAACTTGAATGATCTTGTTGACTGTGGTGGCTAAGTCACTCAACTGCTTCACCGTTGAGATATTTGAGACAGTGAGACCACTCACGATGTCTTCTAGCAACGAAGCCTCTGCAGCCCCGTTGAGTGAAATGCCAAAGATTTTGTTTAGCTCTGTGTACGCCTGTGTGGCTGTGGAGACGGGGGCTGCGGACGTTCCGCGATTGCCATCCGCAGAGTCCAACAATGCGGTGTAGTTGGTAACCATGTCAGCAACACTGCCGGCGGTGGCCGTTGATTGCGAATTCACCGCGTCGTTGTAATAGCTCAAGTAGGCAGCTTTGGCGTCGGAATAGTGGCTTGCTCCATTTTGTATCGCCACAACGGCTTGGTAGTCGGTGATGAGTGGCACTGTGTATCCAGTGTTGAGTGCCGCATAGTCATTCAGGCGAACTTCACTGACCAAGGCTTGGAGTTTGTCCCAACTATCAACATCGGCCCCCGTGTCTGCGGTATTAAGGATTGCCGTTTTGATAGCGGTCATGTTGCTGGTATTGGCTCCAATGATGCCCAAGCTGCTTAATGCATTGACCCACTGCGTATCGTCGGTGTAGCTGACGGCATCGCCTCTCGCTTGCTTCATGACGTTGACTGCAATGTCGGTGAGGGCGTTGAGCTCGCTGACGGTGTCTACCGCCGTACTGGACAAGCTACCAATAGAGCTAGCCAACAACTCACCCGCGCGTAGGTAGTAGATGCCTGTGTCTGCCGAGGTAACGCCGCCATTCGTTCCTGCATACTTGACACCGATATTGATCAGGTCTTGCTCGATGGCATCTGAATTGGCTAAGCCACCAACTTTGGAAACATCTGTATTGGTGGCTCTGCTGCCATCAGCCTCTTGCAAGATACGCCCGTAAGAGTTGACAAGGTCTTGCGCCACAGTTTGGGATAACGATGATCCGTTGAAAGTTCCAAGAGCACTGCCAGCAAAGGTATCCAATGCACTGTTGAGCGCCGCCAGTCCGTTGGTAGGGTTGGCGGTTTTCCAGTAAACCGCTTGGTTGAGCGAAAAGCGGGTTGCATCTGACAAGCTGGTGTTTGCTGTGAGGCCCAATGCGTTCCAGTCATCGAGAGTGGGGGTGGCCATGAACTTGGAGCCAATCGCCGCTGTATCGTCGGTAAAGTTTTGCAAGCGCACCAAGCTAAGGTAGCCGTGTAATTTGGCTACGGTGTCGACTTCAACGCCGTCGTTGGCGGTGCCCAAGCTTGCCGTGCCAGCAATGGCGTTTTTGACAACCACAATGTTGTTGCTGTTAACGCCGGTGGCGGTGTTCAGGCCGAGCAAGGTGTTAAGTCCGGCAATCCACTCGGCGTTGCCGTCGGTGGTGGAGTAAATGGCGGGAACGCTGCTACCAGCGGCGGCTATGGTGTCGAGCGCACCTGATGCGTTCTTGACCTGTGCCAAAACCATGACGTTGTACGCAGCTTTGGCCGCCGCGTTGATTTCGTCCACCGTGTCCACCGCCGCATCGGCAGATAAGCCCACAAAGTCATTGAGCAAGTCCACAGATTTGGGGTTGCCAACTGTCGCACCGATGTTGGTGTAGTCGCTGGCTAATGGGTCATTGTTGCTTGTAGACACCTGCGTATTGGTCGTGGTATTCACCACACCATCAGCCTCGGCCAAGATGCGGTAGTAGCTGTTGACCATGGTCTGTATCGTGGTCTTGTCTAGCGTCGTACCGTCTAGTTTGTCTAACGCTGTGTTGAGTGCACTCAACCAAACCGCACTTGTGACCGCTGTGGCATTGCCGGTTCCAAGCCACATTAATACGCTGGGGTCATCCACGGCTATGCGTGTCGTGGCCGTCAAATTGGTAGGCGCATCAATGCCTATATCTTTGTAGGTCGCCAGCGTGGGAATGGTTGTCACGCCAACACCATTTGTTGCATTGGCGTAGTCTTTGAGCACTTGTAGGGCTATGGGTTCCTTGATCAGGTCCTTGAGCTCTTGCATGGTGTCGACTGCCGTGCCATCAGCATGTCCCGCCGCTATGACTGTCTTTACTGCGGCAATGTTGTTGGTGTTCAGGCCACTGATACCCAGCGCCGTAAGACCTGCTACCCATTCGGCATCTGTGGCGTACACCGCAGGAGCCGTACCACTGGCAACTGCATCTCTCATGCCCGCTTGGTACATCACGTTGTACGCAGCTTTGGCCGCCGCGTTGATTTCGTCTACCGTGTCCACCGCCGCATCGGCAGATAAGCCCACAAAGTCATTGAGCAAGTCCACAGATTTGGCGTTGCCAACTGTCGCGCCGATGTTGGTGTAGTCGGTCGCGCTGGGGTCATTGGTGCCTGCATAGCTACCAGCTCCGTCAGCGATATTGGGGTACACGTCCACATTGTTTGTGGCGTTATCAGCCTCAGCCAAGATGCGGTAGTAGCTGTTGACCATGGCCTGTATCTTGGCCTTGTCTAGCGTCGTGCCGTCTAGTTTGTCTAACGCTGTGTTGAGTGCGCTCAACCAAACTGTGCTGCTCGTAACTCCCAATGTGCCTGCAAGCGTTGGACTGTCGATGTCTGCGCTTGGCGTTGTCTCATTCAAACTAGCAAACGCTTTGATGCCCGCATCTTTGTAGGTCGTCAGCGTGGGAATGGTTGTCACGCCAACACCATTTGTTGCATTGGCATAGTCCTTGAACACTTGTAGGGCTATGGGTTCCTTGAGCAGGTCTTTGAGCTCTTGCACAGAGTCGACTGCCGTGCCATCAACATGTCCTGCTATGGCTGTCTTTACTGCGGCAATGTTGTTGGTGTTCACGCCGCTGATACCCAGCGCCGTAAGACCTGCTACCCATTCGGCATCTGTGGCGTACACCGCAGGAGCCGTGCCACTGGCAGATGCATCTCTCATGCCCGCTTGGTACATCACGTTGTACGCAGCTTTAGCTGCCACGTTGAGTTCGTCAATGGTGTCTACGGCTGTTTTTTGCGATAAGCCCACATAGTCGTTGAGCAGGTCAATAGATTTGGTGTTGCCTACGGTGACGCCAATGTTGGTGTAGTCGGTTGCGCTGGGGTCATTGGTGCCCGCATAGCTGCCGGCGCCGTCAGCGACACCGGGGTACACGTCTACGTTGGTTGTGCTATTCACCACGCCATCGGCTTCCGACAAAATGCGGTAGTAACTGTCAGCTATGGCTTGGAGTTTGGCTATGCTGAAAGTGCTGTCACCCACTTGGTAATCTAGGGCGCTGTTGAGTGCGATGAGCCAAGCGCTGCCAAAGATAGTGGCCGCCGAGGTAGCGCCGGTGGCATCGATGTCGCCACTGGCTGTCGTTTCGCTCAAAGTTTTGAGAGCCTTGACGCCTGCGTCTTTGTAGATTGCCAAGGTGGGCGTTACGCTTATGCCAGAACCATTGGTGGCGTTGGCATAGTCTTTCAAGACTTGAGTGGCTGCAATGGTTTTGAGTTCTGCCACAGTGTCTACAGCCGATCCGTCATCTGCCGTGGTAGTAATGGTCGCTTTGATGGCTCCGATGTTTTGCATCGAGACGTATGTGGTTTTGAGTAGCGCATTGAGGCCGACTACCAACTGCGTGTCGGTTTGTGTAGCGGCATCGCCTGCGGCAAGCAACATCACATCGCCTGCAGTGGTGGCTAACACTTTTAATTGAGCCACGGTATTGACATCGGAAGTAAGCAATTCACCTAAAGCGCTGTCGAGCAACTCTAGGGTTTTGGTTTTACTCGAGAGCACAACCCCTACGCTGGCATAGTCAGCCACGGTCGGGTTGACGTTGGGCGTTGCATCTACCGCTGTGCCATTTGCCTCGGCCAAAATTTTGGCGTATGCGGTTTGCAAGGACAGCGCCAATGTATTGAGTGCGGCAGCCCCGCTGACATCAGCCTCAGTCTTGCTGGCGACCAAGGCGTTCATGGCATCGAGCACGGCAGCAGAGGTCATACCCGAAATGGTGGGCAAGATGACACCTAGGTCTGTATAGTTTTTTTCTGTAGGTGCAGTAGTAGTACCGCCAGAGCTGTATTTGCTGATGACAGCTTGCGGACTTGCTCCTGTGACTGCAGTACCACCACCACCTCCTCCAGCAGCCACTGCTAAGCCACCAACCCAAGCCCACGGGGATTTCCATAAGGGGCTGCCGCCATCCAAGGCGGCTATGACTTCGCGCTGAACCACAGGCGCATCGCTCCAAGCAGCAGCCTCAGGCGTGGCGGAAGTATTCAATGATTGGCTTTGCACCAAAGAGGCCGTGTCGTAGGTCATCCACTCGCCATCAATGGTTCGCCCCTGCAACGAGGCGCCGGCGACTGCAAAGTAGTCTTCAACGATTAAGTCAGGAGCCGATAAATCTCCCCCAGGCAGAGCCAAGTGGAGATCTTTGCCTACACGTTTGAGTTCGATCTTGTCAGGCGAAACCAATGTGACGGCTTTGACCAGCTGAAGACGCGCGCCATCAGCCACTTTAAGTACGACGGCCTGACCAGCGATTCCAGCACCTTCTCGCAAAATTTTGACTTGCTGAGTTTTTCCACTCTGAATAATTTTCAGAGAATATTTATCGTTCATCTATAACCTCTCCACAGGGGGAATTAAATGGGTGTACCTATCTCTCGATTAAGAAAAAACTCTTTTCGAAAGTTTTCTTAACCTGTGCTGCATGCAAATAAATAGATTCATAAAATTTTTCAGTGGGCATTAGATATCTAGAGCGCGCATCAACATGTCCATTGACAGCCTCAACAAGCCCCTGAGATTCCATCTCTCTCATCCGGGTTCTAAGCGCCTTCTCGGTGTAACCAATGCCACCAACCAAGTCTTTCAACGAACGCGAGAGCAATTCACGATCACCCACCGCCCTATCGGCTATGCGGTAGTACAAATGTCGACCTGTTAAAGAATTTAACAAAGGAGCGTTTTTAAGCTCCCACTCATGCAACTCAGCTAAGCAACGAACGATTTCAGTAAGCTGATTTAGATTAATCTCTCGACTCACAACAAAGCCCTACTATTTGCCTATGAACCATGAATGATGGCGCAAGTAGCACTCACTCTGAGAAGAATAGCCACCAAACACGGTAGTAAGTACCGATAAACACTACTAATCAAATGAGTCTAGCAAGCTCAGCAGCTTGCTGCTTGTTAATGGCTTAAGTAATACAGCATCAAACCCAAGCGAAAGCAACCCATTAATATCTTCATCTACAGCATATGCCGTATAGGCAATACACTTTATATCTTTACTTATTTCATTTCTTTTCAAATATAACAAAACATCTATGCCACTCATATTAGGCATAGATATATCAAGTAAAATATAAGAAAACTTAATAAATCTAAGAAGCTCAAGCGCCTCAAAGCCACTTTCAGCCTCGTGCACAGACCAACCAAAAGGTCTCAAAATCAAACCTGGTATTATTCGATTGATGCCATTATCATCAATCACTAAAATTGTTTTTTCAAATTTACTCATTGAATACTCTTATTTGGGTGCATTGAGAATTTGAATCTTCGAACCATACCTATCTTTTAAAAATTTAATCAATTCAGCAAAGTCAAACTTGGCGCTTACAGTATTAATCATGATTTTTGAGGTCGGCAATCCGAGTTCCGCAACATACTTTTGTAGACAAGACAAAGAGATTTGATGATGACCTCCTTTTGTGCGCCAAGCATGTAAACGCCCGCTCCGAATAAGTCCGTGCACTGTACCAACAGACACCCCCAGCACCTTTGCAACATAACCTGCCCCGCAATGCGTACCGTAGACTGTTGAAAACGACTGCATTTATCTCTCTCTAACAACTAAAAACAATCAGGCATTTTTGCAAATCAACGAATATTAAGTGGAATTTTTAATTGAAATACCAAACCAAACTTCCCGACTCAATATATTCACTTTTGACCAAAATAGTGAAAATTAAAACTCAATTTGAACTTGAAATTTAATTCTTAAAAATATAAAACTAATTTAAAGCCCGTATACCCATGCACAGTTAAGGTTTAACGACTTCCCGCAAACCCGCATGAAAACGAGGTTTCAATCATGAACCCGTCCAAAACAGAGAAAAGAGAGAAAACCGTAAAAAAACTCCACTTTTTGAAGAAGTGAAATTGCCACGTCCCTAAGGTCACCCGTCACAAGCCCGCAAATACAGGGCTTTGGAGCAAAGAAAAGGCCGCTAGGCGGTTAAACCTAGCGGCCTTTAAACTTGCATATGGGCTGGCGTCCACTTAATCTTCTTATAAAAGCCAATGTTTAAAGCAAAAATTGACTTAGGAAAATAAAAAACACCCCCCTTAGCACCCCCACATGAATCACTATTACCTTGTAAATATCGCAATAAAGAGCAAAAACAGCGAAATGGTTCCAACAGCCAAGACCAATGCAGGAAGCGCTGAATCATCAGAGCCCTCTGCCGAAACACTATCTTTGACTGAGTTTGAGGCAACACGAAAAGCTGCGAGCTCGGCACTGGACAACTTCTGAACACTCCAAGCACTACCGGCTCCAAAACTTGCGTTGCAGTGTGGGCAGATCTCGGCATCCAAAGCAATCACTGCCGAACAGTTCGGGCATCGTCCTTTTGGTTTCGACGCCTCAACTCGCTCATCCTCACTCATTCGAGCCAACTGTGCCGCTTGTTCTGCTTCAACCTTTTTTTGCTGCTCCAACGCTGTATGCACAAACCGCTCATGCTCTTCACGCTCTTTCAACAGTTGGGAGTTCCAATCACTTTGCAGTTGTGCCGCCCGCAATTTCATGTACAGGGCCTTAGCAACAGACTCCTGTCCTTGTGACTCTGCAAATGCTTTGGCCCAAAGCCCAGGACGCATGTTTTGAGTATTGCACTCTGCCAAGGCAACAGCCCAAAACTGCTCTTCAGGCTCATCTAGATTCTGAGTTATGGGTTGTTCAGGCTGGGTAAGTACGGCTGGTGCAGCAATTATTGGGGCCGTCCTGCCTGCTGTTGAAATTAACTGCGTCGACTTTGACTGAGTCTCTATTTCTTCAAGAACGCAGTGTTCAAAAGTTATACGAACACGCTTTGACAGCTGGAGGTAGGAGACCCATACAGCACAACTGATTGCCCATCGAATAAAGCTCGAGGCAAGCGCTGCTCCCCCGCCCTCGTACGAGTTGACCATACTGATCACAACCATGAATGGGAGCATGCACAACAACAGAAGGGATGTGTAATTTCTAAAGCTTCCACTCTTGGTGAACATCATCCAATATATGCACGCTACAGCAACGACCTCATAGATCAACACACACTTGAGCACATTAACGGATGGGTGCGGAAGCGAAAGGTAGTCACCAAGACTCATGCCAATTGAACGCGCATCTCCGTTCACACGGCCAAAATCGGCAAGAAGCCCCAAGAAACAACCAACAGCAAATAAAAGTAGCCAGCCACCGACACCATACAGCTCATGCGAAAGTGCAGCCTCTTCGCCAATTGGGCGCCATTTTGATTTTTCTTCAATCATCCGACCACTCACTCTTGATCAACAAAAATAGCGAGTCCTTTGCCGGTCTTATGCTGCACTCCCATCATCGTGCCGAAGTTGGTTCCCACGCCAGTTCCACCAAAGCTAGTTGGAGCACCAGGACGTGAAGGCATGGGCGAAGCGTAGGTCGATCCCATTCCAGTTGTCACGGTCGAACCTGCCATCACGCCACCAATAACTTCGCTCCCCGTCTCAGTAAGCAAGACACCGTTTGCACCGACCTTCGCTGCCTCTTCTTTGAGGCGCTGAATTGACACGTCTGTCTTCGCTTGGTCCGAAACTGCCATCGAAGCCTTGCTGGAGGACTCAATCATTGCAATCTCTTCATACTTCGCTGGGGCTCGCAAATACAACGTCACCTCATCAGGGCTAATAGGAGCTCTTGCTTTGCCCACCAATATTGATGACGAGGAGCTTGCGCAGCCTGAAAGCCCCACAGCGACAAGAACCATTAGTACTGCGACTCCGCGCAGCAGACTGACTTGACTCATACAAACCTCATGTCTACGTTTATCGTAGAGACAATCTTAACGTGTTCTACGAAAGTCGAAGAGTGTCAATTAAGCGCTCTTCGACCTCCTCCCGAACCATCTTTGGCGTCCGCATGCGTCAGGCCCGTGAGCGCCTTGGCGTTCCACAAGACAAGCTCGGCGTCATGATTGGCCTTGACGAAGAAACAGCCAGCGCCCGGATCAGCCGCTATGAGACCGGGGTTCATGAACCCCAGATTGCTATTGCCAGATCCATCGCCAAGGCCCTCAAAGTCCCCCTCGCCTATCTGTACTGTGATGAAGACGACCTCGCCTCCATCATTGAAGGCTCAGCACGCTTGTCTGCGCACGACAGAAGCACCCTAGTTGAGTCCATCCGCCAGCGCTGCTGACACAAAAGTCCTAGGGGTCACTACGAGGCCGTCGAATTCCCTTTTGAGCCTGTGCTCTGCGTTCAGCTTCATCAGCCTCCAGCGCATCACCTATCGGTAACTGCATGCCAATGCGGATACAACACTCTAGAAGTGGAACGATTCGCTCCAAGTCAAGCTCATGGAGCCAAATAGGCAATAGTCCTAGGCGACTTTCGTAAAGCGCTGTCAATTGGTGCACACGCCCTTTAAGCGTCCAATCCTTGTCATACGACATGCTCATAAGTACCTCCGGGCGGAGCGAACTGGTTCAACAATGAACCAACGGTCGTTGCCGGGTGTTGCAAAACGGTTGTACTCTGGTTGTCGGGCTGGCCGTTTAGACCAGATGTTGTACATGCTGGCAAACGCCACTACGTCATTGGTCAACTCCTTCGACGCCAGCCGATTGAATGACAGTCGCGAGTCCTGAAGCTTCCACCGGCCATAACGCAAATCCCAACCCTTGAACCCAACAAGTGGGTAGCCCAAGGTCAACTCAAAGGTGGCGACTCGCTTGCCATCCTTGCGTAGCGAGAAAAACCGACTCGCTTGAGAGTAACGACAACACAGGTAGCGCAAGGTGTACAGACACGTGCCCATCGCAACGGCTTCATCGAATAGTGCCAGAGGTGTGTCTAGGGGAACTATCTCGTACCCTCGCCATGGCATCGCACGAGAATAGAAGTGCCAGGTCTGCTCATTGGCTTGCTCCAGGCGTACCCGCTCTCTTTGGCGCCATAGCTTCGCACGAGCGACTAGGCGTGACCACTTCATCTGAGGCTTAAGCTGCATATGCAGATGGGTCTGCCAATGCCTCACCAGAGCAAGCTCTTTAGTCGTTATAGCCTCGGCTTGCTCAGCCAAACGCATAAAAACAAACTTCGCTTGCTCCGTGGGCACGCAAGGTTCACGGTCGTAGAACTGGTACGACTCTCTGATGACAAAGTTCAACAGTGTCTTGGCAGGCGCCTTGACCCAGCCGAAGTCCACCAATGCTTGGCAGTAAGCGCGAAGGTCTCTGAAAGACAGACTTCGATTCTCCAAGATGGGCAAGAAATCATCTCGTTCGCTGCGGCATAGCACCCGCCAAGCGGGTTTGGTGAAATGCAAGCGAACAGACTGAATGGGGTCAACTGGATCAACTGCGATGCGGCAATGGTCCGCATACCTCAGCAACCATGACAAGTCCTTGAGCTCAAACGTCTGGGTGGCACTCATGACATGCTGCCTTGATGAATTGAACTTAACCCAGCGGACACATGGCGGTCTATGCGGTACTGAATTGGATCAACCCATTCACTTGCGAACTCGGGTGATTCGCAGGTACGCAAGAGCGGTACGCAGCACTTTGCTTGTTTAGTGGACTGTCCTGAAGGGGCAGATAAAAGTAAGAATCGTTCAGAGGTCAACAGAAAGCGTTGAACCGTGCTCGTTTGAGCAGCGTGATTGATGGCCATAAGGCATCTCCTGGTTTAGCCAGTTCGACTTATGTCGGGGCGGCAATCAGATCAAATCTCCCCTGTCGTTCGCATCAACGTGATGCCAGCTGACAAAGCTGTAAATCCAGAAACAACAAAGCCCGCACGAGGCGGGCTGACGCTAACCGGCTTGTTTACCCCTTAGGGTCACATCGCTTGTGGCAACCACCTTGCCCCGGTAAGGGTAGGTTGGTGTGAGCGTCGGCTCATCTCTGAATGCGTAATTAGTCTATCAAGGAATCTGTTGATGAGGCAACAAAAATCTAAATGGCGTCGTTAAAAATTTGTATGGTTTCCACGGTCGGTTGCCACGCAAATGCAAATATATAGAGCTGCGATACACACACCCATCAAAATGCAACGCGTTATGCAACCCCTACACAAGTCGACCTTATAGACCGGTTAACAGCATTGGTTAACAGCAAAACCTCAACTTTCAGCATGAGGCTTTGCCGATCAAAGACTAGCTTGTGTAGGCTTCTCTCAAAACTTTGAGGTCAGCACACAGGTTCATCAAGGCTTTCACGCTGTGCCGACCCTTTCCCGGGAGAAGTAAATATTTCCGCCATCGTCTTGTGCTTTTTTTGTTTGCGGAACATTGAAACGTCAATTCCCAATGACTGCAAGTACGGCTCCGGACGGTTGTCAATGCTCGTACGCACAGCCTCCCACACGGCTGATGCGGTCACAGGATCGCGACCGGCATACAAGTGCTCATGAACAGCTTGGCTGGCATAAACCCGCTCAGATCCGCTCAAGCTGTCGGCGATCAAGACTTTCACACTGTGCTGGCGACAAACCTCTTGGTCAAAACTGAGCTTTGAACCTTTGAGTTTCCCTTTGCCACCAATCATTTGGCTGCCCACCATACGGCCATCACGCAAAGGTAAGAACAAGAAATGAACATGATCGTTTGCTTCATCGCGATGAATATCAGCTGCGAGCAAATTTTCAAACCCGCCGAAGTACTCAGCGAACCAATGCATGCTGTCGGTAAAGAAAGCTACATCATCAATGCCATGCTGAGGACTGAGGCTAAGGAGAACCTCAATGGCGCGCACTGCGTCTTTGCGGAGCTTCTTGACCCCACTCTTCGTCATCAATGAGCGCGCCAAATTCGCAACATCTTCTGGTGTGTCTGGTCCATGAAGCTTTGTGTTTTTGCGGGCAATCAATACACGCCCCTCTGGAGAGCCCTCATGCCCTTGCTCGTACGCAAGGCAGGCATGGTCAAAGAAACGGGTGCGCTTGTTGTGCTCAGATGCAACACGAACTGACTGTGGTTCTTTAAGCTTCTTGAAGCGTACATATACGGTAGGCATCCCGATCGTCACCTGCTTAGTGATGACGCCGTCTTGATCAATCTGATGGTTAGTCATGGCCATCTCCTCAGTGAGTCAAAGAAGTAACGATCTGGTCAATCTCGTCGGAGCGCCAAACCGTAGTTCGCATTCCAAGGCTGTAACCCTTGGGATAACGGCCAGACTGAATACCCGCAAACCAGGAAGAGCGCGAGACGGGAATGCGCTCAAGAACCTGAGGTAGCCTGTACAAGCGAATGTTTGAGGTACTGGCACCTTGGGTATGCAAGCCGAGGTCATCGGTCAGTTGCGTGATGTTTTTGGTTGCACGGTTATGTGCAGCGTTTGAAGTAGCTTTCATTTCTATCTCCGGTTAGTCGTTGGCGGAATGCCGGGGCGACAACGGGTAAATCCCTCCCCAATCCGTAACGTGGATCAGTCCTTCAAGGCCGCTAAAAATCAACTTGAAGATCCCTAGCAACCATGGACGCAATCCTATAGATAGGTTTCAAGGCCGTGTTGAAACTCCCCTGATTAAAATTTCGGCAGCAAAACTACCGAGAAGAAGCATGTGGCCACACTCAAAGCGCAGCAGCCAATATGGCGTGATAGCGCCAAAGCCTCAAGATTGGCCAAACTTTGATAACTTCGAGAGGTCAGACGCATCACTGAAGGTATGGCTTCCACAAATCTTGATTGACCGGATCAACTGGATCAGCAAGACTCGTGAAATCAGCCGACCAGACATCGTCAGGGCTCTGGCATTCGAGAATGTCTATGGACGAGTTGCATACGAAGCTTTCATCGCTCACGCAACTGAGAAAAAGAATCCGCAAAGCTTGCCAAGCTCATCAGAGTCAATAGACCAGATGCTTCATCCAAATATTCGCCGGAGTCGTTCAATAACCACTGAACAAGACCTTGAGCATCTGGGAAAGTCTGATGAAGACCTCACGATCACACTACCGAAGAAGTTAAAAGCAGACCTCACTCAGCTGGCAGATCTTCACAAACTAACGCCGTCAAGCTACGTGCGAAAGCTTTTAGTACTACACCTACTTGGCGAGCAGATTCATAGCCAATGGCAAAAGGCACTCGGAAACTTACCAGCAGACTTACGTATTTTGGAAACTGACAACAACTAAGCTGAGTAACAGCTGTAGGCTGAGAACAGATCGTCATTGAGATCTACGTGACTGGCCGCAGCCGACATATCAATCTTCAAGCCTAGCGACCGCTGTTTGTGCTCAATGACGATCCCTTGACAGGCGCACACCAGCAACTTGGCCGTGATGTGCCAACTCTCGCACCAAAAGCAAGTCGGCCACAAAAAGACGATGCTGATAGAGCGCAGCAGGTACATGTCGTCCAGTGGCCAGATCCACCACTTTCACAAACGCTTGCTCGATGGCTGCAAGACTCCAGGAGCACTCTGAAGTTTCTAGGACCGCAAGCAGGCCTGATGTCAGTCGGCCTGTAAGATCCGCCACATCCAACATCTGGCCGTGCAGCCCCGAAACATGTGGCATTAGCCAGTTTTCTGCCGTCTCGATGGCCGCTTCAAGTTGGGCTTCTGCAGGGGTATTTAGGCCTGGCAGCAAGCGCTGCGCACCGCCTGCCAGTCGCGAAAGCTCGATAGATTGACCGTCCTGGAAGGTGGACAACACGTAGGTCTGTTCTTCGATTCTGAGTTCAAGACCCATCATGGACCGTCAGTTGATGCCAGATGGCTAATCGCCAGCTGCAGTGCGCGGCCATCGATACCATGACCAAGGTTGGGCAACAGGTCCAGCGTGACCGCACCACCCAATGCCTCGAGTTGTTGGTGAGCGTGAACCGACCACTGGGGCGAGACCACGCTATCTTGCTCGCCGTGGATCAGGTGAATCTGAGTAAAGGCCGGCGCTTGTCTTACCGGCTGGGCAAAGCGGCCTGCCATGGCAATGACTTTGCCCGCCAATGGCTCTGGCGTCTGCGTGGCTTCGAGCGACATGATGGCCCCTTGGGAAAATCCCACCAGCACTGTGCGCTGCGCATCGATACCCATGACGTCCTGCCAGTAGCGAATGGTTTGCACAAACTGCGGCATTGCCTGTGCAATGCGGCCTGGGCGGTTGTCTTCGGTCACGCCAATGACGGAAAACCACTCTTGACCACGGCCCAACTGTGAGGGGTACGGTGCCTGCACACTGACTACCGCAGCTCCGGGGCATGCCTCGGCCAAGGCCTGGCTCAGTGGTGCTAGGTCTTGCGCCGAAGACCCCACGCCATGGAAGATCAATACCAGTTGTTCGCAAGGCTGCGGCTGGGCGATTGCGATAGAGGCTTCATGCATGTTCAAGCGTCCAAATTTAAATGGCCAAGTTTAGGCTGAACACATATGACGCCATCGCCAGCTTGCCGTGGCGAATGCCATTCCCTTGAGCTCGAGTGTGCAGGGCTACCCGCCAGCAATGGTGATGGCACCGTAGGGGCTGCCTCAGCCCCCCGTAACCGCTGCAATACGACACCCATCGAACAACCGTAATAGGCTGCAAGCCGTCGTTCAAGACAAGCTAACTGACCGGCATCAATCGACCCAAAGCTGACTTTGAGGTATGGTGTAGCTGCTATTCAACGGCAGCGCGGTTTATCGTCCAGGTCTAGCGAAGTACTGGGGCGGTCGTCATGACACAAACTTGTAAGTGTTAATTGCTTTCCCCGAAGCGACAGTTGTTAGCGACTGCCCGTTCCCATGATTGGTCGAATACCAGTTCTTCGCGTGAGCATTAAATAGCTTAGTGGCCTCGGAGTCCGGGTGGCCGTATTGGTTGTTTATCCCTGCACTAACAAGAACCGTTTCGGGTTTTATCAACTTAATGGCACCGGCTGAAATCCCATTCTTCGAGCCATGATGAGGTGCATCTAACACATCCGCGGCGATAGCCGATCCGAAATTTTCCACAATTGAGTCCCATCGGTCGTTTTCAGTGTCGCCCGTAATCAGATAGGTCGCTCCGGTAGACCTCTCCTTAACCTTGCATACGAGAGAGCAGTTATTCGATGAGTTCATGTCCGCAGTATGCGGAGAAAATATTTCAAATTCGAAATCTGAAGACAACGTCTTGTAGAACCTCGAGTTGTTATCGGAAAGAGAGACGGAAACCCTTTTAAATTCTTTCTGCTTTTCGAATGACTTTATGACGCCAAAGCATGTATCAGCATTTGTGGTCTTCTTGAAATACTTTGGATACATGATCCAGTCAGGACGATATTTATTCAAGACGATCTTTAGACCGATCTCATTGAAGTGATCGTCGTCAAAGCCCGTGACCATCAGTCCAATAAGATTCTTATCTTTTAGGATGGTAGCAAGAGCTCCTTTCACGTTGACGATCTCGACTTTGGGGTCAAGCGGTACGTAGGTATCAATGATGAAAGCTTCTTTACTTCCGACCACGACAACAAATTGACCTTGCCCAACATTAAGAGTGTAAATATTCATTTCTCGTCCTTTTCTAAGTTCGCGGCAATTCTTCTGTTGATATATGAAGTCTGCTTTCTGTATGACCAAACAAAGATCACAAGTAGAAGCGATAGACCGGTGAATGGTGCCGCTGTTGTAGCAAAGGGGTAATGAGTCATTGCAAAGTCACACATGTACGCAAGCCCGATGCAAAGGATCAGCGCGCACATCGTCCGATACATGTTATTTGTTTCGGATAAGACTTCTATTTTTTCGTCGCTTCTTGATGCTATGACGAAGTCTTTGTACGAGGCAAAGGTGACAAGCTTAGTAGCCTTTAAAGCTGGCTCTACTACTAGGGAACCGATTCTGCTGAGGACTGCGCCGACAAAGTAGTAGACGAATGCACCAGACAAAACGTCTTCTTGCATCAGTTTGAAAGACGTGGCCTTGCTTACAAATACGGCAAAGACGACTCCAGGGAGTAAAAAGTTGAATATGTTGTATGAACTAAGTTTGTCCAGTAGGTCTTTCACGATTTGCTCCTGTGATGGTACTAGCAGCCATTTTTTCTAATTTTAAATATTAATTTAAAGTTAATTATACAACTATAGTAGTATTTGTTGAAAATAAAAGAGCTCCGCCAAACGGAGAATTCAGCGTCCGCTGTTGGCCGATAGCAGTCGGTTGAGCTGCAGAAGTCGACGACCGCCCCCGCTGCATTACTGACATACAGCAAGCATCCGCAATAGGTTAATGCGGTGAACGGCTCAGTGCAATTAGGAGCTGTACGAGCGATGAAGCTATCGTACTTTCTTGACGCATTTCTCAGAACACCGCTCTTAGTGAGGAGCAATGTTATTTCAGTTTGATGAATTTTTCGTCCTTTGTGGGTAAATTTTGGTTCTAGACCTAATTGGGAATTGTGAGAAGACTAGCGATTTTTTAGCATTTGCAAATGCTTAGAAACCTCAACAACTCAAATATCTTCCTCTTGTTATGTCTCGTTGCAAACCTTGCAACACTCCCTGCTTTAACGGCATTAGCCCATACCAGCGAGAAATCCTCTTACCCAATTGGCAATGACGATACAGAGTTTGTATTCGCGGGTCAGTGCCCTACTGGTGAGTCGTATCGCATGTTTTCCTATCAAATGGAAGTGGACGGATTGACCCAATCCTTCTACGACTATGAAGGACCTGTCGGAAAAGGAACCGTCAGAACAAATGCCCATCCTAAAAAGATGCTCACACGTCTGTGCCGCAACTTAGCCGATATCAACGACGGCTCTAAGTTTGACTAAGCAACCTCATCAGGAAATCAAACAAATGGATTTGCATCTTCTTGAGCAGGCACTGACATTAGATATTCAAAGCTTGCTTGCTGTTTTTTCGATCTTTGCATTGGCTGGGTTTGTCAGTGGTCTTTCGGGCTTTGGTTTTTCCGCTGTTGGAATTGCAGTTTTGTGGTTCATGAACCCTACCCGTGCTATTCCTCTGCTGATGGCACTATCGATTGCCAATCAGTTGCTGTCCATGAATCAGCTCAAGCATGACCTGCTGCCAGCATCCCAATGGTGGTCGGATGGCCCAGCCGCTTACATCGTTGGAGGCGTTTGCGGTGTTCCATTTGGTATATGGATCATGGCCAACCTTCCTGCAGCAGAGTTAACGCTTGTAACAGGCGTTGTCTTACTGCTTTATTCAATCTGGATGGTGATTAAACCTCACACCTTTTCTATTAATAAAACGGGAGTAACGGAACACATGCTGATCGGAATGTTAGGCGGTGTGATTGGTGGATTTACAGCTTTCCCAGGGGCCGCTCTTGTTGTGTGGGCTGGCTTAAAGAATCTATCTAAGACCCAGCAACGAGCAGTTGTTCAACCATACATCCTTGCCATGCAAGTCATTTCATTGATCAGCATGACTTTCATGAGATCTGGGGACTTAACTTCAAATCCATTTGATGCGACATTTTGGCTATGCTTTTTGCTATTAGTCCCAGTCGTATTGCCCATGACAAAGTTAGGCGTAATTGCATTCAAAAAAATGTCGGACATAAACTTCAAAAACATCACACTTGGTGTTCTCGCTTTTTCTGGCGGAGGGCTTGTCTATAAAAGTTCATCAGTTGTACTTGTGTTGATTACCGCATTGCCAATGATCAAGTGAGATTAAAAATTTCTAAAGTAACTAATGCCAGGAAACGCTGCGCGGTGGACTCTTGATGGGAATCTATAAAACACCGGCGCATTGGAGATCACTAGATGTCTTCTAGATGAATTAGCACTTACGCTTGCTTCAAAAGAATTTGAATTTCTCCAGAACTTATGTAGTGTTCGAGCTTTTCAAAAGCGATGAATAAAGGCTCTGTGTTTGATCGGTATATGCGTAAAAAACCGTTTATTTGAGGCCCAAGTGCATCGTAAATTCCTGCCGGCAAGGGGGCAAACCCAGCGTCAGTTCAATCGCCATGAAGCTTTCTTACTAAGACACCATTGAGGACTTGAATCTTCATTTTGATCTTCTTAAGGTGAGACGGTAGCTTGCAATTTATGAAGATTTGTGAATTCAAAAAACTTATGGGCTGCTAGCGATGACTTGGATTTCAGAGACTCTATTTTTTTGATGATGTCGCCAATTGGTTCATATCCAATTGCGTTAGGTAGGTTTTCTTTTAGATGAGAGCGAGATAGGGTCGGAAGCGACTTCAGTGACGCCAGATATTTCGTCTGTATGTTTAGACTAGCAATGACTGCTTGGTTAAAACGTTGAAAGAGCTTCCATCCGTACGAAATCGAAGGGACTGATGTTGGAAGGAGATACACATCATCAGCATGGCAAGTGTCTTTCAGGTGTTCCAGTAGCTTGTAAGCCTTCCCAATTGACTTGGACGTAGGTTCAATGGACATGATTTGAATGTGGCAAGCCTCCAGCAAAAAGAGGCTGCTTGCTGTAGCTTTGTCAGGAAAATTCAAAATCAAGAAGTCAAAGTTCTGCTCGAGAGTATCGAAGGACTCAATTAAATTAGTTAGTTCCAGTGGCGTTGCTTTTAGAAGCGATTTCTTGCAGAAATTTGTTGAAATGACGTGAATACCTAGGGGTGACTTAAAGATCAGTTCGCATAAGTGACGTTTCCCATCTAGAAAGTCGCGAAGCGAAAGTCCCGACTGCGAACAGGTGGGTGATGTGTGATCTTTCTTGGCTGCAGAAAGATCGATGTACAGCACATTGTGATCTAGGTTGGCAAGGCCAATGGCGCTCATCAACGCAAGGTTGTGTTCTTCATCCACATGAGATGGAGTCGTAAAGCCAATAGCCACAGTAGGAACTGTTTTCATAACAAATCCGTTTCTTTGTTTGTGCTGTTCTAAGGAAGGTCAGGCGTAGCTGTCACTCATCAACGTGTTGAACCACGTATTCATCTGGCGATAGTTTGCATTTGTGATCGCGCTAGCTTCTGTTGCAGTAGATCCTGCTGTAATGCCTCCATTTGTTGCTGGCAACATTTTTCTAAGTGAAGGATCGTATTGATATACAGCTGTTAGCCAAGATGCAGTGGACGCAGTGATAGGCGAGAAGCACGCTGAATTTGCGACTGGCGATGAGTCAACTTGCTGACCGCCTAAGATGCGAACAATAGCGTCAGCACAAATTTTCGCTTCTTGATTCGCTACATGCCCAGCTTTAGGTAAGCCGCAGCTGGCTGCATCGCCAATGATGTGAATATTGGGTTTGCTCGTTGACTCGTAGCTTAAGACATCAACCACACACCATTTGCCATCTGTGCTGTTATTTAGATTTGCATTAGCTAACCATCCTCCTGATGCACTACCTCTTGCACGATGTGGTGGGATTGGGCTTACTAAATTTGAAGCCAGACTCTGCGGTGCACTCAGTTGGTCGATGTAAGAGACAGATTTAGTGTCTGGATTAACGCTGATTGCTGTAACGCCAGGTCTATAGTCAATGACGCCAGCATGAATCGTGTTGAATGCGTAACTGAAATTTACAGCTTCAGCCTGAATAGAAAGGTTTTCATCTAGGACAACAACCTTCGATGCGGTGCCTTTGTAGGTTTTCAAATAATCAGCAACCAGACATGCTCGTTCGTAAGGTCCGGGAGGGCAACGATAAGGCGCTTTGGGAATCGTCATAACGAATGTCCCATTCATTGGCATTGCAGCGAGCTGAGTTTTTAGTAAGTCTGTTTGTGGGCCAGCTTGCCAAGCGTGTGGTGTTTTGGTGTCGTAGTCTGATTGAATCAAACCGTATGCCTCCATGAATTCAACACCAGGCGCCAAAACTAACCTGTCATAGCTCAGCACAGAGTTATCCGATAAGGTGACTTGTTTGTTCGTACTGTCAATTGAAGTGACTGAAGCTTGTTTTAAATTTATTCCGTATTTGGTCGTTAAGTCGCTGTAACCATAGCCAAGGCTTGCTACGGTCCGTGTTCCGTTGAGAACCAGATTGCTCATGATGTTGGATGTGTAGCTTGCGTTGGGTTCGACCAAGGTGACGTCTACTCCACTGCCTCCCCAAAGTCGGAGGTATTTCGCGACAGTTGCTCCAGCCATTCCTCCGCCAACTACAACCACTTTTGCTGTGAGTCCTGTTTGAGCTAGGGAGTAAGTTGTGTTGCTATTGGTTTGATATTTATTTTCACCATCGTAGTCGTCATGCCCGTCGCTGTCAGACCTGCTGAGCATTGGAACCATGCCAGTGCCAATAGCAGCTGATGCCATCAAAAGAAGATTGCGACGCGATGTGAAAGATGCTTTCGTAGTCATGTGACGCTCCTTGTTTATTGATTCAGATAAGAGATGATGAGATTGACTTGGCTAGGTGTGAAACCTTGGGCATGCGCTGCCATGATGCTGCTGCTTGCCGAGCGAGATAAGAACTCACGCAAGTCACCTGCGTCCCTGGAGATGTTGCTAAAGCCACCTTTTCCACCTGTGCCGTGGCATTGAAAACAGTTAGACGCTAATAGACGGCCTGTGGTGTTAGCAGGCTGAGTGATTGCCACAGGCGATGTGCTAAATAGATTGTTGAGAGCTGCAACTGATGACGAATTGGAGCTGTTTTGGATAAAGCTTCTGTAGGGTCTACTGGTGGTTAATCCTTTTTCTGCGTCCAACTTGTCTGCTGCTGATGACATACTGTAGGTTCCGTCTGTCTCCATTTGGACGCGTACTTTGTCTAAGCCTCTTAGAGTTTTCTTTGCGGAGTCGTGACCGCCAGAGCTCAATGAGGTCTCAATAGAGCTCTTCACGGTATCGGCAAATTGGCGTGTTTCGTTAGAGCGTTGAAGCCCTGAAGCAGCAATTAATTGACTGACATTGACTGGACTTGCTTGCGCCACGACGGTAGATGCCAGAGCCTTCACAACTCTTGCGTGAGTTTGCTGAGACGTTTCGCTATGCATCGAATTTGCGGATGCCAATAGTTGCACTGACCGTTGAAGAGTGACCGCAGTTGAGTAAATCGCTGGATTACTAGCAATCGCTGCTACAGGGTCACTTGTGAGTTGAGCCACCGTGAGCCCTAAGCCATTAGCAATCATTGTTTTTGCAGTGTCCACATCTGTTGCGAGACCTTGTGCAATCACTGCATCGATCAGTGATGTAAGAGGTGAAACAACTTGCCCGCTTGTTGCTTTATCTACTCTTGCACTCAATTGCCCGGTGAACGCATTCCCCGTATCAGTATCAATCCCGCCTGTTACAACAATTGGCAATCCTGTGACGCTGGTGTTCACAGCGCTGTAATCCAATGTGTACTTGCCAGTGGCATCGGTTGTTGTGTTGGGCTCGCCAGCATCTAGTACGCCATTCTTGTTGATATCTAGGAAAACTGTTGCGCCTTGAACATAACCGTCAACCGCCAAGCCGCTTAATACAGAGGAGCTTCCAAATAGTCCACCGCCACCCCCACCTCCACAAGCTGTTAGAACCATAGCGCTGACAGAAAGAACGGTAGTTCTCTTCATACTTTTGAATTTTCTTACGTTTGACATGACGATCACCTTTGGGGTTAAAACTTGTTATTGGTGCAACTCAAGCGATACCGCTTGCCATTGGCCGTTCAAATGAGTTGCTTTCATTTCCACTCTTTGGTTTGAATAATTTGCAAACGTAAAACCGCTGGTGGTCGTTGATCCGCTGTAGCTGAACGTGATGTTTTTAAGAACAAAAGTCCCGCTGTTTGCGCTGCTTGGCGTGAGGCTTGTGATGGTTCCCACAAATTCAAAATCCTCCGTTTCTAATTCGTTGACGGTTTTAGATGTGATTGACGTTGCGACGATCACGCCTTGGGACACTTTTCCATGCACTTCAACCGTTGTTCCAGCCGTAGGTGCGTTGAAGTTGCTGATGCCACTTGCATCTACCGGAATGCCGTTGACGTAAAAGCTGCTTGCCGAAATTCGATTCGTGATAGGGCCGTGAATTTCTGATTCGTCGTTCTCTGCAACATTGAAGTCGTTTAGAGCAGAGGTGATTGCTTGAATAGATGTGGCTGCCCACGCCCCACCACTGGCCACCGTGTTGAGCTGAACGCGCACTTGCGTACCTGAACTCCAAGCCCCTGTTGAGGGCGTTGATGCGTTAAAGGTGATCGACGTGTTGCCAATGCGGAAACTTGAGTTGGCTACATAAGAGCTAACAACACCATTTGTTCTGTAGAAGCTGGGTTGCGTGTTTGTTGCCGCGACATGTGTTGCTTGTAAATGCCCTGTTGTGATGTCTACAAATCCATATATTTCTGCATACGCTGAATTAACTAGGTCTGAAAGACTTGTTGCAGAACCACTAAAAATTGTGGTGGTGAGCACATCTACTGTGTTACCCAACACCGTAAATGTGGACGTACCTGTGTTGATGCTTGCTATTGGACCGATCCATTCACTTCCCAAGCTGATCTTTGTTGCGACTGCTGTGGACAGTCCGTTGGTTGTTGTGGCTGGCGTGACGGCAGAACCTTGAATTGACACCACCATTCCTAAACTCAAGGTTGAATTCAACGTTGAGCCATCATCTCTAGAAATCAGTTGTGCCGAGTCGTTGTTGTAGCGGATACCGTTCACAATGATTGAGCCTAGGCCCATGATCACGCCGCTTGTAAACGAGCCTGTTCCACCACTGGAAAGACCCGCGATTGAACTTGCACCTCCGCCACCGCACCCACTTAATTCCGCTAGTGATGCAGTGATCCCAAGCAGCACTGAGCGGCGAGAGAAATTTCTTGGTGAATTCTTAGCGTTCATGATCTGCCTCACTTCATTCGTTTGGTTTTGTTACCGACTTGAGCACTGGCATTTCTTTCGACAGTGAATAAAGTCCAATACGTAGTTGTTGGTCTTGTTGGCGATTTGCTGCAGCATCGGCATCCATTAATTTCTGCAATTCAGGCCCCAACGTTGTCATCAACAGTCGCCATTGCTCGTTGATGAGTTGTTTTGCTTGCACTATTGACTCACTTGATAGCTCATCGGCGAGCAACGCTTGTTCAAAGTGCTGATGCCCATCGCTTAATACATTCGTTACGGCCGCTTCTAGGTGCTCACCTACGTTTGTGCCGAGAAATCCAACCATTTGAGCCCAGTCATTTGTGGGAACAAAGATTTCTTCAACGAGCTCCACCATGTCATTGCTTTTGTTGTGCTTCGCTAAATTCAAACGAATCATTTCGGCTAGCACTGATTTGGGATGGACATCTTTTGTCACGCTATTCGCAAGAGTTTCAAAACTTGCCTTTTCGCCTTGGCGAGGAATCGCGATTGGCTTTCCAGCCTTGTTGACGTATTCAGTTTGCGATGTCCAGTAAGTCAGTACATCACTGGCAACAGAGCGGGTTGTTGGTAGTTCTGGCGTTGGGTTTTCTTGAATTCGACGAACTTCTCGCCGAGTAAGTCCTGTCATGGTGCTAATGCGACTTGTGAGCCGATCTGGATTCGATGCACCTTCACAAGCTTCTGTAGCTGCATTGACGTATGACTGCCTGACCAACTCTTCAACTGCTTGAATTGGGATGCCTTTGGCTAAGCAAAGTTTGGCAAATGGTTGAAGCAGATGGCCAAGCGCTGCCAATAGAGCCTGTTGCTCTGTTTGCAATGCGTCTGGGTGTGTTGGCATATCGTGGTCAATTGATTTAAATCTTGACCACATTGTAAATGTGCTAAATGCACATTTAATGAAATATCAATAAATCAATAGACTATTTAATAATTGAAATATCTATCAATATCTATTTTTGATATATAGATGGAATTAATCCAACGTATCTGAGCTACCCTGAGCTATTGCGGCAACGTACCTGGCACACCTGAGTCGACCACTGCTAATGCTGCCAAGCAGTGTTTAGACAAGCGCAAAAAATCTACACGGCAACACCTCAGTCCGCTTGAACTGCGACTAGGCGAGCTGAACTACATTCATCGCGTATTGCTTTTAGACCTTGATAAATGGGTCCAAGGTAAAACGTCTCCCAAGCCTGTATAGACGGAAACTCAAGGATGACTATTCGCCTTGGCTGCCAATCTCCCTCGTACACGCGATGTTCACCACCACGCGTCAAATACCGTGCCCCGGCGTTCGCTAAAGCCGGCTTTACCTGACTCATGAAATCTTGATACCGAACAGGATCTCGAATTTCGACGTCAAAAATCACATAAGCAGTCATACATACCTCAAGCAACATTCATCTTGCATTTTTTGAACACCAGTTATCACAACACTGATTTGCTTCAACTACCGGAAAACTACTCAACCTCATAACCTTGCGATCTTTAGCCGCTTGCTGGAAATACTCGTATCCGCAATGCAGTTCGGGATGTGCTGTATCGCCACCAAGCACGTAGGTACAACACTGACACCCGCCTTTCTTCTGTTCTTTCAATAGCACTGCTGCCATGCTTTTCCCCAGTCTTGCTATGCTGTTTTTTTGTACAGTATAGTTGTGTTTATGTCAGTTTTGTCTCTTCCACCAAATCAACCAATTCAGATAAGCCCCAGTCAAATGTGGCTGGACATCTGCCCTTGGTCAGTGGCGGCTGGGTTTCCAAGTCCTGCTGCGGACCACGCCCAAAAACGCATTGATTTGAACAAACACCTGATCCGCAATAGGGACGCCACCCATGTGTTCCGCGTAGCGGGTGACAGCATGACAGGCATTGGCATCTATGAAGGCGATCGACTGTTGATTGACCGCAGCATTGAGCCCAAGCACAACCACATCGTGCTGGCAGTGCTCAACAACGAGTTCACAGTTAAGCGTTTGTACAAGCGTGGCGGCGTTGTGAAGCTCGTCGCTGAAAACCCCCTCTACCCTGCCATCGTCATCAAGGAAGCCGATGACCTCACGGTGTGGGGCGTGGTGACTTTCAATCTGCACAAGCTCATATGAGTCAGTCCGAGCGGGCCATCTCAAACCACAAGATTGATCCAACCAGTCTTGCGGCGTTGCCGCGTTCAAGTGGTGTTTACATCTTCAGAGGTGAAGGCAAGTTACCGCTTTACATCGGCAAAAGCGTGGACATCCGCAACCGTGTGATGAGTCATCTGAGAACGCCAGATGAGGCAAACATGATTGCCCAGACACGGCGAATCGACTTCATCGAAACCGCTGGTGAGATCGGCGCTTTGCTTTTGGAATCTCGCATGATTAAAGAGCAAAGCCCACTCTTCAATCAGCGACTGCGTCGTATACGAACTCTTTGCTCTATTCAGCTCAAACAAGATGTAGACGGTGTTGTACCAACTGTGGTCGACAGCAAGACCGTTAACTTAGGTGCCACACAAGGGCTCTATGGCCTGTATTCATCGGCTCATGCAGCCCAGAGCAAACTGCGTGAGTTAGCCAATCAGCACAGGCTGTGTTTAGCCGTACTGGGTTTGGAGAAAACCTCTAAGCGCGGTTGTTTTGGCCTGCAAATCAAAACTTGTCTGGGTGCCTGTGTAGGAGCAGAAGATCGTCAAGTGCATGACCATCGACTGTTCACAGCACTGATCGACACACAAGTGGAGGTGTGGCCATTCAAAGGCCCTGTGGATGTGATTGAAGAGTCTGAGGAATGGGTACAACGCCATCGCGTCAACAACTGGTGCTACTTGGGTACGCATTGCTCTAAATCAGAAAAGGTAAACCCATTCAAAGAGTTCAAAGTGCATGACTTTGACCTTGATAGCTACAAAATTCTGGTCAAACCCATCATGCTCAAGACTCTGAAAGTGCAAGAGATTGAGTCATGAAACGGCAGATTGCCCTTGTGGACTGCAACAACTTCTACGTGAGTTGTGAGCGGCTGTTCAGACCAGATTTAAAAACCACCCCCGTCGTAGTGCTGTCTAACAACGACGGCTGTGTAGTGTCACGCAGCAATGAGGCTAAGGCTGTCGGAATCAAAATGGGGCAACCTTGGTTTGAGTGCAAGGAACTGGCAGAGGCACACGGCGTGCTAGCACTGAGCAGCAACTACGCGTTGTATGCTGACTTATCTAACCGAGTGATGAACATACTCGGTGGTTACTCGCCAATGACTGAGGTTTACAGCATCGACGAGTGCTTTGTAGATCTAACGGGTATGCCCAAGCTACGTGACATCAGCTACCAAATGCGTGAACGAGTGATCCAATGGACTGGCATACCTGTTTGTGTTGGCATTGGACCCACCAAAACACTAGCCAAGCTGGCTAACCACATTGCCAAGAAGCATCCTCGCAGCAAGGGTGTCTTCAACTACAACGATTTAACCGAAGCGCAGCAAACACGATTACTGAGTCAAATCTCCGTGGATGAGGTCTGGGGTATTGGCTTTAGGTTGAGCAAGCGACTCGCTGCGCACCACATTCACACCGTGCAAGACTTACGTGCTGCTCATACGCCTACGCTTCGTGCTGAGTTTGGTGTCGTCGTTGAAAAGACCCAACGGGAATTGCAAGGCATTGCTTGTGTCGATCTTCAAGATCACGTGCCGGATAAGCAACAAATTCTCAGCAGCCAATCGTTCGGCAAACCTGTCACTGAGCTAGCTGTTTTGCAAGACGCCCTGAGCGTATTCAGCGCCACGGCCTCTGAAAAGCTCAGAGCACAAAACAGTCACGCAGCGTTGATACAGGTGTATTTGCGTACGAATTGGTTCAGAGAGGACCAAAAGCAATATTGCCCAAGTATGACCGTGCCGTTGCCTATGCCTACGAATGACAGTTTAGTGATCAACCGCTGGGTGCAGCACATTGCTGAGCTGCTTTGGCGTGATGGTTATAAATATAAAAAGGCTGGGATCATGCTTGGGGAAATTTCTCCTGTTGCAGTCGTTCAGGCTGATCTGCTTGAGCCTGTAAAAACCAGCGATACGAAGCTTATGCGTGCCATTGATGGGTTGAACAGTCGCTTTGGTCGAGGCACCATCAAGGTGAGTTCTGGCGGGCTACGTGCAGAATGGGGAATGCGGCAGGAGCGTGAATCACCCAGCTACACCACAGATTGGAACTCTGTTCCTGCCGTTGCCTAGATTTTTTTATGTTGAGATTCTCTTATTTACTTGAGCAATCCATTGAAATTGATTGTCATATTAGATGTGTAGCATTTGTCTTCATACTAAGGAGCAGTCATGCGTGCGATCAAAAAAGTTCGGAGACTCATCGAGAGTGATCCAACGTCAACTTCTGCTGTTGAGTTGTCAAAGTTAATCGTTTCCTTAGAGTCAGGTGAACCCTTCTCCTTCAAGCAAATGTACGAGTTGCCACTAAATGAGTTTGACTTGGCAGTCGAGTTGATTCGGGAGTGGCGTCTTGATCGCTTTTATGAAGGAAAAATCAAAGCCCTAAACGCTGCAATTGAAGCTCAAAAAAATGAGTGAGCTTTATTGAATTGCCCATGAACACTAATCAAAAAATTATCACTGTACTGTTTTTGTCTGCTCATACCTGAAGCTGCATTAACCCAGCTGACGAATGATCAATCAGCAAGAGATGCTGATTAGATGCGGTAGTAATTCATTAGACAATTTTGCAGTGAATCAATGCATCTTCATTGACTAAGTAGATAGCGCACATTCGGTGGTAGCCATCAGCAATCACAACTTTTCCTAAAGACGAATCACGAACTAGCAGTAAAGGGGAAAGAGCTGTGCCTTTTGAGATCTTCGCGCTGTCCTTTTCTACATGAGAGTTGCTCACCCCAAGTAATGACAGTGAAGACGCTCTAAAAATGTCTTTTGCTTTGAATTCAACAATTGCTGCCTTCCGCAGATTCTTAACAATCTTGCTTGCCTTTTTATTATCGTAGATGAGGCGCAAGTAAGACTCGGCAGCGGGATAGTCATGTTCCTCGACATCCTCGAGCCAGACAATCGTTTTTGAACGTGCTTTCATGTGTGCATCCAGATTTACTGTTCTTGAGAGTTTGCTATTGCTAATTTCAATCGCAAGGCCTTGAAAGTCTCAGTTACGTCACTGCGAAGCTTTTCAAACTCAATTTCGATGAACTGTTTCAGTTCTTCAGTCATTTTCAAATTCTCATTTTTGATGTTGTGGGATGTGCTTATCTGGGCGTCCACCACTACTTCGACATTCATCAAGGGAGTTGTATGTCGTAAAGTCAGTGGTCTGTCTGTACCCTACGTCAGACTTCGTATAGCAAACGTTGCTGCGTGACTTTTTGACTGCTGGGTCAGCAGGAAGTTTTGCAGAGGCGCCATCTCTATTAGTTAGAGCAGTTGAATTTGCTGTGACGCTTCCCATTGCAGATAGAGAAGAAGCAATAGAAACAGAAATCGCTAACAGCTTAAGGTACGTTAAATGCATCGCCATAACATAGTGCAAAACGATGCGCAAATCATGACAAGAGTCAACTTATGTGAAATTTCTACAAGATTTTTACGCCCAAGCTGCAACCAATGACAACTATCGCTGCAAAGCGGCCATATCTGAAATTAGAAATTAAGCTGCGCGCAACTCAATTACATCAGCCCCAGCAGCCAATTTATCAAGAAAATCAGCCCACGCTTGCATCATCTTAGAGCGCTGATCAAGGTAAGTTGTTCTGTTGTAGGCTCGACCATTCGCATCACGCACAGAATGTGCAAGCTGAGCCTCAATGATCTGAGGGTCATACTCAAGTCTCTCCGCCAACATGGTTCGGGCGGTCGCTCTAAACCCATGCCATGTCTGCAACTCAGACGTGTAACCCATTGAGATCAAAGCTGTGCGGACGGAGTTTTCAGAAATTGGGCGGTCGTGATTACGTTCGCCGGGAAAGACCAGCAGGCTGTGCCCCGTATAGCTGTGAAGTGCTCGCAACAACTCGACCGCCTGCCTTGGTAAAGGTACAAGATGGTCTTGCCCGTTTTCTTTACCCTCTTTGGTTCGCTTCATCCTGCTCGATGGCACAGTCCACAAGCCTTTCTCAAGATCCATTTCGGACCAAGCAGCAGCACGCAGCTCACCTGGTCGTTGAAACAGCATTGGAGCCAACTGCAGCGCAGTTCTCACGATCAGGCCACCTCTGTATGCACGAATTGCACGCAAGAGTTCTCCCAATTTCTTGGGATCAGTGATTGCGGCAAAGTGAGTGCCTCTGAACGGTGTCAAGGCACCTTTTAAATCAGCCGCTATATCGCGATCAACTCGCCCCGTCGCAACACCATACCGCCAAATTAAGCTCGCAACACCCAATCCACGACTAGCAGTTTCAAGTGCACCACGAGCTTCTGTCTTCCGTATCGTGGCAAGCAACTCCACCGGCTCGATATCACTTAGACGTCGATCGCCCAACCACGGAAACAGATCGCGCTCTAACTGCTGCTTGGTTCTTTTTGCATGCGCGGGGCTCCATGCGGGTGCCTGCTTCTGGTACCACTCATTAGCAACGACTCTAAAGCTATCCCCCGCTGGATTCATAGCCTTTAGCTTTTTGACCTTCTTTTCCTGTATGGGATCAACGCCATCCGACCGCTTGATCTTTGCGATGTCACGAGCCTTTCTGGCAGCCATCAGTCCAATCTTTGGGTATGTACCCAAAGCCAAATGCTTTTCCGTTTTATTTGCACGGTACTTGTAGAACCAACTCTTTGATCCATTTGGCTTTACCAGCAGGTATAGACCACCAGCATCGTTATATTTTTGCTGTCGCTTCTCAGGTTCACACTTGGCGTTTTTGCATTCAACATCAGTCAGCATCGTGACTCGCTCCAGGCTAAAGTGGGGGTGCAAATTGCAATTTACCACCAAAAATACAGAAACACCCCCTCTCACACCCCCAGATCAATCCGAAGGTCATTAAATCTCGTTGGACTAATAACCCGTCAAAGCAACAATAAACTGTTGATTTACAAAAGAAAAAAGGCATCCAGCGGATCAAGCTGGATGCCTTTGGATGCAAATATGGTGGTGAATAGTTGACTAATTGCGAACCAGCTATTTCGACTACTTAGTAATTAAAAGCAAATGGGCGTAAATGCGCGGTAAGAACTTAACGACATAATTGCACCAAGACTGTGCAGATTCTGGATTTGAACCGCAGTCCACAACTAACCTGCAGATTAGGCAGCGTGTTACGACATATCAAGGACCGCTGTATTTCAATCCATCGATGGGGAAATACCTGCTTAAGGCCGATAGCTGACTTTCGCCTCGGCCAGACAACTTGCGCATACGGTCCCATGCCTCGCCAGCCTAGGCGATGAGCTACATGGGAAGATTGATCAACTCTGGTCAGGCTTTAACTTGCCCTGAATCCATGCGTCGAGAGCGTCCACTCGGACGAACTTGGTCGAAACGGCATAAGGCTGGTGGATCATCCAGTAGTAGAGGTCACGGCTCACATATACGTCCACATCCTTGGGAGCAACATTCCTAGGTTTCGGCCACTTGAGGAGCTCGAGCATGCGCTGTCGATTCTTTGCCAGAAACTCTCGGCGCCCTCGAATTCGGCTGTACTGTCCGTTCCGGTCCAAATCGCTCTTGCCAAAGATGCGGTCTCGAAGCCGCCGTGAGTCCTTCACAGAGTACGGAGGCTGGTTGTATTTGCACTCTGCGAAAACGACGGTGTTCGTCGCAGGCCAGTAGGCAAGGGTGTCGAAGTCCCCAACATCATCGAACTTCTCGTCCCGGAATCGACGGAAAAAGTCGACGCCACCCGCGACGTAGGGCGTATGGCGCCTGAATATTTCCTCGGCACGGTCTTCAAGCGCCAACTCAATAGACTCTTTAATGGTTTTGACGGCCTCCTGAACATGCGGCCATGGAAACTCCGCGGGCAGGACCCCGTCCCGAACGGCCGACAGCCAAATATGCTGCGCCCGGCTGGCGTGCTCAGCCCCCCAAGTCACTTGCTTCTTCCCCAAAGGAATAAGTGGACGGATTGCGTACCGGTGCAGACGCTTGCTGTGTTCCCAGAACGGCACATCAGCCTCATCTATTGCCTTGCCTGGAAGCCTTCTAATGTCCTGCCCTGACAAGGTCAGAAACGAAACTACGGCTACCGCATCGCTTGGACTAAGGCCTTCGATGCTATCAACCATCACTTCAGCGAGGTGCTCCGGCGTGGCCAAGTAAACCAACGCCAACTCGTCGTCGAGACCATGTCGAACCGGTTGAGAAAGCACCGTGAGGGCCTGAAGGAGTGTTCTCAAGTCAAAGCCGACGTCTTGTCTGAAAGACTTCTGAAGCTTTTCATCAGTCAAGAGCTCGGCCACCGGACCTTCAACGGCATCGTCATCATTGATGCCGTCTCCTAGTTTGATTCTCGCCAGCTCCCGCGCGTACTCTCGTTCGCGTGTTTGCCAGGTCGCTGAAAAAAACACCTCGGGAATGAAGGAGTCATCGATTTCGACGCCACCGACGTCCACTTCGTTATGAAGAACGTCGCTTGCGCCGGTCAGCACCATGTACCAGTCAATCAGGCCGATGAATTCGCGTAATGACTTGTCATCTACCCTTGCCTTGCCGTCGGTTGTCGAGCTAAGTGTCTTTTCGAGGAGATAGCGGTAATGCCGTGCCGCGGTTCCGAACTCCTTTCGAGCCACAGAAAGCGCTTCAAGGCGGTTGTAGTCGACTTGGTGAGCCCGGCTTTGACGCACACGAGTCTCACGTATGCGCTCTGCCAAGAGGAGTGAGTCATGTTGTTCGATGCAGGCAATCGCCAACAGCTCTGGGTCGAACGGCTTGAGCCGTTCTTCAATATGGAGACGAAGTTGGTCACGCGCTGAGTTGATCCGGACCTTCGCCTCCTGTAGCTCGTAGCGCCCTGGCCCCAGGCCAATTTGCTTCATCGTGACGGCCAACGCCTTACGGGCGAGCTTGTATTCAGTCGGCGTCGGTACAACCGGGTCGGCGTGGTCTGGCACATCGACGGTTCGAGTGACGACTTGCAGGTGGTACCGCGCAGGACCGGTGGCCAAGCTTGACAAGCGGGCGTCTAATTCTTGCGGAGCTGTCATGCCTAATGCCTCCGCGCACCTTGCCAGCATCTCTTTCAGGCAACGCGCTTCAAAGGAGCCATTGCTGGCCCCGCTCAGACCAGCCTGCACTGCACCTGTGTGAACCGCCAGGCGGACGCGAGTCACAGTTTCCATCTGCCCAGTGGCAGACAGAACTACCCGCTCGAAATCCTCAAGCGGCGCCGGTTGCTGCTCTGGGTCAATGAGGCCTGAATCAGCCACATGGCATGACAGGACAATCTGAGGCCTCTGGAAAATATGGTCGCTCGCAAACTGGCCGACACTCTCGTGCAGAGCGTCAATCACCATCTGCGCAAAAAGGTCCAGCATTTTGCCGTCATGAATCTCCAGACCAGGTTCGATGGTGACTAGCGCCTGAACAGTGCAAGATCCCACCTCAGTGGAGTACGCGATTGCTGCATGGTGACGCGAGCGCAATTCGGCGACGCCCTTGGCCGTACGACTCACGCGCCATGCATCTGAGTTGTCCGGGAAGCGGCGCGGCGCGGCTGCCCAAAACTCTGAGAGGACTCGGAAACGCGAACCGCTGCCCCAGTGCGGGTCAAGAGAAATCATTGTTGGCGTAGTGGCCCCATCTACTAGGACGCCATGGGTGTCCTTGAAAGTGGCGAAGAGGTCCCCGAGCCCGCGGGAGAAAGGCGACAACGTTCCTTTTTGCCCGTCGACGAAGGCCCAGAAGCGTTCAAGTTCCTCAAAGTCATCCAGACCGTCAAAGATGGAAATGAAATCAGCCAGAGGCATGACTCGCGTTGGTCGCTCTGGCACGTCAAGCATGTTGAACCCGGTACCCGACTGAGTCAGGACAATCGTTATCTGCAAGTCGTCCGCACCCGGCCCTCGCTGCTCTCCCTTGCCGAACGCCAGCGCTCGCCCATCTTCAAGACGCAGATACGCGAACCCGCCCGACTTCAAAGTCGCGTACACGGACTTCGCCGCCACACCCGCTGTCTCAAAAAACTGGTGGTCACAGACGCAGAAAAGATGAACCTTCGCACCCCCAGTGGCAGCGCAACTTACGGGAAGGTTGCCAAACTCCTGACGCCCCACCATCAGCGTCATAGGGCCAACGTAGACGCGCCTGAAGCGTTCGGCAACAAAGCGCCCCAGCGCCCTATGTGTCTGGGCAGAGATGCCGGGTGGCCCAGCTTCGGCCCAGTGGTCGATAACGACGCCGGGACCACTGCGCACCGAAACTGGAGTCCAAGAATCGCCATACCCGACACCCAGAAAAGGAACTACTTGACCCGTCATGGCGGCGTCACCAAAGGCACTCCAAGTGAGTGGTGCCTTATACGCCCCCATCGAAGCCGTGAGGCTTGCGCTTGCCTTCACTTTCCAGGTGTGGACTCGATCGCTCGTCCCTAAAAGCGCCGCGCGGCATAACTCCCAGAATTCCTGAGGCGGCACCTCTACGTGCCCATTATTGGGCTCCGGTGGAGAGACTCTGACCTGACTGGGAACGGCACCAATCAAGTCTGCATGTATCGCCACGGCGAAGTCCATGTCAGCCAGCGCTACACCATTGCCAGCATGCGTGATACGGAACGCTTGAACGAAGTCAGGCAGACGCTCAATGCAGCTACCGTAGAACATTGGCACGTAGTTCTCGCCAAGGCGCACCCTGACTTGGCCCCAATCTGCGTCGGGTGAGAAGTCCTCCAGCATCGGAAACGATGGCCACGCCGAGTAGAGATCTGCGACGAAACGACTAAAGTCCGCGTACGTTTTGATGGACTGCGGGCTTTCTAGCTCCGAGTCCAAGCCTAGTAGCACGGCACAAGCGAACAAATGCTTGACAGGACTGGCCACGTTCGGTGGCCAGAGGTCAGAGACTCCAAGTGCAACTGCTGCATCAAAGAGGGCGTACTTGCGGAGTACGCCCTTTACAGCCGAGACATCCCGTTGAAAATGTGCCTCAACCTGAGCGTACCGCTCTGAGCTACCGCGGGAGGACTGCATTTCCTTGAGGAGCAGCTCCGCAACCCTTTTTGAGTAGCCACGTTCCCGACGCTCACGCTTTTCGCGTGACTTCTTTCCCATCTTTTCCCCCCTGTTGTCCTACTGCAGCTTGATAGCCGCTCTTCCCCAATGGGCAGCTTCCCGGCGACGCCGCGACCAGTCGCATCTGCGTCGGTGCCTGAGCTGAACGGCCGCTTGCTGACGGTCAGTGTGAATAGAGCCCGTGAGGGGAACAGACCGTAATCGCTGCAGTTCAGATCTTCATCGCTTTGATGTCAGCTGCAGGCTGTAAACGTACAGATGAATCACTCCCAAGCAGTCGTTCAAAATGCAGGTTTAACGCGGAGGTCACTGGCGTTGCGCGGCTTTATTTCGCAGCGTCCGGTGGACCGCAGGGTTTGTATCGTTGAACTCTGCAATGAACTGAGCCTTCTTACGTCCGATGTTCCCAATATTTGGATGCTTATCGAACTTGCCGCTGCCGATGAGCCAGAAGACCTTATCTACGTTGTAGGCTGATACTCCAGATGCTTCGGCGATATGTGCTATTACTTTTTGAACCTGATATGGACTAGCCTTTTCAGGGCACAGACCAATGCCAGAGAAAATCTGCATGACATGAACGTCAGGCTTGCCGTAGCTCACGAAGCCGAGTTCTTTCAGAAAGTCGCAGGCAAGGGGATAGCCGATTCCATCAATTTCAGCAGCTAACACCATTGGCAAGGCAGCCATGGATCTCTGGTCGCCATAGAAGTGATTGGCCCAAGCGTAGAAATCCTCCCCGCTTTTGAATTGACCGAAGAACGTTGCAGCAGAGAGAATTGTTTTGCAATACTTTGGCCAGATGCTACGGGCGGCAGTACGAATCTGGCCGCTGGGATTGATTATCTCGATTATGTGATCCAGCAAGCCCTCAGGATCGTTTGCGAAGGCGCGCTCCACTTTCCTTGGGTTGAAGCGGAAGAGCGCTTTACCAAGATTTTGAATCCCTCCGATTGAGCCCCCAACTACAGACGCTTTCATGTTGGCGTTTTGGGCTGAGTTAAGGAGGCGCATGAAGAGTTCGCCAAGGGATACTGGCTCATTGCTCTTGTCTGGCAACGAGAGATAACTCTCCAAGATGTCCTTGGCGTCGGGACGATCAAGCTCCCGGATCAAGAATTTCTTCGCGGTGAGATACGTTCTACGCATACTATGCATAACGTTTGAATTCACCGGCCTAAGCGGTTTTTCGCGCAGGTACGGGGAATGCTGGGCTGGGCGTATGCTCACGGTCGCACCTGCGCAAGCTCACCGTGAAAGATAGCGTTGCCCTCGATGGCCGCATTTTCAAATAGCTGCGCTGCTTGATCGACCTCGGAAATTGGCCACTCGACGCCACCACCTCCAAGCTGTTGCTGTCCATCCTGGGCGGTATAGGGATGCGCATGGAGTAGCTTGTTTCTGCTTCGGATAGCAGCAAGATACGACTCGTGAAACTTGATGAGACGCTTACGCAGTGGAGTAGACAATGGCGGAGAGGTATTTTCAATTGCCTTGAAGAGGGCCGTAGCGATGACTTTGGCTGTTTCGCCACGAGGAACGCTGGCAAAACCGTCGGTGCTCAGTTTGACGATTGTCCAAACCACGACCCACTCAAGGTATGTGAAGTTGTAGAACGCCGTGCCAACGGAATGAATGTATGTAGGATCGACAGGAATGCGGGATTGGTAGACCATATCAAGACGCTCAACGTAATGTAGCCGAGCACCTATCCTAGCGAAATTTGACTAGTGTCGGCTTCGTGTTCCCGGCACTTCCTGTGGTTTGACCATAACCTATAAGACAACGCATATGGATGACCGCTCCCGCCACTGAGCAGCCCTAGGCGGGTATGCAGGCCTGCATTCGGGTCATGTGCGCTCCGAACGCCCCCCATTGCGCGGTATGTAAAGTGGATGAAGCCTTCTGCCCTGGATAATTTCGTGCGCGTCTGAGCCCATGCAAGCAATCCGACACCACTCCGCCCCGAACGCCATGACAAACACAACGCTTCCCACTCTAAATCCTGCGCAAGAAGTCAGGATCGCGGCCGTACATCGTGGTTTTCTATATCAGCACCTTTACTCGGCGGCCTGCCTGTTGAATGCAGCGTCGTTGGATGCCACAGTCGTCGTGGTCGAGCGGGATGAAGATATTGAGATCGTCAAATCCAGGGCGCGGCTCTACATCCAAGTCAAGACACGTGTGCATCCAATCATGCCGAGCGACATCGCTCAGGCACTGGAACGCTTTGAGCGCTTGCGTGCGGAGCACACGGAGGGGAGGCGTATGGGAGCTCCTGGCTTCCTCGTCGTTACCAATCAGCCCCCCGGCCCAGCATTGGCCAAGAGCATCGCTACTGGCGCGTTGGGCGACGTCCAAGTGGTGTACCCGGGGCAAGCCGCCATTGGACTGTTTGCGGCATTGCCACCGGCTTGGCACACGATCGACGAAGGAGTTCAATGGTGTACCTCTCGCGCTGAGACATTGCCCTTCCCCACTCTAGCTCCGGACTCGTTGGTGTGGAAACTCGCGGGCCGAATCTTGGCCGCGGCGGCCGGAAACCCTCCCCACGCTGATCAAACCTTCCTCATTGAGCAGCTTCCCGCACTCTTCGAGCAGCTCGTCGTTCAGCTCCAGCAGTTTCCGGCACCACCGCTCCCTTACCGCCCGCAGGCAGAAGAACCGGCTATCGATACGGGCGCACGCGTGAGAGTCATCGCAGGCTTCTCCGGTGCCGGAAAAACTGCATGGGCAGCGCAAGCCGCCTGCCACAGTACACAGAGTTGTGCCTACTACGACTGCGCCGAGACACCCAGCGAAGCTCTCGCATCTTCACTGGTCCGCGAACTGGCGGCCAAGCTTGTCGGTGTCAGCGATCCCGTGCGTCATGAAATCCTGCTTCCGGGGGTTAGCGGCCTGGAATCCCTCACGGCCTTGGACGCCTACCTGCATCGTCAGGGCATGGAACCGATCGTGGTGCTGGACAACGTCCACCGTATCGACGCGCAGAGCCTGCGTCGAATCGTCGAGGGTACGACTTCATTGCGCTTCGTCATGCTCTGCCAGCCCGTGGGTTCGCTGCGCGAGCTCGAAGCCACGCTCGGGTTGACGCGAGAGAGTCTCTTGGGCTGGGGCCTGGACGAGCTGGCCAGTGCCTGCAACGCTACTGGCGCGTTCGGCAGTGCAGCCACTTTGGGACGGCTGCAAGCGTTGACGCGCGGCATGCCGCTGTTCGTCGAAAGCGCAGCGCGCATCGCGGCGCGCGAACATGCGGGTGACCTGGAGCAGCTGTGCTATGCCCTGGAGCAGCAGACCAACACGGCGGAAACGGCACAGGAGGTGATTCTCGAGAAGGTCTTCGATGCTCTGCCGCCGCAATCCAAGGACGCGGTCGCTGTTTTGAGCCTCTGCGACGTGGGTCTTGAGTCTCACGAGGTCAACGAGCTCCTTCGCGATGCCATCGCGCTGACTGACCCGGCTATCGCCTCGGTCCTTCGCGCCCTGCGCCAAGCTGGTGTCGTGGAAATCTACGGCGATAGTCGTGTCAAGGTCCACGATGCCATGCGCATCCTCGGGGGCCGGCATCTGCTGGCCGCACAGGTGACCGTGGCCGCGCAGGCGAAATCAGCGCTGAAGGCAGTGCTGCTGAAGACGCTGTTGGAGAACCGGGACACCTCGCGGTTCTCCCTGTACACCCGGATGCTGGTAGAGACTCGAGAGATCAAGGTTCTGGTGGAACTGATCGGCGAGGAGATGTTTCACGAACTCGGTATCGCGCCGCACATCTGGCATGGCTTGGAACAGGTCCTCCACGATCCGACCGTCGAACCAAGCGACCGCTTCTGGGCGCTTGACGGCCTAATCTTCTCCGACATGAAGCACGGGCGTACCGATAGCCTACAAGGCCGCTTCGCTGAAATGGAACGGCTCTTGGGCGAGCATGAGCTTGGCGACGACGAGCACCTGTCCTTCATCATGAAGCGCATGAATTTCCAAGCTGATCAAGGGGACCAGCATGCGGTCGACAGAAGCATCGACGCCATGCGCGCCATGCTGCCCGACAAGCCGAAGCATCACCGAGTTTTTCGCTACAACGCAGCCTGCGCGCTGTTTCGGCTCAAGAAGCTTCACATGGCAGAGAGTGAAGCCCGTCAGGTGGTCGCGGAATACTACAAGGTGCTTGGAATCACGCCTAAACAGATGGTCGGCTTGAAACAGCATGAATTGTCAGCACTTATCCATCGGCCCGACATCGACTATCACGATCTGAAGCACACGGCGGACGCCCTAGAGCTCCTTGCGATGGTGACTAAGGCACTGGGCCGGACGGAAATGTTGGCGCGTATCCACGCGATGAAGTTCTATGGTCTCGTTGGTGCCATCGATTCGCTCGTCCGTGTTGGACAGGACGCCGCCGACGACTTTGTATATGTGCATGATTTCACAGGCGCCCGTGAGATTCTTGAACAGAATGTCCTTCCAACGGCGATCAAGTCCAATATGCTCGACCGAATCGTCGGTGTACGCAGCCAGTACGCGGTCGTGCTCGCCTACTGCGGGGATGTCGATGCGGCCGAACAGGAGATGGCGCGCCTCGATCCCTACGCGCCAGGGTTCACTGAGCAGCAGGCGAAGGAGATCGCCGACCAGAAGGTCCTGATCGCTCAGCAGCGCGTTAGGCCGCTGATATCGCGTCAGCAAGCCTTAGCAATGCAGCGAATCCTTGCTGCGCAAGCTGCCTCGCAGCCAGAGATCGCGCGCTCGGCGACCGGCGAGAAGGTCGGTCGCAACGAGCCATGTCCCTGCGGTTCTGGCCGCAAGTACAAACACTGTCATGGCTAGTTGTCCAGTAGGTAGCCAAGGCATTCACCAGATATTGCGTAGACACCGACGCAATGAAAATTGATTTCAGCCAGAAACGGGGGAAACCCTGCCCGTATTCTTGTATTTCCGATGCTTCGATCTCAACGTACATGCGTGTTATTCCTCAGCAAAACCTAGCTTTTTTTTCGTTTTCGGAAAGAGTCGGGGCCGACTTCGCCAAGAAGCGTTTGAACTCAGCTAGGGATTTGGACATGTACGTTCGCAGAGCGGTTGCTATCGGTTATTCGATCGAGTGCGAGTTGACGGCATGATGCATGCATTCAATGCAGAGGAACACTCAGAAAAATCCAAGTTTTGCTGATTACGTCGAAGTTTCAAGCGTCATCATTCAACCAAGAAATTAAACTCATCGTCAGACAGAACTACCCATTCGACAATATTTCCTGGACGAATCTGGAACCCTCGCGCTTTCAATGCTGCAGCATCGGCATCGCTAAGTCGACACTTTGCGCCATGACTTGCAGATCCGTCGAAGTTCACTACACCAATTTCTTTACCTTTTCGGCAAAGCACGTGAGCGTGCATTTGACCAACGCCATGAGTAGGTTGGTCAATCCGTATATTTCTTTCGAATCGCCCGGGGATCCATTTACCTTCGCGCAAGAGTTCGATCGCAACACCATCGATTGATAAAAATATCTCATCCAAGATGGGCAACTCGCAAAATTCACTCAATCTCATATGCACATCTTTCTCTGAATTTTTAGCAATAGCTCGATCCAATAAACACCACAGAGTGTGATCAATTTATCTTAATCAATTGACTTTGATTTTCTGAATCTGACAAATCCTGCTTGCTCATGAACACCTCTTCTTGCTGCCCTTTGCTCGATTTAATCGTTAAGATCCAGTGGGTATCTGTTTCAGCCGTGATCTCATATGTATCACCCGTTCCTGAAAGTGAGTATTTATTGCCAATCACTGCTTACCCCTTAAAAATGACCACCATCAATGGAACCACGCAATCTTGATGTATCAATTGGTCCATTTGCGATTTTTTCCAACAAATACATAAGATCCTTTGAATTAATTTTTTCCTCAGGATTTGCCAGTATTGCATCTCTGATGTCAGATGAAAGCTTGCTAAAAACAACATTCTGATCGTGAGTGCTTTTTCTGTAATAAATGTGCGTGACCAACCAGCTAACGATGCCACCACCAACGATTCCAATAATTAGTGCCTGGGTGTTATCCATCATGTACTCCTTAGCAGTTGCATTCATTTAACCCCTGAGCCCAAACTCAATCAATTAGGAAAACTCATGAGGTCTACGGTTCCTGATCAAAATCAGGATTCACTTCCCCGAAATCAACGTCATACTCACCACAAGCTAGTTTAATTGATGGGTCAAGTTCATCAACTGCCGCATGCTCAAGGTCGCCGCGCAAGGTGATGAAAACATCCACCTCCAGTTCATGATCGCGTGAGACCTCTAGAGAGCCAAAATTAAGCTCTTCGTGATCAATGGTGTCGTATATGAAGAATTCAACATTCACGTCCACAGAAACCTGAACTGTCGCCCTAACCTCAATGATGCAAATGGTAGGGTCATGCTCCACCAACCATGTACCGATTCCAGTCAGGTCCACCGAATGGCCGAGGTAGTGTGCTTGATCCACCTCTGCCTCAACACGGTGACAGAACCCCGTCCAGACATCATCTGCGTTCCAATATGCGCCAGCGACATGGTTTTCAACTGCGGCCTGCACCAGTGTAGAAAGACTGCTGGCGGTGTTTGCTAGCTCCGCGCTAACTCTCGCAGTCACGCCCGTTCTGGACCCCGTGTTCCCTGTCGGCTTGGTGGACAGATCGCGGGGAGCCTCATATCAGAAAAGTTCTCCAGCAATTTTCCAAAAACTCACAACTTTGATGGCTTTTAAGTTACATTTTTAAAATAAAAGGAAGAATGCTGCATGACCAGCGCTGCATTGTGTGCGAACTGGTCCGTGGTATTTAATAAGCGTTATGCCTCATCAAAGCCCGTTTTCAGCTAACCTACATGCCACACAAGCTTGTGCAGCGCCCTGCCCGAAAAGTTGGGAAGAGCATGAGTCCCCTACAGCGACGATTTTCTGATGAGTGCTCCTACCGTATTTACATTTAGCGTAGATAGCGCCTTGCTTCGAGAGCTTGGCGAGAAACTAGTTTCTACTGTTCACGTAGCGTTGGCCGAGCTTGTAAAGAATGCATACGATGCTGACGCTTCGGCCGTTCGAGTGTCAATTACGCCTCAGGCCAAGGGTGGGCCAACCATTGTTATAGAGGACAATGGCACAGGCATGACCCCCACGGAGGTAGCGAACTTTTGGATGAGGATCGGTACCACCAATAAGGAAGATACTCCAATGAGCAGGCTCTTTGGTCGTCCGCGCACTGGGCGGAAGGGTGTTGGTCGATTTGCCTGTCGCCGCTTGGGCAGTCGCCTAAAACTTGAGACGATCGCAACAATCGAAGATCCCAAGAAAGGCTCATGGGTAACTGCGAGAACTGTGGTTGACTTCAATTGGGATGAGTTTGTACCGGGGACGACTGTTGAATCGGTCGATTGCAAAGGACTCACGGAGACTCTTCCTGGAAAAAAGATTACCGGAACCAAGCTTGTGATCTCTAATGCTGATGCTGACGAGTGGCAAGTACGAGGATTTGAGTATCTCCGGAGGCAATTAGCTGTGATGGCTGGGAATTCCGGAGCTCGGCGCGAAGGATTCGAAGAAGACCCCGGGTTCTCAGTCGATTTGGACGCTCCTGGCACTATTCAGCAATCTGGTGATTTGCGCGAACAGGTAATAGACGCATCCTGGGGTACGTTAGAAGCAGAGGTCCTAGAGGACGGCCGGGCGCTGTTCACTTTGCATGCGTCGGGAATTGGTGGAAAACGAACTTATAAGACTGCACCACGTTTTCAAGAGATATATGGATCTACTCTTCGGATCGGAATCTTGCCTACCAATAAGGGCGATGGGGTTAGGGATCCAGGCCTTCTTGCTAACTATGTGTTGACCAAATTGGTCGAGGACTGGGGTGGAGTTCAGATCCGTTACAACGGCTTCAGAATGTATCCCTATGGAAATCCGGGTGATGACTGGCTAAAGATTGATGCCGATCGGGGACGCAGGCTTGGTCGCCCGGACACCGAGTTGTTTTCATTCGCCTCATCGTTGCAAAAAATTGACGCGGCACGAGTACTCCTGAATATGTTGGGTATGCGCAACTATCTAGGGCATGTCAACGTACCATCGTCAATTGCAGGGCTCGAGCCTCGAATAGATAGACAGGGATTTCTAGATTCCAGTTCTTTTGAAGCATTGCGCACTTTCACACGGATGGCTATTGAATGGGCAACAATTCATCGCGAAGCATATATCCGGCAAAGGACAAACTCTGAGGCACGACTGGCGATTGCTGATCTCGCGCCTATTCTCAACGCGGACCCCAAGAAACTCGAAGCAGATGCTGCACCCCGTGCGACCCAATATTTACGACAGGAAATAAGCCGGCTGGTGACTACGTTGCCTGAAGACGAGCAGGTTGAAACGCGTCAAACATTGCTTCGCACAGTAAAGGCTTTGGAGGCCATCAGTGCGGATAGTCAAAGTCAACTTCGTCACCTTAGACTTGTAGCTTCCGCATCGACACTGACTTTATTGTTCGCTCATGAAGTGCGCAGCTCTATCGCATCAATTGGTGCTGGCTCTGCCAGGTTACGGGTGCTCGCTAAGAAAATACCCGAACACAGGGACGAGCTCAATGCATTGAGTCAACAACTCGGCTCGACCCAGGCGCAACTGGCGCGCTTGGTCGACATGACGGGTATCGTCGGCGCGTTCCGCAGTGATCAGCGTGCGATTGAAATAAATCTAAGTTCAGCACTGGAAAAAGCTGTTAGTTGTTTTCGCTTAGTGATTGAAAATTATCACATTCAAATAGACGCGTCAAACGTTAGTGCGAGCATGCTGGTAGGACCAATCATCGAGGGCGAGGTGTACTCTATTTTGATCAATCTATTGTCTAACGCGATTAAGTCGCTTATTGCGAGTAGTGAGCCGCAAAAGTCCATTCGCATTTGGACCGAAGAAGCTGGAAAAAAGGCTTTCCTAAGAATTGCAGACAACGGTCTGGGGTTAGATGCAAAGCATTTCGCTGACGTATTTACACCGTTTATTTCCGATCCGAGTGGATTGCTATATGACCGCTTGGAGGAAAACGCCAATCCTGAAGATGCCGCCGCGTTTGGTACTGGAAGTGGTCTGGGCTTATCAATTGCCAGAGATATCGCTCGTGCGCGTGGAGGTGATATTCGTTTTATTAACCCTGACGAAGGTTGGGCAGCCTGTGTGGAGATCGAACTGCCATGACAATCAAGTTTCGATTTGTGTGGGTCGATGACACCGTTGAAAGAGCTCAGAATTTCATTGATGGTTTGAATGGAAGTCTTAGAAAGACCCCAGTAGAAACAGATTTGGAAGTTGTCGCTGTTACAACAACGGTCTTTGATGATTTAAGTCAAAAAGCTACAGAGTGGATTTCAAATCCTCCTGACTTGATCATGCTGGACCATGACTTTTCTAAGGTGGCCAACCGAATGTTCGCCCTTAGTGGTTCCGCATTGGCTCATTTACTTCGAATTCAGTTGCCAAGGACACCCATCGTATGTGTGAGTGGCCAGCAGGTAAATTCCGACCAGTTTAATATCGAGGATCTTTCAGAATACACCTACATCTTCGACGTTAATCAAATTAACGGCGAAGAAAATTTAGAGCGATTGTTCTCGATCGCCAAAGATTTCAATTTATTGTGCTTTCCGGAGAAAAAAGCAGTTAGACAGGCGTTAGTAGATGTTTTGTTGCCGCCAGAATCGGACAAATCTTCCCTCCTAAGTGTCCTACCTGAGGAGTTTGAAGGAACATTTATTCATGGAACATCCCCCCATCGAATGGCTCGCTGGGTACTAAACATCTTGATGAGGCGCCCAGGATTTTTATGTGACCCCCTTGAGGTTGCCACATTTCTAGGTTTGAATGAGGCTGCGTTTACGGGCAAGGTCAAGCAGCATTTTGAGGCGGCACTCTACAAGGGACCATTCGCGACCGACACGAAGCCTTTGTGGTGGGCGTCTGCTCTCACGGATGTCTTGTACCAAGCATTGCCTCAACAGATGGCTTCATCACCAAGCAGTGCTGGACGACATTTTGCGGGTATCGTGGAAGAGGACTTTAGTAGATGCGGAGTGACAAATGAGCACACGCCCGCGCCAGACGTAGTGGCATATACAGATTCTACGGAAACCGAGCGTCGTGCTGTAAGAAGCAGCCATACCATTCCACTTTCGGATGAGGCAAGCTCAATACTTGGTTTCTCAACCCGTCTGCGGATTCGTAATGTGCGCCGAGGAGCTAGCGTTGGTTAAGTTTTCCGAGCTCAAAGCTTTAGAGAGGAAAACCATACAAACGATACGTACGGAAGGTGCTTTTGGGCGGCTCAGCTCGCTGGTAACCACCGCACATAAAGCGCAGGTAGAACCTAGATCAACAAGCAATTTGGATATTCATCTCAGTTTTACGCTTCCAACTAGGCTGCGAGAAGATAAAGGCCCACATGCAATTGACCGAGCTTTCCACGTGGGATGTATTGCTGTCCCTGCTGGCGCGGATGAAATTTCCCATTTAAGTTACAGCGTACTCATCGGAGAGGGGCCAGATCCGAGCAAGGCGGTCGCACGTAAGTTTCACTTTGATTTCGAGCCCGTCGCGATGCGAAATCACGCCGAATCTAAGCCTACGTATCATTTGCAAATCTGTGGCGAGCTGAGTGGCCACCACAGAAACGCAGGGTACACCGATGCCGATATCGACCACCTTTTGCCGTCTTGGTCACAACCAAGAGTTCCTGCGCAACCTACTTCACTTGCCCTAGTGCTCAACTGGTTATTTATCGAATTTGGCTGTGAAGCCCCCGTTAAAGATGTTCGAACGAGCCCGCGCTGGCGTTCGGTGGTGAGAGAGGCCGAGCGGAGCGTACTTAAGCCCTATTACGTTGCTTGCGCTAATTTCCTGGCGCTGAGTGCAAATGACGATGAATCGTTTATCTCAAAGAGTATTTACGAGGAGACATGAGGTCGGCCGTCAGGGAAGACGTCGGCCTGTTAAGGTAAGTCGCATAAGTCGAAGTTTTGACATTGTTTGCGCGTCAATCAATCCTGGAATTAGAAATACCTGCGAATCTACCAATTGACCTGCGGCATCTAGCTCTCTAGCACTAAGTAGCGTCTCAATTTTCTTTTGAAGCGCTTTGAAATCATTGTTTGATAACTGCGGAAGTCGCTTTGGAATGCATAATTGCTTCACGTCACTTGGCTCTAACTTAATACCTCCGCTACCTCTAACCCGCCCCAGTATTTCAGCAGATAAGCGAAACGGCGTAGTAAGACTAAGAATGGGGAGCCATTTCGCTAAGTCGTGAGGCTGTTGAAGCACTATTTTATAGAAGGCGTTAGAGCAGCTGATACCGTTGCAATTGCTAATAATACGCGGGTACTCGTGACTAATTGAGCCGACGAAAGCATGTGCATCACTTGCATAGCTGCATCTGTACCATATATCCCTTTTTTCAAATGTCTTGTTAGTCACAATATCTTTTTCTGAATATTGAGCTAGGTAAGTTTCTATCGCTTTTGGCAGTCGGCGCTCAGGGGGTAAAAGTAGATAAGGGATCGCGAATGAATCTTCGATATCTTCAGTTGTAGGCATATATATGCCGCGAACCTGCGCCGATCTGGTGAGTAGGGGGACCAAGTAGGTGAGTGGTATTTTGTACTTCCGCCACTCGGACATGGGTTTTACAAAAAAATTGATATTGCCAACAACCTCACCGATCTTTACAGATGAAACTGATCCCAAGGCGATGAGAGAATGTCCCAGCTGGGATAACTCATTAACGGCCAAATCACGCACGTCTAAATTTTTCGAATTGGACTCGCCGATTGATACAGATGCATCAGATAGACTCGCTTCCTCAATGCTGGCTATGTATCTTGTGCGCAGAGGTGTTGCGCTGGATAGACCATTTGGAGCGTAATCATTTAACAGTAAAAGGGATATTCGCTCATCTGCCCCCGCTTGGATAAACAAGCGCTCGTTTACATGCACTAACTCCACGCTGGCGAATCTCTGCTGCAAAAAACTCAATAACGGACGAGCATAATCAGCATTCCCTACTGCGGTTGGTAAGAGAAAAGCCATGCGCCCACCGGGGCGGAGAAAGGACAGTGAGTGCAATAAAAAGTAAACCCACAGACTAGCCAATTTCGGTAAATGTGGAAAGTATTTTTTCCGCAATTTTTCTGTGAGTTGCCGTTGAGTATCGCTTAGCCGATGGTATGAAATGAAGGGGGGATTGGCTAGTACTGCATCCATATGGACTCCGTCCGCGTTGCTGCGAAGGAAGTCCTGCTTTTTGAAGTGCCCCGCCTCGTTATCTATGCCCATCTGCTTCAAATGCATAAATGCGGCGGGATCGACGTCATATCCGTAGAGTTGCTTTGAAGGCGAACGGTTTCCCAAAGCCGCGTACACGCTTATCGCAGCCGACAGCATGGCACATCCTCCGAAGCTGGGCTCTAGTAAAGTTTCTCTTGGACTTCGAATTGCCCATCGCGCGAGTATTTTTGCTGCCTCAGGTGGCGTGTAATAGATTCCTAGCGCTCGCCGTCGATCCTTCTCCGCTATCGTTTCTGGAAAAGACTTTTCTTCGTTTGCTGGTGCACTATCTCTTAACACGAGACCCCCGTACCTTGGAACTTGCGACGACATCTGTGGAAGGACTGGTAAGTACTCGGGTGATTAAAACGGCTTCATGTTCCGTGTCTAACTCGATATGCACTGAATCGCCGATATCAAGGCAGAGCGTGCGTAAAAGATTTGGATCGAGCGCAACCCTTCGGAGTGCTTGGATCTTTGTCGTACCGTATGAGACCTTTTTTAATGTCATCTGTCTATTGTGCCATCATTAGTATCTGAATAGTATTTTCATATACTTTTTTGAATGCACGAAAACACAATAATTTCACCGGCGTTGTCTTTTTTGAGCGTACGCCTCAGTTTCGGAAGCCAGATTGATCTGGTCGGTACCCATTGCTAAGAAGTCAGCTCAACTCAAAAGAACTATTTTCATTGGTGACCTCTATCAGACTCACAAACGTTAGCAAAACAAAAGCATTATCACTGGGTGTGGTGCAAATATGCAATTCACCTTGCTACGTCATAAGAACGCTGATACCAGCGTTGGATTTCAATCAACATAAGCGTAGTTTTGGTTGCATCGTTGCGAAGCTGATAACAATCTAAAACCCCAGCCTTATTTCTGATGGGAGCAGGTGCAATGTCGGTGGATCCATCAGCAACTCCTTTGGAATTTGAGGAAACGTCGGACAAACCGTCTGAACTGACTTCGGACTGGTCGAACACCCGCCCAGCCACAACAGCATTACCAGACAGCAAACTAGACTTCTTGCGATAGTCATCAGAGATCTCCTGAGATATTTGGTTTTGAACTCGAACCACATCGACCACGTGTTGCTCTTGCTTTGCTTGTGCAACTTGCACTGTTTGTTTCTCAGCATCCCACTGGCGCTGCAGACGGGATTGCCCCATCTGCAGGCCTAGTAAAAACGCCATGAGAAGCAGTAGCCCCTTGAGGAGCAACGATTTGTTGAGATCGGCAAAAGCACGGATCCAGCTCATACACCCTCCCCGTCCAACGAGCCCAAGTTGTAGGCATCAATCAAACGAATGAGCTTGTCGGCATAGTCAGGGTCCGTGGCGTAGCCAGCTTTCAGAAGAGCTCGCGCAAAAGTCTGCGCCGTGACACACAAGAAGCAGTCTTTGTAACGAGGGTTGCGTTTTAAGAATGCGGCATGGTCATCCACACTGGCCTGCCATGTCGGGTACTTACGCCACTTAGCGGGCACAACGACCCACTGCCCTCGGATGAACTCCTTGGTGTCAAGTGTCACGGTTTCACCGCGCCACAAACTGTCTGCCTTAATCCCGAACAGGTTATTGGCCCTCTTGGTGAGCCCTGACTCTCCCCAGCCAGACTCGAGCACCGCTTGGCTCACAGTAATGCTGGCTGGAACACCCGTGGACTTGTGGCAAGCCCGCGCGGCAGGCCCAATGAGGGCAATGAAGTCTTGTGGTTTCACAGCATCTCCTTCACTTCTTTGGCTACCTCATCAATTGAGGCATCGCGGCGCTCCACGATGAAGTTAAAAATCCACCGCACCAATGCCCAACCGGGCAAGCCGCAGGCAAAGATCAAACCGCCCATGGCACACAACCCCACCGTTGAGAACGCCCAGTGGTGAAGCTGGAAATACTCGATCGTGGTTGCCCCACCTCCAATGCTTGAAACGACCGTACTGATCAAACCCACTGTCCACTCGCGCTTATCGCGAGGTGGTGTCATGAGCATGACCACGACTGCGGCAAGCGTGGCACCACTGGCTGCGGCAGCAGCTGTTCCACCAAAGGCTTTGTATGCAGCGGCGGCTCCAGCCACTCCGCTGCTCGTAGGTTCTGGCATTTGAAAACTCCCAAAAAAATACCCGCCTGAATCGCTTCAAGGCGGGTTATGAACAACTCGTTCGTTTATGTTTGATCAGCGGTGTGAACTGCAGGGCTTTCTGCCACGCAGGTCATCTCCACCAAATCAGCCCGTGGTTTGACACTCATTACTCGCGCCATCTGGGCCCAGGTCTGCCCCACCCCAAAAGCAAAGTGCGTTCGCTCCTCACCTCCACCGGTTTGGATATCAACGCTCGGCGCCTGTTGCAAGACGGCATGCCTGTCAGTCGCACCGCGCTTCACACCAATCGGATCAGTGACTGAACCATCCAAGCGTCTGAGCGCGATGTAGTGATTTGCCCCCACCAGCCAAGGCAATCGTTCAGAACAGAACAAAACCTTTGATGTGCCATCCCAAGACAGGGCCTCACCACTTACACCCCAGCTGGGCATGTCATGGCTGATGGCCACCAAGTCGCCGTAGGTTGGAATCAACCCTTCGAGCTCCGTCCTAAAAGTGATGATTCGCCTGCGGTACCGATTGGCTGCGGCGATGTACTTTCCCTCACGTGCGGCTTGCGATCTGTCGGTACAACCAAAGAGCCTCAAACGCGCAGGCTTGGACATAGTGGAACCAGTAAGAGCGACTGTGATTTCGTCCGGTTTCCAGCTCTTGGGATTGAAGTATTCAACTGTGACCGCATCCGCAGTGGCATCTCCGGGCATCACATACTGAATCTTCAAGCTGCTGCGAACGATGTTTCGGGTGGAGAACAAGGCCACAGGAATGGTCTTGGGCTCATCTCGAACAATGCGCACGATCCCGCCTTGCAGGAATGGAACCGAGCGACCCGCTCTCGCAATCTGCCCCATGGCGTCCCAGACGGTTAGGTTCTGGTCGAACACACCATTGAACGTATCGCCACGCGCAGACCAGACGCCATCGAGCCGGGCCAATGCATTGAGATCAATCTTTGCATCCGGTAAGCCTGCGCCATAACTCGCGCGTGCTGCATCTGCAAATGCCCAAGCAATCGAGCGGGTGGTTTGCGGCGCACTCCAACCTGTGATCTTTGACCAAACTGGTAGCTTGCGCGTCACCAAGCAGTTCACTAACCGAGATGACCGTTGCGACAAGTTGTCTGTTGCACGCATACGCAATGCCAGCAAGGTCAAATCAGAGGGCAATGTTGGATTGACCAGATAGCCCTTGGCCTGCCCCCAACGAAGCTCATGCCCCGCTCGGGTGCTGGTGTCTTTGGTGTCTAGCCTTTGAACACGCACCTCGTAGCGCCCTGCACCCACCCCATATTTGTAGGTTCTTCGCTGCGCCGTATTGGTCGCAGCCGAGTAGGACTCATCAGCGAGGTGAAGCCATCCTGAAATGGCATCCCCATCGTCATTGATGGTTCTTGCCTCAACCCGCCATTGAACGGTTCGACTATCCAGCGTTCCACCGTCAGTCGCGTAGTACAAGCCACGCATCATCACAATATCAATGCCAATCTGACTGACCTGAGTTCCCGCAGGATTGAGTGCGAACGGACCGATGATGCTCCCACCTGCATCGGTGACTGCAATCAGCTCTTGCCCTGTCACTTCAGCAGCTGTCACCACGTCGTTGTTGAACAAGGTGTTTTGACCACCCGGCTCAATGACTTGCGCCTGCACCTCTTCAAACGATGTAATCGGACTGTCATCAATCGAAAGCTCTTCAAACTGAAAGTGCCCAATGCCGATCACATGGAGCTGGTGCAGGTACTCCTCGTTGTCGAGGTACTCCGTATAGGGCATCGCTGCCAAATCCGGATAAATCAGATGCTGCCCATACACAACAGGTATCGGCTGCGACAGCCGCCCATAGTTACCTCGGGCCTGCAGCGAATAGGTAGGACTCGGGGAAGACGAACTCGCACTCGCGTTGGGCAGGCTCTGATTAGGTAGCGGCACCAGGGCGCTAACAATGATGGAACCCGTCACGGCAATAGCAGTCGATGCCACCGAAGTAGCTACAGCCCCTGAATACCCAAACGATGCGGCCAGCTCAGCGCCATAGGCATTGGCCACAACCAACACGGCAATCATCAAAACCGTCTGCAAGGGGTTCTTGCCCCCTCCTCCGCCCCCCTGCGGCAATGACACCAGTGCGATGACATCGCCAGCCTCAATGAGGGTCACGCAGCGTTCAGCCATCAGCACAGGCTTGCCGTTCTTGAGCACCAGCGTTGGTTGCTCAAAGACAATCTGCTCTTGGTTTATCCATTTGCTGATGGTTGGATTTCCCTGAACGTGATGGATATCACGCTCATGGGGATCGAACGGGTTTCGAAGCCAAACTACGACACCTTCATTGCTGCTTGGCATGGATCACCTCGAAATGCATAAAACCCTTCGACACGCCAGCCATGACGGTCTAGCGCCCACAGGTCCTGAAAGACCACCCCCACGCTTTGCGCGCAATGCAGGACGCCGCCACCATCGATGTCCAGCCAAACACCGACATGCACCGGATATCTGGACTGCCGCATCAGCACAGCATCCCCATGCCTGGGGGTGGACACGCGCTGCCAGCGTTTTCGCTCGGGGTGATCGTTGAATGTCTTGAGCACCACACGCAAACTCAGCGCATCCACAGGGATAAGTGGAAGCTCACGTCCGAAGTACTTTCTTTGGACCCATAAAAAAAGGCCCCAGCAGTCAAATGACTCGGGGCCTCGTGCTCCTGCTATCCATGGACGACCTATGTATCGGTGCGCCCAGTAACCATCAGTTGGCTTCATGTCATCTCCGTCACCGAGCCAATCCTGGGAATTCCGTCGCGGTGTACAGACGCCCCGGAAATGCTTTGTTTCCGATATCCACCATTCGAGCTCTTGCACTCACACGCATCACATCCGCTTCCACCTCGGTCAGTACCAACGTGATGGGAGGATCCATCTGCGGCCCCTCCATGTCGCTCGACAAATAGGGTCGATAGGTGACTTCGATAGAAGCTTCTGACTCGGATGCGGCATCAAGGTGTTTGACGATCTCACGCGAGACGTTGTCTAAGGTCAGCACGACCTCAGGAACAGGTGCGATGTCCACAGGCGGCA
>Ga0228699_1000153_pt1 | contig 63740 bp, 56 predicted proteins | sample McNCre217_Aug_MG_FD_178016 | JGI IMG/M metagenome (GOLD analysis project Ga0228699, IMG submission 178016) | Freshwater microbial communities from McNutts Creek, Athens, Georgia, United States - 2-17_Aug_MG | ecosystem: Environmental > Aquatic > Freshwater > Creek | place: USA: Georgia... | reverse complement strand
GACTTCGCCAAAGGCGAGACCATCATCGAGTACGTGGGCGAGATCATCAGCTGGAAAGAAGCGCTGCGCCGCCACCCGCACGACCCCAAAGACCCCAACCACACGTTTTACTTTCACATCGACGAAACGCATGTGATCGACGCCAAGTACGGCGGCAACTCCTCGCGCTGGATCAACCACTCGTGCAAGCCCAGCTGCGAGCCCGACGAAGTGGACGGTCGCGTGTTCATCAAAGCCATCCGCGACATCAAGGCCGGCGAAGAGTTGAACTACGACTACGGCTTGGTCATTGACGCGCCCATGACGCCCGAGCTCAAGCTGGAATACCCCTGCTGGTGCGGCGCGAAGAAGTGCCGAGGCACTTTGTTGTCGTCCACTTCTGAATTTCCGAAAGACGAAAAGTCCAAGGCAAAGAAGGCTGACAAGCCAAAAACCAAACCCGCCAAAGACGACAAAAAGAAGTCGGTCAAGAAAGCCGACAAGCCCAAATCTAAAAAGGGCTGATGCCGCATGATCTGGCCCGCTGAAGACCTTTGGTTGGCGTTGGTTGCTAAGCAACCGGGCCTCACCATTGAGGTGCTGCCAGAGATTGACTCCACCAACACCGAGCTCATGCGCCGCGCCCGCGCGGGCCAAACCGAGCCGGTGCTGTTGGTGGCCGAAACCCAAACCGCAGGCCGTGGCCGCCTAGGCCGCCCTTGGCATGGCGAAGTGGGCCATGCCCTGACCTTCTCTTTGGGCCTCATGCTCAAGCCCGCAGACTGGTCGGGTTTGTCGCTTGCGGTGGGTCTGTCGCTCGCGCGCAGCTTGGACCCGCAAGGCGAGCTGGGTGTGCGTCTAAAGTGGCCCAACGACTTGTGGGTGAAACGCCCCGATACACAGACGGGCTGGGGCAAGTTGGCGGGCATCTTGATTGAAACAGCCATGCCCGCAGGCATGGGCTACAACAGCGACCAAGGTCGTTACTGTGTGGTGGGCGTTGGCATCAACATCGCGCCACCTGTTGCCGAAGGTTTGTCTACCGCGCCCTTAGGGCTGCAAGACTTGCAAAGCGGCATCACGGCCCCTGAAGCTTTGATGAAAGTGGCGGAGCCTTTGCTCACCACCTTGCTCGCGTTTGAGCGCACGGGTTTTGCGCCTTTGCAAAACGCGTTCAACGCTCGCGATGCACTGAGCAACTTGAACGTCACCTTGAGCGATGGCCGTCACGGCGTGGCCAGAGGTGTGGATGCAAGCGGCGCGATGCTCGTGGATACCGAGCAAGGGCAAGAGGCCATCAGCAGCTCAGAGGTGAGCGTGCGGCCTGTTTGAATCAAAAGGAAAGAGCGATGAACTCAAAATATTTTTGGCGCAACGTGGTCTATGCCTTGGCCGCTATCAACCTGCTGTTTTGGTTGTGGAACGACGGGGGCTTGCGCTTCTTAGGCCTTGGCTCCAAGCCCGTGCAAGAGCCGCATCGCGTGGATAACCAAGTGGACCCAGAGTTGCTCAAACTCAAAGCGGCGTCTGAATCTGCTTCGAAATAAGTCAAATAAAAAAAGCCCAACGTTTCAAGCGTTGGGCTTTTTAGTTGAAGCGGCGTTTATTGACGAATCAAATAATCAAACGCTGACAGCGCCGCCTTTGACCCCTCGCCCGCCGCAATGATGATTTGCTTGTAGGGCACGGTGGTGCAATCGCCCGCGGCAAACACGCCGGGCACGTTGGTGTGGCCTTTGGCGTCCACCACGATTTCGCCGAACTTGCTCAGCTCCACGGTGCCTTTCAAAAACTCGGTGTTGGGCACCAAGCCGATTTGCACAAACACCCCTTCGAGCGGCACGTTTTGCTCGACGCCGCTCACGCGGTCTTTGAACGACAAGCCGTTGACCTTGCTGCCGTCGCCGGTGATTTCGGTGGTTTGCGCATTGGTGTGAATGGCGACGTTGGGCAAGCTCTTGAGCTTGTTGACCAACACCGCATCCGCTTTCAACGCATCGGCAAATTCAACGAGCGTGACGTGTTCGACGATGCCTGCCAAGTCAATGGCGGCTTCCACGCCCGAGTTGCCACCGCCAATCACGGCCACGCGCTTGCCTTTGAACAAGGGGCCGTCGCAGTGCGGGCAGTAGGCCACGCCTTTGTTTTTGTACTCGGCTTCGCCGGGCACGTTCACATTGCGCCAACGCGCGCCGGTGGAGAGGATGACGCTCTTGGCTTTGAGCACGCCGCCGTTTTCCAAGCGCACTTCGGTCAAACCACCCGCCGCAGGCGCGGGCACGATTTGGCTGGCGCGTTGCAGGTTCATGATGTCCACATCGTAGTGGCGCACTTGGGCTTCCAACTCGGCAGCGAGTTTGGGACCGTTGGTCTCTAACACTGAGATGTAGTTTTCAATCGACATGGTGTCGTTCACTTGGCCGCCAAAGCGCTCGGCGGCCACGCCCACGCGGATGCCTTTGCGGGCGGCGTACACGGCAGCGGCTGCACCAGCGGGGCCACCGCCGACGATGAGCACGTCATAAGGGGCTTTCTCGCTCAGCTTGGCCGCGTCGCGAGCGGCAGCGCCCGTGTCGAGCTTGGCCACGATTTCTTCGGCCGTCATCCGGCCCGAGCCAAACACTTGGCCGTTCAAGAACACCATGGGCACGGCCATGATCTGGCGCTCTTCCACTTCTTTCTGGAACGCGCCGCCTTCAATCACCACAGTCTTAACCTTGGGGTTGACGATGGCCATGAGCGAGAGGGCCTGCACCACGTCTGGGCAGTTGTGGCAGGTGAGGGACATGTAGACCTCGAAGTTGAAGTCGCCACCATCAGCAGAATCGAGGGCTTTGATGCTGTCAATCACGTCTTGCTCGACCTTGGGTGGGTGGCCGCCGGTCCACAACAAGGCCAACACGAGTGAGGTGAACTCATGGCCAAGTGGCAAACCTGCAAAGCGCACGCCTTGGGTTTCGCCTTCGCGGGCCACCACAAAAGAGGGCTTGCGTGCATCGTTGCCAGACGTGTCGAGCGAGACCTTGTCGGACAGGCTGACGATGGTTTCGAGCAGGCTTTTCATGTCGGTGCCGGTTTCGCTGTCGTCGAGTGAGGCGATCAAGCGGATGGGCTGGCGCAGCATGCCAAGGTATTGCTGAAGTTGGGCTTTGAGTGCGTCGTCGAGCATGGTGTTCTCCTATTTCAGGGTGCAGAAATCCGAGGTCTGCGCGAATGCCGCTGACCTGAATGATTCAAAGGGGTTGGGAAATTCGCTGAGTACAGCGCACGCTGGCATGCCAATGTGCGCTGCGCTCAACGACCTGCGTCAGCAGGCGTTGAGTTGGAAATTAGATCTTGCCGACCAAGTCGATGGAAGGAGCCAAAGTCTTCGCGCCTTCTTTCCACTTCGCTGGGCACACTTGACCGGGGTTAGCGGCGGTGTACTGAGCAGCAGTCAACTTGCGCAGTGTTTCAGACACGTCGCGAGCGATTTCGTTGGAGTGGATTTCCACAGTCTTGATCACGCCTTCTGGGTTGATCACGAACGTGCCGCGCAAGGCCAAGCCTTCTTCTTCAATGTGCACGCCAAAAGCGCGTGTCAATTGGTGTGTGGGGTCGCCGACCAATGGGAACTTGGCTTTGCCCACAGCAGGCGAAGTCTCGTGCCACACTTTGTGAGAGAAGTGTGTGTCGGTGGTGACGATGTACACCTCGGCACCGGCTTTTTGGAACGCAGCGTAGTTGTCAGCTGCGTCTTCAATTTCAGTCGGGCAGTTGAAGGTGAAAGCCGCTGGCATGAAGATCAAAACAGACCACTTGCCTTTGAGGCTGGCTTCGCTCACTTCGATGAACTTGCCGTTGTGGAAGGCTTGGGTTTTGAATGGCTGAACTTGGGTGTTGATCAAAGACATGTGGTTTCCTTTGCTTGGTTGATGAAAACTATCGAATGAGCGAAACTCATTGATGTGAATCATAGTCAAGAAACCACAGGACGGTGATTGTTTGTCTCAATGAGCCCGATAGTGGTAGGCGTGTTACAGGCTTTCTTTCGGTCATCACTTTGTCAAAATCAATTTGCCAAAGCGGGTGGTTTGCAGGCGATAGACCTCGCCCAAGTGCACGATTTCCAGCACGCGCTGACCACCCAGCAGCGTGGCACTGTCAATGCGCAAAGGCCCTGCAGTCGCCGTGCTGGGCGCAGGCGCAGGCAAGGAAGAGGCTTTGGGGGTAGGTGCAGATGGGTGCAGCGGCATGGGCAACTCAAGGTTTTTGGGCGATGAAATTCACCTTGGCTAAGCCCGCCTCTTGCAAGGTGCTCAGCGTTTGCAACACGCGTTCATAGGGCACGGCACGGTCGCCGCTGAGACGCACCACGGGTTGCGGGTCAAGCGAGGCAGCTTGCTGGGCTTGGGTTTTGAGCTCCTCGTCTGCCGCTGCTTTGCCATTCCAATAGGTGCGCCCTTGTGCATCGATGTCAAGGCGCACGGGTTCGACCGGCGGCTGTGGTGCGGCACTGCTGGCGCGCGGCAACGACAACGGGACCGCGCTATGAATCGCGGGCACGGCCAAGATGAACACGATGAGCAACACGAGCATGACGTCAATCAGTGGCGTCATGTTGATTTCAGTCATCACTTCATCATCGTCTTGAGCGGGTAAAAACGACATACTCAAACTCCTGCGCGGTCACGTTGACCCACGCGCGCACCTGTGACCAAGAAGGCGTGCAAGTCGTGTGCAAAGCGGTTGAGTTGACCCAAGATGAATTTGTTGCCACGCACCAAGGCGTTGTAACCCAGCACAGCAGGCACGGCCACGACCAAGCCAAGCGCCGTCATGATGAGGGCTTCGCCAATGGGGCCTGCCACGCGGTCCATGCCAACTTGGCCCGATGCGCCAATGCTGATGAGTGCGTGATAAATGCCCCATACCGTGCCGAACAAACCGACGAAGGGTGCGGTTGAACCAATGGATGCCAACACGGCCAAGCCGGATTGCAAGCGTGCGGTGGAGTCGTCAATCGCGTTACGCAGGCTGCGTGTGACCCAGTCGCTCACGTCCAAGCGGTCGTGTAACTGCTCTTGGGTGGCGCGGTGGTGGGCTGAGGCCTCGTGGCCTTGCTGTGCCAAGCTGTAAAAAGGGTTGGCGTCGGTGGCGTGTGGTGCCACGCCATCCAGTGCGGCCAGGCCTTCGTCTAAGTTGCTGCTGTGCCAAAACGATTCCACATGTTGAGCCATGCGTTTCAAGCGCATGATGTCGAGCGCCTTGATGACGATGACAACCCACGACAACACAGACATGCCCATCAAGAGCAGCGCCACGATGTGGGTGATGAAGTCACCCTGTTGCCAAAAATTCAAAATGCCGGCTTGGTTTTCCATGACAGTTTCCAAAAGTTATTCCAAAACAAAATTAACGGGGACGTTGAACCACATGGCCTCGGGCGTGCCCATGCGCTGACCTGGTACAAACCGCCAGCGCAGTACCGTGCGCAAGGCCTCTTGGTCGAGGCGGTCGTAACCACTGCTGGTTTTGACTTCGCCTTGTTGCGGCGACCCATCGGTGGCCACCAACACACGAATCACCACTTGTCCTTGTTCGTTCAAGCGACGACTCATGCGTGGGTACGCAGGCTTGGGGTTGTTCAAACCATGCGCTTCGCTGCTGGGCAGGCTAAAGGCAGGGGCCCCAGACGATGGGCCAGCGGCTGCAGGCGATGCCGTGGGTGTGGTTTGGGTCTGCTGTGCCGCAGGGGAGGCGTTTGGATGGGCCGGCTCTGTTTTTGCTGCTGCCGATTTGGACGTGGCGGTGGCCGAGCTTGCTGCTTGTGCTTTAGCAGGGGAGTTGCTGACGGGGGCCAGCACCATTTCCATGGCGACACTTTTTTGAGTGTCGATGTCGGTCGTGCTAGATGACAACAACAGAGTGCCGATGGCCAACACATGCAGGGCCAACACGGACAACACCACAGGGGTTGCTGTGTGCTGTCCATCCGCGTGTGATGGTGCGTAAGTGAATTGCAACATCAGGTATCCGCCCACATGCGTAAGAGGTTGTGATACACACCGGTTTGCATCACGGCTTCTGGCAGTTCGCCATACTGGTCGCGCAAGCTCAAGATGCTCATGTCGAGTTCATACAACAAGCGGCGTTGCTCGTCGCTGCGCACCAAGCTTTCAATCCAAAAGAAGCAAGCCAAGCGCTCGCCGCGGGTGACGGGTTTGACTTGGTGCAAGCTTGTGCCAGGGTAGATGACGATGCTCCCTGCGGGTAGTTTGATGCTTTGCTCGCCATAGGTGTCGGCAATGGTCAGCTCGCCGCCGTCGTAAGTGTCAGGATCGCTCAAAAACACAGTGCACGAAATATCGGTACGTACCCGTTTTTCGTGACTCAACATGCGAATCGCACCATCAATGTGGTTGCCAAAGTAATTGCTGTCACCCGCATAGCGGTTGATGCGCGGTGTGTAAATTTTCTTGGGCAGCGTTGCTGAAAAGAACGTGGGGTTCGCGTTGAGTGCCTTGAGCACCATCTCGCGAATGTTCACTGCGGCATCACAGCTTTGTGGCAATTGCTCGTTGTGTTTCACCATCGCTGCTTGCCGACCCGCCGTGCCAAGGCCTGGCTCCCACGGCGCGTCTTTGAGCCAAGCGCGAGCTTGGCTCAACGCTTCGGGCGACAACAAATGGGGCAGGGTTAGCAGCATGTGTGGTTCCTTTGAGACTTAAAACTTGTAAGAGCCAGTCACCTGCACCAAGCGTCCAGCACCTGGCACGTAATGGCCGCTGTAGAGCTGGTCGGCGTAGAGCTTGTTGGCGACGTTGCTCACGTTGGCTTTGAAGGTGAGTTGCTCGTCATAGCGGTACTCGGCCATCACATCCGTGGTGGTGAACGCCGGCGCTTCCCAGCCAGGATTGCGGTTGGGCGTTTGCGCGCCACGGTGGTTCAGACCTGCACCTACACGCCATTGACCGTTGATTTGGTAGGTGTTCCACAACGTGGCGCTGATGCGCGGCGTGAGCGAGGGGCGTGCGCCAGTGCGCTCGTTGTCGCTGCCGGTAGGTGACTTGTAGGCTTCGTCAATGCGTGCATCTGGAATCCACATGAACGAGCCATAGGCCTCCCAACGTGGCGTGATGCGACCGGTGAAGTCGAGCTCTAAGCCTGTGGCGTGGCGCTTGCCCGATAAGACGGCGACGTCGACCAAGGGGTCGGTGTTGCGTTCATGGAGTTTGGTGGATCGAAACAGCGCGTAGCGGGTGGTGAAGTTTTTATCGGCCGAGTCGATCTTGGCACCCAGCTCTAAGTTGATGCTTTGCTCGGGCGGAACGTCAGCGTTGCTCGCACCCAAAGAATACGCATCGCCCGAGGTGTTGAACGACGTGGCCGCTGAGAGGTGATAAGACTCACGCTCGCTCGGTTGAAACAGTGCGCCTACGCGTTTGCTCCATTCGCCGACATTCATTTTGTAGTTGGTCAGCGCACCGTTGCTCATATTGGCGGCAGGTGCTGCAAATGTGTCGTAGTTGCCGTTGAGGCTGTCATAACGCACGCCGGCCAAAAGTTTCCAGTGCGTGGCAATCTGCATCAAATCTTGTGCGTAAATGCCCCAAGCTTCGGAGATGTATTGGTTGTTCACGCGCAAAACACGCGAACTTTCATTGACCCAAGCGCCGTCGTCAGGCGTGCCAATGGTGGTGTTGGGTTTGGTGAGGTCCACACCACCCAAACCTTGTGCAGCAGTGCGTGCGGCATAAACGGTTTTTTGTTCTCGGGCCACATCAACGCCGCTGAGCACTTCGTGTTTCATGCCCAGCGCGTCAAACTTCGTGCTCAAGTCGCTTTGCACGTACACAGAATCTAAATTTTGAATCTTGTTTTGTGTGCCACGTGTGAGCGCTGTGCTGGAATCGAAGTTCGACAAGTTTTCGCCCGCCGTGAGGCGAATGGTGCTGGCGCGTTGGTCGCGTGTGTAGGCGCCGCGGCGCACGCGGGTGGTGAGTTCGGTCTCGCCATCAAAGCGGTGTGTGTGCGCCAACGTGGCGTAGGTGGCCGTGCCGTCGTTGTAGTCGCTGGCCATGCCGTAGTAGCTGGTGGGGTTCACGGGCAACAAGGTGGTGGCGCTGACAGGGCTGGTGCTGGTGGGCTTGATCCACGGCATGCCGTAGTTGATGCCGTTGTTGTTTTCTAGGCGGTAGAGGCTGGCCGTGAATTCGTCACGTTCGCCAATGCCCCAGCGGTAGCTGCCAGCGAGGCCTTGTTTGTCGATGCTGCTGCCGGCGCCGTTGTTGTCAGCGGTGGTCTTCATTGCGCTCACGCGGAGGGCGGAGCTTTCGCCTGTTTGTTGGTTGAAGTCTCCCACCACGCGGCGGTGGTTGTGGCTGCCCACCGTGACGTCGATTTGGTTTTCGTCCATCAAGCGCGGTACTTTGTTGACCATGTTGACTGCGCCACCCGTGGATCCGCGGCCGAACAGCATGGAGGCTGAGCCGCGCAAGAGTTCAACGCGGTCAAGGTTGAAGGTGTCGCGGTCATAAAACGCAGGGTCGCGAATGCCGTCTACGAAAATATCGCCCGTGGTGGAGAGCGCAAAGCCGCGTAAGCGGATGTCTTCTTCGCCACCTTCGGCGGCTTGAAAGGTGATGCCCGCTGTTTGTTTGAGCGCGTCTTTGACCGTGTCTAAATTGCGGTCATCCATCATGCGTTCGGTGACCACGGTGATGGATTGTGGGATGTCGCGCAGCTTCTGTTGGCCTTTGCCAATGGTGGTTTCGGTGGTGCGCAGGCTGTCTTTGCCTTCGGCTATTTCAGCTTTTTCACGCACGGTGACGGTGCTGAGGGTGTTTTCAGTCTGCGCATGGGCTGCGGTTGCGACGCTAGCTGCCAACAGCATCGCGCCTAAGGGCAATCGTTTAGAAGGTGGCGTGCTCACGGTAAGTGGCGTAGATAAATACAGACGGCGTCGGTTGAGCCGCGAACGGGTGGTCGCCATGAGGAAGCTCCTGAATGAGGTGCCGAAAAAATCGGCGGTCGTGATCAGAGGCTGGCTACACACCCTTGCACGGAGGGCGACAAACACGGGGCTTGTTGGCTGGCCGAAACGTTCAAGCGCAAAAATCTCTATGCATTGCGCCTAAGTGCTGGGCACCGCGTTGGGTATGCGGTGCGTGATGCGGGTGTTTACTTGAAACCCACGCGGTCCAACATTTGTTGCACCTTGATTTGGTTCATGCCGACGGCACTGATGGGGACCAGCTCGCTTTTGAAGTTGCCGCCGGTCATGGCTTTGAGGGCTGGGTTGTCCAGCTTCAAGCCTTTGACCACGGGCCACTCGTTGTTGCCGTTGGCAAAGTGGTTTTGCGCTTCGGGGCTGACGAGGTATTCCAGAAACTTCACCGCGTTGGCTTGGTTTTTCGAGTAACGCGCCACCGCACCGCCGGCCACGTTCACGTGTGTGCCCCAGCTTTGTTGGTTGGGGAACACCACGCCCACGCGCTCGGTCACGGCTTTGTCGGCGGGGTTGGTCGATCGCATCAAGCGCGCCAAGTAATACGTGTTGGTCACCGCAATGCCGCATTCGCCGCTGGCGACTGCTTTGATTTGGTCGGTGTCGCCCCCCTTGGGCGCATGTGCCATGTTGTCGACCATGCCTTTGAGCCAGGCTTCTGTCGCGGTGGGGCCGAGGTGTTCGGTCATGGCGCCAAACAAGCTCAGGTTGTAAGGGTGTGAGCCGGAGCGAATGCACAGCTTGCCCTTGTTTTTGGGATCGGCCAATTCTTCGTAGGTGTCCACGTCTTCGCGCTTGACCTTGAGCTTGTCGTACACCACCACGCGAGCGCGGGTGGATAAGCCAAACCAAGCCGTGCTGCCATCGTCGGCGGGTTTAGATCGCAACTGTGAAGGGATGGCGTTTTCGAGCGTTTTCGACTTGACGGGCAAGAACATGCCATCGACTTCGCCTTTCCACAAACGGGCTGCGTCGACCAACAAGATCACATCGGCGGGCGACGCACTGCCCTCGGCCTTGAGGCGGGCGATGATGCCTGCGTCGTCCGAATCGACGCGGTTGATTTTGATGCCGGTGGCTTTGGTGAAGTCGCTGTAGAGCGCTTCATCGGTGGGATAGTGACGTGCCGAGTACAGGTTGATGACGGCGTCATCTGCCCGAGCGGCAGGGGCCAGAACGCTGGCGAGTGCCAGAGACAAAATTTGAAACGTGCAACGCATAAGACAAATTCCCAAAAAGAAGATTTGTCGGGAGTGTACATCAAATGCGAATCATTTGCATTTGCATTTGATGTGGGTGAGATTTACCCGCGGCGCAAGGTTTTACTCAACAAGATGACGGGCAACAAACCCACCAGCACCAAGGCCAGCGAAGGCAAGGCGGCTTCACCCAAACGTTCGTCACGCGCCAATTGGTAGGCCATGACGGCCAAGGTGTCGGTGTTGAAGGGGCGAAGCACCAAGGTGGCAGGAAGCTCTTTCATCACATCGACCAACACCAGCAAACCCGCAGCAGCCAGTGGTTTTTTGAGCAGCGGCCAATGCACACGGCGCACCAGTGATAAGCCGGATGTGCCCAACATGCGGGCGCTGTCGTCGAGCGAGGTTGGCACACGCGCATAGCCGCTTTGCACCGATTGCAACGCAACGGCGACAAAGCGAACCAAGTACGCCCAGACCAATCCTAAAACGGTGGCCGTGAGCCAATAGCCCACGCCTGATTGCGGCCAAGTGGCTTGCACCCAACCCACGGGCAAAAGCAAACCCACCACAATGACCGCACCCGGTACCGCATAGCCCAAACTCACCACGCCTTTGACTTGGCGCGTGAGCCAGCTGGGCTGCAAACGGGCTTGGGCAGCCAGCAGCAACGCGGCGCTAACGGCCAACAACGCAGTGATGCCGCCCAGAGATAGGCTGGTGATGGACCATTGCACAAAGCGCGCCCAAGGTAAGGCCACCATGCCATCGCCTTGCAACAAGGCGCGCAACATAAAAAGCACCGGCAACACAAACCCACACAGCACAGGCAGCACACACAACACCCAAGCCAACACAGCCGCCAGACCATGCAGTCGCATCGGCTGTGACTCGCTGCCATGACGATCGACACGCGCACTGGCAAACCGTAAACGAGATTGCGCACGTTGCTCGGCAGCCAACAGCACGACCACAACCACCAGCAACAAGGTGGCCAGTTGCGCAGCGGCGATGCGGTTGTCCATCACCAACCAAGCCTTGTAAATACCAGCGGTAAAGGTTTGAATACCGAAATAGCTCGACACGCCGAAGTCGGCCAAGGTTTCCATCAAGGCCAATGCCGTACCGGCCGCAATGGCTGGCCGCGCCAAAGGCAACGCCACGCGCAAGATCCGGCGCGACAGGGGGGCACCCAGCAAGCGAGCGGCTTCCATCAAATGGTTGGCACGCTCAGACAAAGCGGTGCGTGCCAATAAATACACATACGGATACAACGCAAGGGTGAACACGCAGGCGGCACCCCAAACATTCCGCACTTCAGGAAACACGCGCCCTTCAAGGCCAAACGCTGAGCGGAGTGCCGTTTGCAGTGGGCCGCTGAATTGCAAGTAGTCGGTGTAGGCGTACGCCACCACATACGCAGGCATGGCCAGTGGCAGCAGCAGCGCCCATTCCAAACTGCGGCGCATTGGAAAGTCAAACAACGTCACCGCGGCTGCCGATACCGTGCCCATGCTCACCACCCCCACGCTCACCAACACGCAGAGCAACAGCGATGTGCCCACATAGTCGGGCAACACGGTGGCACTCATCTCGGCCAAGATGTTGGCAGATGCGCCATTCCACTGTGCCCAAGAAAACAGCACCGTCAATACGGGCAGCGCCAGCAGCAAGGCCAACATCACCAACACACAACGAAATAACAAGCGGTAGCTAGAAACCATGCGGCATTGTAGGTAGCCCCTTGTGCCATGGCGTTATTAAACCCCCGTCTCTAGAATAGGCGCATGTTTTTAGATGTTGCACAGCTCTGTGTCAGTTACCCAGAACGTCCCCGCCCTTCGGTGGACGGTGTCACGCTGGCGCTGCGCGCGGGTGAGATGGGCGTGCTCATTGGCCCCTCGGGCTGCGGTAAAACAACCTTGCTCAGAGCTGTGGCGGGCTTAGAGCGCGTCAGCGCCGGTGAAATTCGTTTGTCCCAATCGACGGTGAGCAGCGCCACCGTGCATGCAGAGCCCGAGGCGCGTCGCATTGGCATGGTGTTTCAAGACTACGCCTTGTTTCCGCACCTGAGCGTTGAAGACAACATTCGTTTTGGTCTACACAAGCAAGCCCGTGCCGAGCGTGAGTCGCGTGTGCGGGAGGTACTGACCTTGGTGGGGTTGACCAGCAGTGCGCAGCGCTATCCGCATGAATTGTCGGGCGGTCAGCAACAACGCGTGGCATTGGCGCGTGCGTTGGCGCCCAAACCCCAGCTGCTGTTGTTGGACGAGCCGTTTTCCAATCTGGATGTTGAGTTGCGCGAGCGCTTGGCGTTGGAGGTGCGTGGCATTTTGAAAGAAGCACAAGCCACAGCCCTGTTCGTCACCCATGACCAAATGGAAGCCTTTGCCATTGGCGATGTGATTGGTGTCATGTCCGAAGGGCGCTTGCATCAGTGGGACGATGCCTACACTTTGTACCACCGGCCTGCCACGCGCTTTGTGGCCGAGTTCATTGGGCATGGTGTGTTCACGCCTGCCACGTTGCGCGAAGTCAACAACCAAGTGGTGGTACACACGGCCATGGGCGATTTGGTGGATGTGGCGGAGTGTCCGCTGCCCAGCACTTTTTCAGAAGGCGCGTGCGATGTGTTGCTGCGTGCGGATGACATCGTGCACGACGACGATGCACCTGTGAAAGCCGAGATCATTCGCAAAGCATTTCGCGGTTCTGAGTTTTTATACACCTTGCGTTTGAAAACGGGCGAGACCGTGATGGCGCATGTCCCAAGCCATCACGACCACGTGGTGGGCGAGTGGATCGGCATTCGCGCCGAGGTGGACCATGTGGTGACGTTCAGCCGCTGACGGCCTCTGCGCATTCGGGCTTCGAGCACAAGCCGTAAAGCGACATGGAATGGTTGATCAGTTTGAAGCCATGCTTTTTGGCAATCTTTTCTTGACGCAACTCCACCTCTTCGTCATGGAACTCCACCACTGAGCCGCAGCTCAAGCAGACCAAGTGGTCGTGGTGACCACCCTCGTTCAACTCAAACGTGGTTTTGCCCGTTTCAAAATTGGTAGCCACCAAGATGCCTGCATCCGCAAATTGCGTGAGTACGCGGTACACCGTGGCCAAGCCGATGTCGCCTTCGTGCTCCAACACTTTTTTGTAAACGTCTTCGGCAGACAAGTGACGTGAGTCACTTTGGTTGAAGATGTCCAAAACCGTCATCCGTGGGCTGGTGATTTTGAGCCCCTTGTTTTTCAGCTGCGCAGCATACTTTTCCATGTCCACGGTGTGTTCTTTCATAACTGATAACTGAAGATGTATTGATCTATCTTAATGGCTTTAAATGAAAGTAGTTCTTATTTGTGGGATCATCGTTTCTAGCAAAAACCTTCAAAAACCATGGCCATCGATCATCCGTTGACATTAGAAAAACTTCCCCCGGGGGAGTCCGCCAGCATCATGGCCATCAATGTGGACAGTGAGCTGAAGAAACGCTTCTTTGCCCTCGGGCTCAAAGAAGGCGTGCATGTGCGTGTCTTGCGCCGTGGTCAATTTGGCGGCCCTTTGCATTTGCGCGTGGGCACGAGCGAGCTGATTCTTCGCGTGCAAGAAGCGAGCTGCATTTGCTTGGCTACGCCGTTCGTAGCCACACACCCAACCTCCCCATCCTTATGAAACGCGTCGCATTGCTGGGCATGCCCAACACGGGCAAATCCACCCTCTTCAACCGGTTGACGGGCGCACACGCCAAGGTCGGCAATTGGCCGGGCCTGACGGTGGAGCTGCTCAATGCGCGCTTGATCGTGGGCGACCAAGTGGTGCGCATGGTCGACTTGCCCGGCATCTACGACCTCAACGGCTACTCGGATGACGAGCGCGTGGTCACCACGTTTTTAAACACGCAAGCGCCGGACTTGATCGTCTTCGTGCTCAACACCTCGCAGTACGAACGCCAGATGCACCTGCTCAGCCAAGTGATGGCCAAGGGCATTCCCATGATGTTGGTGCTCAACATGGTGGACGAAGCCAGCGCCATGGGCATTGATGTGGATGTGCAAGCGCTGAGCCAGCAATTGAAATTGCCCGTGCATTTTGTGTCTGCCAAATACGGGCAAGGCATTGAGCGTTTGCAGCCTGCGATGCGTGAGGTGTTTCATGGCCCTGTGGCCTGCCCTGCTTCACTGTCACCGTCAGAGGTTGAGGCCGCGTTTCATGCGGCGATCAACGTGCCCGCGCAAGCCTCGCACGCGCTGACCGAGCGACTCGACCAAGTGCTGTTGCATCCCGTGTTCGGTTTGCCGATTTTCTTTGGTGTGATGTTGTTGTTGTTTCAGGGCGTGTTCGCGATTGGCAAGCCACTGCAAGATGCCGCCACGTGGGTGTTGGCTGCGTTTCGCACCGAGGCGTTGGAGCCTTTGCTGGCGCACACGCCGCTGCTGTTGCAAGGCTTGTTGCTCGACGGGGTTTACAACGGCTTGAGCACGGTGGCGAGTTTTGTGCCTTTGATCGTGCTGTTCTTTTTGTTCATGGGCATCGTGGAAGACACGGGCTATTTGTCACGCGCCGCGTTTTTGATGGATGCGCTCATGGCCAAGTTTGGCTTGGATGGCCGCAGCTTTGTGATGCTGTTGATGGGCTTTGGTTGCAACGTGCCCGCCTTGATGGGCACGCGCGTGATTCGTTCCAAAGGCTTGCGCTATTTGACGATGCTCATCATTCCCTTCTCGCTGTGCTCGGCGCGTATGCAGGTGTTTGTGTTTTTGATTGCGGCTTTGTTCACGCCTGAGGAAGCGCCGTGGGTGCTGTTCTCGCTGTATGTCATGAGCATTGCGATGTCCATCGTGACCTCGCTCATCTTCAAGCGCCAGTACGTGAACCAAGATGCGTTTGTGCTGGAAATGCCGCCCTACCGCTTTCCGACCGTGCGCCAAATGGTGCTGACGGGCTGGCAAGAAATTCGTCACTTCTTGAACCGTGCCACGCGCTTCATCGTGCTCGGCGTGGTGGCCATTTGGGTGCTCACCAATTTGCCGTTGGGTGTGCAGCCTGGCAGCGCAGCGTCGTGGGCGGGGCATTTGGGGGACTGGTTGCAACCGGTGTTTGCGCCGTTGGGCATCAACCCCGAGTTGACGATTGCGTTGCTGTTTGGCTTCATCGCCAAAGAAATTGTGATCGGCTCACTCGCTGTGATTTACGGGCAAGAGGGCGCGGCTTTGGTGCACACCATCACGCAGCACATCACGTGGGTGCAGGCGTATAGCTTCATGTTGTTTGTGCTTATTTACACACCGTGCGTGTCCACCATCGCCACCATTCGCAAAGAAACCAAATCGCTTGCGTTCACCGCGTTGTCGGTGGTGTGGCCGCTGGGTGTGGCGTGGGTGGTGACGTGGGTGTTTTACCAAGTGGCCACTTGGGCTGTGGCCTAACGCTTTAGCGCTGCTGCTGTCACCGCCGCCGCCGGTGCTTGGGGCCTGCGTATGCAGTTAAGCCTGCGTGTTCGAGAAGCGCACCGTGAAGCGCGCACCCGGCATGGGCTTGCCGGGGAAGGCATCTTCTAGCGTCACCACAGCTGCGTGCTGGTGCGCAATTTCAATCACGATGGGCAGGCCCAAACCTGAGCCATCGGCTTCGGTGCCCAAGGCGCGGTAGAACGGTTGGAACACCAAATCGCGCTCGGCTTCGGGAATGCCGGGGCCTGAGTCTTCTACCTGCAACACCACGACTTTGCCAAACTTGTCGGCCAGCAAACGCACGGTGATGACGCCGGGCGTCTGTTCGCTGGAGGGGGTGTAGTTGATGGCGTTGTCCACCAAGTTGCGCACCATTTCTTTGAGCAGCGTGGGGTTGCCCATCACGCGCACGCCGGTGCTGCCCATCTCGGCGCCTTCGTAGCCGAGGTCGATGTATTTGTCCATCGCGCGGGGCAATGAATCTTGAATCACATCGCTCACCAACGCCACCAAATCGCACGGGCTGCGCGCGATGTTGGTGGTGCCGCTTTCGGCGCGGGCAAGCGACAGCAACTGGTTCACCGTGTGCGTGGCGCGAATGCTGGCGCGGCCAATGAGCTTGAGTGATTGCTTGAGTTCATCTGCGCTGGAGTCGGCGCGTTGCGCCAAGTCGGCTTGCATGCGCAGGCCTGCCAGCGGTGTTTTGAGCTGATGCGCGGCATCGGCCAAAAAGCGTTTTTGCGTGGCGATGGATTCTTTGAGGCGCGTGAGCAAGTCGTTGATCGACGCGACCAGCGGCGCCACCTCTTGCGGCACGGCGGATTCGTCGAGTGGGCTCAAGTCGTCGGGTTTGCGCAGGCGAATGCGCTCTTCGAGTTTGTTGAGCGGGCGAATGCCGCGCGCCAACGCCAGCCACACCAACAACACGGCGAGCGGCAAGATGACGAACTGCGGCAGCATGACGCCTTTGATAATTTCGGTCGCCAGCACCGAGCGTTTTTCCAACGTCTCGCCCACTTGCACCAACACAGGTTTGGCACCCAGCACATCCACGCGTACCCAGGTGTAGGCCACGCGCACATCCGCGCCGCGCATTTCATCGTCGCGAATGCGCACTTCGCCCGGCAACGGTTTTTCTTCGTCGGGTGGGAGTGGAAAGTCGCGCTCGCCACTCACAAACTCGCCGCGTGTGCCCAGCACTTGGTAGTAAATCAAGTCGGCTTCGTCGGCGCGCAAAATTTCGCGCGCGGGCAAAGGCAAGTTGAAATACATGCGCGTTTGGTCGCTCTTGACGAGTTGTGCCAAGGCTTGCACGTTGTATTCCAAGCCTCGGTCAAACGGGCGGCCTGCAATGTTTTGCGCCACCAACCACGTGAGCGCCAAGCTGACGGGCCACAGCAGCAAGAGCGGCGTGAGCATCCAATCCAAAATCTCGCCGAACAGCGAGTGTTGCTCGCGCCTAAACAGCTTGGCCATGCGCGTGCGTGTGGCTGATTAGCCCGGGATTTTTTCGAGGCAGTAGCCCAAGCCGCGCACGGTGGCAATGCGGATGGGGCCCTTTTCAATCTTCTTGCGCAGGCGGTGGATGTACACCTCGATGGCGTTGTTGCTCACCTCTTCGCCCCACTCGCACAGGCGCTCGACCAACTGGTCTTTGCTCACCAAGCGGCCGCTGCGTTGCAACAGCACTTCGAGCAAGCCGAGTTCGCGGGCAGACAGCTCGACCATCTTGCCGTCGATGGTGGCGACACGACCGGTTTGGTCGTACACCAGCGGGCCGTGCTTGATGGACGACGAGGTGCCGCCCATGCCGCGGCGTGTGAGGGCGCGCACGCGGGCTTCGAGTTCTTGCAAGCTGAAGGGCTTGGCCATGTAGTCGTCGGCGCCGTAGTCCAACCCTTTGACGCGCTCTTCTACGCCATCGGCGGCGGTGAGGATGAGCACCGGAATGGATGAGCCGCGTGAGCGCAAACGCTTGAGTACTTCGAGACCGTGCATTTTGGGAAGGCCTAAGTCCAAGATGAGCAAGTCAAACTCATCGGTGGTCATCAAAGCGGCATCGGCTTCGGTGCCGCTGGCCACGTGGTCGGCGGCTGCGCCAGAGGCGCGCAAGGTACGCAACAGGCCATCGGCCAAGACCAAGTCGTCTTCTGCAATCAGGATGCGCATGTGTTTGTCTCCAGCTTCTTCGCGTTATGAGAGGTGTCAGGGGGGTGATTCTAGGCTGGAGTAGCCGCCCGCATAGGCCTCCAGACCTAGGCTAACCACGGTGGCGACGTCGGTGCCGACCTCTTGTTTGAATTCGTCCTCGGCTTGCGCTACCGCTTGCTCAAACGCGCGCAGCCAAGCCAAGCCCGTTTCGGTGAACACAATGCGCCGCGCCCGTGCGTCCAGCGGGTCGGGCGTGCGCTGCACCAAGCCCCAGGCTTCGCACTGGGTGACCAAGTCGCCCATGGCCTGTTTGGTCATGCCGGCGCTCTCGGCCAGCTCGCTCAGACGCGAGCCCTCAAGGCTCAGGTGGCGTGTGATGTGGATGTGCGCGGCGCTCACTTGGGCGCGTGCCGCAAGGTTGGACAAGGCCAGCGGCACCTCGACGTTGTGCGCCATCAGGTGCAGCACGCGCGCGTCAAAGCGCCGCATGGCGTGGCCTAGCAAGCGGCCGAGGTGGATTTGTCTCCAGTCTTGTTGGGTAGAAAAGGTTGGTGCTGAGGCCATTTCCAGATAGTAAGGCAAACTGACCAAAAAAACTGTTTACAAGTTTTGACTTTGCGGTAAAGTACTGGTCAAGCATCCAGCTGTTGATTCAATCAGTGGTTGGAAATCAAACCCAAACTGGAGAACACCATGAGCACCAAACCCGCCGTCGATAGCGAAAAAGCCAAAGCCCTGCAAGCCGCCCTGGCTCAAATTGAAAAGCAATTTGGCAAAGGCACCATCATGCGTTTGGGCGAAGGCGAAGTGATTGACGACATTCAAGTGGTGTCCACCGGTTCGCTGGGCCTCGACATCGCCTTGGGCGTTGGCGGCCTGCCCCGTGGCCGCGTGATTGAAATCTACGGCCCAGAGTCTTCAGGCAAAACCACCCTCACCCTGCAAGTGATTGCCGAGATGCAAAAACAAGGCGGCACCTGCGCGTTTGTGGACGCCGAACACGCCCTCGACTCGCAATACGCCCAAAAGCTCGGCGTGGACTTGCAAGACTTGCTCATCAGCCAGCCCGACACCGGCGAACAAGCGCTGGAAGTGGTCGACAGCTTGGTGCGCTCCGGCGCGGTGGATTTGGTGGTGGTCGACTCCGTGGCCGCCCTCACACCCAAGGCCGAACTCGAAGGCGACATGGGCGATTCATTGCCCGGCCTGCAAGCCCGCTTGATGAGTCAAGCCTTGCGCAAGCTCACCGCCTCCATCAAGAAGACCAACTGCACGGTCATCTTCATCAACCAAATTCGCATGAAGATTGGCGTGATGTTTGGCTCGCCCGAAACCACCACCGGCGGTAACGCGCTCAAGTTCTACGCCTCGGTGCGTTTGGACATTCGCCGCACCGGCACCATCAAGCGCGGCGACGAGGCGGTGGGTAACGAGACCAAAGTCAAAGTGGTGAAAAACAAAGTTGCGCCCCCCTTCAAGACGGCCGAGTTCGACATTTTGTTTGGCGAAGGCATCAGCCGCCAAGGTGAAATCATCGACATGGGCGTGAACGCCAAAGTGATTGAAAAGTCAGGCGCTTGGTACGCGTACAACGGCGAAAAAATCGGCCAAGGTCGCGACAACGCCCGTGAGTTTTTGCGCGAAAACGAAGCTTTGGCGTTCGAGATTGAAAACAAAGTGCGCGACTCTTTGGGTATTCCGTTGCTAGTCGGTGGCCCAGAAGCCCCAGCTGCCAAAGAAGAGAAAGCGCCCAAGGCCAGCAAGGCTGCGAAAGAAGCCAAAGCGGCCGAAGTCGACGCTGACGGCGTGGTGCTCTAACGCAGCTTCGTGAGTCACGACATGGCAGCCAACGCGCAAGACCCCTCAGTCACGGAGGAGCAACCCAAGGCGAAAAGGGCCAGCGGGTTTCAGCCGTCGCTCAAGGGGCGTGCGCTGCGGTTGCTGTCGCTGCGCGAGCATTCGCGTCAAGAACTCGAACGCAAGCTCAAACCGTTTGAAGAAACGCCGGGCGAGCTGGCCGAGGCCTTGGATTTTTTGCAGGCCAAAGATTTCATCAACGAGCAGCGTGTGGTGGAGTCGGTCGTCAACAGTCGCTCTCGCAAGCTCGGTGCATCCCGGGTGCGTCAAGAATTGCAAGCCAAAGGATTGCCCGCCGAGGCCATCGCCGAGGCCGTGCAAACGATGCGCAGCACCGAGCTAGAGCGAGCCCGCGAAGTTTGGCGAAAGAAATTTGGCGAGCCGCCCGTGGACCAAGCGGCCCGCGCCAAGCAAGTGCGGTTTTTACTCAGCCGCGGCTTTGCGGCTGAAGTGGTCAAGCGAGTGGTGGCGGGCGCTGACGAGCTTTAAACGCCCAGCATCAACTGCAGGTTTTGCACCGCAGCGCCGCTGGCGCCTTTGCCCAAGTTGTCCAAACGTGCGATGAGCACGGCTTGGCGATGGGCTTCATTCGCGAAGACGCGAATTTCTAATTTGTTGGTGTCGTTCAACGCGGTGGCGTCGAGCTTGCCGTTGTCGGTGGCGGGGTGCACGCTCACCCAGCCGTCAGGGCTTTGGGCGTAGTGCTTGGCCAAGGCGTCATGCAAGTCGGCGGCTTTGGGTTGGCCGGGCAGTTCGTCCAAATGCAAAGGCAGCTGCACCAACATGCCTTGGCGGAAGTTGCCAACCGATGGCACAAACAGTGGGCGACGTTTCAGGCCGGTGTAGGCCATGATTTCGGGGATGTGTTTGTGCTCAAGCCCTAGGGCGTAGGCTTCAAACAGCGGGGCTTTGCCCGCTTCAAAATCTTCAATCATGGTGCGACCGCCGCCCGAGTAGCCGCTGACCGAAGGCAGGGCCACGGGGAAATCAGCAGGCACCAAGCCCGCATCCACCAAGGGGCGCAGCAAAGCAATCGCGCCGGTGGCGTAGCAGCCGGGATTGGCCACGCGCTCGGCGTTGACTACAGCATCGCGCTGGCCTGCGGCCAACTCGGGGAAGCCATAGACCCAGCCCGGTGACACGCGGTGCGCGGTGGAGGCGTCGATGATTTTGGGTTTTTTGCCGCTCAGGCTATCGATCATCGCAACTGACTCGCGGGCGTGGTCGTCGTGCAGGCACAAGATGACCATGTCGACGCCCGCCATCAGCTCGCGTTTGGCTTCGGGGTCTTTGCGTTTGGCGGGGTCGATGCTGACCACTTGCACGGCTGGCATGGTGGCCAAACGTTCGCGAATTTGTAGACCTGTGGTGCCGGCTTCGCCGTCGATGAAGACTTTAGACATGGATGTCGCCAGAAAGTACAAAAAAAGTTGGGCGTCGCTAAGCTCTTGTAAGCCAATTAAAAGTTTGACGCGATGCAGCATGATACAGTCATCGGGCTTTGCGCTGTGCGGCTTTTCGGAGTTTGGACATGCGTAGAACGTTACAAATCCACCGATTACTAAGAGAGATCTCATGAAGATTCACGAGTACCAAGGCAAGGAAATCTTGCGTCAATTTGGTGTGCCAGTGCCACGCGGTATCCCCGCGTTCACGGTGCAAGAAGCGGTGGAAGCCGCGCAAAAGTTGGGCGGCCCAGTGTGGGTTGTGAAGGCCCAAATTCACGCGGGTGGCCGCGGTAAAGGCGGCGGCGTCAAAGTGGCTAAGACCATTGATGATGTCAAACGCATCGCAGGCGAAATCTTGGGCATGCAGCTTAAGACTCACCAAACTGGTCCAGAAGGCCAGAAAGTCCGTCGCCTCTACATCGAAGACGGCGCTGACATCAACAAAGAATATTACGTGTCCATCGTGACCGACCGCGCCACACAAAAAGTGGCTGTGATCGCGTCAAGCGAAGGCGGCATGGACATTGAAGAAGTGGCGCACTCCACGCCTGAAAAAATCATCACTGACTTGGTTGACCCATTGACGGGTTTGGGCCAAGCGCAAGCTTTGAAGATCGCTAACGCAGTTGGCTTGACTGGCGGCTCTGCTGACCAGGCGGCTGACGTGTTGCAAAAGCTCTACAAGTGCTACATGGACACTGACGCATCTTTGGTGGAAATCAACCCACTGAACTGTGACAGCAAAGGCAACATCATGGCCTTGGACGCGAAGTTCAACTTCGACTCCAACGCGTTGTTCCGTCACCCAGAAATCGTGGCTTACCGCGATTTGGACGAAGAAGATCCAGCTGAAGTGGAAGCTTCTAAGTTCGACTTGGCCTACATCTCCTTGGACGGCAACATTGGTTGCTTGGTCAACGGCGCTGGCTTGGCCATGGCCACCATGGACACCATCAAGTTGTTCGGCGGCGAGCCAGCCAACTTCTTGGACGTGGGCGGCGGCGCAACAGCTGAGAAAGTGACTGAAGCTTTCAAGATCATGTTGAAGAACCCACATGTCAAAGGCATTTTGGTCAACATCTTCGGCGGCATCATGAAGTGCGACACCATCGCCAACGGCGTGGTCACCGCTTGTAAAGCTGTGAACTTGTCAGTGCCATTGGTGGTGCGCATGAAGGGCACCAACGACGAGTTGGGCAAGAAAATCTTGGCCGAATCTGGTCTGCCAATCATCTCTGCCGACACCATGGCCGAAGCTGCAACATCCATCGTTGCTGCCGTGAAGTAAGGGAAACAACATGTCCATCTACATCAATAAAAACACCAAGGTCATCACCCAAGGTATCACCGGCAAAACCGGTCAGTTCCACACTGAAAAGTGCATCGAATACGCAAACGGTAAAAACTGTTTCGTGGCCGGTGTGAACCCCAAGAAGGCTGGCGAGTCCATCTTCGGCGTGCCAATTTTCTCGACCGTCAAAGACGCTGCCAAAGAAACTGGCGCGACTGTGTCTGTGATCTACGTGCCACCAGCAGGCGCAGCCGCTGCCATCTGGGAAGCTGTGGAAGCTGACCTCGATTTGGCCATCTGTATCACCGAAGGCATTCCAGTCCGTGACATGCTCGAAGTGCGTAACAAGATGAAGGAAAAAGAAGCCAAAGGCGGCAAGAAAACCTTGTTGCTCGGCCCTAACTGCCCTGGCTTGATCACCCCTGACGAAATCAAGATCGGCATCATGCCTGGTCACATCCACCGCAAAGGCCGTATCGGCGTTGTGTCTCGTTCAGGCACATTGACCTACGAAGCTGTGGCGATGTTGACCGAAGTGGGCTTGGGTCAATCCAGCGCCGTCGGTATCGGTGGTGACCCCATCAACGGTTTGAAGCACATCGACGTGATGAAGGCTTTCAACGACGATCCAGACACAGACGCCGTCATCATGATCGGTGAAATCGGTGGTCCAGACGAAGCTGAAGCTGCACAGTGGTGCAAGGCCAACATGAAGAAGCCAATCGTCGGCTTCATCGCTGGTGTGACGGCCCCTCCCGGCAAGCGCATGGGCCATGCAGGCGCCTTGATCTCTGGTGGCGCTGACACGGCTGATGCCAAGCTCGCCATCATGGAAGAGTGTGGCTTCACCATCACACGTAACCCCTCTGAATTGGGCAAATTGCTCAAGGCTCAGTTGAAGTAATCGCCTTCGGGAATTACCAAGATGAAAGCGAGCGGTGTTTCACCGCTCGCTTTTTTTTGAACTCATGCATGGGCTTGTGGTTTCAAACCGCTGCCTAGAATGCGTGCCCAACTCTCTAAGGACCTGGCGATGAAACACACTTTGCAACGCGGCTTTACTTTGATTGAACTCATGATCGTGGTGGCCATCATTGGCGTGCTGGCCTCGGTGGCTTTGCCTGCTTACCAAGACTACATGGTGCGTGCGCGTGTGAGCGAAGGTCTTGGCTTGGCGGCTGCTGCCAAAACCAATGTGCTGGATGTGCTCAACAGCGGCAATGTGGCTACAGCTGCAAATGGCTACAAAACGGGCTACACCTTTGGTGGTGCGACCAAGAACATCAGCAGCATTGACATCGCAACCAGCACCGGCGTGATCACCATCACCACGACAGCGGCAGCTGGTGGTGGCAGCTTGTTGTTGGTTCCGTTCACCAAGAGCGGCACGACAGATTCAGCGCTGCCAGCGCCAACAGCCACCAGCGTGACGATTGATGGTGCTGTGCAATGGAAGTGCCTGGCCAAAGGTGCGGATGCGTTTGTGGGTGTCTCGGTGCCCACGGATGCGTTGGATAAAAAGTACGTGCCTAGTGACTGCAAATAAGTAGCCGCTTCACACCTTCAAGGCGCCTTCGGGCGCCTTTGTTTTGGCCCGTCGATTTGAACGGCGTGGGTGATGGAAAATCTGGGCATGCATTCTTCCTCCCAACAAAGCCTCCTCACGCGCAATCTCATTCTGGTGTTGTGCGTGGCTTTGCCTTGGCTCAATCCATTTGCCAGCAGTCCATCGACCTCGGTCATTCCGCTGCTGGTGAGCTGGATGATGGCTGCCTGCGCGTTGTTGGCCGTGGTGGAGCTACCGCTGGCCAAGTCGCTCTGGACACGCGCAGAAGTGGCTGTGTGCAGCGTGTTGTTGGCTTGCTTGGCCGCATCCTTGGTGTGGGTGCCACAGGTGGTGGATCACGGCTTGACGATGGGCTTGGTGGCTTCGCTCCTGTGCGTGTGGCTCATGGCCGCGGTGGGGCGACGTGCCGCGGCAGATGAAGACTTGCTGCGTTGGCTGGTGGCCGGCTTGTTGGCGGCGGCGGTCATCAGCGCCGTGCTGGGCGTGTTGCAGTATTTGGGCTTGGCCCGCGAGTTGTCGCCCTGGGTGAACCAACCGTTGAAGGGCGATGCCTTTGCCAACTTGCGTCAGCGCAACCAGTTTGCATCGCTCACCAGTTTGGGGCTTGTGGCTTTGCTGGGGTGGGTGGCTGCCCGCGCAAAAGCAAATGCCATGACGCGAGGTTGTTGGACATTCGCCTTTGCATTGCTCAATCTGTTGGCCGCTGGCGTGGCGTGCTCGGTGTCACGCACAGGGGCTGTGCAATGGACGCTGGTGGGCGTGCTGATGGCGGTGTGGGGCTGGCGCAGCGCCAAGGGTGAAGCGGGGCAGCTCAAAGGCGTGGCATGGCTGGCTTTGGCGGCACCAGTGTTGGTGGCTGTTTGGTCAGTCATCATGCCGTGGATTGCTTTGCAGCCCACAGGCGAATGGGGCGCAAGCATGATCTTGCGTGTCACCGGTCAAGCGCAAGACTACGCGGTGTGCGGTGGTCGTCGTGTGTTGTGGACCAATGTGTTCGCGCTGATTGCGCAGCACCCATGGCTGGGCTGGGGATGGGGCGAAACCGATTACGCGCACTTCATGACGGGTTACAACAGCTTGCGTTTTTGCGACATGCTCGACAACGCGCACGACTTTCCCCTGCACTTGGCGCTGGAGTTTGGCGTGCCATTTGCCGTGGCTGTGATGGGTTTGGTTGGCGTGTGGGTACTGCGCCGCACGCCTTGGCGTGAGCCACACGCATGGCGCGTGATGGCATGGTGCCTGTTGCTCGTGCTTGGCTTGCACAGCCTGTTGGAATACCCGCTGTGGTACGGCCCTTTCCAAATGACCCTGGGACTTGCCATTGGGTTGCTCTGGGCTGAACACCATGCGCCAACAGTACAAGAACGTCAGGAAGGCCCTATGTTGGTGGCGGCCTTGCTGTTTATTGGCTGCTTGTATGCCGCGTGGGACTTCAACCGCGTTGGCCAAATTTACCGACAAGCCGCCTCACGTGATGCAGCCTACCGTGACAACCCTTTGCACCACGCCAAGCAATCGTGGCTTTTTCAAAACCAAGCCGACTTTGCCGAGCTGACCACACAAACCGTCACCCCTGACAACGCCGCAGAGTTGTATCTACAAGCCTTACGTGTGATGCACTACTCGCCCGAAGCGCGGGTGGTGCAGCGGGCGATTGACAGTGGCAAGTTGCTAGGGCACGACGAACAAGCCCAAGTTTTGACAGACCGGCTAGAAGACGCGAAGCGCTCCCAAGTCGGCAAATGACACGTGATTAACTTTGCTCGCGCGCTTCTTGCAAAGCCAGTAGTTTTAGATACTTGTAGTAGGTACTCTCGGCGTTGTAGACCGCCAAAATAAAACCATAGCGACCGTCTAAGAACCCGGCACGCAACACATACGTTCGGAAAAAAGCCCATAGGCCATGTGTGATGGCCTTGCTGAAAGAGCCTTTCACGCCTTTATGGTCCAAGTCCTTGGCGTTGCCCGAAGCGTAGCGATTGAGCTTTTCCAGCACATCGTCTAAATCGCGATAGCTGTAGTGAATCAAACTCTCGTTGAGGTCGGCTTTTGTGCCATCGACCGTCATGTGCGCGTGCAAAAAGTGGTGGGTGAATCCGGCTTTCTCACGCTTGACGAGGCGCAAGGTGTAATCGGGTCGCCAGCCACCATGATGGATAAATGTGCCGCACAAACTCGACAAGCGTGGCAAGCGGTAGCCGTCGGCACGTCCGCTGTGAATCGCTTCTTGTACTTCCGCTTGAAGTGCCGGGCTGATGCGCTCATCTGCGTCCAACGACAAGACCCAATCTGAGGTGGCAAGCCCGATGCCTCGAGATTGTTGTGGGCCGTAGCCAGGCCAGTCGGTTGACACGACTTTTGCGCCAGCGGCTTGCGCCAGTTCTTGTGTACCGTCGGTGCTGCCTGAGTCCAGAACAATGACTTCATCAGCAAATGAAGCAGATTGAACGCAGTCAGAAATATTGCGCGCTTCATTTTTGGCTGCGATGATGATGCTGAGAGTGGCCATGGTGTGATTGGTTGAAGGTGAATACAAAGATGACATTAGGAGGCGACGTAGCTGCCTGATTTGCCGCCGTGTTTTTCTAGCAAATGCACATCAGTCATCGTCATGCCACGGTCCACCGCTTTGCACATGTCGTAAATGGTGAGCAGGGCCACTTGCACGGCTATACAAATCAAGGACTTACGTGCATCAAAAAAGTGATCTGAACAACATCCTGAAAGGTTAGTTGGACAAAAAGTGGACAAGATTTCTTGTCCGCCGACAGTGTAAGTGAAGCCGGCTATCTCTTTGCTTGATTAAGGAATCGGTCCTCAGTCGGCGGCGGTTCTTTGCGTTTAATGGGTTGACAAACTTTCTCGCCATCTATGAGCCGTGTTGAGACACAGTCCGAATCTGTAACATTGCTAAGTGCGTGATCTGTTGGAGACTTGCCAGTGGTGCCCCAAACCCCAGTGCTTATGGAGGTTAAAGGGTATTGGGCTATGAGGCTGCAGCCAGTCAATAAAAGACTCGCAATAAATAGCGAGCATGAGAGAAAACCGAAGTTCGTTTTGTGAGTCATGCCATAGTCGGCGCTAATTGAAGTTGCAGAGTTATATCCGAAGTAATTAAAGGAGAGGGAGGGGCCCCCCTTCAAAATCTAACCTACGCAGACCCCACCGTACCCCCCACTCCCCATTTTCAATTTGGGTCCCTCTAGTTCAGCCTACACCATGATCTGCTCTGACGGCAAAGGCAACTGTGAAAGTTGTCACTGGGCTTATACTGCTCTAGTTGTGAGTAGTGTACAAATTTTGATTTTTGAAATTTTTTGAAAGGTTCTTATGAAAAAAATCGCTTTGATCTCTTTGGTTGCGCTTAGCATTACAGGCTGCTCGACAATTTTGAACGGCAAGACTCAGAGCATCTCTGTGGATTCAAACGTAAAAGGTGCTGAAGTTATGATTAACCAAGTTGTTGTTGGTCAAACTCCCTTTGTCGGACAGGCTCCCCGCACACAAGCACCTCAGATTACCGTTCGTAAAGATGGCTACGAAACCAAGACGATCGTTGCTGAAACAGCATTTGAACCAGTCTTTTGGGGCAATATTATCTTTGGTGGCTTCTTCGGTTCAACAACAGATAATTCCACAGGCGCCATGTACAAATACGCGCCAGCTGCGTTTAACGTAGAGTTGAAGCCAGCAGAAAAAAAGTAAGCGAAGATTGTTTGGCTGGAGCTTACGGGGAAATTCTTCGGCACTTCAGTCAAGTGGTCTCTGAAATTAGTGGGCCAGGGGGGGAGTGGACGAGGTATCTTTTGAAAAAATACGGTGCCAGCACAATCCCTTACCAAGAATGGCGTAAAAACACCAAGTCGCTCATCGAGCCGTACCATACCCAAGAATCTATCGCCTGTATGGTTAGTTTGAGTTTTTCTAAACCATGAATCTCAGACGTTTTATAGGCTCCAAGTTTTCTTGGGGCCTTTTTGTTTTGATGTGGATTGGCTGTGTCGGAACAGGTCAGGCGGAGACAACCGATGTGCCTTTTCAGGCTTGGCAGTTAGACGCTACTTCCAAAATTTCTCTCGCTTTTGCCAGTCAAAACAACTATCAACCAGAGTCCACCTTTGGGCATGTATTTTTAGTTGTCCATCAACAAACGCCACCTGAACCGAACGCAAAAGTCATTGAGTTTGTCGGACATTTAGAGTCATTTTCCGACATGGTCGCTACCATCTACGGTCAAGTGGATGGTCGATACCGGCTTCTAGACTTTTCGGACAAGTCGCTGGATTACGACTTTGAGAATCGTGACCTTTATTTGCTAGAGCTCAAAGTAGAGGCTTCAAAGTTAGAAAAACTATTGACAAGTGTTGCGCAACGAATGGGGAAACCATTCCCATATACATTTGCCAAATACAACTGTGCCTATTATTTAGCCTTGCTGTTAGAAGAGCAGGGTCTGCTAACGCAGCCGGTATCGGCACAGATTTATGTTGAACCTGTAGATTTGATGAAAGCTGTTAATGACAGATATGCCGGCCGAATCAGTTTTATACCTTCAAGTCATCGTGTGTTATCGCTGCATTTAACCCAGCTCTCACAAGCTCAGTTGTTAGCATTTAATCGATTTACTCAAGGTGATGAGTCGGTGCTGACCAAGGAAAACGGTCCTTTAAATCAAACTGCTTCAGCCTATATTCGTTACCAATTGCCAAGAGAAAGTGAGCCTTGGCGTCGTCAGTACTTAGCCTCAAGCCAAAAACAGGTTTGGCATGAGGTAACCGAAATAGATGCGAGCTTGCCAGGCGCAGATACCAACGGACATTACGAACTATCGATCTTAAGTGGTGGTGCTGTGGGACTTAAATTACAGCCAGAGTTAAGAAACTTTTTTGGTGTGCATACCTCAGACCAAGCGGGGGCCTATTTAGATTTGCTCAGTGTGCAGGCAATCGAAAAAAAAGGGCGTTTGGAGTTAAGTGAATTCACTTTATTCAAGAGTGAGAGCATTAATCCACTGACCTACAAAAGTAGATTTTTAGATATTGGTTATCGAAACTGGCAAAGCAAGACAGGCCGTTCCGACAAAGAGGCTTATTTCACATGGGGGATGGGGGCAGCATTTTCTATCAAGGACGTCAGTGTGGCGCTAACGCCGACCATAACTTTGGGTACAAGCAATGTGGAATCTCAATCGGTCAACATTCGAGCTGGGTATCGTGCTTTGTCAGAATGGCATGGCGAGGTATGGGGAGTACGCGTACAAACCGTTCGTAGGGTGAATTCACCTTTTCAATTCACACGTGAAGATTCCATGCAGCTGCGCATGAGGGTAACGAAACAAGCTAACCTCGGCATCGAATTCGGGCGAATCCCTCAGCTTGAGCGAAGCTTTCAAAGATTCTTAATTAGCTACGCACTTTAGTGAAAGTATTTGCTTGGGGTTTTCTGCCAGGCGTTTTAGACCCTTTCATTATTCCCAGCGCAAAACCAAGGTCTTCGAGTACCCGTAGCCGACGCATAACTTCAGTGCGTTCGGTTCGCGCTTTGCGCGTTTCATTGCCGTGAATGGTTTTAGCCTCGGCGCAGCGCTGTCGGCCTTGTTCAGTCTTAGGGCCCGTTGAAGCTCCCCCATGAAATCGGCATTTGGTCTTCCCCTTTGAAGCAGGCGCACAACACTGGACACCAGTTCTCTTTGACTTGGCGCTGCATTGACGGCAGGTAATACGCCCACCAGCTGTTCTAAAAGTAAAGTTGTTTGACATAGATTTACACCTTGATAGAGCCTCGTCTGGGCTTGTGTTTTAAATTGCGCACAGTACCCTATGAACCAAACACTGGTTGCTGTCTTGAAATGTTGATTGCCTTGGTTTTCTTGAATACCTTGAGCATCTTGATCTTCTTGAGTGCCTTGATTACCTTGAGTATGTTGAGCTTCTTGACTTAGAACTAAAGAACGAAGGAACTCAAGCATCTCAAGGTATTCAAAGGGTCAGAGTTGATCTCCTTGGCGCTTGGCTTCGTCGGCAGTTTCAAACCACTTGTCTTGAAGCATTCTTTGGTTAATCACCAAGAACCACTTTCCGGTCTTTGCTTTCTTGACGTTCAAAATGCCAACGGAGCGAACACAGTAGTAACCGCCTTTCTTTGCTTCTCGCCAGCCTGTTTTAGGGGGTTTTCTCTTAACAAGAAGGTCAAGACGATCATCAAGAACAGCTTTTTCCATCAAGGCCATCGCCGGTTCAGGATTAGCGAAGCCGTCTTCTGTGAAGCGGTTGTCATACACGCCAAACCATTCACCATTGCGCCCATACACCGTCATAACCTCATCAGAGTCGAGGACGTAAACGTAGTTGCCATTTGAGTTTTCACACCATTCAGACATTGCCGTCCTCCTTGGTGGTGATCAAAGTCCAAGTCCAACCGTTACCTACTTTTTCGCTGGTGATGAGCATGGTTCGTTTTGCTCTGAGAACGCTAGGCCAAGAAATACCAGCAGCTTTGGCTGCCGCTTGGATTTGGTCAACAGGAAGTGGCGCATTAGCCAGCTCATCTTGTAAAAAGTCCTTTGCCACGCCAACTGCATCCGGCTTATTTGCCTTTGGTGGAGTCAAAAGCTCGCCCACTGAGCGGCTGGTAGTTTGATCCCAGACGATGTAGGACGACTTGAAGGTTTGACCACAATACTGAACCAGCTTTTCTTCGATGTGATACTGGTAGCCGAGACGGTCGTCCCCGATGTTGTTCTTGACTGGCAACATAAAGCGTTGCTTAGTAAGCGGGTCTTCCGCCACCATGAACCCGACGCGCGGCGCAGCTGTCCAAGCTGTTGAGCCAGAGAAACGTTGCTGCGCTCCTCCATCGGTTCGTTTGTTCAAGTGAACGATCAACAGAATCATCGCACCTGTATCTTGAGCCAATGTGCCAAGCGGCATCAGTACACGTCGCACATCGCTGTCTTTGTAACTATCAACCTTTGTCCCGAGGTAAGCACTAGGTGGATCAATGATGATGAGCTTTACGTCACCAATTTGCAAAGCGCGCTCCCGCAAGTCGGCGATGTCCAAGTCCAGCTGAAACATGTCAACGTCAGCACCTTCTCGGGCCACGCCTTCAACAATGTGAACCTTTGAAATGTCAGCGCCCGCTGCATCGAGTCGGGGTCGAATCGTACGAGCAGCATCGTCTTCATTTGCAAGGATGATGACTGATCCCAAGTTTTTAAAGCTACCAGCTCCCGGCAAGCCATTGCCTGTGGTTACGCCCGCCGCCAAGTTGATGGAGATTTGACTCTTGCCAAGTCCGGGTTGACCACCAATCACAGCCAACATGCCAAGGGGGAAGCTCTGATCGACCAGCCACTCGACATGTTCAGGCACGATATCGGCAGCACAGACAGTTACAAGTCGCCCAGTAGGTTTGAACTGTTGAGCTTGTGATTTGGTTGGCAGAGCGCCTAAGTACCCAGCATTTTTTGCATGGAATGCCAGCGTGCCAAATCCAATACCACCTGATTCATCGAATCCGTCCCACACACGATTGAAGGCGTCTTCATCCCAAGTCGAACCTTGAGAACTCCATGAGTGTGCTAGGTCATACGAGCAGTCCCAACCTGTAGCAGCGATAGACCAAACTACATCACGCCATTGGCAGTACTCAATGTCAGGATCGATCGCCGACAGCATCGCCTTGACTAAATCAATATTCAAATCGTTTTCGGGGCAGTCGAACTTTTTGGCTGAAGTATGTTTGCCTTGCAGCGTAACCACAGGGGGCAATTTGGCTAAGGCGCGATCAATAGATAACGCCATGTCGTCAAAACGCAAAAGGCCAGTCTCTGTTTCTGTGAACGAAGCCAATTTTGGGCTTGCTGGATCACGAAAGTTAAACGTGCCGGGCACGCGCAGGATACGAGCTGCATCAGCGGTGATTGGGTCGGCGCCCAAAAACATACGGCCAGACAAGTTTTGAAGCTTGTCGGCCACAGGCTGCCACTCCACGCGTTTAATGACCTCAGTGAACACCCAGATAGCATGAACACCATTTCCCGTGAGGTGAATCAGTGTTGGTTTTGGCAGCCCTGTGTGGGTGAGGAAAGCCTTAATGGCAGCTTGAACTTCTTCAACTGTTTCGTATTTGCCGCCCTCGTGTGCGTCTACATCAAGCCACAGTGAGCAAAGCCCCTCTGCGTTTTCTTGAGAACGCGCTGCGCCCGGATTGGAGTAAGTCGCCATTGAAACCCATGTGTCAGCTTGGCCACCATTTGCAGCGATCAATGCCAAAGCTTGAGCTTCACTGGTGAAGTGCTTTTCGTAGAACTTGCCTTGGTTTGATTTGAAACCCAAGACTCCCGGACCTGAGCGAACCAACTTCAGGTATTCACTTTGCTGTTGAACGATCATGATTGCCCCCCTTCCGCTACATGAATTGAGGGAGTTACTTTGTTAGCGTTCAGCCAGTCTTTCAGATCAGAAAGGCAGTAAATGACACGTTTGCCTGCTTTGACGTATGGAATCCCAAGGTGACCGACAGCGCGATCTTTTTCCAAGCTGGATTCCGTGGATCCAAGTAAGGTCGCTGCTGTTTGCGGAGCAACTGCAAGGGGTTGTGTGATTGTTCGTGAGGGTCTGGACGGCATAGTGCGGCTCCTAAAATTGAAGCCTTGACTGTGCCAAGAGCTAGTTAATTTGAGCAGGGCGCAGAACGTACCTGCCAACTGTCGTACTCAACGGCACCCACAATGCGCTGCATTTGCGTGTATTTTTCTCTGATGGATTTGCCATGACGACGACCAGTTCTTTCGTCCATCTCATATCCGGCATCAAAAAGAAAACGCTCCATCGCTGCATTTGAGCTAAGTGCTTTTTCTGCGCGACTTTCACGACACGGATTACCAGAGTTCAAGTCATCGAAAAGCCCGTTCAGAATTTGCCAGTCCAACTCCTCAGAGTTAAATTTTTTGTCCAGTCCTTGGCCGATTTCACGTGTGCGCCAATCTCTGATTTCGACGAGTGTGCCGTCTTTCAAGTCGAATGACTCAAGGGGTGCTGGCTGAATGGTTTTTTTTCTGGGCATGCCATCACTCTATACGAGCGTGTCTTGCCCGACAACACCCTACCAAGCCGAAAGTACATTCTGCGCCCAGATCAAAAGTATTAACCCAGCTTGCGAGCTAGGTCTTCGACGCTTGGGTGGTAATAGCGCTTCAGCATTGCAAGGCTTTTGTGTCCAGTCACCGCTGAAAGTTCGATCAAGTTGGGCAGCTTATCTGCCATCGCGGTAATTGCGGTGTGTCGTAGGTCGTGAAAATGGAAGTCCTCAAGCCCAGCCCTTTTAACTGCGCGTTTGAATGCGGCATCAAGTGTGAAGTACTTTATTGGGAATACCTCGCCGGATATGTTTCTTGGGAGTGACCTTAGAAGTTCCACCGCTGTTGTTGATAGTGGCACCGTCCGAGGCGTACCGTTTTTAGTATCGGGAAGCAGTGCGGTTTGACTGGCAAGGTTGATGTGTTCCCACCGCAAGGCCAGCAGCTCACTTCGTCGCATCGCAGTTTCTAGTGCAAGGACAACAACGGGCTTGGTCCAATTGTTTTGTCTCCCTCTAGGCTCAACTGCTGCAAGAAGTTTGATTTGTTCATCAGCTGACAGTTTTCTTGTTCGACCTGCGGGTGAGGGAGGTTTACGGACGTGTTGCACGGGATTCGGTGTGTTGATGCCCCACTCCCGACGTGCATGATTGATGATGGAGGACAGGTATGCGAGTTCACGAATGACTGTTCCATTGCTCACCTGTTTGAGACGTTCATCACGGTATGCAGCAATTCGAACCGCACTCAGGTTTGCCAAGCTCCAGTTCGCAATGGGTTTACGAGCCATCGCTTTTAAACGGATGGTGTCTTCTGTTACAGACTTCATCGTCGGCGTCACTTCGCGCACGTATCGCAGAATGAGCTCTCTTAGCGTGGTGCGTTGGGCTTCCTGTGTATCAACGAATTGCCCTTTGTCCATTTCGGACTCGACAGAGCGTGCCCAGCGTTCAGCATCTGACCGCGCTCCAAAAGTTTTTACTTGATCGGGGTAGCCATCGCGTTTGATGCGAGCTTGCCACTTGTTGTTGCGTTGGCGAAAAGAAGCCATTTCCTGTTCCTCGGTTGGACAGGAGTTGGACAAACAACTTTTTGATGAGCAGTCGGCGAAGCCGACGTTAGTAGCTCTTAACCAGCCACGTAACTCCCCGATTTGCCGCCATGCTTTTCCAGCAGGCGCACGTCGGTGATGGTCATGCCGCGATCCACCGCTTTGCACATGTCGTAAATCGTCAGCAATGCGACTTGTACGGCGGTGAGCGCTTCCATCTCGACACCTGTTTGGCCCACGGTTTCCACGGTGGCCGTGCATTGCACGCTGTGCGTGCTTGCATCAACGGCGAATTCGACGGCCACGCGTGTGAGGGCGAGTGGGTGACACAGCGGAATCAAATCGCTGGTTTTCTTCGCCGCTTGAATGCCCGCAATGCGTGCAATGCCCAAGACATCGCCCTTCTTGGCGGTGCCGCTTTGAATCAAGGTCAAAGTGGCGGGCAGCATGACGATGCGACCGGTGGCCACGCCCACGCGTTTGGTGTGGGCCTTGTCGGCCACATCCACCATATGGGCTTGGCCTTGTGCATCAAAGTGGGTCAATGAGGACATGCTTTTTGTTGACAACGGGTTAACATGAAAGCCGCATCATACGGCTCATGGCACACATGTTTTCTTTTCTGCTTCCCCCGCATTTGTTACGTCGCGTTGGCGTGCTCGGTGTCTGCATGGCTATGTTGTTGCCAATGGCGCCTGCGCAAGCCCAACTCAGCAATAGCCGCTTGCCAAATTTAGGCGATGGCGCAGAGGTGCCGCTAGGCGTCGAACGTCGTTTGGGGGAGAGCATCGCCCGTGAAATTTACCGTGACCCCGACTATCTGGATGATCCGGTGTTGGGTGATTACCTTCAATCCATTTGGCAGCCGTTGTTGGCGTCCGCGCGTCAACGGGGTGAGTTGACGCCAGAGTTGGAGCAGCAGTTCGCTTGGGATGTTGCCCTCATTCGTGATCGCAGCATCAACGCTTTTGCGTTGCCTGGCGGCTATTTAGGCGTCCACTTGGGGTTGATTTCGGCCGTGAGTAGCGGCGATGAATTGGCGTCCGTGTTGGCCCATGAGCTGAGCCATGTGACGCAACGCCACATTGCGCGCATGATTGCGCAGCAAGGGCGCCAAGGTCCGATGGTGGTCGGTGCCATGATTTTGGGCATGTTGGCTGCTAGTCGTACCGCGAACCCCAGTAGCTTCAGTGCGGCGAATGCGGTCATGGTGGGGGGGTCTGCGGCTGCGATGCAAAGCCAATTGAATTTTTCACGCGATATGGAACGCGAGGCGGACCGTGTGGGCTACGGCGTGATGACCGAGGCGGGTTATGAGCCGCAGGGTTTCGTAACCATGTTCGAAAAACTGCAACAAGCAGCACGTTTAAACGACAACGGCTCATTTCCTTATTTGCGTAGCCACCCGATGACGACCGAACGCATTTCAGATGCGCAAGCGCGTCAGCAGCTCTTGCCTAAACGCGGGGTCGTGCCGACGACGCCCTTGCACGCCATGATGGCCGTTCGCGCCCAAGTTTTGACCAAGCCAGGCGTGGATGCCTTACGTAATCTGGCGGCGCAAGCGCAAGCCAGCTCTTTTGTGGCGAGTCCCAGGGCGAAGCAAGCGGGGGTGTTGTACGGTGCAACATTCGCCGAGCTGGCTCAGCGCAACTTTGGGGAGGCGCGTCAACACCTGAGTCGTTTGCAAGCTTTAGGTGGCTTAGATGCGGGTGCACAGCGTGTGGTGCGTTTACTTTCTGCCGAGGTTGCGCTGGCGGCTGGAGATGCCGCACAAGCGGTGGCGCTTTTAGAGAGTAAGACCACAATCGTTGCGAACAATGACCGTGCTACACGGATTCAACTGGCTCAAAGCCGCATTGCAACTCGCAAACCGGCGCAAGGCAAGATCGCCGCAAGCGATTTGTCGTTGTGGCTCAACCAGCATCCGCGTGATGCGACGGTGTGGTTGGTGCAGGCCTCCGCTTTTGAGCTACAGGGTGATCCGTTGCGGGCCATTCGTTCGCAAGCTGAGGCGCGTGCGATGGAGTTGGATTACGGTGCCGCAGTCGACCGTTTCAAAGCCGCACAGTTATTGGCGCACCAAATGGCCAGTGAAGGCAAGCTAGACCGTGCTGGTCATATGGAGGCGTCGATCATTGACGCCCGTTTGCGAGAGTTAGAGCGGTTGCGGCGGGAACAAACGCTCGAGCGCTGAGTCAATCACCACGCCGAAGGCTGAGTAAATCAGTGATCCCAACAAGGCTGAGCCAAAGCTGCGCACCCAAAAACCGTCCAGCAAGCCTGCGGCAGCCCAAAACATGACGGCGTTGATGACAAACAAGAACAGTCCTAACGTGAAGAACGTCACGGGCAAGGTCAGCACGACCAAAGCGGGTCGCACAATCAGGTTAAAGATGCCAATGACCAAGGCCGCGGCCATGGCCGAGCCAAAGCTGGTGACTTCGACACCGCTGTAGAGATGCGCCAAAGCCATCAAGGCGGTGGCATGGAGTACCCAAGTTAAAAGTAGTTTCATTGCGGGGTCAGCATAGCATTCCCGTTATCATCCACCCCCCAACTTCCCCCCTGCTTTTTAGGTAACAGACTCTAACGCGATGGCTGGCATTCACATCACCGACATTGAAGCGGCCATCAACTATTGGCGCGAACAAAAGCCCTCGCCCGATGGCGTCACGCTGGCGCCCGAAATTCGTGCGTTGGCCGAGGTGTATGCCTTGATGATTTATTATCACCACGAAGAAGCGGCTGAAAAAGGCTTTCCTAAAAAAGCCTATGACGCTTGGCTGGCTTGGTATCGCACCACACCCGATGCACCCTGCATTGCCATTTGCTCCACCAGCCAAGGCGACGAAGAATGCAAAGGCTGTGGCCGCACGTTTGAAGAAGTGCAATATTGGCCCGAGATGTCACCGGCCGCCAAGCGCAGTACATGGCGACGCATCACCATGATCGGTACCTCTTGGCGTTTCAACAAATACGCCGAGCGTGCGTTGACGTGTGCGTCGGTGGATGTAGGCAACACACCCAATGAGGGCGAAGTTACATCAGACGCCCAAGAAAAAAGCGCACCTTAAGTGCGCTTAGGTTGCATGTGAGCTTTGTTTATTTCCAACGCTCGCACTCAATCGTGACGGTGTGCGAACCATTGCTCAACATCAACGCACCCTCTTGAATCGTGGCTTGCAGCTGCATGCTGCGCTCAGCGAGTTGCGCCAATTCTTGCGAGGCGTGGCTGGGGATGCGCCAAATCTCTAAAGCGGTGGGCTTGATGAGTTTGTTTTGCATGGTCTTCCACCACACATCGCCTGAGCTGGCAAACACATACAACACCACTTGGTCGGCCTTGCTGCACGCTTTGAGCAGCGGCTTTTCTTCGGGTTGGCCCACTTCAATCCACAAACGTTTGCGGCCTGTGAAATCGGTCAGCATCACATCGGGTTCGTCGGGGTCAGACAGGCCCGCGCCAAACGCCAGCACGCCGTCACCGTTGCACATGTCTTGCAGCTGATGGGCTTGCAACGAGAGCGCAACCAAGCGCACCATCATGCGCTCGTCGGTCTCGCTGGGGTGGCGCGCCAAGGTGAGCGCGTGGTCGGCGTAGTAGCCGTGGTCAATGTCGGCGATCTGAACGTTCGCTTTGAAGATGGTGGATTTGATCGCCATGACGTGTGTGCCTCGTCGTCGCGGATCAAACGCGTCGCGCGAGTTCGGCGGCCTTGCCCACGTAGCTGGCAGGTGTCATGGCGAGCAAGCGGTCTTTCTCTGGCTGTGGAATGGCTAGTGCTTGAATGACCTTGTGCATGTCTTCGGGGCGCACCACTTTGCCGCGCGTGGCTTCTTTCAAATGCTCGTAAGCGCCTTGCACGGCGTAGCGGCGCATGACGGTTTGAATCGGCTCGGCCAACACTTCCCATGCGGCGTCCAAGTCAGCCGCCAAGGCTTCTTCGTTGAGTTCGAGTTTGTTCAAACCGACCATCATCGACTGGTACGCCAAGGCGGCGTAGCCCAACGCCACACCGATGTTACGCAAGACGGTGGAGTCGGTCAGGTCACGTTGCCAGCGGCTGACAGGCAACTTTTCGCTCAGGTGTTTGAGCAAGGCGTTGGACAAACCCAAATTGCCTTCGGCGTTTTCAAAGTCGATGGGGTTCACTTTGTGTGGCATGGTGGACGAGCCAATTTCGCCAGCTTTCAAACGCTGCTTGAAGTAACCCAAGGACACATAGCCCCACACGTCGCGCGCCCAGTCGATCAGGATGGTGTTGGTGCGTGCCACAGCGTCAAACAATTCGGCCATGTAATCGTGGTGTTCGATTTGAATGCTGTAGGGCTGGAACGTCAGACCCAAACCCAAAGGTGTGGGCGTTTCCACCACTTTGCGGCTGAAGGCTTCCCAGTCAAAGTCGGGCCAAGCCGAGAGGTGTGCGTTGTAGTTGCCTACGGCGCCGTTCATCTTGGCCATGATCTTCACGCTGGCAATGCGCTCGCGCGCTTGGCGTAAGCGCATCACCACGTTGGCCACCTCTTTGCCCACGGTGGTGGGGCTGGCGGTTTGGCCGTGCGTGCGGCTGAGCATGGGCACATCGGCGTAGGCGTGGGCCATCTCCCGCAACTTGGCAATCATGCCGTCGATGGCGGGCAAGATCACTTGGTCACGACCGGCTTGAATTTGCAATGCGTGGCTGGTGTTGTTGATGTCTTCGCTGGTGCAAGCAAAGTGCACAAACTCGGCGGCTGCTTCGAGCTCGGCGTGGCCTTTGAATTTCTTCTTGATCCAATACTCCACGGCTTTGACGTCGTGGTTGGTGACTTTTTCTTCTTCTTTGATGGCCAAGGCGTCTTCGGTGCTGAAATTGGTCACCAAGCGGATGAGGTAGTCGCGTGAAGCGGCGCTCAGCGGTTTGAACTCGGCAAAGCCCGCATCGCTCAACGCAATGAACCACGCAATTTCCACTTGCACACGGCGGTGCATATAGCCTTGTTCGCTCATCAAGGGGCGCAAGGCGGCCACTTTGCTGGCGTAACGACCATCTAAAGGCGATAAGGCGGTGACTTGGGAAACGTTGGGATTCGGGGTGTTGTGGGTATTGCTCATCCTTTGATTTTAGGTGGTCGCCTCCCGTGACATGTATACGCAAGGCCAGATAAAATGAGACCTTAGAAAACACACAAAAACATATGAAACTGATTGGTTCTACCACCAGCCCTTATGTGCGCAAAGTGCGCATCGTCATGGCCGAGAAAAAACTGGATTACCAGTTTGTGCTGGAGGACGTGTGGTCGGCAGAGACGCAAATCGCCGCATCCAACCCCTTGGGCAAGGTGCCCTGCCTCATCATGGAAGGTGGCGAGGCCTTGTTTGATTCGCGTGTCATCGTTGAATATGTGGACACCCTCTCGCCTGTGGGCAAGTTGATTCCTGACCGTGGCCGTGAGCGCGCGGAAGTGAAGACTTGGGAGGCTTTGGCCGATGGCTTGTTGGATGCTGCGTTGTTGGCTCGTATGGAAGCCGTTTGGCCGCATCGCAAAGACAGCGAACGCAGCCAAGCTTGGATTGATCGTCAGTTGCAAAAAATCGACAACAGCTTGGTGGCGATGGACCGCGCTTTGGCGGAGCGCAGCAATTGCATGGGCACGCACTTGAGTTTGGCCGATATCGCCGTGGGCGTGGCGGTGGGGTACCTCGATTTCCGTTTCCCGCAAATTGATTGGCGCGGGCAGCACCCTAACCTTGCGGCGTTGCATGAGCGTCTGATGCAGCGTCAAAGTTTCAAAGACACCGTGCCTTTCTAACCGACGCCTGTAGGCGCTTGATTTCCAAAGCCTCTCGTTGAGAAACGAGGGGCTTTTTAATGCTCGAATCTGGAATAATTAGGCTTGCAAAACCCTTAAATGTCTAGGACACTTAGTCTTTCATTGGGCGATGAAAGAAGCCATTCTCATGAACTCACGTGACGACCATTCAAACCTGACGCTGTCCATCGCTGCCGTTGAGCGTGACACGGGTATTGGCAAAGATACCTTGCGCGTGTGGGAGCGCCGCTATGGGTTTCCGATGCCAGGGCGCGACGCCAATGACGAGCGCACTTACCCCATGGCGCAGGTAGAAAAACTGCGTGTGATCAAGCGTTTGATGGACCAAGGCCATCGGCCGGGTCGTATCGTGGCTTTGTCGATGGATGTGTTGCAACACTTGAGCCGTGGTGAAAGCAACTTGAAGGACGGACAAGCCTCAGGCATGGGGGTGGTACGTGATGACTTGGTGGCCTACACCGACATGCTCAAAACGCAAGACCATGAGGGGCTTCGCCGTGAGCTATTGAAAACCTTGACACAACATGGCTTACAAAGTTTTGTTGTAGACATTGTTGCGCCACTGACGGCCATGGTGGGTGATGGTTGGGCGCGTGGCGATTTGGCCGTTCACGAAGAGCATTTGTACACCGAGTGCGTGGGCAGCTTGATGCGCCAAGCCATCGTGGCGATCCCGAAAGCCGCCAGCGGTGGCGACCCCACGGTGCTGTTGACCACCTTTCCACAAGAGGCCCATGGCTTAGGTTTGCTGATGGTCGAAAGTTTGCTGACCTTAGAAGGTTGTCGTTGCGTGTCGTTGGGTACGCAAACACCGGTACGCGATATTGCCCAAGCGGCCACCGCGCATGGGGTGGATGTGGTGGCTTTGAGCTTCAGCATGAACATGAACCCCAACCATGTGGTGGATGGCTTGGTCGAACTCAACACACTGTTGCCTGCGTCCATCAAGGTGTGGGCCGGTGGCGGGGCACCTGCGTTGCGCCGCCGTCACATTGAGCGTGTGTTGGTGATGCACGACTTGACCGCTATTGCTGAGGCTGTGAATCACTGGCGTCGTCAAAAGACGCAGGCTGAAAGCAAGGCGAACGGTTGGTCTTGAGGTGCCGAGCAGGTGCCCACCTAGAATGGCGCCACCATGACCGAGACCCATTTGCTCCCTCCCGCCTTTTTGTCTAAGTTGGCTTCGCGCCAAGACGCTGCGCAACGCATCACGGCGCTGCGTGCGCAAGGGCCGGTGGTGTTCACCAACGGCGTGTTTGATGTGCTCCACCGAGGCCATGCCTCTTACTTGGCGCAAGCCCGAAGCTTGGGCGGCAGTTTGGTGGTGGCCCTGAACAGCGATGCTTCAGCGCGCCGTTTGGGCAAAGGCCCAGATCGTCCCTTGAACAATGAGCTCGACCGCGCCGCATTGATGGCGGCCTTGGAGTCCGTGAGTTTGGTCACGTGGTTTGACGAAGACACGCCGCTGGAACTCATCACCGAGTTGCGCCCCGATGTGTTGGTCAAAGGCGGCGATTACGACATGAGCAAGCTGGCTGAAACCAAAGTGGTGTTAGCGTATGGTGGTCGTGCTCAAGCCATTCCGTTTGTTGACGGCTACTCCACCACGGCGCTGGTGAAGAAAATTCGCCAAGGCTAATCAGCCAAACACCGCATGCCACAACGCCTGAATGGCAGTGGCTTCTTTCTCTAGTTCCACCGTCGGTACTTGTGTGGGTTGCTCATCCAAACGCGCGCGGTGTTGAATGCGCCGCAACTCACGGTAGGCACTGCCTGCTGCTTCACCTACATCCTTGGGTAGCAAGCCCGCCTTTTCGGCGTTGAGCAACAAAGCGATATTGCCCACGTTGGCCAACAAGCTGGGGTGTTGTTGGGCATGGGCCAGCACCAAGTATTGCACCGCAAACTCCACATCCACCATGCCGCCCGCGCTGTGTTTGACGTCGAACAAATCGGGCTTCACGCTGTGGGCGCCGCGCAGTTTGTCGCGCATGGCCACAATTTCTTGACGCAGTGCCGCTTGGTCGCGCTTGGCGTTGATCACATTCGCACGCACCGCATCAAATCGGGCTTGCAATTCGGCGGAGCCCAAGCAAAAACGCGCACGCGTCATGGCTTGGTGTTCCCACGTCCACGCCGTGTTTTCGCCGCGTTGGCATTGGTAGTCGGCGTAGGCGTCGAAGGTGGACACCAAGAGGCCCGAGTTGCCATTGGGACGCAAGGCGGTGTCGATTTCGTACAAATCGCCGTCGCCGGTTTTCACCGTGAGCCAGTTGATGAGTTTGCGCACGTAGGCGGCATAAATTTCGCCGGCACGTTCGTGTGGGTCTTCGTACACAAACACGATGTCCAAGTCGCTGCCGTAGCCCAGCTCTTTGCCGCCCAATTTGCCGTAGGCGAGGATGGCAAACAAGGGCTCGTCGCGGTGGCGTTGCTTGAAGTTTTGCCATACCCAGCGGCTTGTGACTTTGAGCACGGTGTCTGCCAAGGCGCTCAAATCGTCCGCCACTTGCTCGACGGTGATGCGGCCTTCGACGTCACGCGCTAAGGTGCGGAACACTTCGGCGTGATGTGCGCGACGCAACAGGTTCAGTAACGTTTCTTCGTCGGCTTGGCCCGTGGATTGCAGCGATGCCAAGCGGCGCTCCAACTCGTCTTCAAATTCGGCCGGCACAAAGCGCTCGGCCAACAAGGCTTCGCCTGCGAGTTCGTCAATCACGCCGGGGTGCTGTTGCAAATACTTGGCGGGCCAACGCGCAAGCCCGAGTAAGCGCATGAGCTGCTCGTGCACACGTGGTCGCTCAATCAGCAAGGCCAAATAGCTTTCGCGGCGCAGCAGCGGCTCCATCCAATCGCTCCAACGCACGGCGGCTTCTTCGGTCACACGACCATCGTCAATCCACGCGTTGGTGCGTTGCAACAGTTTGAGCAAGCGTTGCACGCCGTCGTCACGCAAGGCGCGGATGCGCGGTTGTTCGGACCAATGCGCCACGCGTTCGCGCAAGCGTTCGTTCAGGTCGGGCAGCAAGGAGGCCAAATCCACATAGTCGTTCTTGGGCGTGCAGCCTTTGCAGTCGCCGTTGCCTTTGGCCTCTGTTTTTTCGCCCAGTCCCAGCAAGCGGTCAAACTCTTGTGCCACCAATTCACGATGGGCATCGAGTTGCGCCAAAAAGTCGCTGGTGTCGCCAAAGCCCAGTGTGAGGGCCATCCAATTCAAGTCATCGTCGTTGGTGGGCAGCACATGGGTTTGTTGGTCGTCCAAGTACTGAATGCGGTGTTCGACTTGGCGCAAAAACACATAGGCTTTCGCCAGTGCCTCGGCGGTGGCGGCCGGCATCAAGTTGGCTTGGCTCACACGTTGCAAGGCTGCCAAGGTGGGGCGTGTGCGCAATTCAGGGAAATGGCCTCCGCGCACCACTTGCAGCAGTTGCACTGTGAATTCAATTTCACGAATACCGCCCCGCGAGAGCTTTACATCGTTCGCGCGCTCCGGGCGGCCAGCGCTTTGCTTGGCAGAGTGGTTGCGAATTTGTTGGTGCAAGCCACGCAGCGACTCAAACACGCTGTAGTCCAAGTAGCGGCGGAACACAAACGGCAACACCGTGTCGCGCAGTTCATTGGCGTTGGCTTGCGCACTGAAGGGGGCGACCACGCGGCTCTTGAGCCAGGCAAAACGCTCCCACTCGCGCCCCTGTACCAAGAAATATTCTTCCAAGGCCTGGCGTGACACCACGCTCGGACCCGAGTTGCCGTTGGGGCGCAAGGCCAAATCCATGCGGAACACAAAGCCGTGTTCGGTGGTGTCGCCAATCAAGGCGTAAATCAGTTTGACAGCGCGGGCAAAGTAATCGTGGTTGCTGATGCGGCCTCGCCCATCGGGCAAGCCCGTGGTTTCGCCGTCTTCGTCGTACACGTAAATCAGGTCGATGTCGCTCGACACATTCAGTTCCCGTGCGCCGAATTTGCCCATGCCAATGATCCACAAGGTGGCACGTTCGCCGCTGGGCGTGGTGGGCATGCCGTAGCTGCTGTCCAGTTGTGCTTGGGCGTCTTTGAAGGCTTCGTCCAGCGTGAACTCGCCCAGCTCCGTCACGGCGCGGGTAATGACATCTAGGCTCGCGCGCTGTTCGCAGTCCAGCACCACCAAGCGCTCCATCACCAGCTGGCGCAGGATGCGCAAGGCATTGCTGCAGCTGTGGGTTTGGCGCAAGGCTTCAAAACAGGTCTGCATCGTGGCCAAAACGGGCGCGCCTTCGGGCAGCAGATGCAGTTCGTTGACGTAGCGGCGACGCAAACGTTGCACGAAGCGTGAATAAGTACTCAAGTTTTGCATAGGGCAGGGGATAATTCCTGTCATGTTGCTCGTGCCTTCAACCGTTGTCTGATTCTGTGAACGCCACCCCCGAAGATTTGACGCCTGATTTGCCAACCCCATCGGTGTGGCGACGTGCGCTCCCATGGGCGCTGGGTTTGGTGGTGTTGGCTTGGGTGGCGGTGCTGATCGCTTGGAGCGCTTTGCACGTTTTGATTGTGCCGCGAATTGCCGACTACCGTGATGTGTTGCAACAACAAGCCACGCGTGCCTTGGGGGTGCGCGTGGAGGTGGGCGGCATCCGTGCGCAGGGCGGCTTGTGGGTGCCGTGGTTTGAGTTGCAAAACATCCAGTTGTTTGACCGTGAAGGCCGCGCGGCTTTGCACTTGCCGCGCGTGTTGGCGGCGGTGTCGCCTTTGTCGGTGCTGCAAGGGCAATTTGAGCAACTCGCGATTGAGCAACCCGAACTTGAAATTCGTCGCGATGCCAGCGGCCATGTGTGGGTCGCCGGTTTAGACACGCAGGCTGAAGGCGATGGCAGTGCTGCCAATTGGTTTTTCTCACAGCCTGAGTTCTTGGTGCGTGAGGGCGTGGTGCATTGGCGCGACGAAAGCCGCAGCGCCGCCATGCAAAGCACTGCACCCGTGTTGACGTTGCAGCACGTGAACGTGTCGATCAAAAATCAGTGGTTTGGGCATGCGGTGCGCGCCGACGTCACGCCGCCTGACGCGCTGGGGCAGCGCGTGTCCGTGCAAGGCCAATTTTCTCAATCCCCGTGGCACAAGGCGGGTGACTTAGAGACGTGGTCAGGCGAAGTCTTTGCAGACTTGCCCTACGTTGACTTAGCCACTTTGCGCCCATGGGTGACGATGGATCGAGGCCTGTCTTTGCAAGAAGGCCGTGGCGTTGTGCGTTTGTGGGCCGATGTGCAACATGGCCTGCCTGTGGGTGTCACGGCGGATGTGGCGTTAGATGCGGTGAACGCACGCTTAGGGGCGGACTTGCAGCCCTTGGCCTTGCGTCATGTGCATGGTCGCATTGGTGCACAAAAGGTTGGCAACGAAGTGGAAATCAGCAGCCAAGATTTGGTCTTTGACACCCAAGAAGGCGAACACTGGCCGGGTGGCGTGCTGCGCGTGAGTTGGGCGGGCGAGGCCTTTGACACCGGCAAATTGCAGGCGGATCGCTTGGACTTGGACGCTTTGAATCAAATCAGCCAGCGCATGCCAATGCCTGAGCAATGGCGATCCATGCTGGCGCGTGTGCAGCCCCAAGGACAAGTCAATCAGCTCAACGCAGCGTGGCAGAAACAAGAGGACGCGTCTTTGCACTACGCGGTGCGTGGTCAAGTGCGCCAGCTTTCATTGCGCAGAGATGCATTGCCTACCGGCCCGCTGGCGGTGTTGCCCGGCATTCATGCTGGGCAGCTGGAGTTTGATTTCACCCAGAAAAGCGGCAAAGCACATCTGCGCATTGACCAAGGCAGCTTGACGCTCCCACTCGGTTTGGACGAGCCACATCTTGTGTTGCATGAGGCTTCGGTGCAGCTGAATTGGCAACACAAAGACGACGACGTGACGGTGCAGTTCAGCCAGGGCCGTGTGGTCAACGACGATGTGGCTGGCGAGTTCAGTGGCTCATGGAAAACGGGACAGGGTGTGCAACGGTTGCCGGGCATCTTGGATTTGACAGCCACCATCAGCCGCGCCAAAGCTGCCCAAGTGGCGCGCTATTTGCCCAACACCTTGCCCGCAGATGTGCGCACCTATGTGCGTCAAGCGGTGCAAGCCGGTGATGTGAGCCAAGCCAATTTGCGCTTGCGCGGCAACTTGGACGACATGCCGTTCAGCAACCCCAAGCAAGGTGAATTTCGCATTGCTGCACAAATTGCGAACGGGGTTTACCAATACGTGCCACAACCTGCGGCCAAGCCTAAAACACCGCCCGTGGCGCAGTGGCCCGCCTTGACCCACATCGGTGGGGAGTTGGTGTTTGACCGTGCAGCTTTGCACTTCAAGGGGCAAACACAGCTCGCGGGTGCGTCAGATGTGAATTGGCAAAAAGTAGAAGCGCACATTCCCAATTTGGCACAACCCGTGGTGCAAGTGAGCGGCGAAGCGCATGGCCCTGCGCAACAGGTGTTCCACATGGTGGCCAATTCCGCCTTGAACGATTTGACCGGCGGCGTGCTCAACAAAAGCCAAGCCTCGGGCGATGCGAGCTACAAACTGTCGTTGACGTTGCCGATCGATCAACTTGAAAAAACACAAGTCCAGGGCAGTGTGACCTTTGCCGACAACGCCTTGCAAATCATCCCGGGTACACCGGTGCTCAACCGCACACGCGGCGTGCTGAGTTTCTCCGAGGCAGGCTTCAAACTCAAAGATCTCCAAGCCCAATTGTTGGGCGGTCATGCGGTGCTGGAGGGCGGGTTGACGTTTGCGCAGACGCAAGAAACTTCGCCTCTTCAGCTCAAGATTGCCGGTGAGTTGACCGCCGATGGGTTGCGACAAGCGCGCGAATTGGGCCTTGTCTCTCGCGTGGCGCAACGCGCCACAGGCAAAACCAACTACACCGCCACTTTGGGTTTGCAGCGCGGGCAACCGCAGCTATCCATCCTGAGCGATCTCAAAGGCATGGCTTTGTCATTGCCCGCACCCCTGACCAAAACGGCGGCGGCCAAAATGCCCTTGCGCATTGCCACCGAGCTCACACGTGAATCGCTCGACCCGAAATCGCGCACCTTGCAAGATCAAATCAGCGTCACCTTGGATCGGTCGGTGTCGGTGGTGTATGTGCGAGATTTAAGCGGCCCTCGTCCACGCGTGGTGCGCGGAGGCATTGCCGTCGGGCAGTCCGTGGTCGATGCAGTGCCGATGCGTGACAACGCGGTCACGCTCAATTTGCAGTTGCCTGCTGTCGACCTCGATGCCTGGAATGTGGTGCTGACACAAGCCACAGGCACTTCCCCTCTTCAACGCAAGAGCGGCCCCGGAAAAATCACGGGTAGTGAAGCCAGCGGGGATGGGGCACAAGAGTACATGCCGACTTTCGCCGCACTGCAAGCGGGGCAAATCAAAGTGTCCGATCGCATCATTCACAAAGTGGTGGTGGGTGGTTCGCGTCAAGGCGATTTGTGGCGTGTCAACATCAGTGCGGACGAACTCAATGGTTCTGCAGAAGTTCGTCCTCCCCAAGGCAGCACCCCCGCACAGCTGTTCGTTCGCTTGGCTTATTTGAATATCCCGCCCAGCTCGGTCCCCGATGTTGAACGTATGTTGACCGAACAACCCAGCAGCATTCCGACCTTGGATGTCGTGGTCGAAGATTTGACCTTGCGTGGGAAAAAAATGGGTCGTTTGGAAATCAATGCGATCAATCGGGTGGGTGCAAAAGTGACGCGTGAGTGGCGGCTCAACAAACTCAACCTTCAAATGCAAGAAGCCACCTTAACGGCCAACGGAAGTTGGATGGCCGATGGCCCGCGTTTGCGCCGCACGCAGTTGAGTTTCTTGCTGGCCATTCGCGACAGCGGGCAACTCTTGACGCGGTTGGGGACACCCGGCGCGATTCGGGATGGCGAAGGTCGACTCGAAGGCGAGGTGAGCTGGCAAGGCTCGCCCATCACGTTGGATTACGCCAGCATGTCAGGCAAGATGAGTTTGTCGATTGACAAGGGGCAGTTTCTCAAAACCGAACCGGGTGCTGCGCGCTTGTTGGGCGTGCTCAATTTGCAAGCCTTGCCACGTCGCTTGACTTTGGATTTCAGCGACTTGTTCAGCGATGGTTTTGCCTTTGATTTTGTGCGCGGCGATGTGCGCATCGAGCAAGGCATTGCGTTGACTAACAATTTGCAAATGAAAGGGGTGGTCGCGGGCGCATTGATTGAAGGTCGTGCAGATTTGGTGCGCGAAACCCAAGACCTCAAGGTTGTGGTGGTGCCCGAAATCAACGCTGGGACCGCATCTCTTTACATGGCCACCATCAACCCCTTGGTGGGGTTGACCAGCTACTTGGCGCAGATGGTGTTGAGTAAGCCACTGGTGCGTGCAGGGACCACCGAGTTTCACGTGGATGGCACCTGGGCTGACCCGCGCGTGATCAAGGTGGATTGATGCTGTTAACCCCTGCACCACAAATACGCCGTTGGGGCCTGTGGGGCTTATTGGTCGTGTTGGTATTGACCATGCTCAGTACTTTGGTCTGGTTGGCTGGCCGCTATGAAGTGGGGCAAGAGCAAAGTCGGGTCGAGCGAGATGCGGCGGATGCGGTAAGTGACATCCGCACCGCACTCACCCGCAATGTCCAAAGTTTGCAAGCCCTGCAATACGCCGATCGCACGGCCTTGCCTTGGGACAGAGAGGTGCATGCTCTCATGCGCGAGCACCGTGAATGGCTGCGTTTGGAGTTGCGTGATCTCAATTTACGCGTTGTCAAAAGTGTAGACACCCCTTTTCGGGCCCCTGTGTTCCAACGTCTTGGGCGCGAAACCAACCAACCCGAAGTGGTGCAAGCCTGTGGTGTGGCGCGTCGCCAAAGCGGGCCCGGGTATGGGTCAAGTTCGTACGTGCCGCAGGCCAATGGCTTGGGGCTGGAGATCATGGATTTGTGTTTACCCGTCATCACCGACGGGCACCTCACGGGCTACACCGTGGCGACTTATTCTTTGACCGAAATGTTGGTCAACATGGTGGGGCCGCAACTCACGCGCAGCCAAGAGGTGTCGTTCACCGAATCTGACGGCACCCGTTTGGCCATGCATGGCACAGCTCGTCGTGGCTCGCGCGTGTTTGTGGCCAAGCAGTTGATTGACCTGCCCGGCCACACCATGGTGTTGCGCATGGACAGTTGGCGTCGTGCGCCTGATTTATTTCCCAATGTGCTCACGGCTTTGGTCACCGCCATGGCGATTGCGTTGGTCACGGTCTTGGTCATGCTGGCGCGTGACATGCGTCGTCGTCAACGCGTTGAGCTGGATTTGGCCGATGCCTTGGCTTTTCGCAAAGCCATGGAAGACTCGTTGGTCACTGGCTTGCGTGCGCGTGACAAGGAAGGGCGCATCACCTACGTGAACCCTGCATTCTGTGAAATCGTGGGGTTTGAGGCGCATGAGCTGATTGGCAAAAGCATCCCTGCACCGTATTGGCCACCTGAAATGGTGGACGAATACGGTCAGCGACAAGCCTTGCGTTTGGCGGGCAATGCGCCACCGCGCGAGGGTGTCGAGTCGGTCTTCATGCGCAAAAACGGTGAGCGTTTTGCGGTGATGATTTTTGAGGCTCCGCTCATCAACGCCTTGGGCGAGCAAACGGGTTGGATGGGCGCGGTGCTCGACATCAGTGAGCAGCGCCGAGTGGAAGAAATGTCGCGTGCCAGCCAAGAACGTTTGCAAGCGACGGCACGTTTGGCCACGGTGGGTGAGATGGCTTCTTTGCTGAGTCACGAGTTGAATCAACCGTTGGCGGCTATTTCCAGCTACGCCACCGGCAGCATGAATCTGTTGCAAGAAGCAGCTAACAAAGACCCGCAGCTCGCAGAGACGTTGGGCAGTGCCATTCAACGCATTGGCCAACAGGCAGAGCGTGCAGGTAAAGTCATCAAGAGTGTGCACGACTTCATTCGTCGACGTGACCAAGCGCGTGAAGCCGTCGCGCCGCGGGCTTTGCTGGATGACGTGATGCCGTTGGTGATTTTGCAAGCCCGCAAGCTGGGTGTTCGTGTGCAAGTCAACTGCCCGACCGAATTGCCCGCTGTGTTGTGCGACCGCACCATGGTGGAGCAGGTGCTGCTCAACCTTGCGCGCAATGGCATGCAAGCAATGGCCGATGACGTGTCGCCGAAAGTGCTGACCTTGACCGTGCGCCCTGCTGCGTCAAATGCCAGCAGCCGATGGCTTGAGTTTTTGGTGGCCGATGTGGGTCACGGCATTCCTGAGGCCGTGTCTGAAAAACTATTCACACCGTTTTTCACCACCAAGCAAGAAGGCATGGGTTTGGGCTTGAGTTTGTGCCGCACCGTGGTGGAGCAACATGGTGGCTTTTTGAGCCATTTCGCCAATACCCCGCATGGCACGGTGTTCAGCTTTACCCTGCCACAATCGTGACCAAAGGCCTCACATATGCAACCCACAGAAGACGCATTGGTATTCATTGTTGACGACGACGCAGGCGTACGCGAAGCGCTTGCGTGGTTGCTGCGTTCACGCCGATTGCCTAGCCAGTCGTTTGACAGCGCAGACGCGTTTGCCCAGTTCCTCAATGACAGCGGTGCGGTGTGGCAGCCCACGCAACCCGGTTGTTTGTTGCTCGATGTGCGCATGCCTGGCATGAGTGGGTTGGCCTTGTTTGAGCAACTCATTGAGCGCAAGCTGCTCGATGCCCTGCCCGTGATCTTTTTGACCGGCCATGCCGATGTGCCCACCGCGGTGGATTCGGTCAAACGTGGCGCCTTTGATTTTTGCGAAAAACCATTTTCAGACAACGCGTTGGTGGACCGCATCGAGCAAGCCTTGGCCCGTTCGGCGCAGACCTTGCAGAGCTTGCGCAGCAAACAAAGCCTGCAACACAACTTGGCCGATCTCACCGACCGTGAACGCGACGTGATGCACTTGGTGGTGGAGGGCTTGCCAAACAAACTCATCGCCGATCAGTTGGACATCAGCGTGCGTACGGTGGAGGTGCACCGCGCGCGCGTGTTCGACAAGATGAACGTCAAGTCTGCCGTCGAGCTGGCCAACTTGTTGCGCGGCGAGTGATGTACATGGGGTATCGCTGCATGCGTGCGTTCATGGTGGTGTTGGCCATCGCCACTTTGGTGGGTTGTGGTTCGACCCGCCGAGCTCCTGTGAGCGACTATGGCCGCCCCTATCCCGCAGCCCGTGCGCCTGCTGATGCACCGCGTGCCAGTGGCAGCCTAGCCGGTACGCCCGGCACACCCAACCCGCAACAAAGCTACCGCAGCCGTTGGGTGGCCGCGTCGTGGAACGACGTGCCCGGTTGGCAAAACGACAACTTGCAAGACGCATGGAACGCGTGGCTGCAAAACTGTGAGCGCCCCGGCCCTTTGTTTGCACCGCTGTGCAAAGACGTGCGCCAACTCATGCTCGGCAGCGACGATGACCGCCGCTTGTGGATGATGAGCCACTTGCAGCCCTACCGCGTCGAGTCACTCGAGGGTGCAGTGGACGGCTTGCTCACCAGCTATTACGAGCCGATGTTTGATGCCTTCGCGCAAATGCGCCCCGGCTTTGACGTGCCTTTGTATGCGCCACCGGATGGTCTGGCTGAGGCTCGCCGTGCAGGCCGCCCGTGGTTCAGCCGCCAAGAGATTGACACGAACGCACAAGCGCGCGATGCGCTGCGTGGCCGCGAAGTGGCGTGGCTCGCCGACCCTATCGACGCGTTGGTGTTGCACATCCAAGGCTCAGGCCGTGTGCGCATGGCCAACCCCGATGGCAGCACGCGCGTGGTGCGCTTGGCGTTTGCGGGTTCCAACGAACAGCCTTACCAAAGCGTGGGCCGTTGGTTGCTCGACCGTGGGTTGATCAAAGATGCCTCGTGGCAAGGCATCAAAGCATGGATCGTCAGCACCCAACAAAGCAACCCGCGCTTGGTGCAAGAGATGCTGTGGAGCAACCCGCGCTATGTGTTTTTCCGCGAAGAAGTGCGCAGCGCAGCGGATGCAGACCTTGGTCCGCGTGGTGCGCAAGGTGTGCCGCTGACGGCGGGGCGCTCCATCGCGGTGGACAAAGATTCGATCCCGTATGGCACGCCTGTGTGGTTGGCCAGTGCTGGACCGAATGGCAACTTGCAACGCTTGGTGTTTGCGCAAGACACGGGCAGCGCCATCACCGGTGCGGTGCGCGCCGACTACTTTGCGGGCACCGGCGCAGACGCGGGTGAATTTGCAGGCCGTATGAAGCAAGGTCTGCGCTTGTGGGTGTTATGGCCCAAGTGATGTGATGAGTATCAAACAGTTCAATGGCGAGTGGGTGTGTCAGCAAGACCGTGTGCTGTTTCGCTTCAACACCAGTGAAGACCAAGAGTTCAGTTTTTGGCTCACACGCTACGTGCTCAAAGGTTTGTTAGAAGGTGCGCAGCAGCTCAGCGCGCAGGCCTTGGCGCAGGTGCATCCGCCTCAGGTGGCACAGGTCGTGCAGTCGTTTCAGCAAGCGTCCGTGGCGCAACAACTTAATTTTCAAGAAACCTTCCAAGAGGCCAAAGAACGACCCATGGGGGATACGCCCTTGTTGGTGACGGGGTTGCTGCTGAATCAACAAGGCGAGGCGGTCACCCTCAAACTCGATGTGGAATCTGGCAAGTCAGTGCAAGTGCAAATGAACCCGCAGGTTTTACAAGTGATGTTGGCGTTGCTCGATAAATTGCAAGGCGTTGCGCAATGGGGTGTGGGTTTATCTGCTGCGCAAGATGTGACGCCGCTCTCCCCCGAGCTTGGAACTCCGCCGGTCATCCATTGATTGCGGGAAGACCATGAGCCTTAGGCGTCAGCCTTAGCGTGTGAGGATGCGCTTATCGCTCTAAACTTTGGCAAAGCATGTCATTGACTGGAGCCCGCCATGAACGCCCCTTTGCCCGAGCAGATTCGCCGCGCACTCGATACCGTGACGTTGGATGACAAATACAGCCTCGACGTGGGCCGCGCGTTCATGAGCGGCGTGCAAGCCTTGGTCAAGCTGCCTATGTTGCAGCGCCAACGCGATGCGTTGCAAGGCAAAAACACCGCAGGTTTTATCAGCGGCTATCGCGGCTCTCCGCTCGGCACCTATGACCAATCGTTGTGGAAAGCCAAGCCTTACCTGCAAGCGCAAAACATCGTCTTTCAACCCGGCGTGAACGAAGAGTTGGCCGCCACCGCGTTGTGGGGCACACAACAACTCGGCTTTGCACCACAAGGCAGCAACAAGTTCGATGGCGTGTTTGGCATTTGGTATGGCAAAGGCCCGGGTGTGGATCGTTGCTCGGATGTGTTCAAACACGCCAACATGGCGGGCACGACACCTTGGGGTGGCGTGTTGGCTGTGGCGGGTGACGACCATGTGGCTAAGAGTTCAACCGCGGCGCACCAAAGCGATCACATCTTCAAAGCCTGTGGCACGCCCGTGTTTTTCCCTTCCAGCGTGCAAGAAATTTTGGATTTGGGTTTGCACGCCATCGCCATGAGTCGCTTCAGCGGCGTGTGGTCGGGCATGAAGACGATTCAAGAAATTGTGGAGTCGAGTTCGACCGCGGTGATCGACCCGCAGCGCGTGAACATCGTCATCCCAGAGTTTGAAATGCCACCCGGTGGCCTGCACATCCGTTGGCCCGACACGGCGCTTGAGCAAGAGGCGCGTTTGTTTGACTACAAGTGGTACGCCGCATTGGCCTATGTGCGTGCCAACCGTTTGAACCACAACGTCATCGAGGGGCCGAATGATCGGCTCGGTTTGATTGCCAGTGGCAAGGCCTACAACGACACGCGCCAAGCCTTGTTGGATTTGGGCTTGGACGATGCCACGTGCCGCCGCATTGGCATTCGCTTGCACAAGGTGGCGGTGGTGTGGCCGTTGGACGCGCAGCTCACGCGCGAATTTGCCACGGGCTTGCAAGAGATTTTGGTGATTGAAGAGAAGCGCCAAGTCATTGAGTACCAACTCAAAGAAGAGCTGTACAACTGGCGTGCCGATGTGCGGCCCAATGTGTTGGGTAAGTTCAATGAAGTGGGCGAGGATCACAGCGGCGGCGAGTGGTCCATGCCCAACCCCAGCGCCAACACTTTGTTGCGCGCCAATGCCGACCTCAATCCCGCACTCATCGCCAAGGCGATTGCGCAACGTGTGTTGAAGCTCGGCGTGGATGCCGACACCATTTCGCGCATTTACGCGCAGCTCGCCATCATCAGCGCCAAAGAAGCGCAGATGCAAACCGTCACGCTCAAGGCAGACCGCATGCCGTGGTTTTGCTCAGGCTGCCCACACAACACCTCGACCAAAGTGCCCGAAGGCTCACGCGCGATGGCGGGTATTGGCTGCCACTTCATGGTGTTGTGGATGGACCGCGACACGAACGGGTTCACACAAATGGGCGGCGAGGGTGTGCCGTGGGTGGGCCAGCAACCATTTGTGAACGACCAACATATCTTTGCCAACTTGGGCGACGGCACGTACTTTCACAGTGGCATTTTGGCCATTCGCCAAAGCATCGCGGCAGGTGTGAACATCACCTACAAGCTGCTTTACAACGATGCGGTGGCGATGACGGGCGGTCAGCGCGTGGGTGAGAGGCCGGAAGGGCACAGCGTTTTGCAAATTGCCCAAAGCATGAAAGCCGAAGGCGCACAACGCATCACCGTGGTGACCGACGAGCCTGAGAAGTATGAAGGTGCCGGCTTGGTCGATGGCGTGGCTGTGTTCCACCGCGACGAGCTAGACCGCATCCAACGTGAGATGCGCGAGATCAAAGGTTGCACTGTCATCATTTACGACCAAACGTGTGCCACCGAAAAACGCCGCCGCCGCAAACGCGGCACGATGGTGGACCCTGCGGTGCGTGTGCTCATCAATGACTTGGTGTGCGAAGGCTGTGGCGATTGCGGCGTGCAAAGCAATTGCTTGAGCGTGGAGCCACTGGAGACGGAGTGGGGCCGCAAGCGCACCATCAACCAAAGCACCTGCAACAAAGACACGAGTTGCCTCAAAGGTTTTTGCCCGAGCTTCGTGACCGTGGAAGGCGGTAGCCTGAAGAAGAAAACCAAAGGTGCTGCACGCATCGAGCTGCCCGCGTTGGAGTTGCCCGAGCCCGCCCTGCCCGATACCACGCAAGCGTGGGGCATGGTGGTCGCGGGTGTGGGTGGCACGGGCGTCATCACCATCGGTCAGTTGCTGGGCATGGCCGCGCACATCGAAGGCAAAGGCATCGTCACGCAAGACGCGGCAGGCTTGGCGCAAAAAGGCGGGGCCACTTGGAGCCACGTGCTCATTGCCAACCACCAAGACGACATTCGCACCACGCGCGTGAGCTTGGGTGCTGCCGATGTGGTGGTGGGTTGCGACCCCATCGTGGTGGCCGGTAAAGAAACCTTGCAGCGCATGCGCGAGGGCCGCACGCATGTGGCACTCAATGCGCACAGCGCACCCACCGCTGCGTTTGTGCGCAACGCCGATTGGCAAAACCCAGGCGACGCATGCGTCGCCGAAATCATGCACACCGTGGGGGCAGACGCGGTGTGCGCGTTTGATGCCGATCGCGTGGCCATGCAGGTGTTGGGCGACAGCATTTTTGTCAACCCCATGGTGTTGGGCTTTGCATGGCAAAAGGGGTGGGTGCCGCTGGGGCGCGACGCTTTGATGCGTGCGATGGAACTCAACGACATGGCCGTGGCGCAAAACAAAGCCGCGTTTGAATGGGGCCGCCATTGCGCGGCGCACTGGCCTGCAGTCCAAGCGTTGTTGGCGCCTGCGCAAGTGGTGCAGTTTCACAAGCCCGAAGGTGTGGCGGCACTCATCGACAAACGCGTGGCGTTTCTCACCGCGTACCAAAGCGCGTCGTATGCCAAGCGTTACCGTGCGTTGGTGCAGCAGGTGCAAGCCGCTGAAGCCGCGTTGAACAAAACCACGCTCACCGAAGCGGTGGCTAAAAACTTGTTCAAGCTCATGGCCTACAAAGACGAGTACGAAGTGGCTCGTTTGCATACCGACACCACCTTTTTGCAAAAAATCAACGGCATGTTTGAAGGCGACTACACGTTGCATTACCACTTGGCCCCGCCGCTCACGGCGAAAACCAATGCCAAAGGCGAGTTGCAAAAGCAAAAGTTTGGGCCGCTCATGCTCACGGGCTTTAAGCTGCTCAAGCGCTTCAAGTGGCTCCGAGGTACAGCCTTGGATGTGTTTGGCTACACCCATGAACGCCGCACCGAGCGCGCGCTCATTGCGCAGTACCGCAGCAGCGTGGAAGTGATGTTGAGCCAGCTCACCGCCGACAACCACGCCTTGGCGGTGGAGATGGCGCGAATCCCCGAGCAAATCAAAGGCTTTGGCCACGTCAAAGCGCGCCACTTGGCTGCGGCACGCCAGAAGTGGGATGCCTTGAAAGCTCAGTGGTCAGCCCCCAACTGAGGCAGGGCCAGCCGCATACAATCCGCGGTTGGTCTGCTGGGGCGGTTTTGCACCCAGCAGCAGTCCCTCAAATTGGAGTTTGACCGTGTTGATTTCTTCTGCTTTTGCCCAAACCGCACCTGCCGCTGCAGCAGGTGGTGACCTCATGTCTTCTTTGCAAGGCATGTTGCCCTTGGTGTTGATGTTTGTGGTCTTGTATTTCGTGATGATTCGCCCACAAATGAAGCGTCAAAAAGAACACAAAGCCATGATCGACGCACTCGCCAAAGGCGACGAAGTTGCTACTGCTGGTGGCTTGCTCGGCAAGGTGACCAAGTTGGCCGATGCCACCGTGAGCGTTGAAATCGCTGCTGGCGTGGAAGTGCAAGTGCAACGCCAAGCTGTGGTGCAAGTGTTGCCAAAAGGCACTCTGTAATTCGTATTCACTGAGACGACGAAGCGATCATGAACCGTTACCCCCTTTGGAAGTACGCGATCATCGTGATCGCTTTGGTTGTCGGCAGCCTCTACACGCTGCCTAACTTTTTTGGCGAAGCGCCTGCGGTGCAGGTGTCTGCCGCCAAGTCGTCGGTCAAGGTCGATGCAGGCGTGCAAGAGCGCGTGCAAGCCGCTTTGGCTGCGGCTAACCTCAAGCCCGATGTGATGACGTTGGACAACGGTTCGCTCAAAGTGCGCTTTGACAACACCGACCAACAGCTCAAAGCCAAAGACGCGATCCAACTTGCTTTGGTGCCTGACGCCAATGACGCGTCTTACGTCGTCGCCCTCAATTTGTTGGCCCGCTCACCCGCGTGGCTGACCTCGCTCAACGCCGCGCCCATGTATTTGGGCTTGGACTTGCGCGGTGGCGTGCATTTCATGTTGCAAGTCGACATGCCTGCGGCCCTCACCAAAAAAGCCGAATCATTGGCCGGTGACATTCGCAGCGGCTTGCGCGAAAAGAACGTGCGCCACAGCGGCATCAGCCGCAATGCGCAAACCATCGAGATTCGCTTCCGCGATATGGAAACTTTGGAAGCTGCGCAACGCGTGATTCAAGACCAGTTCTTGGACTTGCAAACCACCAGCGCTGCCGATGGCGCTGACTTCAAGCTCACCGCCGTCATCAACCCCGTGGCTGCCAAGCGTGTGCAAGAGCAAGCCATCAAACAAAACATCACCACCTTGCACAACCGCATCAACGAGTTGGGTGTGGCCGAACCTGTGATTCAGCAGCAAGGCACCGACCGCATCGTGGTGCAACTGCCGGGCGTGCAAGACACGGCCAAGGCGAAAGACATTTTGGGCCGCACCGCCACGCTGGAAATCCGCATGGTGGACGACAGCGCCGAAGCCCGCAGCGCAGAGTTTGGCAACGGCCCTGTGCCGTTTGGTACCGAGCGTTTCATGGACCGCAACGGTCAAGCCGTGATTGTGAAAAAGCAAGTCATCTTGACCGGCGAAAACCTCACCGACGCACAACCCGGCTTTGACACGCAAAACCAAGAGGCCGCTGTACACCTCACGCTCGACGCCAAAGGCGCACGCATCTTCAAAGACGTGACGCGTGAGAGCGTGGGCAAACGCATGGCCATCTTGCTGTTTGAAAAAGGCAAGGGCGAAGTCGTCACCGCGCCTGTGATTCGCAGCGAAATCGGCGGTGGCCGTGTGCAAATTTCGGGTCGTATGAGCACCGTGGAAGCCAACGACACCGCATTGTTGTTGCGCGCTGGCTCGCTCGCGGCACCGATGGAAATCATTGAAGAACGCACCATCGGCCCAAGCCTCGGCGCTGAAAACATTGCCAAAGGTTTTGACTCCGTCACGTGGGGCTTTGTGGCCGTGACCGTGTTCATGTGCATCTATTACATGTTGTTTGGCGTGTTCTCCAGCGTGGCCTTGGCTGTGAACTTGTTGCTCTTGGTGGCGGTGCTCTCCATGTTGCAAGCCACCTTGACCTTGCCTGGCATGGCCGCGATGGCTTTGGTGTTGGGTATGGCGATTGATGCCAACGTGCTGATCAACGAACGCGTGCGCGAAGAGTTGCGCAACGGCGCATCGCCGCAGTCGGCCATTCACGCCGGTTATGACCGCGCATGGGCCACCATCCTCGACTCCAACGTCACCACCTTGATTGCGGGTTTGGCCTTGTTGGCCTTTGGCTCCGGCCCTGTGCGCGGTTTTGCCGTGGTGCACTGCTTGGGTATTTTGACCAGCATGTTCTCAGCCGTGTTCTTCTCGCGTGGCTTGGTCAACGTTTGGTATGGCCGCAAGAAGAAATTGCAAAGCGTGTCCATCGGCACCGTTTGGCGCGCTTAAAAGGAAGACATCGTGGAATTTTTTAAGATTAAAAAAGACATCCCGTTCATGAAGCACGCGGTGGCGTTCAACGCTATCTCGTTCATCACGTTTGTGGCCGCAGTGTTCTTCTTGTTCAGCCGTGGCTTGCACCTCTCGGTCGAGTTCACGGGCGGTACGCTGATGGAAGTCAGCTACAGCCAACCCGCTGACTTGAACGCTGTGCGTGGCCAAATTGCCAAGCTCGGTTTCAGCGATGTGCAAGTGCAAAACTTTGGCACGGCTCGCGATGTGATGATTCGCATGCCTGCGGTGAAGGGCCAAAGTTCGGCACAGCAAAGCGAACAAGTGTTGACCGCTTTGAAAGAAGCCGATGCCACTGCACAACTGCGCCGCACCGAATTTGTCGGCCCGCAAGTGGGCGACGAGTTGGCTGCAGACGGTCTCAAGGCCTTGGCCTTTGTGGTGGTCGGCATCATGATTTATTTGGCCATGCGCTTCGAGTGGAAGTTTGCCGTGGCCGCCATCATTGCGAACTTGCATGACGTGGTCATTATCTTGGGCTTCTTCGCGTTCTTCCAGTGGGAGTTTTCGTTGCCGGTGTTGGCTGCGGTGCTCGCGGTGCTCGGTTATTCGGTCAACGAATCGGTCGTGATCTTTGACCGTATCCGTGAAAACTTCCGCCGCTACCGCAAGATGAGCACGGTCGAAATCATCGACAACGCCATCACATCCACCATCAGCCGCACCATCATCACCCACGGCTGTACGCAGCTCATGGTGTTGTCCATGTTGTTGTTTGGTGGCGCGACGCTGCACTACTTTGCGCTGGCGCTGACCATTGGCATTTGCTTTGGCATTTACTCGTCTGTGTTCGTGGCCGCAGCCATCGCCATGTGGTTGGGCATTCGCCGCGAAGACCTCATCAAGCACCACGGCAACAAAGCCGCGCATGACCCTGAGGATGAAAACTCGGGTGCGGTGGTTTAAGACCTCTCGCTGCAAAAAGAAAAGCCGGTTTGTGAACCGGCTTTTTTGTGTCTGTGTGTTTTGAGCGTGAGCTCAGTGCGCCACCCGATCCGCGTCATCACACAGCTCATCCAACACCAGCGCATCGGGCTCTAGGCCAATGCTCCAATAGACCATCAACACGATGATTTTGAGGTCGTCCAAGTGGATGGGGTTGCCGGGGATGGCCATGGCTCGGTCCATCACGATTTCGCGCATGTGGGGCGAGAGCACATCGGCGGATTCGAGGAAGTTGATGAAGCCCAAGCACTCGGCACCCAAGTGGTCTTGCTCGGCGACCGAGTAGACTCGCATGCTGTGGTCGGATTCGGTGTGGTGTTCGCGCTCGGCTTGGCTGATGTCGATCAGCTCGGTTTTGTGCGACGCCAAGTTCAGCTCGTCGAGCCACGACAGAGCTTGTTGGATGTCTTCTACGTTAAAACCAGCAGCACTGAGTTTGCGGCCCAGCTGCTCCAGCTCGGGACACGCATCGCCTCGCCAATAGTTTTCATAGACGAATACGAGCACTTCAAACATGGGGCCAATATACATGTTTTTTATTTCGCAATCGCCGCGAAACATCGGTGTAGACCCTGACTAAGCCGTGCCCAAACGCTGAAACAAACCACCGGGTAAACGGCCCACGGCACCGTCTAGCTCTAGCGTGAGCAGCTGTGCCTGAAGCGCTGCGGTGTCGAGCCCGCAACGCGCTTGCAGGGCATCCAAGCTCACGGGTGCGTAGCCCATGTGGGTGAGCAATGGGTGTTCGGTGTCGTCGCTTGGCGTTGGGTCATCCGTCACAAGTGCATCGGCAAATAGGTTGACTTGTTGCTGCGGTGCAAGCTGCAACTCTTCCAGCACGTCTTGCGCGTTCTCGACCAACTTGGCACCTTGGCGAATGAGCGCATGGCAGCCGTGCGATTGCGTGGCGTAAATCGAGCCGGGGATGGCGAGCACTTCGCGGTTCAACTCCAGTGCCATCTTCGCGGTGATGAGTGAGCCCGATTTCAAAGCGGCCTCGACCACCAAAGTGCCCAAGCCCAAAGCGGCGATGAGGCGGTTGCGTTTGGGAAAGTTGTGTGCGAGTGGCGCAGTGCCCAAGTGGTATTCGCTGATCAGCAAGCCTTGCAAGGCGATGTGTTGGGCCAGCACTTTGTGTTTGCTCGGGTACACGCGGTCAAGCCCTGTGCCGACCACGGCCACGGTGTGCCAATGCGCAGACGAGTTTGAATGCGTTTGTCCGCCCCGCAATGCACCTGTGTGCGCCGCACCATCCACGCCCAAGGCCAAACCGGACACCACGCACAAACCAGCTTCACACAACGCTTCGCCAAACTGCGTGGCGATGTCTGCGCCTTGCGGCGTGGGGTTGCGGCTGCCCACGATGGCCACGGCGTTGCCCAGCGTGCGCTCGGTTTGTCCGGCCACATAAATCATCAGCGGTGGGTCGGCCAGTTGCAGCAGCTCGGGTGGGTAGTGTGGGTCGCCCAGTGTCCACAGGGCGTGGCTGTGTGTGTCGGGTTGGTGGGCCAACCACTGGTGGGTGCGCACGCATTGCACGGCCAATTCGTTGGGCACAGTCAACAGCGCGTGGGCTTGCTTGGGCGTGACCACTTGGCACAAGGCAGATTCGGTTTGCTCAAACACCGCTTGCGGGCTGCCAAAGCAGGCCAGCAATTTGCGCGCTGCGTCGTTGCCCACGCCCTCGGTCATGCTCAGGCGCAGCCAGGCGCGTAACTCGTCTTTCTTCATGTGCGTCTCCTGTGGAAGGTGAAAACATTGTCAGAACAGGTGTCGCTTGCGTGCGCGGCTGGGGCTCGAAAACTTATAAAGTGGGTTGCTTGGTTAAAGTGTGATTTGCAACCTCAAAGGATGTTTATGTCGCGTTGGTTCACAAGAATTTTCAAAGCGGTGTTGCTGCTGTTGGTGTTGCTGGGCGCGGCCCTTGGGTTGTGGGTGTTTCATACCCAACCCATGTACGACGGGCAGCTCAGAAGCGAGGGCTTGAAAGCCTCGGTCAACATCAAGCGCGACACCTCGGATGTGGTGCACGTCTTTGCGCAAAGCAACCGCGATGCTGCGTTTGCCTTGGGCTTTGCGCACGCACAGGACCGCAGCTGGCAGCTGGAGTTCAACCGCCGCGTGATGCACGGTGAGTTGTCTGAAATATTGGGCGAAGCCACCTTGCCCACCGACAAACTCATGCGCACCTTGGGGCTCATGCGCGTGGCACAACAGCAGCTCGACTTGTTGCCTGCGGAGGTGCGCGAACATTTGCAGGCGTACAGCGATGGCATCAACGCGTTTCATGCCAACCGCCCACAAGGCTTGCCGCCCGAGTTTGCGTTGCTGCGCACCCAACCCGGTGGCGCAAGCGGCGTGGCGTGGCAGCCCGTCGACAGTGTGGCGTGGTCGCTGATGATGGCTTTGGATTTGGGCGGCAACTGGGGCAACGAGTTTGCGCGCTTGGTGGCGGCACGCACCTTGAGCACCGAGCAGTTGTGGGATTTGTACCCGCCCTACCCCGGTGAAAAGCCCGCCACGTCGGTGGACTTGGCCAAGCTCTACCGCGACTTGGGTGTGTACAAAACCGACGCGCGTTTGAAAACATCGCTCTCGTTGCCCGTCATTGGCGAGCCCGGTTTTAACGAAGGCCGTGGCAGCAATAACTGGGTGGTGGCCGGCACGCACACCACCACTGGCAAGCCGCTGTTGGCCAACGACCCGCACTTGGCTTTGAGCGCACCCGCCATTTGGTACTACACCCATTTGAAAACGCCCGACATCGATGTGCTGGGGGCCAGCTTGCCCGGCTTGCCGTTTGTGGTGTTGGGCCGCAATGCGCAGGTGGCCTGGGGCTTTACCAACACAGGGCCCGATGTGCAAGATTTGTATTTGGAGCAAATCGATCCGTCAGACCCGACGCGCTACAAAACGCCGACGGGCTGGCAAGCCTTTGGTACGCGGACCGAAACCATTGCCGTCAAAGGCAAGCCTGCGGTGACGCATGTGGTGCGCAGCACGCGACATGGCCCCGTGTTGAGTGACGCACAAGCGGCGCATGCCGAGGTGCTGGACACCTCACGTTTCGTGTTGGCCCTGCGCTGGAGTGCGCTCGATGCCGACAACCGCACCTTGGTGGGCGGCCTCAAAGCGCAGCAGGCAAAAACGGTGGCTGACTTGCTCAAGGCGTATGGCGACAACCATTCGCCCACGCACAACATCGTCATGGCGGACACCCAAGGGAACATTGCCTACAAGGCCGCAGGTCGCGTGCCGGTGCGCAGCGCGGCCAACGACATTCGCGGTGTTGCGCCTTCACCCGGATGGGATGCGCGTTACGACTGGACGGGCTGGATTGCCTACGCCGACATGCCTGCCGACGATGGCCAAAAGGGCTGGATGGCCACCGCCAACCAACGCATCACGCCGCCCAACTACCCGCACTATTTGGGGCAAGACTGGAGCCCGCCACATCGCTTTGACCGTATCGAGCAAGTGCTGAGTGCGAAGCCCAAACACAGCTTCAAAGACATGCAGGCGTTGCAAAACGACACGCTGTCGTTGTCCACGTTGACGTTGTTGCCGGTGCTCAAAGCCACTGCGTCGCAGCATCCGTTGGCGGCGCAAGCGCAGCAGGTGTTGGCCAGTTTTGATGGGCGCATGGAGGCCGATCAAGCCGCGCCTCTTATCTTCGCCATGTGGGCCGATGAGTTGACGCGCGGGTTGATTGAACCCAAGTTGGGCGCGGATGTGTTCAAAGCGCAATACGGCAAACGCCATTTCCGTGTGCTCGTGGAAAGCGTCATGCAGCAAACGCACAACGCGTGGTGTGCGCCGCAATCGTGTGCCGAGCAATCCACAGCGGCGTTGGAGCGTGCGTTGAGCCGCATCGCGGCGCTGCAAGGCAAAACACCTGCCAATTGGCGTTGGGGTGACGAGCACTTGGCACTCAGCACGCACCGACCTTTTGTCCAAGTGCCGCTGTTGCGCGATGTGTTCAGTGTGCGCGTGCCCTCGGATGGCGATTTGTTTACCGTCAACGTGGGGCAGTACTGGGCGGGTGAGGCGTATTTGCCGTTTGCCAACCGACACGCGGCGTCGTTGCGTGTGGTGTACGACTTGTCGGACTTAGAGCAATCGCAGT
>Ga0228699_1000151_pt1 | contig 64049 bp, 57 predicted proteins | sample McNCre217_Aug_MG_FD_178016 | JGI IMG/M metagenome (GOLD analysis project Ga0228699, IMG submission 178016) | Freshwater microbial communities from McNutts Creek, Athens, Georgia, United States - 2-17_Aug_MG | ecosystem: Environmental > Aquatic > Freshwater > Creek | place: USA: Georgia... | reverse complement strand
CCGGGCCGCCCAGCTTCTGGGCGGCTTCCACCGCCTCCTGCACCGTGAACGCCGGGTAGCCGCGCGGCACCGGCACGTCGAACTGGCGCAGGACTTCCTTGCCTTGGTATTCGTGGATCTTCATCGGGGTTGGCTCCTCGGGATGGCGGAGAGTTTCGGGGGTGGTGAAACTGGGGCGGGTAGGGGGCGGCGTGTGGTGCTGTGACGCGCGGGCGCACTCTGCGACTTCAAACTGACCTCAAGCTGAGACAGACGGGCAAAACCGCCGCAACGCTGTCTCAACCTGCAGCAGCGGCGAGGCCGTTGTCGAAGTGGGCGCGCATCAGCCGGGTCGCCAGTGCTCCGTCACGGCGCTCCAGCGCATACATCACGGCGCGGTGCTCGTTCAACGATTCTTCCGGGCGGCCCTGCTTGAACAGCGAGTGGTGGCGGTTGAGCTTCATCACCTTGCGCAGGTCGGCGACGATCTGCTGGCGCCAGCGGTTGCCAGCCATCGACATCAACTGCTGGTGAAAGGCCTCGTTGGTGGCGAAGAAGAACTCGCGCTGGTGCACTTCGCGCTCCAGGCGATCGTGCAGGCCGCGCAGCTGCGCCAGATCCTCGGCGGTGGCATTGCGGGCCACATCTCCGGCCGCATCGCTTTCCAGCAGGGCGAGCAGGTGGTAGACCTGCTGCACGTCCTGGGCCGACATCTCGGTCACATAGGCCCCGCGCCGCACCTTCATCGTCACCAGGCCCTCGACCGCCAGCACCTTCAGGGCCTCGCGCAGGGGGGTGCGGCTGATGCCGAGTTCGGCGGTGAGCTTCTGCTCGTCGATCCAGCTGCCGGGCTCCAGCTCGCGGTTGAAGATGCGCTCACGCAGCCGTTCGGCCACCTCCTGGTAGAGGGCGCGGGGGGCCAAGGCGGTGTCGAGGGCAGGTGTGTTCACAGTGCGGACCGGGGTTCAGGGGGCACCATCTTAGAGAGAGATCAGTGCAGTCAGTGCAACGTCATCATTGAATTCATAATTATGCATCATGTATCATGGACGGACCAGCGCCAGGAACACAACATGTCGAACAGCACCCCGAACTCCCTCGAATTCCAGCCCGCCTCGCTCGCTCAGTGGACCAAGGCGGCCGCCAAGTCCGCTCCTGGTGGTCAGGTCGACGCGCTGAACTGGGTCACGCCCGACGGCATCACCGTCAAGCCGCTCTACACCGCCGAGGACGTGCAGGGCCTGCAGAACACCAACACGCTGCCCGGCTTCGAGCCCTTCCTGCGCGGCCCGCAGGCGACGATGTACGCAGTGCGCCCGTGGACCATCCGCCAGTACGCCGGCTTCTCGACCGCCGAGGAATCGAACGCCTTCTACCGCAAGGCGCTGGCCGCTGGCGGTCAGGGCGTCTCGGTCGCCTTCGACCTGGCCACGCACCGCGGCTATGACTCGGACCACCCGCGCGTGACGGGTGACGTGGGCAAGGCGGGGGTGGCGATCGACTCGGTCGAGGACATGAAGATCCTCTTCAACGAGATCCCGCTCGACAAGGTGTCGGTCTCGATGACGATGAACGGCGCGGTGCTGCCGGTGCTGGCGGGCTATGTCGTCGCGGCGGAAGAGCAGGGCGTGTCGCAGGACAAGCTCTCGGGGACCATCCAGAACGACATCCTCAAGGAGTTCATGGTCCGCAACACCTACATCTACCCGCCCGAGCCGTCGATGAAGATCATCGGCGACATCATCGAGTACACGGCCAAGCACATGCCGAAGTTCAACTCGATCTCGATCTCCGGCTACCACATGCAGGAAGCGGGCGCGAACCAGGCGCTGGAACTCGCCTTCACGCTCGCCGACGGCAAGGAGTACGTCAAGACCGCCATCGCCAAGGGCATGGACGTGGACGCCTTCGCCGGCCGCCTGTCGTTCTTCTGGGCGATCGGGATGAACTTCTATCTGGAGATCGCCAAGATGCGCGCCGCGCGTCTGCTGTGGTGCCGGATCATGAAGGGCTTCGACGCCAAGAACCCCAAGAGCCTGATGCTGCGCACGCACTGCCAGACCTCGGGCTGGTCGCTGACCGAGCAGGATCCGTACAACAACATCGTGCGCACGACGGTCGAGGCCATGGCCGCCGTCTTCGGCGGCACGCAGTCGCTGCACACCAACGCGCTCGACGAGGCCATCGCGCTGCCGACGGCGTTCTCCTCGCGCATCGCCCGCAACACGCAGCTCATCCTCCAGGAGGAGACCCACATCACCAGCGTGGTCGACCCATGGGCCGGCTCCTACATGATGGAGTCGCTGACGCAGGAGATGGTCGACAAGGCCTGGGCCATCATCGAGGAAGTCGAGGCGATGGGCGGCATGACCAAGGCGGTCGATTCCGGCTGGGCCAAGCTGAAGATCGAGGCGAGTGCCGCCGAGAAGCAGGCGCGCATCGACTCCGGCAAGGACGTGATCGTCGGCGTCAACAAGTACAAGCTGGCCAAGGAAGACCCGATCGACATCCTCGACGTGGACAACGTCATGGTGCGCGACGGCCAGATCGCCCGGCTGCAGCAGATCCGCGCCACCCGCGACACCGCGGCGGTGCAGGCCGCGCTGACCGCGCTGACCGACGCCGCCCGCGCTGGTAACGGCAACCTGCTCGACCTGTCGATCCAGGCGGTGCGCCTGCGCGCCACGGTGGGCGAAATCAGCGACGCGCTCGAAGCCGTCTATGGCCGCCACCGCGCCGACATCCAGAAGGTCACCGGCGTCTACGCCGCGGCCTACGACTCGGCCGAAGGCTGGGAAAAGCTGCAGACCGAGATCGCCGCGTTCGCCGAGGCCTGCGGCCGCCGCCCGCGCGTGATGATCGCCAAGCTCGGCCAGGACGGCCACGACCGCGGCGCCAAGGTCGTGGCCACGGCCTACGCCGACCTCGGTTTCGACGTGGACATGGGCCCGCTGTTCCAGACGCCGGAGGAATGTGCCCGCCAGGCCATCGAGAACGATGTGCACGCCGTGGGCGTCTCGACGCTGGCGGCCGGGCACAAGACGCTGGTGCCGGCCATCATTGCCGAACTGAAGAAACAGGGTGCTGACGACATCATCGTGTTCGTCGGCGGCGTGATTCCGCAACAGGATTACGATCTCCTGTTCGACGCTGGCGTGAAGGGGATCTATGGCCCTGGCACGCCGATTCCGGCTTCGGCCAAGGATGTGCTGGAGCAGATACGCGCCCATGTGTCCTCGGCCTGAGGCTGCCCCTCAGACCCCTCGGTGACCATGAACGCTCCCTCTGCCGCACGCCCACAACTGCAACTCACGCCCGCGGGCGAAGGCGATTTCGAGGCCTTGCTGGCGCTGCGGATGGCGGCGATGAGGGAGAGCCTGACCCGGCTGGGGCATTTCGATCCGCAACGGGCGCGCGAGCGCCTGAGCCGCGGCTACAACCCGGCGCACACCCGGCACATCCTGCGCGACGGGGAGCTGGTGGGCTTCGTGGTGGTGATTCCCCGGCCGCATGACCTGCTGCTGGACCACCTCTACATCCACCCCAGTGCGCAGGGCGAGGGCATCGGTGGCTGGGTGATGCGCCAAGTGCTGGCCGAGGCCGATGTGCGGGCCATGCCGATGTCGGTGACGGCACTGAAACACACCGACGCGACCCGTTTCTACCAGCGCCACGGTTTCATCCTCGAAGCCGAAGGCGAATGGGATCTCTACTTCCGCCGCCCGGCACATCCGCCGAGCGACACCGACTGAGGCTGAAGACCTTGCATGGCGCCGACTGAAGAGACACACACGTTCTCCTGCCTGCCCGAGACTGATCGGGCCCTTGCAGCAGGCATCGTCGGCGACCAGCCCAGCGTGCAGCGACGCGCCATGGCCAAGGCCATCACGCTGCTCGAATCGACCCGGCCGGACCACCGCCTGCGCGCCGATGCGCTGCTGAACGCGCTGCTGCCGTACACCGGCCGCGCCTTCCGCCTGGGCATCTCGGGCGTGCCGGGCGTGGGCAAGTCGACCTTCATCGAGGCGCTGGGCCTGTACCTGATCGGTCAGGGGTACCGGGTCGCGGTGCTGGCGGTCGATCCGTCGTCGAGCGTGTCCGGTGGCTCGATCCTGGGCGACAAGACCCGCATGGAGCAGCTCTCCGTGCACCCGAATGCCTATATCCGGCCCAGTCCGTCCTCCGGCACGCTGGGCGGCGTGGCCGAGAAGACCCGCGAGGCGATGCTGATCGCCGAGGCCGCCGGCTACGACGTCGTCATCATCGAGACGGTCGGTGTCGGCCAGAGCGAGACGGCGGTGTCCGGCATGACCGACCTGTTCTGCCTGCTGCAGCTGCCCAACGCGGGCGACGACCTGCAGGCGATCAAGAAGGGCGTGATGGAGCTGGCCGATCTGGTCGTCATCAACAAGGCCGACCTCGACCCGAACGCCGCCACCCGCGCCCGCGCCCAGATCACCAGCGCGCTGCGGCTGCTGGGCATGCACCAGCACCACGGCGGTGATCCGCACGGCCATGGCGGCGATCTGCTGTGGCAGCCGCAGGTTCTCCAGCTCAGCGCGCTCAAGGGCGCCGGGCTGGACGAGTTCTGGGCGGCGGTCACCCGCTTCCGCGCCCTGCAGGCTGCCAGCGGCCGGCTCGACCAGCGCCGCCAGCAGCAGAGCCTGGCGTGGATGTGGGAGCGCATCGAGGCCGGCTTGCGTGCGCGCTTCCGTGCCAACCCCGACGTGCGCGGCCAGCTCGCCGACACCACCGAACAGGTCCGCTGCGGCCTGCTGGCCGCGTCCGTGGCGGCGCGCCGGCTGCTGGACCTGCTGAACTGCCCCCCCCCGACTTCCCCGATTCCCACCGATACCTGACCTGATCACCGAGGAGATGCTCCATGCATGACATCCAACAGATGCTCGAAGCCAAGCGCGCCAAGGCCCGCCTCGGCGGTGGGCAAAAGCGCATCGACGCCCAGCACGCCAAGGGCAAGCTCACCGCCCGCGAGCGGCTCGAACTGCTGTTCGACGACGGCACCTTCGAGGAGTGGGACATGTTCGTCGAGCACCGCTGTGCGGATTTCGGCATGGCCGACCACAAGATCCCCGGTGACGGCGTCGTGATCGGCTACGGCATGATCAACGGCCGCCTGGCCTTCTCGTTCAGCCAGGACTTCACCGTCTTCGGCGGCGCGCTGTCGGAGGCCCACGCCGAGAAGATCTGCAAGGTGATGGACCAGGCGATGAAGGTCGGTGCCCCGGTGATCGGCCTGAACGACTCGGGTGGCGCGCGCATCCAGGAAGGTGTCGCCTCGCTGGGTGGTTACGCGGAAGTGTTCCAGCGCAACGTGATGGCCTCGGGCGTGGTGCCGCAGATCTCGATGATCATGGGCCCGTGCGCGGGCGGCGCGGTGTACTCGCCGTCGATGACCGACTTCATCTTCATGGTGAAGGACTCGTCGTACATGTTCGTCACCGGCCCTGAAGTCGTGAAGACCGTGACGCACGAGGAAGTCACCGCCGAGGAGCTGGGCGGCGCCATCACCCACACGACCAAGAGCGGCGTGGCCGACGTGGCCTTCGACAACGACGTGGAAGCGCTGCTGATGCTGCGCCGCTTCTTCAACTACCTGCCGCTGAACAACCGCGAGAAGCCGCCCGTGCGCCCGAGCGGTGACCCGGGTACGCGCCTGGACCACTCGCTCGACACGCTGGTGCCGGAGAACCCGAACAAGCCCTACGACATGAAGGAGCTGATCCTGAAGGTCGTCGACGACGGCGACTTCTTCGAGATCCAGCCCGACTACGCCAGGAACATCGTCATCGGCTTCGCCCGCATGGAAGGCCAGACGATCGGCCTCGTCGCCAACAACCCGCAGGTGCTGGCCGGCTGCCTGGACATCAAGTCGTCGATCAAGGCGGCGCGCTTCGTGCGCTTCTGCGACGCGTTCAACATCCCCGTGGTCACCTTCGTCGACGTGCCCGGCTTCATGCCCGGCACCTCGCAGGAGTGGAGCGGCATCATCAAGCACGGCGCCAAGCTGCTGTACGCCTACGCCGAATGCACCGTGCCGAAGGTCACCGTCATCACCCGCAAGGCCTACGGCGGCGCCTATGACGTGATGTCGTCCAAGCACCTGCGCGGCGACGTGAACTTCTCGTGGCCGAACGCCGAGATCGCGGTGATGGGGGCCAAGGGCGCGGTGGAGATCATCTTCCGCGAGGACAAGGGCGATCCCGAGAAGCTCGCCGCCAGGGAAGCCGAATACAAGGCCCGCTTCGCCAACCCGTTCGTGGCCGGTGCGCGCGGCTTCATCGACGACGTCATCCAGCCGCACGAGACCCGCAAGCGCATCTGCCGCTCGCTCGTGATGCTCAAGGACAAGAAGCTCGACAACCCGTGGCGCAAGCACGGGAACATCCCGCTCTGAGTCGGCAAGGAGAAACCCAGATGTTCACCAAGATCCTGATTGCCAACCGCGGCGAAATCGCCTGCCGCGTCATCCAGACCGCCCGCCAGATGGGCATCCAGACCATCGCCGTCTACTCCGAGGCCGACAAGGACGCGCGCCATGTCGAGCTGGCGGACGAGGCCGTGCTGATCGGCCCGGCGCCGTCGCGCGAGTCCTACCTCGTCGCCGACAAGATCATCGCCGCGTGCAAGGCCACCGGCGCACAGGCGGTTCACCCCGGCTACGGCTTCCTGTCCGAGAACGCCGCGTTCGCGCAGCGGCTCGAAGAAGAGGGCATCGCCTTCATCGGCCCGAAGCACTATTCCATCGCGGCCATGGGCGACAAGATCGCCTCGAAGAAGCTGGCGCTGGAAGCCCAGGTCAACACCATCCCCGGCTACAACAACGCCATCGACACGCCCGAGCAGGCGGTCGAGATCGCCAAGGGCATCGGCTACCCGGTGATGATCAAGGCGTCGGCGGGCGGTGGCGGCAAGGGCCTGCGCGTCGCGTTCAACGACAAGGAAGCGTTCGAAGGCTTCTCGTCGTGCCGCAACGAGGCGCGCAACAGCTTCGGCGACGACCGTGTCTTCATCGAGAAGTACGTGCTGGAGCCGCGCCACATCGAGATCCAGGTGCTCGGCGACAGCCACGGCAACGTGCTGTACCTGAACGAGCGCGAGTGCTCGATCCAGCGCCGCCACCAGAAGGTCATCGAGGAGGCGCCGAGCCCCTTCATCTCGGACGCCACCCGCAAGGCGATGGGCGAGCAGGCGGTCGCACTGGCCAAGGCGGTGAAGTACCAAAGCGCCGGCACGGTCGAGTTCGTGGTCGGCAAGGACCAGGACTTCTACTTCCTGGAGATGAACACCCGCCTGCAGGTGGAGCACCCGGTCACCGAGTGCATCACCGGGCTGGACCTGGTCGAGCAGATGATCCGCGTCGCCGCGGGCGAGAAGCTCGCGTTCACGCAGGCCGACGTCAAGCGCGAAGGCTGGGCCATCGAGTGCCGCATCAACGCGGAAGACCCGTTCCGCAACTTCCTGCCCTCGACCGGCCGCCTGGTACGCTACGCCCCGCCGGCCGCCGATCTGGTGCAAGGCACCGAGACGCTGCAAGGCCCCGCCTACGAGAAGGGCCACTTCGGCGGCGTGCGCGTGGACACCGGCGTCTACGAGGGCGGCGAGATCCCGATGTTCTACGACTCGATGATCGCCAAGCTGATCGTCCACGGCCGTGACCGCACGGAAGCGATCGCCAAGATGCGCGAAGCCCTCAACGGCTTCGTGATCCGCGGCATCAGCTCGAACATCCCCTTCCAGGCCGCGCTGCTGGCGCACCCGAAGTTCGTCACCGGCGAGTTCAACACCGGCTTCATCGCCGAGCACTATGCCCACGGCTTCAAGGCCGAGGACGTGCCGCACGACGACCCGCTGTTCCTCGTCGCGCTGGCCGCCTTCGTGCGCCGCAAGGCCCGCGAGCGCGCGGCGGGCATCAGCGGCCAGTTGCCCGGCCACGGCGTCAACAAGGATGCGCCGGACCTCGTCGTCGCGGTGCTCGGTGCCCAGGGTGACCACGTTTACCACGCCGTCAAGGTCAGCGGCTACGACAGCGCGCTCGGCACCGCCAACGTGCTGCTGGGCGACAAGATCTACGCGATCCGCAGCCACACCAAGCTCGGTGAGCTGCTGATGACCGGCGTGTGCAACGGCCTGCCGTTCACCGCGCAGGTCGAGCGCAGCGCCAACAAGAACCCGCTCGCCATCCGCGTCGCCCACAACGGTGCGCAGATCGACGCGCTGGTGCTCAGCCCGCGCGCGGCCGAACTGATGAAGCTGATGCCCTACAAGGCGCCGCCCGACACCAGCAAGTCGCTGCTGTCGCCGATGCCGGGCCTGCTGGCCGACGTGTCGGTGGCGGTCGGGCAGAAGGTGCAGGCCGGGGAGAAGCTGGCCGTCATCGAGGCGATGAAGATGGAGAACATCCTCGTCGCGGTGCAGGACTGCGTGGTCGCCGAGGTGCTCGCCAAGAAGGGCGAGAGCCTGAGCGTGGACCAGCCGATCCTGCGGTTCGAGTGAAAGGCTGGTGATCCCATGAGCACTTCCAAGCCTTTCAAGATCCTCGGCATCCAGCAGATCGCCATCGGCGGCACCGACAAGCAGCGACTCAAGTCGCTGTGGGTCGACATCTTCGGCCTGCAGGTCAAGAGCACCTTCGTCAGCGAGCGCGAGAACGTGGACGAGGACATCTGCGCCCTCGGCAGCGGCCCGACCGCGGTCGAGGTCGACCTGATGCAGCCGCTGGACATCGACAAGAAGCCGGCCGTGCATGCCACGCCGCTGAACCACGTCGGCCTGTGGGTCGACGATCTGGCCAAGGCGGTCGAGTGGATGACGGCCAACGGCGTGCGCTTCGCGCCGGGCGGCATCCGCAAGGGCGCGGCCGGGTTCGACATCTGCTTCATCCATCCGAAGGCGAACGACGAGTTCCCGATCGGGGGGGAAGGCGTGCTGATCGAGCTGGTGCAGGCGCCCGCCGAGGTCGTCGCGGCCCTGTCCTGATCGACTGCCGCACCCGGCGATGTGCGGCAACACCCGGCTGGCGACTGTCCGAGACAGGACAGCGTCAGCCGCTCCGGGTGAAATGAAGCGCTATACTCGCCGCGCTCGGTCGGCGGGGTCAGAGGAGACCGTTCCATGAGCACCAACTACGCCGAATTCCACCGCCGTTCCATCGAAGACCGCGAGGGCTTCTGGGGCGAGCAGGCGCAACTGATCGACTGGCACAAGCCCTGCGACCAGATCTGCGACTACTCGAATCCCCCGTTCGCCAAGTGGTTCGCCGGCGGCGAGACCAACCTGTGCCACAACGCGGTCGACCGTCACCTGAAGGACCGCGCCGACCAGAACGCGCTGATCTTCGTCTCGACCGAGACGAACACCGAGAAGGCCTACAGCTTCCGCGAACTGCACGCCGAAGTGCAGCGCATGGCCGCGATCTACCAGGCGCTCGGCGTCCAGAAGGGCGACCGCGTCCTGATCTACATGCCGATGATTGCCGAGGCGGCGTTCGCGATGCTTGCCTGCGTGCGCATCGGCGCGATCCACTCGGTGGTGTTCGGCGGCTTCGCCAGCCACTCGCTGGCCAGCCGCATCGACGACGCCCAGCCGACCGTCATCGTCAGCGCCGACGCCGGCATGCGCGGCGGCAAGTCGGTGCCCTACAAGCACCTGCTCGACGAGGCGATCAACCTCTCGGCCCACAAGCCCGCCAAGGTGCTGATGGTCAACCGCGGTCTGGCCGACTACGCCAAGGTCGAAGGCCGTGACGTCGACTACGCCGAACAGCGCGCGCAGCAGATGGACACCGTCGTGCCGTGCGCCTGGGTGGAATCGACCCACCCGAGCTACATCCTCTACACCTCCGGCACCACCGGCAAGCCCAAGGGCGTGCAGCGCGACACCGCCGGCTACACGGTGGCGCTTGCCGCGTCGATGAAGCACATCTACATGGGCAACCCGGGCGAGACGTACTTCAGCACGTCGGACATCGGCTGGGTCGTCGGCCACAGCTACATCATCTACGGCCCGCTGATCAACGGCATGGCCACGATCCTGTACGAAGGTCTGCCGACCCGTCCGGACGCTGGCATCTGGTGGAGCCTGGTCGAGAAGTACAAGGTCACCGTGATGTTCTCGGCCCCGACCGCCGCGCGCGTGCTGAAGAAGCAGGACCCGGCCTACCTGACCAAGTACGACCTGAGCAGCCTGAAGGCGCTGTTCCTGGCCGGCGAGCCGCTCGACGAGCCGACGGCGACCTGGATCGGCGGCGCGCTGAACAAGCCCATCATCGACAACTACTGGCAGACCGAGACCGGCTGGCCGATCATGGCCATCTGCAACGGCGTGGAAAAGGCGCCGACCAAGTTCGGCTCGCCCGGCAAGGCGGTCTACGGCTACGACGTCAAGCTGATCGACGAGACCACCGGCGAGGAGATCACCGAGCCGAACAGGAAGGGCGTCATCGCCGTCAACGGCCCGCTGCCCCCGGGCTGCCTGCAGACCGTCTGGGGCGACGACAAGCGCTATGTCAGCACCTACTGGTCGAGCATCCACAACAAGGTGATGTACTCCACCTTCGACTGGGGCGTGAAGGACGCCGACGGCTACTTCTTCATCCTCGGCCGCACCGATGACGTGATCAACGTCGCCGGCCACCGTCTGGGCACCCGCGAGATCGAGGAGAGCATCTCCAGCCACGCCAACGTCGCCGAAGTGGCCGTGGTGGGCGTGGCCGACCAGCTCAAGGGCCAGGTCGCGGTGGCGTTTGTCGTGCTGAAGGATCCGGCCAAGGTGGCCAGCGCCGCCGAGGCCAAGGCGCTGGAAGCCGAGATCATGAAGGTCGTGGACAACCAGCTCGGTGCCGTGGCGCGCCCGGCCTCGGTGCGCTTCGTCACCACGCTGCCCAAGACCCGCTCGGGCAAGGTGCTGCGCCGCGCGATCCAGGCCGTCTGCGAGGGCCGTGATGCGGGCGATCTGACGACCATGGAAGACCCGGCCGCACTCATGCAGATCAAGGATCTGGTCACGGGCTGATCCACGGAACTTGTCAGCCCCGCTCTGGCGAGCGGGGCTTTTTTTCGTCTCAAGTTCGTCTCAAGTTCGTCTCAAGTTCGTCTCAAGTTCGATGAGTCTTCAGACGATCGCGTGGTGCAAGTCACGAAGAATTACATAATGGCCTGACTTCTCTCGCAAGCACCTCCCTCCTGGAGCGCACTGGACATGCCCCGCATCCACATCATTGCCGGTCCGCCGGGCGCAGGAAAAACCACGTTCGCCAAGGAATACCTGCCCCAGGAGGCCGCTTGCCGGAATTTCATCAATGCCGATCTCATCGCCCAGGGCCTGTCGCCGTTCGCGCCGGAGCGCATGGCCCAGCGCGCCAGCAAGCTGATGCAGATGACCATCCGGGACATGCTGCGCCTGCGCGAGACCTTTGCCTTCGAGACCTCGCTGCGCAGCCGTGACTACGCCAGCCTGATCCCCGACTGGCGGGCCAGGGGCTATGTGGTGCAGATGGTGTTCCTGTCGCTGCCGTCCTGGGAGGTGTCGCAGCACCGGGTCAACGAGCGTGTGCGCCAGGAGGGCGGCCTGTGCCTGGCGAGCGATGTGGTGCGGCGCCGCTACGAGACGGGGCTGCACAACTTCCATGCGGTCTACAAGGAGCTGGTGGATCTCTGGATGCATTTCGACAACGCGGGCCCGGTCCCGAAACTCGTGGACTGGAGCGGCGCATGAAGAACGGTTCCCTGACCCAGAACTACATCGCGCCGGAAGTGCTGGGCGCCTATGCCGCGCTCAAGCGTTCCGCGGAGATCTCGCGGCAGATGGCCTTCCTCACCGGCACCGACGTCATCGTCGTCAAGGACGGCCGCATCCTGCGCGAGTCCGGGGCCGAGAGCTGCGACCTGCACGCCGAGCGGCCGACGAGCAACGTGCATCCGCTCCCCCGGCCGGTGCGCTGACGCTTCAACGCGGCAGTGCGTCGCGCAGGCACTGCACCTGTCGCGCGATCGGCGCCGGCACGGGCAGTTGTCCGTCCAGCACGGCGCGGAGGTGGACCGCGGTGGTTTCGGCGTCGATCGCCGCCGGCAGCACCGGCAGTTCCACCAGCACGCCTTCCTGGGGTGCCACCGACCGCGCGGTGTCCAGCACGCCCGTCCGGTAGACATCCAGCCGCGGCTGGCGGCGCGCGTCGGCCACGGGTTCGCCTTCGGTGCCGCGCATCAGCACCGCGTCGGCGCCGCTGCCCTGCAGGTACTGCGACAGGCTCACCGCGTACTCCGGGTGCGTGTGGTTCACCACCCGCAGTGCGCCGGGAATGGCCGGCAGCAGCTTGGCGATGGTGTGCCCGCTGTTGCGCAGGCCGAGCACGCGGCGCAGCGCCAGCAACTGCGCCAGCGGCCGGTTCAGCGTGTCGAGCGACAGGAACACCGGCGCGCCGCGGGCCCATTGCGCTGCGGCCTGTTCGGCGTCGGCGGCGGGCGGCAGCCCGAGCGCGGTGAAGATCGCCGCGCTGGTGACGCGGCCGGGGTCGTCGATCGGGCCGTGGACCAGCACCGGCACGCCTTCGCGCGCCAGCAGCAGCGCCAGCAGCGGCGTGAAGTTGGGCAGCTTGCGCGCGCCGTTGTAGGACGGCAGCAGCACGGCGGGCGAGGGCGCCACCAGCGGCAGCGTGTGCACCATGGCGGCCTCGACGAAGGCGGCGAGTTCCTCCGCCGACTCGCCCTTGATGCGCATCGCCAGCGCGAAGCCGCCGAGTTCGAGGTCGCTGACGCGGCCGTCGAGGATGCGCGTCATCAGGTCGAGCGCCTGGGCGCGGTCCAGCGAGCGGGCACCGTCCTTGCCGCGGCCGATGGTCTTGAGGTAGGGGGCGATGGTCATGGAGGGGATTGTCGTCGCCGGGCTCAAACGCTGCCCGTGTCGGCCTGTTGCTGCAGCAGCGCGCGCCGCACCGCGGCCATGGCGGGCTGCAGCGCGCGCCAGGCGGCGGCATCGAAGCCCGCGGGGCCGCGTGTGGTGATGTCGCGCCGCTGCAGTGCCTGCGCGTCGCGGCAGGCCAGCACCACGCTGTTCGTGCCCCGCTCGCCATCGCCGACCACCAGCACCGCGTCCGCGCCGAAGCTCTGCCGGATGCGGGCCACGTGCACGGCGAACAGCGGCTGGCTGGCGCCGCTGGGCAGGTTCGCCACCAGCCAGCCGGTGGCGGTCAACGCGCCTACGCAGTCGTCGTAGAAGGCTTGCGAACACAGGGCGTCGGGCAGGCCTTCCCAGTCGAAGCCGTCCACCAGCAGCACGTCGAAGCGCTGCGGCGGCTCGCGCACCAGCGCCGCGCCGTCCTGGCAGACCACGCGCAGGCGGACGCTGTCCGGCGGGATGCCGAAGTCGTCGCGCAGCGCGATCACGTGCGGGTTGATCTCGGCGACCTGCAGCGTGCTGTCCGGCAGGTGCCGGTGGCAGAACTTCACCAGCGAGCCGCCGCCCAGCCCGATCAGCGCGATGCTGGCCGGCCGCGGCTGCCACAGCAGGAAGCCCATCATCCGCTGCGTGTAGGCCAGGTCCAGCCCGTCGGGATCGTCCATGCGCATGCGGCTCTGGATCTCGCTGAGCGAGAAGTGCAGCGCGCGCACGGTGCGCCCCGGGTCCTGGTAGACATAGGGGCGGACGTGGTCGTCCGCGGACGGGTCGTGCCGCGGCGCTGCCGTCACGTCGTCGCCGCCGTCGTGCCCGCGGACGCCTTGGCCAGGCCCCGCAGCACCGGCAGGCACGAGCCGCAGTTGGTGCCGCACTTCAGCTCGCCCTGCAGCGTGGCCATGCGCTCCTCGATGCTGCCCTGGCAGCGCGCGAGCACCTGCACGATCTGCGGCTCGGTGACGTTGAAGCAGGTGCAGACCTGCCGGCCCTTGTCCTGCACCGGCACGGGCGCGGTCGGGCTGCCGGCCAGCAGCGCGCGGCCATACGACTGCGCGGGCAACTCGTCCTGCAGCAGCGTCCGGATCCACGATTCGGCCCGCGTGTCGCCGGCCAGCAGCACGCCGCGCAGCAGCCGGTCGGCGCCCACGTTCTGCATCTGCACGGCGCGGTACTGGCCGCGCTGGCGGTCGTGGTAGACCAGCGTGTCGCTGCCGGACAGGCCCAGCAGCGCCTCGATCTGCTTGACCAGCTCTTCCGGCATCGGTGCCGCGGCGGCTGCGCGCCAGACCAGTCCGGCCAGTCCGTCGGCATGTGGCTCGCGGCCGAAGGGCAGCACCATCGCGTAGCCGAACTGCGGCATCAGCGCCTTGAGCGCCTCGCGGGCCTGCAGCGCATCGGCCTGCGGCAGCCACGCCAGCCCCAGCATCCGCCACGGCAGTTTCACCGCCTCGATGCGCACGGCGGCGTGCTTGAGTTCCGGCTGCTTCGAGGTCGGGCAGTACGCCGGCAGCGTCACGCCGTTGATGCCCAGGCGTGCCACGCCCTGGTCGTCGGTGCCGCCGAGGACTTCCTCGCCCCAGTGCATGGGGATCGCGACCTGCGTCGGTGCGACCTTGTCGGTCGTCTGGATCGGCAGGACCAGACTGCCGCGCCGCGAGCGGACTTCGACCAGCGCGCCGTCCTGCAGGCCGCGCCGCGCCACGTCGGTCGGGTGCATCTCGACCACGGGCTCGGCGATGTGGCCGAACAGGCGGCCGAGCGTGCCGGTGCGGCTCATGCCGTGCCACTGGTCGCGCAGGCGGCCGGTGGTCAGCGAGAACGGGTAGCGGGCATCGCGCGGCTCGGCCACCGGGCGGAACTCGGCGGCGCTGAAGCGGGCGCGGCCGTCCTCGGTCGGGAAGACGCCGTCCTCGTACAGGCGCGCCTTGCCAGTCGCGGCGCCTTCCGGCATCGGCCACTGCTGCGGTCCGGTGCGCTCGATCAGGTCGAAGCTCAGGCCGGTGATGTCGAGATCGCGGCCGCGGGTGCTTTCGCGGTGTTCGTTCCACACCGACTCGGCGGTGTCATAGGGGAAGAGGGTGGACTGGCCGTTCAGCCGCCCGGGCAGGCGGGCTTCCAGCCGCCCGGGCAGGCGGGCTTCCAGCCGGCGGGCGATGTCGACGGCGATCTGCCAGTCGTGGCGCGTGCTGCCCGGCGCCTTCACCGCGGGGCGCACCAGGCTGATGCGGCGCTCGGAGTTGGTGACCGAGCCGACCTTCTCGCCCCAGGTGGTCGCGGGCAGCAGCAGGTCGGCGCAGGCGGCGGTCGCGGTGGTCGAGAACGCCTCCTGCACGATGACGAACTCGGCCCGCTCCAGCGCGCGGCGCACCATCGCCTGGTCGGGGATGGACTGCGCCGGGTTGGTGCAGACGATCCACAGCGCCTTGATCTGGCCGTCGGCGGCGGCCTGGAACATCTCGATGGCGCTCTTGCCCGGGTTGGCTGGCACATCGGCCACGCCCCAGAGGCGGGCGACTTCGGCGCGGTGCGTGGCGTTGCCCAGGTCGCGGTGGCCGCTGAGCAGGTTGGACAGCCCGCCCACCTCGCGCCCGCCCATCGCATTGGGCTGGCCGGTGAGCGAGAAGGGGCCGGCGCCCGCCTTGCCGATCTGGCCGGTGGCGAGGTGCAGGTTGATCAGCGCGGCGTTCTTGTCGGTGCCGGCGGCGCTCTGGTTGAGGCCCTGGCAGTAGAGCGACAAGGTGGTGCCGCTGCCACGCCGGTCGCTCTGCGCGAACCAGCGGGCCGCCTGCACGAGGTCGTCTTCCTTGATCCCGCAGACGCGGGCGGCTTCCTTCGGCGTCCAGGCCCGCACGGTGTCGCGCAGCGCGTCGAAGCCGCTCGTGTGCGCGGCGATGTAGGCGGCGTCGGTCAGCCCTTCCCACAGCATGACGTGCAGCATGCCGTGGTAGAGCGCCACGTCGGTGCCGGGCTGGATCTGCAGGAACAGGTCCGCCGTCTCGGCCGTCTCGGTGCGGCGCACGTCGACGACGATCCAGCGCTGGTCCGGCCTGGCCTTGCGGGCGTCTTCGAGCCGGCGGAACAGGATCGGATGCGCCCAGGCGGTGTTGCTGCCGCTGATGAAGACGGTGTCGGCGTGGGCGAAGTCCTCGTAGCTGCAGGGCGGGGCGTCGGCGCCGAGCGTGCGCTTGTAGCCGGCCACCGCGCTGGACATGCACAGCCGCGAGTTGGTGTCGACGTTGTTGGTGCCGAGCAGGCCCTTGGCGAGCTTGTTGAAGACGTAGTAGTCCTCGGTCAGCAACTGGCCGGAGAGGTAGATCCCCAGCGCGTCCGGGCCGTCGCGGCGCACGATCTCGGCCAGCCGGTCGGCGGCCAGGTCGAGCGCGGAGGTCCAGTCGATCACCTCGGCTGCTCCGCCGCGTGTGCGGCGCAGGCGGGGTTGCAGCAGCCGCGTGGCCATCGTCACCGGGGCGCTGGCGGTCAGGTGCAGCGTGCTGCCCTTGGTGCAGAGCCGGCCGAAGTTGGCCGGGTGGTCCGGGTCGCCGCGCACGCCCGTGATCTGCGTCCCGTCGGACTCGATGATCACGCCGCAGCCGACGCCGCAGTAGGGGCAGGTGGACCGGGTGTCGGTCGTGGGCAGGGGCATGGTCATCGACAGGCCTTTGTGCTGTGCGGTGCTGCCGTCTCAGGCGAGTTCGCCGATGGCGATGCTGTTCAGCTCCGCCGCGTCGAGGAAGACCTGTCCGTCGACCACCTGCACCGCGAAGCGCGGCGTGCAGCCTTCGTCCGGCGCCTTGGCGCAGCCGCTGTCCAGCCCGATGGTCCAGTTGTGCAGCGGGCAGGCCACGCTCTCGCCGAAGACGATGCCCTGGCTCAGCGGGCCGCCCTTGTGCGGGCAGCGGTCGAGCAGCGCGAAGACCTTGTCCTCGCTGTTGCGGAAGACGGCGACGTCGCACGAACCCGGCCGCGCCACGCGGCGGGCGCCCAGCACGGGGATGTCGTCAACGGTGCAGATGGATGTCCAGTCACTCATACAAAACTTTCAAAGCTCAAACAATCTCGAACACGGAACACAGTCCCGTCATCCCCGCGCCAGCGGGGACCCCTGCCAGCGCAGCCCCTCAGGACACCGCCACCGGCTCGAACTGCCGCGTGTCGACATGTGCCTTGGCCGACTCCAGCCACGGATCCGCCGCCCCATCCAGCGCGAACTGCAGCCGCTCCCACAGCTCCCGGCGCAGCTCGGCGTTGTCGAGGACCTTGGCCTTCACGTAGTCGAGCCCCACGCGGTCGATGTAGTGCACGGTGCGCTCCAGGTACCAGCCTTCCTCGCGGTAGAGCTGCAGGAAGGCGCCGGCGTACTCCAGCACCTCGGCCGGCGTCTTCACCTTGACGAAGAACTGCGCGACTTCGGTCTTGATGCCGCCGTTGCCGCCGACGTACAGCTCCCAGCCGGAGTCCACCCCGATGATGCCGACGTCCTTGGTGCCGGCTTCCGCACAGTTGCGCGGGCAGCCCGAGACGGCCAGCTTCACCTTGTGCGGCGAGTACATGGCCCACAGCGCGCGCTCCAGGTCCTTGCCCATCTGGGTCGAATCCTGCGTGCCGAAGCGGCACCACTCGCTGCCGACGCAGGTTTTCACCGTGCGCAGCGACTTGGCGTAGGCGAAGCCGGACGGCATGCCCAGATCGGCCCACACGCCCTGCAGGTCTTCCTTCTTCACGCCCAGCAGGTCGATGCGCTGGCCGCCGGTGACCTTGACGGTGGGGATCTGGTACTTGTCGGCCACGTCGGCGATGCGGCGCAGATCGGCCGCCGTCGTCTCGCCGCCCCACATGCGCGGGATGACCGAGTAGGTGCCGTTCTTCTGGATGTTGGCGTGGCTGCGCTCGTTGATGAAGCGGCTCTGCGGATCGTCCTGCGCTTCCTTGGGCCAGGTGCTCAGCAGGTAGTAGTTCAGCGCCGGGCGGCAGGTGGTGCAGCCGTTGGGTGTCTTCCAGCCCAGGCGCCGGTAGACACCGTCCTCGCCGGAGAGGCTGACGAGGTGCTCCTTGCGGACCGCGTCGCGCACGTCCTGGTGGCTCAGCTCGGTGCAGCCGCACAGGGCCTTCTTCTTCGGCGTGGCGTCGTAGTCGCCGCCGGCAGTGAACATCAGGATCTGCTCGACCAGCCCGGTGCAGGAGCCGCAGGACGCACTCGCCTTGGTGTGCTTGCGGACCTCGTCGAGCGTGAACAGGCCCTTGTCCTTGATCGCCTTGCAGATGGCACCCTTGGTGACGCCGTTGCAGCCGCAGACCTCGTCGCTGTCGGCCATGGTGGCGGCCTTGCTCTGGCCCTGGTGGCCGGTGTCGCCGAGGTGGTTCTCGCCGAACATCAGCTTGTCGCGGATGTCGTGGATGGCCTTGCCCTCGCGCAGCAGCTTGAAGTACCAGCTGCCGTCCTCGGTGTCGCCGTACAGGCAGGCGCCGACCAGCTTGTCGTCCTTGATGACCAGCTTCTTGTAGACGCCGCCCACCGGGTCGGACAGCAGGATTTCCTCGCAGCCCTCGCCGCCCATGAACTCGCCCGCCGAGAACAGGTCGATGCCCGTGACCTTGAGCTTGGTCGAGGTCTGGCTGCCGCTGTAGATGCCCACGCCCATCTCCGCGAGGTGGGAGGCCAGCACCTTGCCCTGCTCGAACAGCGGCGCCACCAGGCCGTAGGCGATACCGCGGTGGCTGGCGCATTCGCCGACGGCGTAGATGCGCGCGTCGGTGACGGTCTGCAGCGTGTCGGAGACGACGATGCCGCCGCGCCCGCCGTGGTCGCACAGCAGCTCCATCTGCTTGGCCAGCTCGGTGTTGGGGCGGATGCCGGCGGCCATCACCACCAGGTCGGCCGGGATCTCGCGGCCGTCCTTGAACCGCACCGCCAGCACGCGTCCGCCCTTGCCCTCGTCCTGGTCGCCGATCAGGGCGGCCGTCTGCGCGCCCATCTCGAACTTCAGGCCCCGGTCCTGCAGCGATTTCTGCAGCAGCTTGCCGGCGACGTTGTCGAGCTGGCGCTCCATCAGCCAGTCGGAGATGTGCACCACCGAGACCTGCATGCCGCGCAGCATCAGGCCGTTGGCGGCTTCCAGCCCGAGCAGGCCGCCTCCGATGACGACCGCATGCTTGTGCGTCCTGGCCGTCTCGATCATGGTGTTCGTGTCGGCGATGTCGCGGTAGGCGATCACGCCCTCCAGGTCCTTGCCGGGCACGGGCAGGATGAAGGGATTCGAGCCGGTGGCGATCAGCAGGCGGTCGTAGTCGGCCTCGATGGTCTCGCCCTGGGCGTTGACGCCGGTGACGGTGCGGCGGGCGCGGTTGACCTCGGTGACCTTGGTGGCCAGGTGCAGCGTGATGCCGTTCTCGGCATACCAGCTCAGCGGGTTGAGAATGATCTCGTCGATCGTCTGCTCGCCCGCCAGCACGGGGCTGAGCAGGATGCGGTTGTAGTTGGGGTGCGGCTCGGCGCCGAACACGGTGATGTCATAGAGATCGGGGGCGATCTTCAGCAGCTCTTCCAGCGTGCGCACGCCGGCCATGCCGTTGCCGATCATCACGAGTTTCATCTTCTGCATCGCGGGCTCCTCAGGAAATCAGTAAAACCAGTATTCGGATTGAATGGCGTAGTGCGTTGTTTGGTCCACAATGCCGAGCGATGAGCTTTGATGTCGACATTGGTTACACCAGCGCCTGCGGATTGCGGGAACACAACGAGGATTTCGCGGGCGTCATGCGCGCCGATGCGCATGAGCCGGGCCGGGGTCTGATCGCAGCCGTGGCCGATGGCGTATCGGCCGGCGGCCTGGGGCGTGAAGCCGCGCAGACCACGGTGATGAGCCTGGTGCACGACTTCCATGCCGCACCGGCCACCTGGGAAACCACGGTCGTCCTTGACCGTCTGATCGGCGCCCAGAACGCCTGGCTCGCCGACCACAACCAACGTCGCCGCGGCGCGGGCAACGAACGCCGTGCGGCGCTCACCACCCTCACGGCGCTGGCGCTGCAGGGTCAGACCTGGACACTCGCCCACGTTGGCGATACCCGGGCCTGGCTGCTGCGCCGCGGTGAGCTGCAGCAGCTCACCCAGGACCATGCACTCGATCATCCCGACTTCCGCAGCCAGCTCACCCGGGCGATCGGCCTCGATCACACCGTGCGCGTGGACTACCTGCAGGGCGAGCTGCACCTGGGCGATACCTTCGTGCTCACCTCCGATGGTGTGCATGGTGTGCTCCAGGCCGATCGCCTGCGGACCCTGCTGGCCGCCGCACCCGCCCAGATCGCCAGTGAGGCGCTGGTGGAAGCGGCACTGGCTGCGGGCAGTCAGGACAACGTCACTGCAGTGGTAATGCAAGTTACGGGCCTGGCCCCGATGCGACTGGAAGACAGCCAGGCCCGCGCCCGCCAGCTGCCTGTGCCACCGCGCATGAAGGTGGGCGATGTGCTGGATGGCTACACCATCACGGCCATGGTCGCCGACACGGGCGTGCACCGCCTCTACCAGGCCCGTGACAACGCCAGCCGTGCGCTGGTGGCCCTGAAGACGCTGCACGAGTCCCGCGCCAGCGACCGGGAGGAGCGCGCCATGCTGGCCCACGAGGCCTGGCTCGGTCTGCGCGTCACCGAACGCGAAGGGCAGGGATTTGTCCGTGTGCGCGAGGTCGCCGATCCGAGTGCGTTCTACATGGTGTTCGACTGGCACAGCGGTCACACGCTGGAGCAGCAACTGGCCGGCGAATGTGCCCTGGATATCACTGAAGTGGTGCGCGGAGGCTTGTCCATTGCACGGTCATTGGGACGAATGCACCGTCTTGGTGTCATTCACCGCGACATCAAGCCTGGCAACCTGCACCTGGGTGAAGATGGCCAGTGGCGGGTTCTCGATCTGGGGGTGGCGGTGTCCGGGCGCGAGCCGGCATCGACGCGCAGCCTGCACGCCGGTACCCCGAGCTACATGAACCCGGAGCAGTGGGAGGGTGACCACGGTCACCCTGCCGATGCGGGCAGCGATCTCTTCGCGTTGGGCGTGACGCTCTACCAGTGGCTCACCGGCAAGCTGCCCTACGGCGAGATCGAGCCCTGGCAGACGGCCCGGTTCCGGCGCGATCCGGTGCCGCCGTCGCGGATGCACCCGGAGGTGCCGATCTGGCTGGACCACGTCGTGCTCAAGGCGGTGGCGCGCGATCCGCGGCAGCGCTTCGAGACGGCCGAGGAGTTCGCGCTGGCGCTGGAGCGGGGGGCATCCCGGCCATTGCATGCGCAGGCCGGCACACCGCTGGCGGTGCGCGACCCTGCGCTGCTGTGGAGGGTGTCCTGCCTGATCTCGCTGGGCTTCAACGCCCTGCTGGTGGTCTGGCTGCTCTTCCTGCCGAAGGGCTGATCCGTTTCAGCGGTTGAAGGCGCGGGAGCTGGTGCCGGAGGAGCCGACGGTGGTCGGCGTGCTGCGGGCGCGGCCACCCTTTTCGGCCCAGGTGCGGGTCCAGCGGATCTGCACGATGCGCAGCATCGCGAGCATGCCCAGGGCCAGCACCGTGAAGGCGACAAAGCCCCACAGGTAAGAGCCTGTGTACTGCTTGGACAGGCCCATCGCGTTCGGCAGGAAGCCGCCGCCGAGCGCGCCGACCTCGCCGATCATCGAGCCGGCCACGGCGGTGGCCAGCGGCCAGCGCAGCGGGACCAGCTGGAACAGTGCGCCGTTGCCGGCACCCAGGGCTGCGAAGCACAGCATGAACAGCAGCGTCGTCACCACCAGCGACGAGCCGGCGAATCCGCACATCAGCAGCGTGATCGCCACCAGCACCAGCACGCCGGACAGCGTGTTGATGCCGCCGATGCGGTCGGAGATGTAGCCGCCGAGCACACGCACCCCCGAGCCCATCAGCGTGGCCAGCATGGTGAGCTGGCCGGCCTCGACCTTGGTGACCTTGAACTGGTCGTAGAAGTAGGTCGGCAGGAAGCTGGCGAGTCCGATGAAGCCGCCGAAGGTGACGATGTAGATCAGGCTGAACGACCAGCCGTCCTTCTCGAACAGGCAGGAGATGTGCTCGCGGAAGGTCTGGTGCTCGCGGTCCGGCGGCTCCTTGGCGGCCAGCAGCATCACCACGAAGGGCAGCAGCATGGTGCAGGCGGCCAGGCCGTAGACGGTCTGCCAGCCATATTGCATGGCCAGCGGCGGCGCGAACAGCACGGCCAGCACCGTGCCCGAGTTGCCGGCGCCGGCGATGCCCATCGCCAGGCCCTTGTATTTCGGCGGGAACCAGCCCGAACCAAGCGACAGCGCCACGCCGAAGCTCGCCCCGGCGATGCCCAGCAGCACACCCATCATGAGCACCTCGTCATAGGTGTCCACCATGAAATAGCCGAAGGCCAGCGCACAGACGATCAGGCCCATCTCGACCATCGCGGCATTCTTGCGGCCGATGTACTGGGCCAGGATGCCCAGCGGAAAGCGCATCAGCGCTCCGGCCAGGATCGGCACCGAAATCATGAAGCCCTTCTGGGCTGCTGTCAGGTGGAAACTCTCGCTGATGAACGGGCCCATGGCGCCGTTGAGCACCCAGATCGCGAAGCAGAAATCGAAGTAGAGGAAGGACGCGGCCAGCGTGGGCCAGTGTCCCGATTGGAGGAACGTCTTGAAGTTGGACATGGGGCGTCAGCCTGTGCAGAGGTGGCGCGCGCGCCGTGAGGTGGCGCTGACCGGACGCGGCGGTGTGTCCGGAGCCGATGGTGCGATGGATCGGCGTGGTCGCTGCTGCGCGGCCAGTCCATGTATTAGCAAGACATGTGCCATGCGTGGTCTGTGGGACCCCTCTGGGCGGGCCGTGCTGTAGGTCCATCCGATGGGCTGGCCTGAGGTGTGCTTCAGTCGGGGCAATGACAAGAAACAAGGTCCCCCTCTGGTCCTCCCTGACGTGATCAATCTCCTCGCCATCGCCCCCGCCCCTCCCGATGCCCCCACCCTGGTGGCTGATCTTGAATCGAACGGGCTGGCTGTTTGTGCCCGCACGCAGTGCGCCAACATGGTGCGCGAAGCGGTGCGACATGCACCAGATCTGGTCGTTGTCTGGGAGCCGCATCCCGGCAAGGACCTGTTTGATGCGGTGTGCCTGCTGGAGGCTTCCTTGCCGGTGCCGGTGCTGGTGTTCACCAGCGACGTGCGCGCCGAGACGATGGAGGCCGCACTGGCTGCCGGCATCGATGGCTGGGTGGTCAACGGCTACGCGGCCGGTCGGCTGCGCCCGCTCATCCAGTTCACGGTCGCGCGCCACCGCCAGATGCGCCAGATGCGCGAGGAACTCGGCGACCTGAAGCGCCGCTTCGAGGAGCGCAAGCTGGTCGACCGGGCCAAGGGCATCCTGATGACGGCCCGCCAGGTCAGCGAGGACGAGGCCTTCCGGCTGCTGCGTTCGGCCTCGATGCACGCCAAGCAGCGCATCGGGCAGGTCTCGCAGCAGGTCATCGACGCCGCGCACTACGCCGATGCCATCAACCGCGCTGGCCGGCTGCGCATGCTCTCGCAGCGCATCGTCAAGCTCTACGCGCTGGCGGCGATGGGCGTGGAAGTGGCCGGTTCCCGGGCGCTGCTGGCCGACTCCGGCGCACAGATCGACCAGAGCCTGCAGCTGCTGGACCGCACGTTGTCACGGCCGACCTTCGGCGATCTGATCGACGCAGTGCAGGGCACCTGGACGCAGGTGCAGGTGAGCCTGGGCAGTGCGCCGATGGCGAGCCGCATCGCGGCGATCGACCAGGATGCCGAGCGTCTGCTGGAGCTGTCCGACCGCCTGACGCAGGCGCTCGAAAACGCCGGGCTGGCGCCGACGCTGCACGTCATCAACGTTTCCGGCCGCCAGCGCATGCTCGCGCAGAGGCTGGCCAAGCTCGCGCTGCTGTACCAGGGGCCGGAGCTGTCGGAGACGGATCTGCTGCCGGCGGAGCTGGCGCCGACGGCCGAGGCCTTCGAGCGCGGACTGACCTACCTGAAGGACATCCCGCTGTCGACACCCGCGATCCGCGATGCCACTGCTGCTGCCGATCTGCGCTGGCAGGACATGCTCGGTGCCGTGCGTGGCGGCGGGGCCCCCGCCGCGCGTGTCATGCTGGCGGCGGCCAGTGAGGCGCTGCTCGAGCTCTTCGACGATCTGACGCACGAGTACGAGCAGAGCATGCAGTTGCTCATGGGTTGAGGCCGAACCGCCGGACTGCCCGGTTCGGCGCGCCGAGGTGAGCGCGGGGAGGTGAAAGAGTTCACGCCCTGCGGACGACTGCTTGTCTTGTGTGCGTTCGGTCGCAGCCGGTGCGCAGGCTGTCTGCCTATCATGGCCAGATGAACCTGCCTGAACTGCCTGTCCCCGTGGCTCCGCCTGCGCCGTTGATCAGTGCCTTGCTCGATCTGCTGCAGGTCGATGGCGCACTGCTGGCGCTCAAGGAAGCCGACAGCGGGCGCTACCTGTGGGCCAACGAGCCTTGCCTGGCCTGGCTGGGTGCCGACGCGCAGCGCGTGGTCGGTGCCACGGACCTGGATCTGCTTTCCCGGGCCGAGGCCAATGCGCTGCAGGCGGCAGACGCTCGCGCGCTGGCCGCCGGGCAACCGGTGGTCACCGAAGACCACCGTTTCGAACGCGCCGGCGTGCACACCGAATTCCACGTGGCGCGCCATGTGCTCGTGTCGGCGGACGGTGCGCGCCAGATCCTGAGCCTCTGGCGCGACGTGACACAGAGCCGGCGCGACGCAGGTCGGCTGCAAGCGGCGCTCGACCAGATCGAGCGCCAGCAGCATGCGGTCGAGGTGCTGCGCCGCCAGCATGCCCAGGGACTGGACCGCCCGAGCGAGCTGTTCCGCCGCGAGCACTTCGAGGAGCACCTGCGCCGCGAGGCCGCACTGTCGCAGCGCGAGCACCGCGAGTTCGCGCTGGTGCTGCTGGCGCTGGACCGCGTCGAGTCGATGCGCCAGACGCTGGGCGAACCGGCGGTGCAGGCAGTCACCCGGTCGATCGGCCACCTCATGCGCACCAACACCCGCGCGATGGACGTGCTGTCGCAGCTCGGCGACGGGCGGTTCGCGGTCCTGCTGTCCGGGGTCGGGCTGGCGACGGCCCATGCGCGCATGGAGCACCTGCGGCGTGCCTGTGCCACGGAGGTGGTGGTGGTGGACGGGCAGGGCTTCAACTTCGAGGTCTCGATCGGCGTGGCCAGCTTCCCGCACACGGCGGCGACGCTGGCCGACCTGAGTCAGGCCGCCGTGCGTGCGCTGGCGGATGCACGCCAGCGCGGGGGCAACCGCGTGGCACTCGCCTCGATCCGGCTCGGCGAGATGCTGCCGGTGAACTGAAACCTGGAAGAAACCTGGAATCTGGAGCCGGTTCAGCCCAGCGACTTGTAGAGCATGTAGGCGGCCAGTCCGTACAGGGTGCAGGCGAAGGCCTTCTTCAGTTGCTGGATGTTCATGGCGTGCGCGGTGCGTGCGCCCAGCGGAGCGGTGGCGACGCTGGCCGTCGCGATGATGGCGAGTCCCGGCAGCCACAGATAGCCGAGTGCGCCGGGCAGCGGGCTGGGCATCGACCAGCCGCCTGCCACGTAGCCGACCGTGTTTGCCAGCGCGATCGGGAAGCCGAGTGCTGCCGAGGTCGCCACCGCGTTGTGCATGGCGACATTGCACCAGCCCATGAACGGCACGGAGATGAAGCCGCCGCCAGCACCCACCAGACCGGAGACGAATCCGATCATGCCGCCTGCACCGAGGCTGCCTGCGGTGCCCGGCATCTGGCGCGTCGGGGCCGGCTTGCGGCCGAGCAGCATCTGGGTGGCGGAAAAGGCGACGAAGACCGCGAACACCAGCGCGAGCGTCGTGCCCTTGAGCCGCGCAAACACCCCGGCGCCGGCCAGCAGTCCGCCCAGCACGATGCCGGGCGCGAGCGTGCGCACGATGTCCCAGCGCACGGCGCCGCGCTGGTGGTGTGCGCGCACGCTCGAAACCGAGGTGAACAGGATGGTGGCCATGGAGGTGGCGATGGCCATCTTGACCGCCAGGGCCGCGTCCACGCCGCGCGCCGAGAGGATCAGCGTCATGAACGGCACCATCAGCATGCCGCCGCCGATGCCGAGCAGGCCGGCGAGGAAACCGGTGCAGGTGCCGAGCGCGAGCAGCTCGGCGACCAGAGTGAGATCGAGGTGCATGTGGGAGGTGTCCGCTGCGAACCGAAGGCCGCATTCCTGAACCCAGGGGATTCAGGTGGGCGAGGTCAGACCGGCTTCGGGTTCATCTGACGCGAGACGATCACACCAGCTGGTCGATGTTCCAAGCCCAGGCTCGCGAGAGCATCGGTTCAAGGAAATAAAACCCCCGCGAACGCAGCGGACGTGTCGATTCTATGACGATCCCGGCCTGGTGGCTCAGGTCCGGGCGTGATCCTGTTCACCGAGTGCTGCATCGATCCTGCGCACCAGGCTGTCGACGTCGATGGTGATCAGGGGCATGCTGGGTACCCGGGCGGGTGGGGATTCGGTGATCTGGACCGGCATGACGTGCCCGTCCATCGTGCGGTGCTCGATGAGCGAATACGCCAGGTTCAGCGCCGCCAGCACGGCGATGCGCTCGCGGGCCTTGACCCGGCCGGCATCGCGGATGGTGCACATCTCGCGGTCGACCTGGCGCACCGCCGCGGTCAGGACCGCTTCTCCGCCGTCCGGGCAAGCCAGGATGTAGCTCTGGCCCATGATGCTGACTTCCAGCTGTTTCATACGCCGCCTCCCGAGGCACCGCGGTCGTGGGTGTCGACATCACCGGCCGGCAGGCGCTCGATCAGGGCGTCGATGCGGGCCCGCGCTGCGGCCAGCCGGGACCGCAGGTTGTCGCGTTCGGCTGCGACGGCGGTGAATTGCTGTTCGAGCTGGGCGTTCACGTGCTGGAGCTCTTCGTGGCGCAGCAGCAGCCGTTCTACCCGTTCGGCGAGGTCTTCGAGTGTGGACATTGCGCGGTGGCGGTTGCGTAGTGCGTAGTGGTGGGCGCGACAGTCCGCGCTCCCTGTTCGCGATGATTGTAGTGGTGCGGGCAGGCACCGTTTACAATCCACGCCGTTGGTGCTCGTGCCGGCCTTCACGCCGGCACGGTTAAACGGGAAGCAGGAAAGCCACCGCCCTTTCGGGCCACGCTCAACCTGCGCTGCCCCCGCAACGGTAAGCGGACGGGAGCGTTTGTGCTCTCTGCCCCGGCGCACATGCCACTGGTGTCATCGGATACCGGGAAGGTCGCTCGGGGTTCGTCCGTCAGCCCGGATACCGGCCAACGGGGGGCGGACGACACCAGTCGTTCGCCATTGAGGTGCGCGCCTGCGGGGAAGCTGGCGCCACGATCTTTCCGCGCTGTACTCCATGACCTCCGAATTCCGGGCCGCTTCGCAGCCCTTCCTGTCCGTGCGTCCCGTTGCACTGGCCGCCGCGCTGTGCGCGTTCTCCCTGCTCTCGACGGCCGCGTCCGCGCAGTCCGGTGCGGCCCTTGCCACCGCGGCGGCTGCGGCCCTGCCCACCGTGGTGGTCACCGCCACGCGCACGCCGGTGCGCGCCGACCAGACCGTGGCCGATGTCACCGTGCTGACCCGCGACGACCTGGAGCGCGCCACCGGCCGCACGCTCAGCGAGGTGCTGAGCCAGCAGGGGGGCATCCAGCTCTCGTCCAATGGCGGCCTGGGCAAGACCAGCTCCGTCTTCATCCGCGGCCTGGAGGCCCGCCACGTGCTGCTGCTGGTCGATGGCGTGCGCTACGGCTCGGCCACCACCGGCATGCCTGAGCTGGACAACCTGCCGCTCGGCGACATCGACCGCATCGAGATCGTGCGCGGCCCGCTGTCCAGCCTGTACGGCAGCGACGCGGTCGGCGGCGTGGTGCAGGTCTTCACCCGCCGCGCCAGCGCCAGCGAAGGCACGCGCTACAACGGCGCCGTCACCGCGGGCGCGCACCGCTACGGCCAGGCCAGCGCCGGCACGCGCTTCAACGACGGCCAGTGGAGCGGCGCCCTGCAGCTGCTGCACACCGAGAACGGCGGCTTCTCGGCCACCAGCCCCCGCGCCGAGTTCGGCAGCTACAACGCCGACACCGACGGCTTCCGCCAGAACGCGGCCAGCGCCCACCTTGGCCTGAAGCTGCCGCAGGGCTGGCAGGTCGGCGCGCACCTGCTGAGTGCTGATGCCATCTCCGCCTATGACGACGGCGTGGATGCCGATGCCAAGTCCGGCCTGCGCACCCGTGTGCTCTCGGTCGATGCCTCGGGCGCGGTCACTGCCGGCTGGCGCACGCAGCTTCGCGCGGCCCGCAGCGCCAACGACTACGAGACGATCGCCTCCGCATCGCCGTATGCGGATCTGGGCACCATCGCCACCGTGCAGCAGCAGCTGAGCTGGGACAACACCGTCAGCCTGCCGGTCGGCTCGCTGCTGGTCGTCGCGGAGCACCTCAAGCAGAAAGTGACCAAGCCTGCTGCCAACTACGAGGTCACGGACCGCACGGTCAACAGCCTGGCCCTCGGCTACAACGCCACGGTCGGCCTCCACACCGTGCAGGCCAGTGTGCGCCACGACCGCAACTCGCAGTACGGCAACCCGACCACCGGCACCGTCGGCTATGGCCTCGCGCTGATGGAAGGCCTGCGCGCCACGGCGCAGATCGGCACCAGCTTCGTCGCGCCCAGCTTCAACCAGCTCTACTGGCCGTCCTACGGCAACCCGAAGCTGGAGCCGGAGAAGGGCAAGCACGCCGAAGTCGGCCTGCGCTACACGACCGGCGAGCAGCAGTTCAGCGCCACCGTGTTCGGCAACCGCATCCGCGGCTACATCACGCAGGGCGCCAATCCGGTGAATCTGCCGTACGCGCAGAGCAACGGCGTGAGCCTGGGCTACGACGGCCAGCTCGGCCCGGTCAAGGTCGGCGCCGCGGTGGACCACCTGACGCCGAAGAACGACACCGAGGGCAGCGCCAGCCAGGGCAAGCTGCTGCCGCGCCGCGCGCGCAACGCGGTCAAGCTCAGCGCCGATGTCGATCTGGGCGCCTGGACCGTCGGCTCTGGTCTGCAGGCCTACAGCCACCGCTTCAACGACACCGCCAACACGCAGCGCCTGGCCGGCTACGCCACGGTCGACCTGCACGCGCAGTGGCAGTACGCGCCGGACTGGGCGCTGGGCGCGCGGCTGAACAACGTCGCCAACCGCCAGTACGAGACCGCGCTGGGCTACAACCAGCCCGGTCGCGAGCTGTACGTGACGCTGCGCTACGCACCGCGCTGAGCGGTCGAGCCGATCGACCACGACCTGGGTCTTCCACGCCATGCACCTTCGGAGCGAGTTCATCCTCGGTGGCCAGCGCAGCGGCAAGTCGCGCTGCGGCGAGCGGCGCGCGGCCGACTGGCTGGCACAGCCCGGCCACCGCGCCGTGCTGCTGGCCACCGCGCTCGGCGGTGACGACGAGATGCGCGCGCGCATCCGGCGGCACCAGGTCGACCGCGCCGAGCGGGTGCCGGCCATGGCGCTCGACGAGGTCCCGCGCGACCTGGCCGACGCCATCCGCCGGCACAGCGCGCCGGCGTGCCTCGTGCTGGTCGATTGCCTGACGCTCTGGCTGACGCAGTGGCTGATGCCGCTGGAGGGCCCGCCGGTCGAGCCGGCGCGCTGGCTCGCCGTGCTGGCTGATCTGGAGGCGGCGCTGCAGGCCGCACCTGGCCCGGTCGTGCTTGTCTCCAACGAGATCGGGCTGGGCCTGTCGCCGATGTCGCGGGAAGCCCGACACTACGTCGATGAACTCGGGCGCCTGCACCAGCAGGTCGCGGCGCGTTGCCCTCGGGTGACGCTGATGGTGGCAGGACTGGAAATGGCGGTGAAACCATGGTGAAGAGGTGCTGGAGGCGTGTGCTGGCGCCGGTGTTGGCGATGTGCGCGCTGGCGACCTGCGCGGCCCGTGCCGAGGTGCTCGTCCGCGATGACCGGGACGTGGCGATCCGGCTGGCCACACCGCCGCAGCGCGTCGTCACGCTGATGCCGTCGCTGACCGAGACGGTCTGCGCGCTCGGTTTCTGCGAGCGGCTGGTCGGCACCGACCGCTATTCCAACTGGCCGGCCCGCGTGACCGCGCTGCCCAAGCTCGGCGGCATGCACGACACGCAGGTCGAACGCCTGGTCGCGCTGCGGCCCGACGTGGTGCTGGCGGCGCGCTCGACGCGGGCGGTCGAGCGGCTGGAGGCGCTCGGGTTGCGCGTGGTCGTGCTGGAGCCGCGCAGCCAGGACGAAGCGAAACGCACCGTCGCCACCATCGCCACGCTGCTGGGCCAGCCTGAGCAGGCCACCGTGCTGTGGGCGCGCATCGACGCGCAGGTACAAGCTGCCGCCGCCCGCGTGCCGGTGTCGCTGCGCGGCCAGAAGGTGTATTTCGAGGTGGACTCGGCGCCCTACGCGGCCGGTAGCACGTCCTTCCTGGGCGAACTGCTGACCCAGCTCGGCCTGGGCAACATCGTCCCGCCCGCGCTCGGGCCGTTCCCGAAACTCAACCCCGAATTCATCGTCCAGGCGCAGCCCGACCTGGTGATGGCTGTCGAGCGCAACCTGCGCGACATGCCACGCCGCCCCGGCTGGGCCGCGCTGAAGGCGCTGCAGACGCGCCGCACCTGTGCCTTCGAGTCCCGGCGCTACGAGATGCTGGTGCGCCCCGGCCCACGGCTGGGCGAGGCGGCCTCCCTGGTCGCCGACTGTCTGCAGGCGCTGCCTTGAGCGCTGCATGAGTGCACAGGAGCAGCGCCGCCGCACCCGCCTGGCCTGGGTGCTGGCGCTGGTCGCGCTGCTGGGCGGTGCGGCCGGGCTGGTCGCGGGCAGCGAGGGCTGGAGCCTGGCCGCGTTCCGCACCATGCTGGCCGATGGCTCGGCCGAGCTGATCCTGTGGCAGATCCGCGCCCCGCGCACGCTGGGTGCGTGGCTGACGGGCGCGCTGTTCGGGCTGGCCGGGGCGATCGCGCAAGGCCTGTTCCGCAACCCGCTGGCGGACCCGTACCTGCTCGGCTCCGCGGCGGGCGCCTCGCTGGGCGTGGTGCTCGTGCTGGCGGCGGGTGCGCTCACCGGCATCGGGCTGGAGCTGGCGACCGCCGATTGGCTGTCGCGTTTCGGGCTGGTCGCGGCGGCGTTCTGCGGTGCGCTGGCCGGCGTCGGTCTGACCTTGTCGCTGGCCCGGGGCGCGCAGCACACGACGCGACTGCTGCTGGCCGGCGTCGTGGTCGGCGTGGTGCTGGGCGCGCTCAACGACCTGCTGACCACGCTCGCGCCCGACGCGCTGCGTGGCAAGCAGGCCTTCCTGCTCGGCACGACGGGCTTTCTCGGCTGGTCGAGCTGCGCGGTGCTGGGCGCCGTGCTGCTGCTGGTGCTGCCGCCGGGCTGGCGGCTGTCGCGGGTGCTGGACGCGCTGACGCTCGGCGAGGACAGCGCCGCCAGCCTCGGCCTGCCGCTGCCGGCGCTGCGGCTGGTGCTGGTCGTGCTGATGGCGCTGGCCACCGGCACGGCGGTGTCGCAGGCCGGCATGGTCGCCTTCGTCGGGCTGGTCGCGCCGCACCTGGTCCGGCGCTTCGTCCACGCGACCCACGGCTACCGGCTCGTCGCCAGCGCGGCGATGGGCGGCGCGCTGCTGCTGCTGGCCGACGTGCTGGCGCGCACGCTGATCGCGCCGCAGGAGCTGCCGGTCGGTGTGCTGACCGCGGTGCTCGGCGGCTTCTACCTGCTGTGGCTGCTGCACCGCCGGGAGATCGCCGGATGATCGCGGCCCGTGACGTGCAGGTCCGCCTTGGCGGCCGCCCCATCCTCCACGGCATCACCCTCGCGTTCGAGCGCGGCTGGACCGCCATCGTCGGCCCGAACGGCGCCGGCAAGTCCACGCTGCTGCGCGCACTCGCCGGCCTGCAACCGCTCCACGCGGGCGAGGTCACGCTGGCGGGCCGCCCGCTGGCCGCCTGGTCCGCCCGTGACCGCGCCCGCCAGCTCGCCTGGCTGGCGCAGCAGGCCGAATCCAGCGGCGAACTCACCGTGCGCGATGTCGTGCACCTCGGCCGCCTGCCACAGCTCGGCCTGTTCGCCAGCCCCGGCCCGCACGACGAGGCCATCGTCCAGCAGGCCATGCGCGACACCGAATGCCAGGCCTGGCAGCACCGCCGCCTGGCGGAACTCTCCGGTGGCGAGCGCCAGCGGGTCTTCCTCGCCCGGGCGCTGGCGGTGCAGGCGCCGGTGCTGGTGCTCGACGAGCCGACCACCCACCTCGACCCGCCGCACCAGGTGGCGCTGGTCCGCCAGATGGCGCGCCTCGGCCGCACGCAGGTGGTCATCAGCGTGCTGCACGACCTGAACCTCGCGCTGGCCGCGGACCGGCTGGTCGTGCTGGCGGCGGGTGCCGTGCGGGCGGTCGGCGGCTGCGACGAGCCCGCCGTGCAGGCCGCGCTGGTCGAGGTGTTCGACGGCGCGATCCGCATCGAGCGTGTCGGTACGCAGTGGGTCGCGCTGCCCCAGATTTTCCAAGGTTTCCAAGGATCCCCCCCATGAACATCGAACAACCGCCCGTCGACCGCCAGCGCATCGTCCCCGACGGCGAGCGCCGCGGCCTCGTCCTCGTCCACACCGGCGATGGCAAGGGCAAGAGCACGGCGGCCTTCGGGCTGGCGATCCGCGCCCACGGCCGCGGCAAGGCGGTCAAGATCTACCAGTTCATGAAGGTGCCGAGTGCGCGCTTCGGCGAACACAGGCTGTTCGAGCAGATCGGCATTCCCATCGAGGGGCTGGGCGACGGCTTCTCGTGGAAGAGCAAGGACCTGGAACATTCCGCCCAGCTCGCCCGCGACGGCTGGGCCAGGGCCGAGGCCACGATCCGCGCGGGCGAGCACTTCCTCGTCGTCCTCGACGAGATCATGTACCCGCTGCGCTACGGCTGGGTCCCGCTGGAGCCGGTGCTGCAGGCGCTGCGCGGGCGGCCGGCGCATGTCCACGTCGTGCTCACCGGCCGCAACGCGCCGGAGGAACTCGTGGCACTCGCCGACACCGTGACCGAGATGGCGCTGGTGAAGCACCACTTCCGGGCGGGCGTGCCGGCGCAGCGCGGCATCGAGGACTGATGCGATGACCGCCCTGATGACTGCGACGATGAAAACCGCCATCAGCTGGAGCGCCGGCAAGGACTCCTGCCTGGCGCTGCTGCGCGCCCGCGAGGCGGGCCACGACGTGCAGACCTTCCTGACGATGTGCGAGGCCGACGGCTTCAGCAAGTCGCACGCGCTCGCGCCCGAGGTGATCGCCGCGCAGGTCGCGGCCTTCGGCGGCGTGTGGCGCGCGGTGGCCGTGCCCGAGGGCGTGCCGGGGGCGTACGCGCTGTGCTTCGACGCCGCGCTGCAGTCGCTGCAAGCCAGCGGCCACACCCACGTCGTCTTCGGCGACATCGACCTGCAGGCGCACCGCGACTGGCTGGAGCCGGCCTGCGCCCGCGCCGGTCTGCAGGCGGTGTTTCCGCTGTGGGGGCTGTCGCGTGCGGCGCTGGCCCGCGAGATGCTTGACCGCGGCATCCGGGCGCGGCTGGTCTGCGTGGATGCCGGCCGGCTGGACGCCCGTTTCTGCGGCCGCGACTACGACGCTGCGCTGCTGGCCGAGCTGCCTGCGGGCGTGTGCGTCTGCGGCGAGGACGGCGAGTTCCACACCGTCGTCGTCGAGGCGCCGGGCATGGCCGCGCCGCTGGCGCTCGTCAGCAGTGGAACGCGCACCGTCTTCGCCCGTCCGCCGATGCGCCCGACGACGCTGGTGTTCGACCAGCTGCGGCTCGCCGATCTCGCCGACGCGCCGTGACGCTGGCCGCGCTCGCCACCGATCCGGCGCCGTGGCCTGTGCTGCAGGCCGGGGCGCTGCTGCTCGCCTGGGCGCTGGACCGCCGCTTCGGCGAGCCGCCGAACGCCTGGCATCCGGTGGCGTGGCTGGGGTCGGTGCTGGGGCCGCTCGGACGGCGGGTGCGGGCCTGGCCGCCAGGGCCGGCGTTCGCGGGCGGGGCGCTGGCCTGGTGCGGGCTGGCCGCCGGGCTGGTGGCGGGCGCCTGGGCGCTGCAAGTCTGGCTGCGGACGCTGCCGGCGTGGCAGGCCATGCCGCTGCTGGCGCTGCTGCTCAAGCCGCTGTTCGCGGCACGCATGCTCTGCGACGAGGTGCGGGCGGTCGAGGCGGCCCTGCAGCAGGGGCTGGACGCCGGCCGCGCGCGCCTGGCCTGGCTGGTCAGCCGCGACGTGCGCCAGCTCACCGCCGCGCAGGTGCGCGAATCGGCCATCGAGACGCTGGCCGAGAACCTCAACGACTCGGTGATCGCGCCGCTGGCGTGGTTCGCCGTGGCGGGTCTGCCGGGAGCCGTGCTGTACCGGTTCGCCAACACGGCGGACGCGATGTGGGGTTACCGCGGCGCCTGGGAATGGGCCGGCAAGTGGGCGGCGCGGGCCGACGATGTGCTGTCGTGGCCGACCGCGCGGGTGACGGCGCTGCTGCTGCGCCCGGCGTGGCGGCTGGCGGACTGGGTGCAGCTGCGCGGCGAGGCGGCCCGCACGCCGTCGCCCAACGGCGGCTGGCCGATGGGCGCCATGGCGTTACGTCTGGACATCTGTCTGGGCAAGCCGGGCGTCTATGCTTTGCACCCCCGTGGTCGAGCACCCGAGGCCGCAGACGTGGACACCGCGCTGCAGCATGCCCAGTCGGCCGTCCGGTGGTGGATGACCTTGCTCGCGGGTGGCTGGCTGGGGTGGGCGTTGACGGGAGCGACCGGGGGGCCGGTCTGAACAGAACATGACGTCGATCCACGACTGCAAGCTCGCACGCACGCACGGGGGGCCGGATGCCCTGGGCGTGCCGCGCTGGGATTTCTCCACCAACGCCAACGCCTGCGGGCCGGCGCCGATGGCGCTGGAGCAGATCCGCCAAGTCGATGCGCGGCGTTATCCTGACCCGAGCTACGCGGCCCTGCGGCAGCAGCTCGCCCGGCTGCACGGTGTCGAGCCGGCGCGCATCATCGTGGCGGGCAGCGCCAGCGAGTTCATCCGCCGCATGACCCTGGCGATCGCGCTGCTGCACCCGGACGCGCGGGTGCGTGTGCCGGACTACGCCTACGGGGAATATGCCGCGGCGGCCGAGGTGCTCGGCCTGCGCGTGGTGCGCGAGATCGACGATCTGGACGCGAAGGACCCGGCCTGGCTGATCTGGCACGCCGAGCCGGGCAGCCCGATCGGTGATGCCCGCGCTGCGCCGCCGTTCAACCCGGGCGAGTCGGTGCTGGTGATCGACCGCGCCTACGCGCCGCTGCGGCTGGACGGCGAGGCACCGCCCGTGCCCGACAACGCCTGGCAGCTCTGGTCGCCGAACAAGGCGCTCGGGCTGACCGGCGTGCGCGGCGCCTACGCGATCGCGCCGGTGCGCACCCCTGCATCCGCCGCGCTGACCGAGTGGCTGACCGGACGGCTGTCCGTGCTCGCACCGTCGTGGCCGCTGGGCGCGCACGCGGTGGCGATGCTGCAGTGCTGGGCCAGCGACGAGGCGCAGAGCTGGGTGCGCTCCAGCCTGCACATCCTGCGCAGCTGGCGCCGCCAGCAGATCGAGCTGTGCCAGAAGCGCCTGGGCTGGACCTGCCTGACCAGCGTCACGCCGTACTACATCGCCCGCTGGGGCCAGTGGACGGCGGGCGACCACCCCGAGTCCGATCCGCTGCACCCGTCGCGGGTGCTGCCGGAGCTGCGCGCGGCCGGCATCAAGCTGCGCGACTGCACCTCGATGGGCCTGCCGGGCTGGGTGCGCGTGAGCGTGCAGCCGCCGCCGTCGCAGCAGGCGCTGGCGCTGCTGTGGCGCCAGCGGGTGGGCGACGGCGGCTTCGTGCCGACGGTGCGCCAGTCGGGCTTCCAGAGCCTGTCCCCGGATTGACATCGAACCTCAAGGAAACACATACATGGCACGCGCAGTGATGGTCCTGGGCACCACGAGTGGCGCCGGCAAGAGCTGGCTGGCCACGGCGCTGTGCCGCTGGTATGCGCGCCGCGGCTTCAGGGTCGCGCCCTTCAAGGCGCAGAACATGAGCAACAACGCCCGCGTCGTGCCCGGCCCGGACGGGCGCATGGGCGAGATCGGCAGCGCGCAGTACTTCCAGGCGCTGGCCGCGCGCACCGTGCCCGAGGTGCGCCAGAACCCGGTGCTGCTCAAGCCCGAGGCGGACACGCGCAGCCAGGTCGTCGTGCTGGGCGCCGTGCGGCGCGATCTGGGCGCCGTCCCGTGGCGCGAACGCAGCGAGGCGCTGTGGCCGTTTGCCCGGGATGCCTTGCATGCGCTGATGGCCGAGAACGACGTGGTCGTCATCGAGGGTGCCGGCTCGCCCGCCGAGATCAACCTGCACGCCAGCGACTACGTGAACATGCGCACCGCGCTGGCCGTGGACGCCGCCTGCCTGCTGGTCACCGACATCGACCGCGGCGGCGCCTTTGCCCACCTCTACGGCACGCACCAGCTGCTGCCGGCCGAGGAACGCGCGCTGATCCGCGGCTTCGTGCTCAACCGCTTCCGCGGCGACGCGGCGCTGCTGGCCCCCGGCCCCGAGCAGCTCGAAGCGCTGACCGGCGTGCCCACGGTCGCCGTGCTGCCGATGTGGCGCGAGCACGGCCTGCCGGAAGAGGACGGCGTGTTCGACGACCGCTCCAGCGGGGGCGCCTCGTCGGTGCGGCCGCTGCGCGTGGCGGTGATCGCCTATCCGCGCATCAGCAACCTCGACGAGTTCCAGCCGCTGCGCAACCTGCCCGGCGTGCGGCTGGTCTGGGCGCGGGGGCTGGCCGATCTGGACGGCGCCGACTGGGTCATCCTGCCTGGCTCGAAGCACACCACCGCCGACCTGGCCTGGCTGCGCGCGCAGGGGCTGGATCTGGCGGTGGCGCGTCACGCGGGGCAGGGCGGGGCGGTGCTGGGCATCTGCGGCGGCCTGCAGATGCTGGGCGAGGCGCTGATCGACCTGCACGCGGTCGACGATCCGCTCGGCGGCAACGCACCGGGCCTGGGCCTGCTGCCGCTGGTGACCGCCTTCGACCCGGACAAGCTGCTGCAGCCGACGCAGGCGCGCTTCGCTGCGCTGGCTGAGCCGTGCGGGCCGTGGTCGGCGCTGTCCGGCGTCGCCTTCGACGGCTACGAGATCCACCACGGCCGCACTGCGCAGCACCCGGACCTGCCCGCGGCCACCGTGGCCGTGCACAACGCCGCGGGCGAGGTGCTGGGCTGGCAGCAGGGCGCCGTGATCGGGCTGTACGCGCACGGCCTGTTCGAGTCGCCCGCCGTGCTGCGCGCGCTGTTCGGCGCCGAGGTGCGCACGCTGGACGCCGTGTTCGACGGCCTCGCCGATTTCCTGGACCGGCACGTGCCCGACGGCGTGCTGCTGTCCCTGCTCCACAACGACAAGGACTTCCGATGACTGCCCCCACCTTCACCGTTCCCCCGATCGACGATCTGCAGGACGAGGCGCTGACCGCGCGCGTCCAGACCGCGCTCGACCAGAAGACCAAGCCGCAAGGCGCGCTCGGCCGCCTCGAAGCGCTGGCGCTGCAGCTGGCGCAGATCCAGGGCCGCGCGCTGCCGGTGCTGGAGCATCCGCAGATGGTCGTGTTCGCCGGCGACCACGGGCTGGCGGCGCGCGGTGTCTCGGCCTTCCCGAGCGACGTGACCTGGCAGATGGTCGAGAACTTCCTGGCCGGCGGCGCTGCGGTCAGCGTGCTGGCGCGCCAGCACGGCTTGGCGCTGACGGTGGTCGATGCGGGCGTGCAGCACGCGTTCGCGCCGCGCCCGGGCCTGCTGCAGCGCAAGATCGGCTGGGGCACGGCGGACGCGCTGGACGGCCCGGCGATGAGTGCCGCCGAGTGCGCCGCGGCGATCGAGACCGGCGCGGGGGTCGTGCGCAGCCTGCCGGGCAACGTGGTGCTGTTCGGCGAGATGGGCATCGGCAACACCTCGTCGGCCTCGCTGCTGATGGCGCGGCTGACGGGCGAGGCCATCGACCGCTGCACCGGCCGCGGCACCGGCGTGGACGGCCCGGCGCTGGTGCGCAAGACCGAGATCCTGCGCAAGGTGCTGGCCCGCCACGACACAGCGGCGGCGCCGCTGGACGCGCTGGCGGCCTTCGGCGGGTTCGAGATCGCGATGCTGGTCGGCGCCGTGCTGGAAGCGGCGGCGCAGCGGCGGGTCATCGTCGTCGACGGGTTCATCGTCGGCAGCGCGGTGCTGGTGGCGTCGCGCCTGGCGCCGCACGTGCTGCAGCGCTGCGTCTTCGCGCACCAGTCGGACGAATCCGGTCACCGGCTGATGCTGGCGCGCCTGGAAGCCGAGCCGCTGCTGAGCCTCGGCCTGCGGCTCGGCGAAGGCTCGGGCGCGGCGCTGGCCTGGCCGCTGCTGGAGTCGGCCTGCCGCATCCTGGCGGAGATGGCGAGCTTCGCCTCGGCGGGCGTCAGCGACCGCGCGGGTTGATCTGCTGATGCGCTGGCTGGTCCACGAACTCCGCCTGTTCTGCATCGCGCTCCAGTTCTTCACCCGCGTTCCCGTGCCGGCCTGGGTCGGCTGGACGCCCGAATGGATGCACGCCAGCGCCCGCCACTACCCGGCGGTCGGTCTGTGCATCGGCGCGGTCGGGGCGGCGGTGCTGGCGCTGGGGGTGGCGTTCTGGCCGCTGCCGGTGGCGGTCGGGCTGTCGATGGCGGCCACGGTCTGGATGACCGGCGGCTTCCACGAGGACGGCCTGGCCGACACCTGCGACGGCCTCGGCGGCAGCGTCAGCCGAGAGCGGGCGCTGACGATCATGAAGGACTCGCGGCTGGGCAGCTACGGCGCGCTCGGGCTGGTCGGCGTGCTCGGGCTGAAGGCGGCGGCGCTGCACGGGCTCGCCGCGGCGGACCTGCTGCCCGCCGCTGTCGCCACCGTCTGGGCGCATGCGCTGTCGCGGGTCGCGCCGGTCGTGCTGCTGTGGGGGCTGCCGTATGCGGGGGACCTGGAGCACGCCAAGGCCAAGCCGATGGCGCAGCAGATCTCCGGCCGCGGACTGCTTGTGGTGCTGGGCTGGGCGGCCGTGGTGAGCGTCGCCGCGGTGGCCGTGCAGGGTGATCTGCGGCCGGTGCTGGCCGGTCTGCTCGGGCTGGCGGGCACGGTGCTGTGGTGCGGACGCTGGTTCCATGGCCGGCTGGGCGGCTACACCGGCGACACGCTGGGCGCCTCGCAGCAGTTGAGCGAACTCGCGGCGCTGCTGGGCTGGCTGGCGGTGCTGCATGGCTGACGGGCGGCTGGAGCTCTCCGTCTGGCGCCACCCGAAGCCGATCGGCGCGGCCGGGCGCTGCATCGGGCAGACCGATCTGCCGGTCGACCCGCGCCGTGCCAAGCGCCTGGCGCACCGCCTCCGCCGGACCGCGCGCCGCGAGGGCCTGCCGCACGCGGTCGCCACCTCGCCGCTGCGCCGGGGCGCCGACGTCGGCCGCTGGCTGCGGCGCTGGGGCTGGCGGCACCAGATCGACGCCCGCCTGATCGAGCTGGATTTCGGCGCCTGGGATGGCCAGCGCTGGTCCGCCATCGCCCACGCCGACGTGCTGGCCTGGGAGTCGGACTTCCGGCACCACGCACCGGGTGGCGGAGAATCGCTGCAACAGCTCCACACCCGGGTGTCCGCCGCGCTGGCGGCCATCCGGGCGGGCCACCTGCCACGCCTGATCGTCGGGCATGCCGGGTGGATCACGCTGCTCGGATGCGCGGATGCCATGGTGCACGGCACACTGACCGCGGCCACCTGGCCCGCGCCGCCGCGCCACGGGCAACGCGTTCGCCACGCTGGCTGAAGGGCTGGCAGGTTAGATTCGCCCGCTGGCCCGTCTGCCGGTACCATCCGCCGCTTTTGAATTTTGAATCACGACGTCCAAGGACTTCCGACGCCATGTTCCGCACTCTGCTCAAATCCAAGATCCACCGCGCCGCCGTGACCCATTGCGAGCTGCACTACGAAGGCTCCTGCGGCATCGACGAGGACCTGCTCGACGCCGCCAATCTGTGCGAGAACGAGCAGATCCACGTCTGGAACATCAACAACGGCGAGCGCTTCGTCACCTACGTGATCAAGGCGCCGCGGGGCAGCGGGATCATCTCGCTCAACGGCTCGGCCGCGCGCCGCGCCAGCACGGGCGATCTGGTGATCATCGCCGCCTTCGCGCAGGTGCACGAGGACCAGGTGAAGACGCACGCGCCGAAGCTGGTGTTCATGGACGATGCCAACCGCATCAAGGAACTGCGCGCCCACCCCGAGAACCCGCCGCAGACTTCGCCGCTGCGCTGAGGCACCCACCATGACCACTCTGCAACCCGTCACGCTGGTCCGCCCCGCCAAGCCCCCCGTCCCGGCCGCCGATGCCCGCTGGAGCGTCGCGCAGATCGAGGCGCTGTTCGCGCTGCCCTTCAACGACCTGCTCTGGCAGGCCCAGCAGGTCCACCGCCAGCACTTCGACGCCAACGAGGTGCAGCTCTCCACGCTGCTGTCGATCAAGACTGGCGGCTGCCCGGAAGACTGCGGCTACTGCCCCCAGTCGGTGCACCACGACACCGGCGTCGAGGCCAGCAAGATGCTCGACATCGACGCGGTGCTGGCCGCCGCCCGCGACGCCAAGGGGCAGGGCGCGACCCGCTTCTGCATGGGCGCGGCCTGGCGCGCGCCGAAGGACCGCGACATCGAGAAGGTGGCCGAGCTGGTCGCCGGCGTGAAGGACCTCGGCATGCAGACCTGCTGCACGCTCGGGATGCTGTCCGAGACGCAGGCACAGTCGCTGAAGGACGCCGGCCTCGACTACTACAACCACAACCTCGACACCGCCCCGGAAGCCTACGGCCGCATCATCACGACCCGCGACTACCAGGACCGCCTCGACACGCTGGCGCACGTGCGCAAGGCCGGCATGTCGGTCTGCTGCGGCGGCATCGTCGGCATGGGCGAGAGCCGCGCCGAGCGTGCCGGGCTGGTGGCACAGCTCGCCAACCTGACGCCGTACCCGGAGTCGGTGCCGATCAACGAGCTGGTCCAGGTCGAAGGCACGCCGCTGGCCGACGTCGACAAGCTCGACCCGTTCGAGTTCGTGCGCACCATCGCGGTGGCGCGCATCACGATGCCGACCGCCCGCGTGCGCCTGTCGGCCGGGCGCGAGCAGATGGGCGAGGCGATCCAGGCGCTGTGTTTCCTGGCCGGCGCGAACTCGATCTTCTACGGCGACAAGCTGCTGACCACCGGCAACCCGCAGTCGGCGAAGGATCGGGCGCTGCTGGACCGGCTCGGCATGACCACGACGGCCTGAGCACCGAGCCGCCGCCATGACCGCCGACCGGTTCCCCCGCCGCATCGTCTGCCTCACCGAGGAGACGACCGAGACGCTCTACCTCCTGGGCGAGGAGCACCGCATCGTCGGCATCTCCGGCTACACGGTGCGCCCGCCGCGTGCCCGCCAGGAGAAGCCGCGCGTGTCGGCCTACCTGACCGCGAAGATCGACAAGATCCTCGACCTGGAGCCGGACCTGGTGCTCGGCTTCTCGGACCTGCAGGCCGACATCGCCAGCCAGCTGATCCGCGCCGGTGTGTCGGTGCACGTGTTCAACCAGCGCAGCGTCGCCGAGATCCTGCAGATGGTCGCGATGGTCGGGGCCATGGTGGGCGCGCACGAGAAGACCGCGGCGCTGCTGGCCGGCTTGCAGGCCGGGCTGGACGAGGTCGCGGCGATCGGCCGGACGCTGCCGCGGCGCCCGCGGGTCTACTTCGAGGAGTGGATGGACCCGATCATCACCGGCATCGGCTGGGTCAGCGAGCTGAGCGTGCTGGCCGGCGGCGAGGAGTGCTTTCCTGAGCTGGCTGGTCAGTCGCTGGGCAAGAACCGCATCGTCGCCGATCCGCTGGAGGTGGTCCGCCGTGCGCCGGACGTGATCCTCGGCTCCTGGTGCGGGCGCAAGTTCCGGCCGGAGCAGGTGATGGCGCGCCCCGGCTGGGAGGCGGTGCCGGCGGTGGTGCACGGGCAGGTGTTCGAGATCAAGTCGAGCGAGATCCTGCAGCCCGGCCCGGCTTGCCTGACCGACGGTGTGCGCCAGATCCAGCTGCGCCTGCTCGGCTGGGCGGCGCTGCACGCCTGAGCCGGCGCTGGCGCAGCGGCGGCGTCAGGGCGCCGGTGTCTTCGGCGTGAAGTCGCAGCAGTCTGCCACCGCGCAGTCCCGGCAGCGCGGCTTGCGCGCCTGGCAGACGTAGCGCCCGTGCAGGATCAGCCAGTGGTGCGCATCGACCCGGAATTCGGGCGGGATGCGCTGGAGCAGCTGCATCTCCACCGCGTAGGGCGTCTTGCCCGGCGCCAGCCCCGTGCGGTTGCCGACCCGGAACAGGTGCGTGTCCACCGCGCAGGTCGGCTCGCCCCAGGCCACGTTCAGCACCACGTTGGCCGTTTTCCGCCCGACCCCCGGCAGCGCTTCCAGGGCTTCGCGACTGCGTGGCACCTGCCCGCCGTGCTGCGCGAGCAGGATCTGGCTGGTCTCGTACAAGTGTTTCGCCTTGTTGCGGTGCAGGCCGATGGTGCGGATGTGCTCCTCCAGTCCGTCGATGCCCAGCGCCACGATCTTGCGCGGCGTGTTGGCCACCGGGAACAGCCGCCGTGTGGCCTTGTTGACGCCCACGTCGGTGGCCTGCGCCGACAGCAGCACGGCGGCCAGCAGCTCGAACACCGAGCTATATTCCAGCTCGGACGCCGGGTGTGGGTTGGCGTCACGAAGCGTGACAAAAAATCGTTGGATGGATTCAGGTGTCATTGCAACCAGACCAGGCATCCCGGAACCCGGGGGGGCAGCCAAGAACGCACTCGAAAAACAGATCCGGACTGCGCAGAATCCTTGGCATGCACGAGAACATGAACCATCGCCGACTCGAACCCCCCATCAGCGCTGTGCTGTTCCTCGGGCTGTCGATGGCATCGTTCAACAGCCCGGATGGCGTCCTGTGGCAGCAGCCACTGCCCTGGCTGCTGCTGGGCACCGCGGCCGGACTCTGGCGCGCGCAGGGCTGGGCACGCATGCTGGCCATGGTGGTGCTGACCGGGCTGCTGGTGGCCATGGCCTGGCCCGGCGGGGCCGATGTCCAGTCCGTGCGCGTGCTGTTGCTGGATCCCTGGACCGCCTGCGGCCTGGAGCAGCACACGGGCCTGCACCCCACGGTGGGGGGCACGCTGGTGGCCTCGTCGCTGCTGCTGTGGCTGATGTCGCCGCCGGTCCGGCGCGCCTTCGCGCTGTCGGATCTCGACGCGGTCCGCACCAGCCTGCCGCTCCTGTCGGACGAGGATGTCAAGGACGACCACTGATTTTCCCTTCGGGGCGGCCACCGAGGTCGCCGTCCACGTAGAACCAGCGTCCGTTCTCGCGCACGAAGCGGCTGACTTCTTCCAGCCGGTGCGCCCGTCCGCCCAGCTTGCTGCGGGCGACGAACGACACCTCTGCATGGTCCGCGTCCAGCACCCGGTGGTGGCGCACGGTCAGGCCGAGCCAGCGCAGGCCCGGCTCGTTCGGCGCCAGCGTGGCCGGGCGCGTCGTCGGGTGCCAGGTGGCGAGCAGGTAGTCCAGCCTGTCGAGCACGAAGGCGCTGTAGCGCGAGCGCATCAGCGCTTCAGCCGTGGGCGCGGGTTCGGGTTCGGTGGGTGGGCCCGCGTGGTAACGGCCGCAGCAGGCCCGCAGGCGGTGTCCGCTGCCGCAGGGGCAGGCGAAGTCGGGAGGCGTCGTCATCCGCCCATTCTCAGGCATGGCGTGGCGCTGGTACCCTTGCAGGGTTTCCGTCCCGAATCGTCCCGCCCACATGCTCCTGCTGCTATCGCCTGCCAAGTCCCTGGATTTCGAGACACCGACCGCGGTCGAGCCGACCCTGCCGGTGTTCATGGCCGAAGCCGCGGCACTCATCGGGCAGTTGCGCACCCGGTCGCCGGCCCAGATCGCGGCGCTGATGGCGCTGTCGGATCCGCTCGCGGCGCTGAATGCCGCCCGCTTCGGGGCCTGGCAACCGCACAACACGCCGGCCAACAGCAAGCCCGCCGTGCTGGCGTTCAACGGCGATGTCTACGACGGACTCTCCGCCGCGACGCTGACCACCGGCGATCTCGCCTGGGCCCAGGACCATCTCGCCATCCTCTCCGGGCTGTACGGCGTGCTGCGTCCGCTCGATGCGCTCCAGCCCTACCGGCTCGAAATGGGCACGCGCTGGGCCAATCCGCGCGGCAAGAACCTCTACGCCTGGTGGGGCGACCGCATCGCCGAGGAGCTGCTGCACCGCCTGTCGGCCTGCGCACCGGCGACCGCCGCGCCGGTGGTCGTCAACCTGGCCTCGCAGGAGTACGCCAAGGCCGCGCTGCGTCCGGCGCTCGTGCAGCGGGCCCGGGTGGTCGAGTGCGTGTTCGAGGACTGGAAGGACACCGGCTACAAGATCATCAGCTTCTACGCCAAGCACGCGCGTGGCCTGATGGCCCGCTACGCCATCACCCAGCGGGCGGACCGCCCGGAAGCGCTGCAGGGCTTCGACCTGGCCGGCTACGGCTTCGATGCGGCCGCTTCGTCGCGCGACCGCTGGGTGTTCCGCCGCCGCGCGGGCTGAGTCCCAGGTCCACCTTGACGGTTTCATTTCACGCTACCACCGCATGAGCACCACCATGAGCACCCAGACAGCCACCCCGGAACTGCGGCTTTGGATCCTGGAGCAGGCCCAGGCCGGCCACTCGCCCGAGGCCGTCCTGCAAGCGATGCAGCAGTCCGGCTGGGAGGAGGACATCGCGCTGGCTGCGCTGGAGCAGACCCTGGAGGGTTTTCTCGCCGAGCAACTCCGCCTGCAGGAGCATCCGCCCGCCGTGCCGGTGCCCGAGCCCGACCTGGGGCAGTCGCCGTGCGAGGTGCGCCTGCCGGATGGTCAGGTGGCCCGGGTCGTGGTGTCGATGCGCCAGCCGCGCGTCGTGGTGCTGGCCGGGTTCCTGTCCGACGAGGAGTGCGATGCGCTGCGCCAGCTCGCCGCGCCGCGCCTGGCCCGCTCCGAGACGGTCGACAACGCCACCGGCGGCAGCGAGGTCAACGCCGCCCGCACCAGTGCCGGCATGTTCTTCGGCCGCGGCGAGACGGCGCTGATCGAGCGCATCGAGCAGCGCATCGCCGCGCTGTTGCGCTGGCCGGTCGAGAACGGCGAAGGTCTGCAGGTGCTGCACTACCGGCCCGGCGCCGAGTACAAGCCGCACTACGACTACTTCGACCCGGCGCAGCCCGGCTCGACCACCATCCTCCAGCGCGGTGGTCAGCGGGTCGGCACCGTGGTGATGTACCTGAACACGCCCGAGGCGGGCGGCGGAACGACCTTCCCCGATGTGCACCTCGAAGTCTTCCCCCTCAAGGGCCACGCGGTGTTCTTCAGCTACGAGCGCCCCCACCCGGACACCCGTTCGCTGCATGGGGGCGCGCCGGTGATCGCCGGCGAGAAGTGGGTCGCCACCAAGTGGCTGCGCGAGCGGCGCTTCGATTGAGCGTGCCCAAGGCTGAAAAAATCGACGACCGGGGTCTCTGCAGCTACATTCCCTGCACTCAACCTGGAGATCCCCTCCCATGCAACTGCTGATTGCCGCTCTCGCGGCCGTGATGCTCACCGCCGGCGCCGCTGCGCAGGCCCAGACCAGCACCGGCCAGACTCCCAAGCCCATCACGATGCCGGCGGCGGCATCCGCGGCCATGCCGGCCGCGCCGGACATGTCCATCCTGCGCGAGCCTTCCGCGGTCCCTGCCGAACGCAAGACCGAGCTGCTCGAGTCACCGGAAGTCCGCCGTGCCCGCCGGGCCGAGATCCGCAAGCAGATGCAAGCATTGAAGGCCGACCAGGCCACGGCGAAAGCGGCCGATGCGCCGACCGGCACGGCCGCCGAGCGGCGTGCGGCCCGCAGGGCCGAGCGCCTGGCTGCCCGCAAGGATGCGGCCGAAGCCCGCAAGACGAAGGCCGCCCAGGCGGAGCGGCTCGCTGCGGCGAAGAAGGCCGACAAGGCCGACAAGGCCGAACAACTGGCTGCGAAGAAGGCCGGCGCCAAGACCAGGACCAAGGCGGAGACCAAGGCGGAGACTAAGGCGGACCGCCTCGCCGAGCGCCAGGCCCGCAAGGAAGCCGCCGCGGCCAAGGCGGCGGCCAAGATCCTCAACGACGGTTCGCGGCCCTGAGCCTGCGGCTGCCTGACCGCTGGCGGGTCAGCCGCTGCGGCGGCCGGAGGTCAGGGCCGGGCGCTTGGGGCCTGTGCCCGTGCCGCTGCCGCTGCCTTGCGGGCGTCCACCGCGCGGGGCGGCCGGACGCTGCGGGGCGCTGCCCGGGCGTGCCGGCGCGTTGCCGCGCGGCTGGCCACCGGGGGCGGCCGGGCGGCGCTGCTCGCCTCCTCGTCCACCGCCGCCACCCGCACCGCGGCCATTGCCGCCACCACCGCCGCCACCCAGCGTGCGGCGACCGATCTGGATCGGCTCGGCGCGCTCGCCCGGATCGGCCTCGAAACCGGCGACCGACTCGCGCGGGATGCTGCGCTTGATCAGCTTCTCGATGTCGGCGAGGAAGCCTTCCTCGTCCAGGCACACCAGCGACAGCGCCTCGCCCTGTGCGCCGGCGCGGCCGGTGCGGCCGATGCGGTGCACGTAGTCTTCCGACACGTTCGGCAGCTCGAAGTTGATGACGTGCGGCAGCTGGTCGATGTCGATGCCGCGGGCCGCGATGTCGGTGGCCACCAGCACGCACAGCTCGCCCGTCTTGAACTCGGCCAGCGCCTTGGTGCGCGCGCCCTGGCTCTTGTTGCCGTGGATCGCCATCGCGGTGATGCCGGCCTTGTTCAGGTGCTCGCACAGGCGGTTGGCGCCGTGCTTCATGCGCGTGAACACCAGCACCTGGTGCCAGTCCTGCGTCTTGATCAGGTGGATCAGCAGATCCTTCTTCTTCTCGCGGCCGACCTTGATCACGCGCTGGGCGATGGTCTCGGCGGTGGCGTTGCTGCGGGCGACCTCGATCACCTGCGGGGCGTTCAGCAGCCGGTCGGCCAGGGCCTTGATCTCGGCGCTGAAGGTGGCCGAGAACAGCAGGCTCTGCTTCTTGGCCGGCAGCATCGCCAGCACCTTCTTGATGTCATGGACGAAGCCCATGTCCAGCATGCGGTCGGCCTCGTCGAGCACGAAGAACTCCACCTGCGTGAGGTCGAGCGTGCCTTGCTGGTGGTGGTCGAGCAGGCGACCGGGGGTCGCGACCAGGATGTCCACGCCGCGCTTGAGCGCGGAGATCTGCGGCCCCATGCCGACGCCGCCGAACATCACCATGCTCTTGAGGCTCAGGTGCTTGCCGTAGGTGCGCACGCTTTCCTCGACCTGGGCGGCGAGTTCGCGGGTGGGGGTGAGGATCAGCGCGCGGATCGCGTAGCGGCCACGGCTGTCCTTGGCGGGCTGGCCGGCGGCCAGGCGGTGCAGCAGCGGCAGCGTGAAGCCGGCCGTCTTGCCGGTGCCGGTCTGCGCGCCGGCGAGCAGGTCACCACCGGCGAGAACCGCCGGGATGGCTTGCGCTTGAATGGGGGTGGGGGTTTCGTAGCCTTGTTCGCGGATGGCGCGAAGGATCGGCTGGGCCAGGCCCAGATCATCAAACGTCATGGAATGGCACCCGTGTCGGGGTGCTTGTCGCGCCGCCTGCAGCGCCTCGGGCGAGGCGGCCAGTCGAGGGTGGCGCGGGATTGGAGAGGGCGTCGGAGGCGACTGCAGCGTTCTGACTGGTGCGAATGCTGCAGTGCGATTGTAGCGGTCGGGCGGGTGGTGGCCGCACAAGATCTGGTCCGGTTTCCAGCGGGCATGCCGCTGGTTCTGATGGTGCTTGCACCATAAAAGTGCGTTCTCGCCCAATGTGTGGGCAATCGTGGCGCCGGCTTGCCATGAAAATGCGTGAATTCGTGCAGTTGTGGTGCATTGCGGGGAGGTGGCAATCGCACCAACTTGGCACAAAAAGTGCTTGTTTGGTGCTTTGTCGGCTGCGGGTGCCTCCCTGCGGTGCACATCAACCCATCTCCCTTCGAGACTCCATGGATACCTTGAAACAGGGCGCCGATGCGCTCTTCATTCTGCTGGGCGCCATCATGGTGCTGGCCATGCACGCAGGCTTCGCGTTCCTTGAACTCGGTACCGTGCGCAAGAAGAACCAGGTCAATGCGCTGGTCAAGATCCTGGTCGATTTCTCCGTGTCGACCATCGCCTACTTCTTCGTGGGCTACACCGTCGCGTACGGCGTCGACTTCTTCACCGGCGCCGAGGCGCTCGCGGCGAGGAACGGCTACGAGCTGGTCAAGTTCTTCTTCCTGCTGACCTTCGCCGCCGCCATTCCGGCGATCGTCTCGGGCGGCATCGCCGAGCGCGCCCGCTTCAGTCCGCAACTGCTGGCCACGGCGATCATCGTCGGGCTGATCTACCCGTTGTCGGAAGGGGTCGCGTGGAACCAGCGGTTCGGTGTGCAGGCGTGGCTGAAGGGCACGTTCGGCGCGGAGTTCCACGACTTCGCCGGCAGCGTGGTGGTCCATGCGGTGGGGGGCTGGATCGGGCTGGCCGCCGTGCTGCTGCTGGGCGCACGCAGCAACCGCTACCGCAAGGATGGCGCGATGAGCGCCCACCCGCCGTCGAGCATTCCCTTCCTCGCGCTGGGGGCTTGGATCCTGGCGGTGGGCTGGTTCGGCTTCAACGTGATGAGCGCGCAGACGCTGGACAAGGTCTCCGGGCTGGTGGCCGTCAACTCGCTGATGGCGATGGTCGGCGGCACGCTGGTGGCCGTGCTGATGGGCCGCAACGACCCGGGCTTTGCCTACAACGGCCCGCTGGCCGGCCTGGTGGCCGTGTGCGCCGGATCCGATCTGATGCACCCGGCCGGCGCGCTGGTGGTGGGGGGCATCGCCGGCGCGATCTTCGTGCAGATGTTCACCCTGACCCAGAACCGCTGGAAGATCGACGACGTGCTCGGTGTCTGGCCGCTGCACGGGCTGTGTGGCGCCTGGGGCGGCATCGCCTGCGGCCTCTTCGGCCAGCAGGCGCTGGGCGGCATCGGCGGTGTCAGCCTGGCCAGCCAGACCATCGGCACGGTGATGGCGGTGGTCTGGGCTCTCGCCGGTGGCTTCGCGGTCTATGGTGCCATCAAGGCGCTGATCGGGATCCGCCTCAGCCAGGAAGAGGAGTTCGAGGGCGCCGACCTGTCGATCCACAAGATCGGCTCGACACCGGACCGCGAGGTGAGCTGGTAAGCGCCGCACTGTTGGGTCGGCAGCACACTGCGGGGCCTGTCTGTGGCCCCAAGGTGTGACAAGGCGTGTCGCAGCCATCGGCCGATGGTGTGCGCCACGCCTTTTGTCTTTTCAGTCGCCGTGTGCGGCAACCCCACAAGCATGGGGTTTTATCTATTTGTGCAGATAAAAAAATCACGGCTCGATTCTGATCGTTTGATCAGCGGTATTTGTTATCGGTTTTATCGGGGCATGCCCTGCCGGCAGAAAAATTCCTGTCGGCATGGGGGCGACCAGTTTTGCGATCGGGGGTGTCCCCTGGGCAAGGGGGGGGGGCTGTGACCCATCAAAAATGATGGCTATAGTCAAAATGAAATTTGCCTCAACCACTACCGACGATGGCACGTCGAAATTCAGGAGAGTTCCCATGCTCAAGAAACTTGTTTATGCACTCGCGTTGACCGGTCTGGCCAGCGGCCAGGCATTCGCGCTGACCAACCCGGGCTTCGAGACCGGCACCACGGCTGGCTGGTCGCCCACCATCCCGACGGTCGGCTTGTCTGTGGCGGCCTACGGCACCTCGGGCGCTGTGGTCTCGGTCGTGGATGACTACAGCAACCTGGTCCCGACCGAAATCCTGTCCCGTGCCGTTGATGCCGTGCCCACCGGGCTCCTGTCCGGCACGACCGGTGTCGGCAGCTACTTCGGCTTGCTCGAGACCTGCCCTGCCGGCACGGCCGCCCTGAGCTGCACGTCGACGACGACCTTCACGTTCAATCTGAGTGGCCCGGTTTCCGTCTACGGGGACTACTTCCTGGCGCGTCTGTTCACCGCGGACTACGACAGCAACGTTGCCAACGACAGCGTCACCATCACCTATTCGGGCGTGAGTGGCTCCACGTCGGACGTGGTCTCGGTTCAATCGATGAACCCCACTGCAGACATGGCCATCGCTGACTCGGGCTGGCAGGCCTTTGCCGTTCCGGTTGGCACGCAGAACATCGTCATCCAGGTGGAGAATGCCGGCGCCACGACGACCGACGCGCTGTACAACCGCCCGATCGTCGCGATCGACTACGCGTCGGCGATCCAGGTGAGCCCGGTGCCGGAAGCGGACGCCAGCGCCATGATGCTGGCTGGTCTGGGCGTGCTGGGCATGGTCGCCCGTCGCCGCAACAGCCGCAAGGCGAAGTAAGAGCAAGCCTCTCGCAGCCTTCGGGCTGCGCGCAGCCTCAGAATCGCCGAACCGCCTGCCTGTGCAGGCGGTTTTTTTCATGGCTTGGCGGTGGACTGGTCGAGCTGGGCGGACAGGCCCGGCTTGCGGGCCTCGACCCACTGGCGGATGTCGTCTGGCGCGAAGGGCCAGATCTGGGATGCGATGTACACCAGCGTCTCGGTGACCTCGCCCTCGCGCGGCCCCAGCCGGGCGGCCTCGCGCCAGGACTTGAACAGCGCGTCCGGTGTCTCGTTGACCGCGTATTGCATCAGCGCCTGGTTGGCCCAGGCCATCGCGTGGGTGGGGCGCAGCCGGATCGAGGCTTCCTGGTGGACCAGGGCCTCCCGGTAGGCGGCGACTTCCGGAGAATCCTCCGCCCCGGTGGTCCAGAGTTCCCGTCCCCGAATGCCGTGGAGCTGGGCGAGGGCGTCGTGCAGCGTTGCATCCCGGGGCGTGAGGGCGATGGCCTCCTGCAGATCCTGGCGCGCCTGTTCCCACTGTTCCGGGGTGTGGGGCACCGCGCCGATGGCCCATTTGCTCACAGCGTGGCGGGTGGCGGACGAGGTCCAGTCCGAGGCCATGAGCACGGCGGCCTGCTGCACGACACACGCCGCGACCACGCACAGCGTGCCTGCCAGCAATCCATTCAGCCAACGGTGTCGTGTGGAGATGGTCATGCCTGCACCGCTCCGGTCAGCGCCGACGATTCGGCAGGGGGTTCAGGTCGCTCAGGCGAAAGCCCTGCCGCTTGCCATCGGACGTGGTGGCGGGTGGCTGGTCTGGCGGCGGCTCCATCCGGCTGCGCACCGTCTGGGCGATTGATCTCGACACTGCTGCTGCCATGCTGCTGCCCTGGGGTCCGTGCTGCTGTCCGGCCTGTGCCGGTGTCCGCGGCAGTGGCCGTGGCGGGACCGGGCGGATGCGGGCAATCTCGACCGGGCTGGGCACGATCGGGCCTGGCGGCACCTCGTTCAGGCTCAGCCCCCGTGCGGCGTGCGGCCACTCGGATTCGACCGCGGACGGAGCCACCACTGCGACGAGCACGGGCTCTGCGCGCGCGACTTCGGGTGCCGGTGCCGGTACGGCGGCCGCGGGCGCTGGCGGGGCGGCGGCTTCCACGACTGGTGCGCTGGCCACGGGCATGGCGAATTCCGCACGCGCCTTCGCCTGCTGGCGCGGCGCCGGCGTGGCAGGGCGCGTCTGTCCGAACACGGGCAACAGCCAGTCCTCGGCGGGCGCTTGCGCCTGCGGGGATGGCGGTGGCGGCGCGTTGCGGTGGTCCGGGTCGGGCGTCTCCTCGTGCAGCAGCGACACGCTGCTCAGCGCATCGACCACCGCATCGATGCGGAAATCGATCAGGGACCAGGCCTGCTCCGTGCTGGGCGGGCCTGGCGTTGCGGCGGTGGCAGGTGCCGGCTCGTTGGCTGCGCCCAGCAGCTGATCCACGGACCACCGGTCGCCGGTTTCCAGTGGCGACAGGGCGGGCAGATCCCGGAACACGAGGCGCTCTCCGCCCGACTGGACGGTGAACGAGGACACGCCCGCGATCTCCGCTGGCTGCGTCCTGGTGAGCCGCAGCGCCAGGGCCGCGTCGAAGTGCTCCACCAGCCAGTCACGCGCAGCACCCAGGCGGGGGCGCCGGCTCGACCGATTGTGGGCATCGGTGGCGATCACGTCGACCCAGCCGGCGTCCAGCAGCTTCTGCGCCGTCGTCTGGGCCCGGGCGCCGAAGTCGCCGAGCAGCGAGCCTGCCGTCACCTGGAACTTGCAGCCCAGGCGGCGCAAGGCCTCCAGCCGGGTCGGCTGCTCCATCACCGCCTTGTTGCGCTCCGGGTGCGCCATCAGCGGCGTGATGCCACGGTCCAGCATCATGCCCATCAGCTTGTCGGTGCCGACGGGAATCTGGCCATCCGGCAACTCGATCAGCGCCGTGGAGGGGCCGACCAGACTGCCGTTCAGCATCGGCAGCCGGCGTGATTCGATCCAGTCGAGGATTTCCGGGCAGATCCGCACTTCGGCTGCCCAGGTCATCGTCAGGTCGATGCCGGCGTCCGACACCGCGGCCTCGAATGCATCGAACACCTCGCCAATCCGTGCCGCGGAGTTGTCGAACACCCCGAGGTAGATGTGGGGCGTGGCGACGATGTGCTCGATGCCGTCTTCTGCCAGTGCCCTGGCGAGGGCAAGGGCGTCTTCCATCGTGCGCGGGCCATCATCGATGCCCGGCAGGACGTGTACGTGCAGATCTAGCATGGGTTCCGTCTGTCTCAGGCCTTGGATTGCTGAGAGTAGCCTTGGTAGTAGGTGCTGCCGTAACCACCGTTGACCGACTCGCCGTAGTAGCGCTGTGCGTCTTCGAAATCCAGGCCATTGACGATCACGCCCATGATGTTGGCCCCCGAGCGCTGCAGCCGGCTCAGGCCCTTGCGGATCACCGGCACCGGCGTTTCGGTGGCGCGCACCACGTAGATCGTGCTGGTGGCCATCGGCGCCACGGCGATGGCGTCACTCACCAGCTCCACCGGCGGGGTGTCGATGATGATGAAATCCAGCTGCGGCTGCAGGTGGTGCAGCACCTCCTTGAAGCGCTGGGACACCAGCAGGTCCAGCGGATTCGGTGGCACATCGCCCGACGGCATCACCAGCAGCGAGCTGCCCTCGACCTGGTGCACGCAGTCCTTCAGCGTGGACGAGCCGGTCACCAGGTTGGACAACCCCTTGGCGTTGGCGGCCATGCCGAGCCGCACGCCCACCTGCGGGCGGCGCATGTCGGCGTCGATCAGCAGCGTGCGCTTGGTCTGTGCCAGGGCCAGCGCCAGGTTGATCGAGGTCGAGGTCTTGCCTTCGGACGGCACGCTCGATGTCACCATGATCAGGCGGTGCCGCTGGTCCACGTCCGAGAGCTGGATGCCCGTGCGCGCGGTCCGGATCGCCTCCGCGTGGTGCGAATTGGGCTCGCGGATGAACAGCGTGGCGACGTTGTCCAGCGCTTCGCCGGTGAGTGCCGGCAGCACCGCCAGCACCGGCTGCTGCAGCTTGACTTCCGCCGATTCGCTGCCCTTGATGGTGTTGTCCATGCGCTCCAGCAGGACCGCGCCCATGGCGCCGATCATCAGGCCCAGCACGAATGCCACCAGGATGATCTGCCCCTTGTTGGGCCGCACCGGAATGGTCGTCACCACCGCCGGATCGACGATCCGGGCGACCGCCGCCTGCAGGTCGCTGCCGGCGTCCATCTCCTTGGCGCGGCTCATGAACAGGTCGTAGAGCTGCTTGTTGGAGCTGACCTCGCGCTCCAGCACCTGCAGCTGGAATTCCTTGCGGTTCACATCCTGCACGCCGCCCGTGGCCGACGTGAGGGCGGTTTCCAGCGACTTCTCGGCTTGCCGGGCCAGGTTGTATTCCTGCACCATGCTGCGCGCCGCCGAGCGTCGCTGCTGTGCCAGATAGCGCTGGGCTGCTGCCAGCGACGACTGCGCTTCCTGCATCTTGATGTGGTTGGGCCCCAGGTTCTCCGACAGCTCGGCCACCAGCTTCTGCGCGGCCGCTTCCTGGCGCAGCGCCTCTTGCACCGTCGGGTTGTTGGCGACGGAGGGCACGTTGCTGTAGTCGCTGTTGCTGGTGTTGGCGACCATGTTGTAGGTGCCTTCCAGCTGCATCCGCCGGGCGCGCGCTTCTGCCAGCCGCTGGTTCACTTCGCCGATCTGCATGCCGGCGAGGCCTTGCGCCGAACCGCTCAGGTTGATCAGGCCCTTTTCTTCGCGGTAGGTCTGCAGCGCCTTTTCCGACTCCAGCAGGTTCTCGCGCAGCGTCGTGGCGCGCTTTTCCAGCCAGCCGTTGAGGCCCTGGGCCAGCTTGAACTTGGCATCTCGGTCGGAGTCGATGTAGTTCGACGCGATGTCGTTGGCCACCCGGGCTGCGAGCCTGGCGTCCGGCGAGTCAAAGCTGACCTTGACCAGCTGGCTCAGCCGCACCGGCTCGATACTCAGATTCGACATGAGCGGCTTCACGGCGGAGTCGGCGAGCGCTTCTTCTGTCCAGTCCTGCTGTGCGGCAGACAGGCCGACCATCGACTTGATCTTGGCCGTGACGCTGGCGTCCGCCTTGCGCGGATCGAACTCCGGGTTCGTCCACAGCTTCATCGAGTTCACCGTGCGCAGCGCCACCTCGCGGGACTTCAGGATCTCCACCTGCGTCTGGTAGTGCTCCTTGGTCTGCATGGCACCGCCGAGCATGTCCTCCATCGAGAGGAACTTCGGCTTGCCCGGCTCGATCAGCACGGTGGCGGTCGACCGGTAGATGGGCGTCATCGAGAACGCCACCGCCGCGCCCAGTGCCGCCAGCGCGGTCGCCAGGCCCAGCACCGGCCACTTGCGCTTCTTGATGCTGCGCCAGTGGTCCAGCAGTGCGAGCTTGCTTTCCTCGGACAAGCCCAACTGCACCGGCGCAAAAGGAGGAGCCATCTGCACCGGTGGGGCCGGCGCAGCAACTTGGATTTGATTCATGAAATGGATTACCTAGACCGAAGTGACGTGGTTGCGCGCTTTGTCGGTACGCTCCAGACCACGGCCAATAGTACGGTGAGCACCATTGCATTAGCGTTTATCTGGAGATTTAAATCCACCAAGGCGTGCAAGAGGGCGCAAATCAAACCCATGCCGACGCCCGCGGCAACACCCCGTGCGTGGGGCGAACTGCGGTCCTGCATCAGTTGAATGGCGCGCACGGCGGTCAGCAGTGCCACGCTGCCGAACAGCAGCAACCCGGGGAGCCCCAGATCTGCCGCGATCTCCACGTAATCGTTGTGCGCGTGGTTGTAGGGCAGGGGCAGTGATTCCACTTTGTAACGGGTGAACGCATTGTAGAAAGCCCCCCCGCCAAAGCCGGTCCACGGCCGCTCCCGGAGCATCGCCAGCGTGTCGCGCACCGGGCGGGTGCGCTCTGCCAGCGTTTCTTCCCGGTGCACACGTGGTGCGGTGGTGGCCTGCGCCGGGTCGGATGGCGTGGCCGAGGCGGCCTCCGCGGCGATCTCGGTGGCCTCCATGCGGTTCAAGACCTTGGACAAGCCGACCCACTGGCCGATCACGATGACGTCGACCACCAGCAGGCTCACCACCAGAATGGCGGCCGACCTGCGCAGCGCAGGCGATCGGGCCATCACCCAGGCCGCCGTCACCAGCAGGCCCAGAAAGAAGGCCCCATTGCCCATGCGCGAGCGTGTCAGCACCAGCGCGATCACCAGCGTGATCAGCATCAGGCGCACCACCATCTTGCCGGACATCATGAACTCGATCGCCGCATGCACCCGGTGCCGCCGCGTTCTGCCCGGCGGTCTGGTCTGCGCTGCGCCCATCTGCATCAGCATGACGGCCAGGCCGGCCGAGAACGCCAGCAGCAGGTAGTTCGCCAGCGCATCCGGCTGCGGGAAGGTGCCGGTGGCGCGGGTGCCCTGCGCGAAGCTGGAGCCGAGGTATTCGTAGCTGGCGCCACCCGAGAACAGCACCATGGCGATCAGTGCCTGCACCACCCCCGCGCCCAGCACGCCGGCCAGCAGCGCCATGCGCCGCCGGTCGGATGTCACCAGCAACTGCACCAGCCAGAACGCGCCCACATAGCCGATGCAGCGCAGCGCGTAGATCCGTGTCTCGTGCACATCTTCGGTGTAGCCGAACGGGGCCAGCTGCAGGCTCGTCCACGCCGTGAGCAGCACCAGCAGGGCCAGCACCAGGTGCCCGCCCCAGCTGGTCCTGGGCGCATCGGCCCGCGCGGCGCCCGCGTTCAGCCGCAACAGCCCGCTCGCCGCCAGCAGCAGCCAGACGATGGCCGCGAACAGCGCCACCGCCCACTGGCGGTTGCTGGCCAGTGGCAGCGGCAGCCAGACCAGCGCGACCATGAAAAAGCCCAGCAGGCCACGCTCGGCCTGCTGGGCCCATGAGAACTTCTTCAAGGAAGCCCCCCAGCGTGTGTATCAGTCAATCTGCATCAGCACGGCGTGATGCCGGGGCCGCCGCGCTTGCACGCCGGCACCACGATCACCGCCACCGGCGGCACCACGATCGGCGGACGCACCACCACCACCGCCGCGCGCGGCGAACGCGCCACTGCTGCATGGGCCTGCAGAGAGGTCAGCGACACGACGGCCACTGCGGCGACTGCAAGCAGCCCTTTGAACGATCCCTGAATCTTGAACTGAGAAGACATGCTTCTGCTCCTTAAATTGCAATAAACGCCTGAAGTGAAAATTACCCACTCCTACCAGAAGTCTGAGTGGTTTCCAGGGGGAGCTCAACCCCCGCAATCGTGTGGTCCGTGCAGGCTTGCAGGCACACGTTGAGCCGACCCAGCACCACGGAACGAACCAGGTGCTTTCTGGCGTAGTCGTTGGCTTTTGCGCCCAGTTCTGCCCGCAGGCGCGGCTGTTCTGCCAGATCGACCAACGCCTGCGCCAGACTTTGCGCGTCACCGGGCGGCACGACACGGCCGCACTCCATGACGACATGTGCAAGTTCGGTGCCGGCCTCTGCGGTGGTCACCACCGGGCGCCCGCTGCCCAGCATGCCCGACAGCTTCGACGGCATCACCAGATCGGCCGCTCCCGGGTTCTGCGGGAGCAGGTGGATGTCGGCCATGTGCAGCAGTTCCGCCAGCCGCTCGGCCGGCTGCAGCGGCAGCATGCGCACATTCGCCAGCCCTTCGCAGGCGACTTCCAGCTGCGGCTTCATCACGCCGTCACCGCAGATCACCACCACCAGCCGCGGGTGGTCCGTGATCAGCCGCGCGGCCTCCGGCAGCAGATCCAGGCCCTGCTTGCCCCCCAGCGTGCCCGAGAACAGGGCGACCACGGCATCTTCCGGAATGCCCAGTTCGTGCCGGTAGCGGCTCTGGCCGGCAAACGGCTCCACCGCCTGGTCACCGACCCAGTTCGGCAGGAACACCAGCCGGTTCCGCTCGACACCCTTGGCTTTCGTGCGGTCCAGCATGCGCCAGGAGATGGTCGACACCCGGTCGAAGCGTTTCAGCAGCCAGCGCTCGATGCCCGTCACCACCTTGCGCACCAGGCCCGTGCCGTTGATCAGGCCCAGCTCGAAGGCGGCATCCACCTCGAAGTCCTGCACATGCAGCCAGGCGCGCCCGCCCGACAGGCGTGCGGTCAGCCAGCCGCCCGGCGCAGACGTGAGTGCCGGCGCCACCACCATGACCACTTGCGGGCGCCAGAACAGCTGCACCGCCAGCACGGGCAGCGCCGCAATGGAGAAGCTCAGCAGGTGGACGATGCGCTTGAGGCCCGACGGCGTGGCAGGCACCCACAGCGGATCGACCCCACACCAGGTGTGGCGCGCATAACGATTGGCCCAGCCATCGTTGATGCGCCAGTCGGGGTAGTAGGGAGGGGCGGCGACCACGCGGACCTGATGTCCCATGGCCACCAGACCGGCGGCCATGTCCCCAGAGTACTTGCCGATGCCGGTCGGCTCTGGGTGAAATTTGATCCCATGGATCAGAATCCGCATCGCTGCTGTTCTCCCGCGGTGTTGTTGTGTGCAGAGGCAGATCCAGCAAGAAATGAGCCAGATGTCGCACCTCGACGACGACGCAGTTTAGTACAGCACTTTGGCCACGACCGGGTCGGAACGCACGTCATGCCACAAACACGGGTGATTACTCATTGACCTTGAGAAAAACGACTCGTTTCCAGTCCTTATCCGGAAGCGCGCGCTGGACACCGGTGATCCGGATCCTATCTACTAAGATCCTGTATGCGGTCTGCGCATGCGTTGCAGCGCGGCCTTCCGGGCTGGCCATGCGGATCGCTCCCCCTTGCTTTTCACCTCTTTTCGAGTGCGTGCTGGTGTCCAGAGGTGCGGGCGCCTCGCTCCACATTCCCTATGAACACCATTGCCCAGCATTCCAAGATCTTCGTGACCGGACACCGTGGCATGGTCGGCAGCGCGCTGGTGCGCCGCCTGCAGGCCGGCGGCTACACCCAGATCGTCACCCGCAGCCGTGCGGAGCTGGACCTGCTGGACCAGCGCGCGGTGTTGTCGTTCCTGGAGCAGGAACGGCCCGACTACATCTTCATCGCCGCGGCCAAGGTCGGGGGCATCAACGCCAACAACCTCTACCGCGCCGACTTCCTCTATCAGAACTTGCTGATCGAGTCCAACCTGATCCACGGCGCCCACCTCGCTGGCGTGCAGCGCCTGATGTTCTTGGGTTCCAGTTGCATCTATCCGCGCGACTGCCCGCAGCCGATCCGCGAGGACTACCTGCTCACCGGCCCGCTGGAGCCGACCAACGAGCCGTATGCCATCGCCAAGATCGCCGGCATCAAGCTCGCCGAGGCCTACAACCACCAGCACGGCCGCCAGTACGTGAGCGCCATGCCCACCAACCTCTACGGCCCGAACGACAACTACGACCTCGCCAACAGCCACGTGCTGCCGGCGCTGCTGCGCAAGGCGCACGAGGCCAAGCTGCGCGGCGATGATGAATACGTCGTCTGGGGTAGCGGCACCCCCATGCGCGAGTTCCTGTACGTGGACGATCTGGCCGACGCCTGTGTCCACCTGATGGAGCGCGGCTACGACGGCCCGCTCGTCAACATCGGCACTGGCACCGACGTCACCATCCGCGAACTGGCTGAAGCCGTCATTGATGTGGTCGGTTTCAGCGGGCGCATCACCTTTGATGCCACCAAGCCGGATGGCACCCCCCGCAAGCTGCTCGACGTCAGTCGTCTGAACAGCTTGGGCTGGACGGCCAGTACCGGTCTGCGCGATGGCATCCGCCTTGCATACGAGTCAGCGCCGTTTCATCGAGCCTGATCTGTCGTGGCATTCCAATCAAATATTTCAACGGAAATGATGAACCTATGTCGATGAACCAGAAGGTTGCCTTGATCACGGGCGTGACGGGCCAAGATGGTGCCTATCTGGCCGAGTTGCTGCTCAAGAAGGGCTACGAGGTCCACGGCATCAAGCGCCGCAGCAGCTTGTTCAACACCGACCGCATCGACCACCTGTACCAGGATCCGCATGTCGACAATCGCCAGTTCACGCTCCACTATGGGGATCTGACCGATTCCACCAGCCTGGTGCGCATCATCCAGCAGGTGCAGCCGGACGAGATCTACAACCTGGCCGCCATGAGCCACGTGGCCGTGTCGTTCGAGACGCCGGAATACACCGCCAATGCCGACGGCATCGGCACGCTGCGCATCCTGGAAGCCATCCGCATCCTGGGCCTGGAAAAGAAGACCCGCTTCTACCAGGCCAGCACCTCCGAGCTGTATGGCCTGGTGCAGGAAATCCCCCAGAAGGAAACCACGCCCTTCTACCCGCGCAGCCCGTATGCCGTGGCCAAGATGTACGCCTACTGGATCACGGTGAACTACCGCGAGGCCTATGGCATGTACGCCTGCAACGGCATCCTGTTCAACCACGAAAGCCCGCTGCGCGGCGAAACCTTCGTCACCCGCAAGATCACCCGCGCCATTGCCCGTATTTCGCTGGGGCTGCAGGATTGCCTGTACCTCGGCAACATGAGCGCACTGCGCGACTGGGGTCACGCGCGTGATTACGTGGAAATGCAATGGCTGATGCTGCAGCAGGACAAGCCCGAGGACTTTGTCATCGCTACGGGGGTGCAATACAGCGTGCGCCAGTTCGTCGAGCGCGCAGCCGCCGAGTTGGGCGTAACCCTTGTTTTCCAGGGGGAGGGAGAGAGTGAAGTCGGAAAAGTCGCGGAGGTCAGTGGCAATCAGGCCAAGGTCAAAGTGGGTGATGTGATTGTGCGCGTTGATCCGCGCTATTACCGTCCGACTGAAGTGGAGACGTTGCTTGGCGATCCGTCAAAGGCCAAGGCGAAGCTGGGGTGGGAGCCGGTGACATCGTTTGAGAAACTGGTCAAAGAAATGATTGAGGCAGATTACACTGCCGCGCGCAAGGACAGTTTGGTGAGAATTGCTGGTTTTAAGGCGTTTGATCATCACGAATAAATTTCTTTATATTTATATGTCAAAAAATACGTTAAGAATTCTTGGTATTCGAGGTATTCCTGCGGCCCATGGCGGTTTTGAGACATTTGCGGAGTATCTCGCTCTGTATCTGGTTGAAAAAGGCTGGCGTGTGATCGTGTACTGTCAAGAAGATGGTGTCGGGCCAGTCGTTCAAGATACGTGGAATGGGGTCGAGCGGGTTCGGATTCCAGTGGACAGGGGCGGTCCTGTGGGTACTATCGTGTTCGACTGGAAGACGATTCGTGACGCGGCGGAGCACCAGGATTTGTGTTTGACCCTTGGCTACAACACGGCGATTTTTTGCGCCCTGCTGCGTGCGAAGGGGATCACCAACATCATCAACATGGATGGCATCGAATGGGCCAGAGCCAAGTGGAGTCGTCCTGCCAAGACTTGGTTCTGGATCAACGAGCGCGCTGGGTGCTTGCTGGGAGATCACTTGGTTGCGGACCATCCCGAAATCAAGCGCCACCTGTCTACCCGTGTTTCAGAAGAAAAGATCACCACCATCGCTTATGGTGCTGCACACTTGACTGATATCCCTGATGCCCCAGTTAGAAATCTGGGGTTGGAGCCTGGGAATTATTTTTCACTGGTGGCGCGCCCCGAGCCTGAGAATTCCATTCTGGAGGTGGTTGAAGGTTTTTCTAAAAAACGGCGTGGTTTTTCGTTGGCAGTGCTTGGGAACTATAGCAGTGCTAATCCATACCATGCCAAGGTAAGGGCTGCGGCCAGCGATGAGGTCAAGTTTCTCGGTGCGATTTACGATAAACCTGTCATCAACTCCATTCGTTTCCATAGCCGGGCCTATATACATGGTCATCAAGTCGGTGGTACCAATCCTTCGCTTGTAGAGGCATTGGGTGCCGGGAATGCCGTCATCGCGCACGACAATCGGTTCAATCGTTGGGTTGCCGGCGGCGGTGCACGCTACTTCGCTGATGCACAGTCCTTTTCTGTTGTTCTGGATGATTTGCAGAAAAGCACTGCAGATTTGGAGCGCATGCGGGCCGCTAGTTCCTTGCGCTTTCAGTCCGGTTTGACCTGGGGTCAGATCCTTGGTGAATATGAGCAGCTCCTAGTGAAATATTTGCCAGCTGTGGATAAATCTTCAATTTATAAAACCAACCAAATAGGTGGAATCCAATGACAATATTTATCACAGGCGCAGCCGGCTTCATCGGCGGAAACTTTGTCCACCACTGGTTCGAGCGCAGTGAAGAGCCCGTCGTGGTGCTGGACAAGCTGACGTACGCGGGCAACCCGCAGACGATCGCCGAGCACGTGGCGGCCGGGCGCTGCACGCTGGTGCAGGGCGACATCGGTGACCGGGCGCTGGTCAGCCAGCTGCTGGCGACGCACCAGCCGCGCGCGGTGCTGCACTTCGCGGCCGAGAGCCACGTCGACCGCAGCATCCACGGCCCCGGCGAGTTCATCCAGACCAACATGGTCGGCACGTTCGAGCTGCTGGAGGCTGTGCGCTCGTACTGGGGCGCGATGGCGGCGGAGGCCAAGGCGGCGTTCCGCTTCCTGCACGTCTCGACCGACGAGGTCTACGGCTCGCTGTCCGAGGCCGACCCGGCGTTTTCCGAGACCACGCCGTATGCGCCCAACAGCCCGTACTCGGCGAGCAAGGCCGGCTCGGACCACCTGGTGCGCGCCTACCACCACACCTACGGCCTGCCGACGCTGACGACCAACTGCTCGAACAACTACGGCCCGTACCATTTCCCCGAGAAGCTCATCCCGCTGATGATCCTCAACGCGCTGGACGGCAAGCCGCTGCCGGTCTATGGCGACGGGCAGAACATCCGCGACTGGCTGTTTGTCCGCGACCACTGCGAGGCGATCCGCCAGGTGCTGGCCAAGGGCCGGCTGGGCGAGGTCTACAACGTCGGCGGCAAGAACGAGATCAAGAACCTCGACGTGGTGCAGGTCATCTGCCGCAAGCTCGATGCGCTGCGCCCGAAAGCTGACGGCACGAAGTACGAGTCGCAGATCACCTTCGTCACCGACCGCCCCGGGCACGACCGCCGCTACGCGATCGACCCGACCAAGATCGAGCGCGAGATCGGCTGGACGCCGGCCGAGACCTTCGAGTCGGGCATCGACAAGACGGTGCGCTGGTACCTGGAGAACACGGCGTGGATCGACGCGGTGCGCACCGGCGCCTACCGCGACTGGGTGAGCCAGAACTACGGGGCTCGCGACTGACGTCGGGAACCGCAGACGTGAAGATTCTTCTGCTGCCCAAGGCTGCGCAGGTCAGCAGAAGTTATCTGCGTGCCGTTCATCGATCAGCGATATTTGATTGATAAATATTTGACAGTCATTGTCTGGCGAATTAATATTAAATATTAAGGGGGTAATTTTGAATGCAAAAAATGAGCTGCGCCCAGCAGTTAGGCTAGATATTGAGTTTCTTCGGTTTGTCTCTGCGATTGGTATTGTTTGGTTTCATTCGGGTGTTGTTGGGGCTGAACTTGGATATGCGGGGTTGATTGTATTCGTGATGCTGTCGGTCTGGTTCTCTAAGCCTGATGCGCCAGCGTGTATTAGAAAAAGTCTTGAAGCTAGATTTCAGAGGGTAATTCACCCCTGGTTGATATGGAGTGCAATATTTATTTTTCTTAATTTTATTCGAGGAAATGACTTTCAAAATGTAAGTGACTTGTGGTTTATGGTGGGCGGGTCTGTTCATTTGTGGTACTTGCCATTTATATTTTTTGCCCTGACTGCCTTGGACTTAATTAAGCGTCTGGTTGATAAAAGAATAATATTCTGGACTTCGGTGATATTTGTTGGTGTAATACTGGTTTTTGTGCCGATGTGGCGCCCATGGTCTCTGCGGCTGTTAATTCCTTTCCCGCAGTATTTTCACGCATTATTTGCATTGTTTTTTGGTATGGTGCTTTTGTATGCAAAATATATCAATCTAAAATTGGTGGTCGTGACTATTGGGGCTCTTCTCGCGGGGTAATGCTGGTTTGGGATTTTCCGGGTATTGGGGTGCCTTATCTCGTTGGCGCTGTTTTGTCTTTGATTGTTTTTTTTCCGTCATTTATGGCGGGAGATAAAAATCTCCTCTCTGAATTGGTTAAGATTCTTGGGCGGCACTCATTTGGTCTGTATTTGTTTCATCCGATCGCGCTAGGCGTAAGTAAAAAATTTGTTGGCGCTGAGACTTTTGCTTTTCCTTTGGTTGCTGTGCTTATTTCTATTTTGATAGTTCATGTGGTTTATTTGATGTCTCAAAGAACTTACAAGATTTTGTTTTAATTGGAGGTGCATGATGAGTGCAAAAAAAATACTTCTCCTGGGCAAGGGCGGGCAGGTGGGCTGGGAGTTGCAGCGCGCGCTGGCCCCGCTGGGCGAAGTCGTCGGCCTGGACCACGACAGCACCGAACTGCACGGCGACTTCAGCCAGCCCGAGCGGCTGGCCGAGACCGTGGCGGCGGTGCGCCCGGACATCATCGTCAATGCCGCTGCCCACACCGCGGTGGACAAGGCCGAGAGCGAGCCCGACCTCGCCCGCGCCATCAACGCCACCGCCCCCGCGGTGCTGGCGCGCTGCGCGGCCGAGACGGGAGCC